>Ga0326597_10011443_pt1 | contig 11759 bp, 14 predicted proteins | sample RVTome_12_FD_203789 | JGI IMG/M metagenome (GOLD analysis project Ga0326597, IMG submission 203789) | Soil microbial communities from uranium-contaminated site in the Upper Colorado River Basin, Wyoming, United States - RVT100D185 | ecosystem: Environmental > Terrestrial > Soil > Contaminated >...
AATCAGACCAGGCGTTAAGTTCGACCTTGGGCGTGAAAGGTGATTACTCGGCCAGCCACCTCCTTGTCGGGCTAGCCTGGCACTTTGAACGGAAATGAGAGAAGGCACCGGGGGCATTCAGAATTGTCTGAGATGCCCGCCGATGGCGACGGACGGTCCTCCGCCACTTTTCACCTGCTCCCCGACACTTCCTTGCTCTCCCAATCTACTTCCTGATGTTCCTGAGTGTTACTTGCAAATTGCAAGTGACTCATCCTCTCGCGCCGCAAGGAAGAGAAGAAAATGGGGGCATTCAGAATTTCGTGAGACGCCCGCCGATGGCGACGGACGGTCCCCTGACGCCCCTCCGCCCTGCGTCAATCCGGCCATCCACCATTGACCATTGACCATCACCCATTGACCAGGCTCCGTGCCGCCCCCACCCCCGCGCGGCCGGTGGTGCTCGCTGAGCGGCACGCGCCGTTCAGCAGGGGCACTGGATTCCATTAAGCCAATAGAAAAACCACATACTCAGCGCGCAGGTAAGGTAGAAGATGATCTTTCCGAGTTTGATCTCCCACTCCGGAATTTGGCGCTCCTTCTCAGAACTATTTTCAGCCTGTCCCATGATGGCACCTCTACTGTTCTGACCCTCGTCGGCCGTGCCGCCAGCGCATGCCTCAGCCCGTCGTCATGAATTTACCTTTTTGTGTTTGGCGCTCCCGCCGGATAGTGAACCGGGCGGTCGCGCTCCGCTTCGAATGGGCCGTTGGTGGCATTGTCGATTGGCCAGGATCTCGGGATCGATCACGTCCCCGCAGAGCAGACATTGCCAGCCGAAAAAACGGATCGTCGTGCTTTCCGCATCCTCCAGCGTGATCGGCACCATCAGGCCCTGGCAACGCAGGCAGATCAATTGCTCGACCTCCCAGGAATGATGATATGGAGCGCCTGCAGCCCGGTCCGCGATCTTCGCCACCACGACAGACGGCGAAGCCGGGAAGCGCTGGCGTAGGAGCGACGGAGACTGAGGCATCGGTCGCGCGGGCACCTCAGCCCGCGCGAGAGAGCGGACAGTCAGCGGGGCTAGTACGTCGTTACAATATACTACCCAGCAAACGGAAAAGGGAGCGGGCGATGTTGGGGTCCCCCTCGCCGGCCGTTGGGAGAAGAAAATGGGGACATTCAGAATTTTGTGAGACGTCCGCCGATGGCGACGGACGCCCCTCTTCCCCTCCGCTCCGCCTGATTCCGGCCATCCACCGTTGACCAGTGACCATCACCCATTGACCATGCGCCCTGCCGCCCCCACCCCCGCGCGTCCGCTTGACTCCCTTCCGCAGTCGGCCTAGTCTTTTTCCGCAGAAGCACTTAATTGGATTGAGTGCATCCCGAAGGAGCAATTACTGGGGGAATAGAGATGTCAACGCATGTGGGGGAAGCATATCATCCGATCAACGGATCAGTTGAAAAGATATGGGAGGGTTTCTCTTGGCCATGCCTCTTCTTCGGCTTCTTATGGTATCTCCACAAGGGTATGTGGGGGTGGGGATTGATTGCTCTCATTTTAGCAATATTTACGGTAGGGATTTCATGGTTGTTCTTTCCTTTCTTCGCTAACGGGCAGTATGCCAAGTTTCTTCTGGATCAAGGTTATCTCAACGAAAACCAATGGAAGGAAAGGAATCAAGCAGCTAGAGCTACTAATGACCCCGGTTTGCAGCGAAACGTTGCTGATGAACTTTCCAAATTAGTTGCCCTAAAGGAGAAGGGTGTCCTTAGTGAGGAAGAATTCCAGAAGCAGAAGCGCAAGTTGCTTTCCTAGGAAAGAAATGGACGAAAAAGGTGCCAGGCTACTTTTTCGCTGAAGACCGCTGACGCCTGACGGTTTATCCTGAGCTCGTCGAAAGGCCCGCCGATGGCGACGGACGCCCCCTGACGCCCCTCCGCTGCCCGCCCGCCTCCCGCCTCTTTCGCCTTCCACCTTTCGCCTCCCGCCTCACCCTTCCATCCCGCCCACCCCCGCGCGGCCGGTGCCCCCCCTCACACAACAATGGACCAGCCCGACCTGGAAAAGTAGATTATCCCACTCTTTTTATATATGATTCGCCGGGCCAAGGTGGTGGACCGGCCTGTCGTCCTGACAGAAATCCGGCGCTTCGCGGCTGCCATGACAAAGGAAAGGGAGTACTCCGATGAATCCAAACAAAGCACTTTGGGAAAAAGGCGACTTTACCCGCATTGCGGAGAGTATGAGGGAGAGCGGAGAGGCACTCGTCAAGGGACTCGGAATCACAAAAGGGCTCAAAGTTTTGGATCTCGGATGCGGCGATGGAACGACGGCATTACCAGAGGCGAAACTCGGAGCAGACGTGTTGGGCGTTGATATCGCGAGGAACCTTGTTGAGGCTGGGAACAAGCGTGCCAAGGAGCAGGGCCTCACGAACTGCAAGTTTCAGGAAGGCGATGCGTCCAATTTGCACGAGTTGAAGAATCATATGTTCGACCTTGTCGTGAGCATCTTTGGAGCCATGTTCGCGCCGAAACCGTTTGATGTGGCCAAGGAGATGGTACGCGTGACCCGGCCCGGAGGTCGGATCATTATGGGGAACTGGATTCCCAATGATCCGACATTGGTCGCACAAATCTTGAAAATCAGCTCCGCGTACTCGCCACCACCGCCGGAAGGCTTCGTGAGTCCTATGACGTGGGGGATCGAGAGCAACGTGATAGAGCGATTTGCAGGCGCGGGGGTTCCGGAAGAGAAGATCTCTTTCGTCAAAGACACGTTTAGCTTCAACTATCCCGGCACACCGTCTGAGCTGCTTGGTGCATTCAGAAAATACTATGGGCCAACCATGAATGCGTTCGAAGCTGCAGAAAGGAACGGCCGAGCCGGTGATTTGCAGAAGGAGCTGGAAGTTCTGTTCAACAGCCAAAACAAAAGCCCACGCAAGGATGCCACTTCCATTCCCGCGACCTTCTTGCGCGTTATGGTTTGCGCATAATTAACCAATACGCCCGCGCGACATTGCCCTCGGAACTGATGAGCAATGTAAATATTATTATGAAGAGTTCAGAAAGCGGTCTAAAAAGCAAGGCGGCTAAGGGGGCAAGAAAATGGGGGCATTCAGAATTTTGTGAGACGCCCGCCGATGGCGACGGCAGCCTTTCCTTGCGGCTCCCCATTTCCCGCTCCATTCCTTCAAGATTCCCCAATTTCTCTGATGCTGACAGTTCGTGACTTGTATTATGCAAGTTACTTGTCTTCTTGCTTATTACCCAGAAGACTGAACGGTTGTACCGGGAATGTGTTTGTTGGACCAGCGACTCAGCGCAGCCAGGACCGGCCGGAGATCCTCGGTTTTGGCAGTCGGCACATACCGAAACCGGGGCGGCTTGGTCTGATAGGGCTCCTTGGTCACGAAGCCGCATTTCTCCAGCCGTTTCAATCGTTGGGCCAGGATGTTGGTGGGAATCGCTTCGGACGACAGCGTGAAATCGCTGTAGGTGCGCTTGCCGCGCAAGAGCATGTCGCGCACGATCACGAGTGTCCACTTGTCGCCGAGAAGATCGAGTGCATTGGCGATCGGACACATCGACCGCAACAACACTCCCCGCCGATCTTTCATCCTGGCCTTCTTCCTATTCACCGCTCCCTTCTCCACTCATATCTCATCCCACCTAGTGACTTGCATTTTGCAAGTTACAAGCTTATCTCACAGACTTTCAAATCACAAGCTGCCAAATTGGTCAGAAAGAAAAGATGGTCAATAAGAAAAGACAATGTGCCAGGATGAAAAAGGTGCCAGACTACTTTTCCGCTGACGCCTGACTGCCTGCCGATGACGACGGACGCCCCTGACGCCCCTCCGCTACCCGACTCTCCTCCACCACCCCCAGCGTCCACTCGGGTTGGTTCCGGTTCCAGCCCCGCCCCTCAATTCCCGCGCCCGCCGTTTACTTGAGGAGCCCTCACCCTGGACTACCATAATCGCCAGGATTGAACAGAAGAACAATATGAGGGGATTTCATCAACTGCTTCGGGGAATACCAGATTCCACGTTGTGGATCAGGATCGTCATCCAAGGCAAAACTCAACTCCCGATAAACAGATAACCAAACGAGCTTTGAGCAATAAAATCCGCTATCGTCATTTAGATTGAGGTTCCAGAAATCATAGGACCGGTGTGTATGCCTACAGGCTTCGGCCGCAATGGCAGCGCGATTCGGTCCGTTCTCGTTTCTCAGTCGCCCATGCCAAACACTATCTCCTGGCCGCTCCGCGAGCCAATCCTCATAAGAAATCGTGCGGACATTCGGAGGAGTAGCCTCGACAACAAATGGATTTGAATCATTAAAAAAGATCACGCCCACGTGTCCTGGGGACACATACTCATCGATTGTTTCTGTACCATCTCCAGAAGACAACCGATTTCCCTGCCCGCTGCCAATGTATCTGGCACGAAATTCGCTGAAGCTCATACGGGCTACTTCGCGTGCGTGCTCGGCTTGTTCAGGCGATAGCATGGTAAGCTGCCTGGCATTGGCGACAAACGAGGAGCGTTCGCGTTCCCACTGGTGCTCTTCTCCCTCATAGGTTCCGGGACCTCCAACGATATACGTCACATACGCCCCCGGGTTCTTGGGCCACAACAAGTCACCAGGTTGAAAAGTCGTTGGGTCAGGCTGATTCGAAGCAGTCATTGTCTACATCACAGTAATTAAACAGCTTGATTCTACTCTTCGAAGGTAATCACCTCAATGCCTAGCTAGAGGAGAAAAAAAGGGGACTGGCTGAGCTAGCCCCACTTTCGTGGACATCTCAAAAAGGGGACAATAGCCCCGGGAGGTGTCCGATGGCCAAGCGACAACGATTCACGAAGGAATTTAAGCGCGACGCGGGGGTCAGAGTATTTGGGGTCAGGCATGAGTATTGACTTGTTGGGGATGAAAAAGGTGCAGCTACTTTTCCGCTGGCGCCTGACGGCCTATCCCAGCCCCGCTTGCGGTGAGGTTGTCGAACCGCCGCTCCTCCTGATTCCGACCCTCCACCGTTGACCATTGACCATCACCCATTGACCATGCGCGTGCCGCCCCCACGCGTCCGCTGATTCAGCTAAGCTTCTGATCCGTCTCACCTAGCTTGCGCTCAAGCAGTTCGATGGACTAGGCTTTCCATCAATCCCCATTCATCCAACCCCAGGAGGCCGACCATGTCGCAGATGACGGCAGTGCAGATTCCTCGCGCGGGTGCCCCATTTGAATTGGTTAAGCGTGAGGTGCCGGAGCCGAAACCCAACACAGTCCGCATCAAGGTGCAGGCGTGCGGGGTCTGCCACAGCGACATGTTCGTGAAGGAAGGCCATTGGCCTGGGCTGCAGTACCCGCGCGTGACGGGGCACGAGGTCGCCGGCGTGATTGACGAGGTCGGGCACGGCGTGACGGCGTGGAAGAAAGGCCAGCGGGTCGGTGTGGGTTGGCATGGCGGGCATTGTGGTCAGTGTGCTTCTTGTCGCCGCGGGGATTTCATGGGCTGTCGGATCTTCCAAGTCACAGGATTCCAGGAAGACGGAGGGTATGCCCAGTACATGATTGCCCGAAGTGAAGCGGTGGCCGCTGTTCCGGACGCCCTCTCGCCAGTGGAAGCAGCGCCCATCCTGTGCGCGGGGATCACAACGTTCAACAGCCTGCGGCACAGCGGTGCGGTGGCCGGCGATCTGGTCGCGGTGCAGGGCATGGGCGGGTTGGGACATTTCGGCGTGCAGTTTGCCAGCAAGATGGGCTTTCACACGGTTGCCATCGGTCGCGGACAGGACAAGGAGGCGCTGGCAAAGAAACTGGGCGCGGTCCGCTATCTCGACACCGACACGGTCAACACGGCAAAGGAACTCGCGGGCATGGGCGGCGCGTCAGTCATCCTGGCCACCGCGCCGAACAGCAAAGCCATGTCAGAACTAATCGATGGACTCGGCGTCGACGGGAAACTGCTGGTGGTGGGCGCTTCGGCCGATCCCATTACCGTGACTCCCATTCAACTCATCGGCGCCCGCCGGACGATCCAAGGCTGGCCCTCGGGTACCGCGCGGGACTCGGAGGACACGCTCAACTTTTGCGCGCTCATGGGGATCCGGCCCATGATCGAGACGTTTCCGCTCGAACAAGCCGCGGCCGGCTACGAGCGCATGATGAGCGGCAAGGCACGCTTCCGCGTCGTCCTCACGATGAACTGAATCGGCACGTCAACTCGCCCAAAAGGAGGGCACACTATGCCTACATTTATCACCGTGTGGCGTCACATGTCCGTGGGCATCTGTACACGGATCCTGCTTGCAGCCGGGCTTGTCTTTTCTCTGGTGCCTGGTACCGCCGCTGAAGACGTCACGGTTTCCGAGAAGACCTTCGGGTGTATTCTCGACTGGCCCAAGGTCAGAAATACGCGTTTCAAGCACTCCGATCCGAAGAAGCTGAAGGAGGCGATGCGGATTTTCAGAGACAGCGTGCCGGACAAGGAGTATCCCGTTGGCACTATCATGCAGCTTGTTCCGTTTGAAGCCATGGTGAAACATCCGCGCGAGAAGTTTCCCAACACGAACGGCTGGGAGTTTTTTGCGTTGGAGGTGTCCGAGGCCGGCACCAAGATCAGGGATCGCGGGGAGCAGGTCGTCAATCTCTCGCAAGGAGTCACCTGTCTCAGTTGTCATCAACCAGCGGCGAGGTTCGACTTCGTGTGCGAAAAGGGGCATGGCTGTGCGCCGCTCCCCTTCGACGATCAGAAGCTCGCGGAGATTCAGAGAGCAGACCTTCGTTGCACTAAGAAGTAGGAGAAGAAAACGGTGTCAGGAACCGTTTCCGCTGAATTTAATTGCGCATGAAGACATTTTTGAAGAAAGACTATCCGCTATCCGACATCCGTCGGTATTTGGAGCCCGGTCCGATTGTGCTCGTGAGCTCCGCGTGGCAGGGAAAGTCCAACATCATGACGATGGGCTGGCACATGATGATGGAATTCTCCCCGGCCCTGTTCGGATGCTACATCTGGGACAGCAATCATAGCTTTGAGATGATCCGGAGGAGTAAGGAGTGCGTGATCAACGTTCCCACAACCGACCTCGTGGACGAGGTGGTGGGTATTGGCAACTGCACAGGAGTCGACCTCGACAAGTTCAAGGAGTTCGGGCTCACGCCCGTTCCCGGCAAAAAGGTTGGCGCTCCCTTGATCAAGGAATGTTACGCGAACTTCGAATGCAAGTTAGCCGATGCGAGCCTGATCTCAAAATACGGCCTCTTTATCTGGAAGGTAGTGAAGGCTCATGTCGCAACTTCCCCAAAGTATCCGGAGACGCTCCATTACCGCGGCGAGGGCGTGTTCATGGTCTCGGGACGATCGATCAGTCGGCGCAGGAAATTCAAACCGCAGAACCTATGACGGGTTCCTCTTTTGGGGAAGAAAAAGTGGAAGGCTGCTTTTCCCCTGAATGCTGACGGCCCGCCGCTTATTCTTACCCCCCGCTCCGCGGCCTGGCACTTGACACTACCTAGGTAAAAGGCCTACTTTAATACTCATCCTGCGTGTTATATGTACGCTTGGTCCTCACCTAATCTTCTGATGGGGGGAGTGCGATGGCCCGGCCCCTGCCCATCGTCTTGAAGACGCGTTTAGGGCTACCCTTACCGTTTCCCCATTACAGCTCTCTTCATATTTCGAACACCCTGGTTGCTTTGATCCTCGCACTTCAAGTCTTACCTGTATTTAGCCCCAGCACATTGATAGCTGGCGTTAAAATCTTCCGTCCTTCCGATCATTCCTCATCCTTGTCTGAAGAGCACCCTCCCCCTGCCGGTGGTCTACCAACGATCATTGGCGACAATGTCACAGCAGACCGGGAAAGGATTCATTCGATTTTGAAGAAGAGCGGCAATCTGGCTGCCGATGTTATGCTTCGAGACCCAACCGTGTTGATTTACGGATTGACCAGCCAGTTGACTGTCTCAGAGGAAAAGCAGAGCCCCGACTTGCGAAAGCTGAGCGCACTCCAATTACTTGGCACTTTGTTTCTTCGACCCCCGACAGCCGATACCCAATCATCTTGCAAACAGGATGATCTGATTCTTGCCTGGAAATACATCGGAGAAGAATCTTCAATGGACAATTCGCACATTGCTATTTTTCAGCAAGAGCTGAATGGTATTTCGGTCCGAGGAGCATCAGCACGAGTCCACTTTAATGTGAAGGACGTCATCGAGTCGATCTTCGCGACACCGATTAATTGCAAACATCTCCGGCTCTTGTCATCGCAATTTGGCACCCCAGCAGCCATGCCGCTTGACAAGGACGCAGCAGCAGCTGAGGCCAAGAAGGACCTTAAAGCATTTCTTTCTCGCTTCTCCCCCGCTCCAGACCTTAGAGGGGGGCCAGAAGTTGAGGACGTCGAGATTAAAGCCACAAGTCACCAATTTCTTCTGCATTCCAAGAGAGGCCTTAGGGAGATTTGGGAAGTGAATCTCGCGGTAAGCTTCCCTGAGGATTCTACTCGACAACAATTGTGGACATACATGGTAGATAGACTGGGAGGGGACATTTTGTCTAGGGAAAGGGTCGAAGCATCCAAAGTGGCCCCTTACCATCGGCTTGCTTCAGGCGATAGCAAATTCGCGCCTGGGCAGCCTTGGTCTTTCTCCGTCATCTGCGATCCTAGTCCCAGTGACCGGTGCAGGCTGGAGAATAAGGAGACCGTGCCAGTCGCTGGCGACGACAAGACAATTCCGGTCAGGATCCTCTTAGGAGTCTCGGCTGGAACGGAGAAACCGGTTGAAGCGAAAGGAACACACTTTGGGCCCTACTACGGATCGGCCAATGATTTATTCCACTGGCTACTTGAACTCCGTAAGGAGTTAGCTCAACTCGGGAAATGTAGTTATGACGGCAAATGTGCAGATATTGAGGCACGCATTTACTTGGCTAACAATCCCCGCGGGGCTATTTATGACCCCGCGACCAGGAGATTAGCATTCTACCAAGTACCCGGCGCAAACTGGCATACAGGATCAGATCCAGCAGTAGTAGCTCACGAGCTTGTTCATATGCTACTCCGTGGTCCCAGAACAAGCGCCATAGAAGTCGAAAAATGCAGGGACAAGGATGGAGAAGAATTTGGAGCACTCGAAGAATCTCTTGCAGATACCATTGCTGTATTGCTCACAAACAAACTCGTAACCCTCCCCGATCCGTACAAAGTGGGGGCACAATCGCTCGGAACTTCCTCAAGAGATATGAAAACTCCTCCAGTTCTTACCACAGCAAACATGAAACACGTTAGATGCTCTCCAGATCGCATCGACGATTCTGTAACGTACTTGAACAGTGGTATTCCCAGCAGAGCTGCCTACTTGCTCCTCTCGAAAACTCCAAAGGAAGTAGGCTTGTTCGCTACTGATGAGGAGTGGAAGGACTTTGTATTAAAGAACTATCTGCGAGCTGCCGAGAAGGTTTATTGCAATGTCTCCAACTGTTCCACATTCGAGGAATTCGCTACAATGCTCGCAATGACTTTCCATTTCCAAATACCATGGGGCGGTACACTTAAGGACATGGTTTTAAACACATGGTGTCAAGTCGGCGTCAAGGTAACCAAGGACACCAATTGTTAGGTTCATTCGTAGTTTGTGTTGGTGAATGGCTATGATTACTATGGCCTCTTTCAAGAGTAACCAGGTCTTCTTCGTCAGCGGTCTTCTTGCGGCAAGCTTACAATTTGGAGGATGCCTGATTGCGGTCGCAGTACCCGCTGTCGGCGGTGCCGCCATAGCATGCTGGCTTGATTACTGTCCACCCGTCGTAGAGGACATGTTTGTTGATCCTGGCTCACGCTTGATGAGCACTGCTAAAGGGGAGGGATATTCATACATCGATATTTCGGTCGACTTTTCCAATGAACTCACGGGCCCTGGAAGCGTAGTTTCTGCATCCGATAGCAGAGGCTTACGATACCTGGGCAATATCCTTAAATGCATATACCCCACAGATGCTAACGCACTAATTACTAGGGCAGAGAAAGATAAATCACAAACCTTAAGACTTACACCTCGTCAGTTTGTAAGATTTGAGTTGGTCCAGAGGAGCAGTGCACAATTCAAGGACATAAAGAAAGTAACAGTGAAATACACGCGCCTTGTCAGCGAATCGGTTAAGTCGAATGAACTAAGCGTTCTGATCAGTAAGTCTTTGCCAACCCTTAATGCAGTCTGTCGAAGCTGGCTCCGCCCGCAGGTCTACATCATCACAAATACGTTGAGCATTGGTGGAGTCACCTATGAGTTTGAAAAGTCGTATGGTCGCTCAATTGAGCTAACTGCTGCATCCCTTAAAGAGTATCTCACGTTTTCCAACGCAGTAAATTATACGGTGTCCAAGGGGTTGATCGAGCTAAATGATCATCGCTACGTTGCAGTGCGCGCAGATCTCTATATCCCGGGGCAAGACGACCCAAACGATCCAGAGGATATCGGGAAGATATTGCAACGATATTATGACGCTATGAACTATTAGGCTCATGAGTCTCGAGGTGCTCAAACGACGGGAGGTTGCCAATGAACTCCGATTTGCTAACACGTTATTCCTGCGTCATTACGTGTCTTGTTATTTCACTTTCAAGCATCGGATGCGGGGGGACGACAGGCTCCCTTCCCCTTGTGTCAGAAGAGCTTGCGCTCCCGCTAAGAAATGCTGGCTGGACCTATGTAGACATGCCACGCCAACTCTTAGGCGCAGGCAGTATCGTGTCTGTTACTGATGTGGACGGTATACGGTTTAGAGGACGTATCGGTGACTGCGTTCCGCCCGAAGCTCTCGAAGTTACGGAAGGGCCCGTTGCGATAAAAGGGTTGTTTTCAAGTTCCAAAAGCTTGTCACTGGATGCATTTCTCGGTTTCCACAGTATAAAGATTGGTCCCAAGTTGCAAAGCATTAGGACTGTAAAGCTAAAAATCGGCAAGGCTGATGAGGTTGCACTCAATGAGATAAAGTTGATGCAATGGCTGAATAATAACAAGAATAACTTAAGTCCGCTTTGCATCCGCTACCTTAAAGGGCATGACGGGAACGAGCAGCAAAAGCTTCAAGGAGGTATATATATCCTAATGAATGTGCTCCGCGTGACGGGGTACAGTTACACTTTCGAAGATGGCAAAGGTGGCAGCATAGATATTCGGCCTGGTCATTTAGGTGAATTCGTCGAATTTGAGGCTGGTGCGAAAGCTGACCTAAAGGATGGCGGAACCATTGAGATTGAAGAGCCAGTCTACATAGCGTTCAAGAAAGCGAACGTCATTAACTTTGATCGTCCTCTTGGAGCCGCCACCGCTAAAATAGACACTGCTGAAGAAATCATGAAACGAAGAATTGAGGTCTTGAGCCACTGATTGCCGTCGCAACACGCTTCAGTCAGTCAACGTGGATAAGAAAACGGTGTCAGGAACCGGTTCCCCTGACGCCTGACGGCCCGCCGATGGCGACGGACGGTTTTTACATCTCTTCCAAACCATAAGCCATACGCCGTAAGCTCTTTGGCCGCAGGCTCTTCGTAACCCTCCCCCACCCCCGCGCGTCCGCTCGGTGGGGTTCTCGGGCGTGCTGGCGAGTCTGAAGGCTGCGGGCTGCGGGCTTCAATCAGATCAAGGTTTTTCGGGAGGAACGAGGGGCTCGATGGCAGCGATCAAGACCGGCACATCTGTTGTGACCACTTCCCATATTTTGAGCAGATCCAGATGGAAATATTCAT
>Ga0326597_10011444_pt1 | contig 11759 bp, 11 predicted proteins | sample RVTome_12_FD_203789 | JGI IMG/M metagenome (GOLD analysis project Ga0326597, IMG submission 203789) | Soil microbial communities from uranium-contaminated site in the Upper Colorado River Basin, Wyoming, United States - RVT100D185 | ecosystem: Environmental > Terrestrial > Soil > Contaminated >...
CCCGCAAGCGCTCGATGACAACCTGCCCGGCCGGCAATACGTATGAGGATGCGTTCTACACACTGGGAGGCCGCTATGGCAGCCATGTATACGACTCTGACCCGCAAAGGGCAGATCACCATCCCGGCCGCGGTGCGTCGTCTGTGGGGACTTCAGGGAGGTGATCGCCTGGCCATCTCGTTGTCAGAGAGCACCCAAGAGTTGGTCGTGCGTCCCGTGCGCTCCGTTGTTGCTGGCACGTTTGGCACAGCTCCCGCCATTGGCTCCGTTGACATGGACAGCTTGCGCAGCGAGTTTGAATCTGGCGCAGGGGTGACCTCGGCTGAAGAAGGTCTCACCGCCTCTCTGCAATAGCGGGCCCTTTCGTCGACCCACATCTTCCTGCGCCAAGTCACGGGAACGCTGCCTGCCGGCTCAGGCAAAGGACGATGGCCGCCATTCCGCGTAGAAGTGCCCTTCCGTCCGCGCCACCAGCGCCGCTTGGGAACCTGCCCGTGCGTTCCGACGTTCTATAGCTGCCAGGGCGGTTACGTGGACCGGCCGGCAACCACGAGGACGGACGGAGGCTCAGGATGCAGGACGGAGTAGGCGCCAGGTTGGACGGCCAGCGGATGCCCTCGCTTGCGCGCGCCGCGTTCGACGCGCTCGTCCGAGCCCAGGCTGAGCGCCTCCTCGAGCTCGCCCTGCGCGCCGAGGCCGACGACTACGTCGAGCGCCACCGGGATCTCCGGGATGCCGCGGGCAAGGCGCTGGTCGTCCGCAACGGCCTGGCAACCGAGCGCCACGTGGCCACCATGGCCGGTACCCTGCTAATCCGCGCGCCGCGCGTGCTGGACCGCCGCCCAGGCGAGTCGTTCGTGAGCGCCATCCTCCCGCCCTACGCGCGCACGAGCCAGCGGCTGGCCGCGGCGCTGCCCGAGCTGGCGCTCCGTGGGCTCGGTGCCGGACCCATCGCGTCGGGCGAGGCGGTAGTGCGGGCCCTAGTCGGACCGGCAGCTGCCGGGCTCTCGGATGGCATCGCCCAGCGCTTGGATGGGTCGTGGGCGGCCGAGTGCCGCGCTTGGCTGGAACGGCGCTTGGACGGGATGCGCTTCACCGAGGTGTGGGCAGGCCGCGTGAGTGAGGGCGGCACGTGTTCATACCGGGCAGGTTGCCTCGCGATGGTCGGTATGACAGTAGGCGGCGCAATCGAGGTCATGACCGTCGGCCATGGCTTTGCCGACGACGTGGGGTGGTGGCAGGGCGCGCTGCGGGATCTCGCCGGGCGCGGGCTGGGTGGGCCGACGATGGTGACGGGCGATCAGGACCTGGGGATCTGGCACGCGCTGGACGCGGTTTACCCGACCACCCTCCAGCTGCCGTGCAGTTGGCACCTCGTGGTCGACCGATCGGCCGGCTGGCAACCCAGCGAGGTGGGTGCGCGCCAGGGGGGCGGTCCTTCGGGCGGGCCGGAGGGCAGTCCGGAGGGCATGCTGGATGGAGCATCGGGGGGAACGTCCGAGGGAACGCCGGTGAGGGGGACGGTCGCCGCCAGCGCAGATCCCAGTGGCTCACCCGGTCGTGGCCAAGCCATCGACGCCGGCGGCGCGGATCCAGTCGGCGTCGACCATGGCGTTCCAACGCGCACGTCCGACGTCGATCGCGATGCACCGACTCGTCCGGCCCGCGCAAACCGTAGCGCGCCCTCGCGCAGCGCTTGCACGGTCCGCTTGTCAAACGCGTCGCGATGGGCACGGAGTGCGGCAACGCATGCGACGCGCATTAGCAGCACGTCGACCCCTCCGCGTAGAGCGATGCGTGCCTCGCCCCGCCAACTTCACGCCCACAAGCCCGCCCAAAGCCTCGCCCAGGCTGGCCGGCGGGGGCGCGATCTGTGCCCGGGACGGTCGATGAGCTGGTCGTGCTACGCCGCCACGGCTTGACGGTCCCCATCCACGACATTCGAGGATCCAGAGCGCGCCCCGCAAGGCATCGGCGCGCAGGCCCGGCATGTGGCGGCTCTCAAACAGCATGCCGAAGCCTCGTTGCTTGGCATGCTATGCTGCTCAGGATACAGCGGCTTCCGGCGCGAAGTTGCCGGGCTTCCTGAGCGCAGATGCTGCGCCAAACGCCGGGGGTGCGAACGCATTACGAGGTGCTACGCGCTCAGCCGTCTATACTGAGCGCCACAGGAGGCATCAAGATGACCCACTCCAGAACAGCCGTTGCCGCGCACGTGCTTGCCGCCACGGCCACCGCTGCCTTCCTGATCGGTGCTCGGACGTCGCCGTCCCCTGAGCTCGCCACGGCGTCGCCCACTCAGGCCGGGCCACAGCTAAACGTCGCAGGCAATATTGGGGGCGCCGGCGTCGCGGTGGCCACGTTCGGCAACCACGCGGTCTTGGGCCTGAGCTCGCGCTTCGTTGTCTTCGATATCTCTGACCCATCCGATCCCATTCTGGTGGGCAAGAGCAGCACCCTCCCGCGGTCGATTAGCAAGATCGTGGTGAGTGAGGACCTTGCATATGTCGCCTATCACGGTTTCGATGGTTCGGCGACCCAGCCGATTGCGGGGGGAATCGTCGTCTTTGACCTCTCCATTCCCGCTCAGCCGGTCATACTCGGTAGCCTCGCAACGCTGGCTCGGGCAAAAGACATGGTGCTGGTGGGTAATTTCTTGATCGTGGCCGATGGTCAAGCGGGGGTACGCGTCGTGGATGTGAGCGAACCCAGTTCACCCTCGATCGTTGGGGAGTGGGCATCACAGTCAACTTGGGGTGTGGCGGCAAGCGGGGATACTGCATACGCCATGGGCTCGAGCGGAATTTCCGTGATCGATATTACGAACGCAAGCGAACCTAGGCTAGTGACAACACTACAGGATCCAAGCACTCGATTGAATTCCATCCTGGCCCAAGGGGCATACCTTTATACGTCAGGTGGCATTGGTACCGTGGAGCAAGAGAAAGGTGGCGCATCGGTATATGACATCACACTTCCGATGTTGCCTCAACTGCTCGGCCACGTGGACAATTTGGTCTCGCCAGGAGAGCGACTCGCTACCCACGGCGACCTGCTCATCATGGCTACGACCTCCGCGGGAGTTCAACTGGTCGACGTGTCCGATCCTGCAATGCCAACAAAGGTCGGACAAGTATCAAACTTGATGGCCACGGATGTGGCAGTCGCGGGTGATGGGAGTCTTCTCGTGTCTGAGGGCTGGATGTACTCCAGAAACGGACTCACTGTACTGTCCCTGCAAATTCCTGCCGCCCCACAAGTTCTATCGCAGATCGACGTCCCCGTCATCTCGGACATGGCAGTTGCCGGAGCTACGGCGTATCTAGCGGACTACGACGCAGGGCTCCTTATCTATGATTTCTCGGTCCCTTCAGGCCCCATCTTCCTGGGTTCCATAGGTGGTCTAGGTCAATTTACTACTGCCGTTAGTGTCCAAGGCACGTATGTCTTTGTGTGCAGTCAATCAGTGCCAAATAGCACAACTACTCTGCGGGTCATCGATGTGGCAAATCCCATGAAGCCGACAGTCGTGGGAGAGACAACAGTCCCGACCCGCGTCGCGCAGGCCGTTGCTGATGGATCGCACGTCTATCTGGCAGCGACCAACAACGGCCTAGTCGTCGTGGACGTAAGCCAGCCCACTGCGCCAAGTGTCGTCGGTGTGTTGGCATCGATGCGGCCGACTCGTGTAGCGATTTCCGGTGATGTCGTCTATGCGATCGGCACATCAGGTGCTGATAGAGGCCTTTTCGCCATCGATGTGGAAGATCCGTCGGCGCCGGCCATCATCAGTCACTTGGCTGGCGGGCCGAGCGGCCTGCAAGATGTAGCTGTGAACGGGACAACCATCGTGCTGGCCGCGCAAGGGTTCAGTGGATCGGGTGTGACATCCACTATGAACGGCGCACTGTACACAGTTGACGGATCGAATCCCGCCTCGCTGCAGTTGACTGGGAACGTGTCGTTGCCGAATCCGGCCGGTGACGTCGCTGTTTCCGAAGGGCATGCCTTCGTTGGTGCCGACGATCTTCTAATGGTCGATCTGTCGAATCCTTCATTGCCCATCGTGATAGGTAGCATGTACACCCCAGGCCCATCGTATCAAGTGGCACCGAGCGGGACAACGGTTCTCGTCCGCGAGGCGGGTGTACTGTTGGCTGTGGTGGATGGATGGGGGCCAGCTCTAGACAGGCTGAACGCCATACGGCGAGCGAGCATCCGAACATTCATCCCAAGCGCGTTGAAGACTCGGTAGGTGTGAAGTCAGTGCAGGGCTACTGCTCTCCCTCCGATCCCGAGATCAAACCCCAGGTGACTAGTGACATGAAGAAGTTGATCATCGTGATGTCTCTGGTCACTGTCATCTGTGCGGGTGGGCTGCTGAGCGCATGTGGTCGATACATCATAGTGCCAGAGGAAGTTTCCAGTCAGGAAGGCGGCTCCGTGCGGAGCCTTGGTCCGTTGACCACTACCGTCACCACCGAACCGTGGCCGCCGCTGGTCATTGGAAATGCGAGCGAGCGAGAAGGGATGCCGTTTGACAATCTCGTCTGGCAGGCCGAGATCATTGCAGAGGTGCACATCGAGGATGTACTCGACACTCGCTACAACACGCCGGATGGCAGGACCCCAACACAGAGTTCAACGGGCCCGGAGGTTGGGCTTCGTGTCTTTACACCAATCGTCTTGCGGGTCACCAGCTATCTCAAAGGCGACGACATGCACGCCGTTGGTTTCATCGTGCCGGAGTGGGGAGGGGAGACAGACGATCTTACATACTTGAGAAGTACCATGGGGACGCTCTCGGATCGGCCGGTGGAGCCTGGAGTGGTATTCCTCTATCTGAACTTCATGCCAACGGGCGCAATGGCGCGCGAGGCCCAATGGCGCACGACGCTCATCGACCTGGCAAGCGAGCGAAGCATCCAAACAGGCGAGACCTATCTATCGGGCGAGTGGATGGAGTACTATGAGTATTCCAGTGACCCGGATCTTGGCGTAGCGGCGCTGAAGTCGCAGGCTGCAACCGGGGATACGCCTGCGAAGTTTCTGGGCAAAGTTCAGTCGACCCTGGCACGACCCACGCCAGCGGACCTCATAGCATATCCGTGAGTGATGATCCGGCCTCGCGGGATGGGTGCCGGAGGGACGTGCGGCGGGCGGCGATGGAGCCGCCACAGCGTGAGGCTCCCTCCGACGAAGCGCTAGCGGCAGGACGCCTTCCACACCACGCCGTTCATCGGCCCATACGGCGTGGACGGGCTGCGGATCGAAAGCCAAGTGCGATACGGGTTGTACGGCGACGGCGGGCGCCCTTCGTTGGCCAAGCGGCCCCAGCCGCCATGCGCGGCGGGATCGTCCAGGGCGGCGGCGATGATGTCAGGCGGGACGCGGCCGGCGAGCTGCGGGCAGGCTTGGCCCATGGGGATGCCGGGGCCGAGATCGGCGAGGTCCGCGGCGGCCCTGTCGATAGGCTGGGTTCCCGCGCAGAGGCTGGTCGTGAGCTCGAGGCCTTCGGGGAGTGTTCCGCTGGCTCGGCTGGCAAACACTAGGTAGGCCGTTCCCACCGTGAACGTGTACCCGCACAGGCTCTCATATGGATTGGTGATAACCTCGAACGTCGGCTGCGGTCGTCCCTTCCACATCTGCACGGGCCTGAACGTCGCCACGTGCCATTCGATGCTGGTGGGTGGGCGATTCGGAATGGTGACTTGTGTGTAGACCGTCCGAGTTGCCACGGCCGTGCCGGTGAAGGTGACGTCGGAGTAGGCGAGCCGCTTGCGCGCCGGCCACCACTCGCAGCTGCACGCGCTGGCAATGTCGGCACCAGCGGCAAGGCCCGCGCCGAGGGCCAGCAGGGCGGCCGCTGCGATGCGATGGGCGAAGCGTTTCACGATGTTGACCTCCTTGTGCTTGGCCGCGCCGGCCGCGCGGCTTCCCCTAGAGACACGCGACACCGCGAAAGGTCACACTTCGTTGCGGTTCCTGAGCGGGCGGCGGAGCGAACGTCCAGCCGCACGGCGAGCCATGTAGACGGCCACCGCGGAACCGAGCAGAACCACCCATGGCGAACGCCAAGGCTTCGGCGCTACCGTTTGCCGTTCGACCTGGTCAGCGATCGCTTCGGGAGGCCCCTCAATGGTTGGTAGCGCGGGCACAAGCGATTCGCCAGCGCCGTACTCGCGCTCGAGCTCAGCGAGCAGTTGCGGTGGCACGCCATCGGACCACGCTTCGGTGCCGCTGCAGCGCCAAGCGATGTAGTAGTCGCCCTTCCGCGTGGCAAAGAAGAGCGTTCGCTGGTGGAGCTGCGGAATCCAATGACACGTGTTCCACGACATCTCGTCATCCAGCGCATCGTAGTCGCCGGCGACGAGGATCTCGCTCCGCTTGATGTCGCCCTTCCATACCGTATCGACTTCCATGTGGAAGGCGTCTGCGTACGTTTCGAACGGGCTCTCGCTTCGAACCGCCGTCGCCGCGAACACGGCGTCGGCATTCTGGTAGGCGTCTGCCGCAGTGGTGGGCCACATGCAACTGCACGCCTGCACCGCGCGCGGTGTGGCCACGAGTGCCGCGAGCAGACAGGCGGCGAGGACGGCGAGGGATTGCGCGCGGCGGTTCACGTTGGCGATCTCCTGGTGCGGTCGTGCGCGGGGCGTTGGCGGCGGGCTGGTTGGGGATGATCCGCATCCAATCGTAGCTTGGGAGGCCAGGGCACCTTGCCTCATGTCGCCCCCCTGTCGCGAACTCACTGCAGAGGCCATTGCCGTAGGGGTTCGTTCCGCGTAGAATAGACCGTGGTATATACCAGGAGGTCTCCCATGTCGACCGCTCGCCTGTTTATGAACGGCCGCAGCCAGGCCGTGCGCCTCCCCGCCGAGTTCCGCTTCGAGGGCGACGCGGTGGCCATTCGGCGCGACCCGGCTACCGGCGAGGTGATCCTTAGCGCCATTCCAGCATCCTGGGACGCGTTTCGCGACCTTCGCGACGCGCTGATTCGAAGCGCGCCAGCCGAGTTCGAAGGGTTCATGGAGGACCGTGAGCAAGGCGAGCAGGGCGAGCGGGACGGGCTGTGATGGCCCGGACGGTCATGCTGGACACCAACGCGGCCAGCGCCGTGATCAAGGGCGCCGCGCCAACGCTCGACAAGCGATTGGCCGCCGGCGCCACCTGCATCAGCGTGGTCACCGAGGCCGAGCTGCGCTTCGGGCTTGCCCGTCGCCCGGAGCGCACGGCTCTGGCGCGGGTGGTCGAGGCATTTCTCTCGCAGGTGACCATCCTGCCGTGGACGTCGGCATGCGCCCGGGTCTACGCGACCTTGCGCGCCCAGCTCGAAGCCGACGGCACGCCGCTTGGCGCGCTGGACCTGATGATCGCGGCCCACGCGCTGGAGGCGGGCTGCAGCCTGGCAAGCCAGGATCACGCATTTGGGGTCGTTCCAGGATTGAGCGTGGAGGGGTGGTCGTGACGGATAAATCGATTGCGGCGCCCAACGACCCCGCAGCCCCCGACGGCCCAGACGCGCACGACCTGCCCACATGCAACATCGTCATGAAGGGCGGCATCACCAGCGGCGTGGTCTACCCGCTGGCGGTGGTTGAGCTATCCAAGAAGTACCGCTTTGCCGGCATCGGCGGGACGTCGGCCGGCGCCATTGCCGCAGCGCTCACGGCGGCCGCGGAGAAGGGGCGGGAGCAGGGGGGCTTCGAGAAGATCGCCAAGGTGGCGGAGGACCTGCCGCATCGCATGCGCGGGCTGTTCCAGCCTACGCCGCGGCACAAGCCGCTCTTTGGCGTGCTGATGCGCCTGGCCGTGAAGCAGGGTGGCGGGCGGAAGGCGCTCGGTGTCATCGGCCTCGTGGTGGCCGCGTATCCGGGCACGGCCGTCCTTGGCGCGCTGCCCGCGCTGGTGCTCCTTGCGCTGGGCTGGCGCCTCGGTTCGCCGCTCATGGCCGTCGTGACCGCAGTGTTGGCGCTGGTGGTGTTCATGGCGCTGGCGTTCGCCCTCAGGCTGAAGCGCATCGTCACCCGCGAGCTGCCGGAGAGCGACTTCGGACTCTGCCCGGGCATCCGGCAGCCGGGGTCAACAGAGGATGGCCTCGTCGACTGGCTCGCCAACCTGCTGGACGACGTGGCCGCTCAGCCGCGCGACGACGCGACCGGCGCGGCCAAGCCGCTCACGTTCGGCGACCTGGACGGCGACGACCCGGAGCAGCCTGCCATCGCCCTTCGGATGTTCACGACGTGCCTGTCGACGGGTCGGCCGCACGTGATGCCGTGGTCGGACGCGTCGTACAACCTGTACCGTTATCGGCCCGAGGAGCTGGCGTGCCTGTTCCCGGAGCGAATCGTCCGGTGGATGAACGACCACTCCGCGGCGGACGCAGCGGACCCTGCCTTTCGCGCGATGCCGCCGCGCAAGGACCTGCCGGTCATCCTGCCCGTCCGGATGAGCCTCTCCTTCCCGTTCCTGTTCTCGACCGTGCCCCTGTGGATGCGGGACTTCACGCTCGGCAGCCTGGACGCGCAGAAAGTGCTCCGCCGCGTGCGGTTTTCGGACGGGGGCATGTGCAGCAACCTGCCGCTCCAGCTGTTCGACCATATGTGGCCCAAGTGCCCGACCTTCGCCGTGGCCCTCGATCCGTTCAGCGCGGAGCGGAACGTGCGGGGCGGCGTCGAGAAGCGCGTCCTGCTCCCGTCGCACGCCAACTCCGGGCTGCTGATGCCCGTCGAACCCATCGACACCCTCCGAGAGTTCGTGCGCAGCATGATGAACGTGATGCAGAACTGGCAGGATCGCCTGCAGGCCACGCTCCCGGGCTACCGCGACCGCATCATCCACGTGTACCTCAAAGACGAGGAAGGTGGCCTCAACCTGGACATGCACCCGACGGTCATCGCCCAGCTCAGCGAGCTGGGACGCCAGGCGGGCCACGAGCTCGTCACGAGGTTCGACTGGCCGGCGCATCGGTGGACGCGGTCGGTCTCCGCCATCGATCGGCTGGCCGATGCCATCGGGGCGCTGGACGAGGAGACGGTGGCGTTCATCAAGGACCGCCCCATGGGTCAGACAGGCTACCGGCAGACCGTGGCGTGGCAGCGGAGCGCCGTGGCAGCGCTGAACGCCATACGGGAGATCGAGGAGGTGAGGAGCGGGGCGCTGGCGCCGCCGAAGCCGCCGAACCCGGTGCCGCAGCTGCGGATGACGCCGAGGGCGTGAGTTCGCGGTGGCGGTCTCCGTGATCCGGCGATACCTTGGCAGGGCGTGACGCAGGCGACGGCGGGAAGAATCGGAGCGTGACATCGTGCCAGATACTTTTGAACGCGACGCATGACATCCATGTGCCGCGGTCGGGGCCAAGTGGGCAACCGCCAAGAGGGCAACCACAAGGGTTGCCCCTACACGACCGGATTTGGTTCGGGCGTTCGCAACGTCGATCATCGACGCCTGCAACGCCTCAAATGCATGGGTAGGGGCAGGCCTTGTGCCTGCCCTGCAAGGGCGCGATGGGTCACGCGGTCAGCGCCCCATCCCCTACCTCCAACCCCTCCTCATCGCCCTCGCCCTCGCACTGATCATCCTGTCGCCCCCAAACCACCTCCCCCTTCCAACCATCGCCGCCCCCCCCCGCCCACCCCTCGACCACCCTCCTCCCCGCCGCTCCCGCCATCCCCGCCCAAACCCTCCCGCGCAGCTACCGCCTGGCCCTCTCCACGTCCCTCGACGACGTGCCCAGCGAGCCGCTCCTGCCCATCGACGTCGCGCTGGGCGTGGACGGGGCGTTCTACGTGGCCGACTTCGCCAGCCACGCCGTCGTCGTGTTCGACGAGGGCGGTGCGGAGCGGGAGCGGTGGCGGCAGGCGTTTGGGTCGCTGCTGTGCGACAAGGTTTATGTTCCGGTGGCGCTCGATGCCGATGCGACCGGCGCGGTGGCCATCCTCTGGCACGCGTTCGATGTCCAGGACGGCGCCCCGCGGGAGGGGCGGACGGCGGGGTACGTCGAGCTGCGGTCGCCCGACGGGGCCATCACCTCGGTGTTCCGGGTGCCCTACGAGTACACGGACATGGCGCTGCTCGGAGACCAGGTCTACCTGGGGCAGGGCCTCCTCGTCGACATCTACACCCGCACCGGCCTGCTCCAAGCGGACCTCCGCGTGACCAGCATGCCCACGACGCGTGCCAACGCAGGGTCCTTTGCCGTCCTCGCCCAGGATCGGGTGGCCCGGATCAGCGCGGACGGGAGCGTGCGCATCAACCGCGCGCGGCCGAGCGCCACCTTCCCCGTCGACATCGGTGGCCTGGAGCCGCTCAGCGTCGATGCCGTGGGCGCAGTGCTCCACATCGTGGCCGTGGACCCCCGAACGGCCATCGTCCACCAGCTCCAGGCGAGCGACGATGGGCGCGTGCTCGGCAGCGTGCCGTTGGACGTGCCTTCTGATGCGCTGACGGCCGACACCTGGCCGCTGAGCATGGCCGCGGGCGCGGACGGGCTGCTGGTCGTCGGCGCAGACCAAGACGGCCTGCGCGTGGTCCGGCTGGATGCGGCAGGTCGAGCGACGGCCGATTTGCCGGCCGGATCCCCCCGCGGCATGAGCCTGAACCGCCCGACGTTGGGCGGCTGGGCGGCGTGCCGCGATGCCAACATGTCGTTGGGGACGGCCACCCAAGACGGCGTCGCCCTCTACGATCACGAGCTGAAGCGCGTCATGGCGTTCGACGCGCAGCTTCGTCCGCTCGGCAGCCGCAGCGTTATCACCGCGGTGGCCAGCTTCGACGCGAGCGGGCCCACGGGCAGCGACATCCTCATGGCCACCACGGACGACCGGCTGGTGCGAGCGCCCTGGGATCTCGCAGGCGCAGCCATCTGGGACGTTCCTGGCGTCTGCGAGGGCGGGCCGGGGCGGGTGGCCTGGGCTGGCCAGCACGGCGCGGTGGCGTGCCGGATCCAGAAGCGCATCCGGCGGCTGGATGCCTCGAGCGGTCGCGCCGGGGCGGAGGTCGTGGCCTCATCGGCCGGCGGGCTGTGGCCGTTTGATCTCGCGCTCTACCCGGACGGGGAGCTGGTCGCCACGGACGTCGTGGAGAAGCGGCTGCAGCGGTTTGCCCCCGATGGGACGCCGCTCGGCGAAGTGGGAGCGGGCTATGCCGTGGGCCCGCGGTTTGTTGCCGTCGCCGATCAGCCCCAGCTTGGGCGACTGGTCGTGACCTCGATGTGGGACGACCACCTGGAGCTGCGCCATCTGGCCACGGGCAACCTGCTCGTCCGCTGGCCGGCCCAGAGCAAGGGCGTCATGATGCGCGTGGCGGACGTGGCCATGGATGGCCAGCTGCGCGTCTACGTGCTGGACGGGCGCAACCGCATGCTCCATCGCTTCGACCCGCAGGCCGAGGCCCCGCCGAGCACCGGGGCAACGCCAACGCCCTCGCGGACCAGCTGCCTGGTCATGGGCGATAAGGTGGCCGGTCCGCCGCAGATCGTCCTGGGCGAGACGGCCACCATCACGCTCACGCTGCGCGCCGATTGCCCCCTGGCCCACGCTCAAGGGCGGCTGGACATCGTGCTGGTGGTGGACAACTCCGGGTCGATGGCCCCGGTGGTCGATTTGCAGCGGAGGGCCGTGAAGGACTAGTACCCGACCACATAGGTAGCCCGTTGTTCTCTGGTAGGGGCGCACGGCCGTGCGCCCACTCTGCGTGCGAACCCGAAGAGGGCGCCCGGCCGTGCGCCCCAACACCGGACGGATAAGCGCGCCAGGTGA
>Ga0326597_10011445_pt1 | contig 11758 bp, 11 predicted proteins | sample RVTome_12_FD_203789 | JGI IMG/M metagenome (GOLD analysis project Ga0326597, IMG submission 203789) | Soil microbial communities from uranium-contaminated site in the Upper Colorado River Basin, Wyoming, United States - RVT100D185 | ecosystem: Environmental > Terrestrial > Soil > Contaminated >...
TTGAATGGCACCCCGCCCTACATACAGAATTCTCACGCTGGACGTACCTGTAGCTGACCATGATGAGTTAACGAGCGTTGGCAAAAAACCTAACAAACCGGCTCAAGGATCTTGGGAAGAAACACCCTTCGGTCCACGCCCCTTCTTCGCAATGGAGCTGATTCGCGGCCAGCCGCTACTGGAATTCGCGGCCAGCCGCAGCCTCGACGCCAGGAGTCGATTGCGTCTCTTTACAAAGATCTGCGACGCTGTCCATTATGCACATCAGAACGGAATATTGCACCGAGATCTAAAGCCAGAAAACATGCTCGTGACCAACGAAGGGGCTCCGAAACTCATCGACTTTGGTGTCGCCAAGACAATCACCCGGGATGGGGGCTCGCTCTTCCGAACGACGCCTGGCCAGATCATTGGCACCTTCCAGTACATGAGTCCTGAGCAATGTGCTGGCACAATGCATTCGATTGATACACGGTCCGATATATATTCACTAGGAGTTGTATTATACGAATTCCTATGCGGCACGCTACCGTATGACCTGTCGCAGGCGCCGCTGACCGAGATCTCGTCGGCCATTCGTAATGTAACACCTCTCCCACCAAGCAAGCATGATCGCCGTCTAGCAAGAGACATTGATGCAATTACTCTGAAGGCCCTGGACAAAGACCCGAGGCAACGCTACCAATCCGCGTCAGAGCTAGCAAGAGACATCGATCGCTACCTGCGTGGCGACCCTGTAGAAGCGCGTATGGGCGGTTTCGTTCTTGCGGGCACCCGTTGGCTGCGACGGCATCCGCTCGTCGCGACAGCGATACTATGTGCCTCCGTGGGAATGATTGTCCTCGGATCATTTCTGATAGTAGGGTGGTTTCTCTTGAGGGTCCCGGGCCGCTTGGAGCTTGACCCGCGGGGACTCAGAGTCACTCTGTTTTCCTTGAGCGGTGGCGTACTGCATACTTGGCGATCTCCTGTGGAATGGGGGATTAGGAGAGCAATAAACCTCCCATCGGATGACTATGCGATCGTGGCACTCGAATGGAGTAGCAGTGTTCACAACGAATATGCAGGTCGCATCTGTTTCTACGATTCCGACGACTGGGAGACGCCCTTCGCCATAAGCGACAACCTGACATGGGAAGACGTTCCCTCTGGACCCAGTCGTCACCGCGACGGCGTATTCTATGCGGATGTTCTGTGCGGAGCAGATATTCTCACTGAGCTTCCCGGCGACGAGGTGCTAGTGGTCCGGCGGCTTGCTCCATACTCGCAAAGCGTTATTCAGGTCTTCGACAACGCAGGGCGAGTTCGATTTCAGGTATGGCATGATGGCGGCGTCGATCCAGATTCTGCGTATTTCTTTCGGGACAAGGACCGGCTGGTTCTGTCGGGCTTGGACGCGTGGCCATGGACAAGGAGAGGCATCGACTTCTCAAAGTATCCGATTGTTCTTCTTGCCTTGGACATTGTCGATGGACACATTGAAAACAATCACTTCATGATTGAGGATGGATTGGCAAAGGATCCGTGCCTCGCCTGGTATCGCTGGCTGGGACCGACCGACGTCGTCGAATCGCTTGGCGATGCTCGTAGCAGCTTGCAACCACCACCCATGGATTTGCCAGGAGATCGCTGTTTCGGACTAGAAATCAGTCGAGTCGACGACAGAAGAACGGGTGCGACATACCCCTACTTTCAACTCGTCATTGACGACACCGGCTCAATCATCCGCCGACGATGTGACGCCTTCTATGGGGGCCTCGTTGCGGAGAAGAAGAGAGTCGATGTGAAAGTGTATGAACTTGTTGATCTCCTTGAGATGCCGCCCATCGTCGACTAGGGCGATGCTGTATCTGGAAGCATCTCCTCAGGTCTCTTGTTCAAGTGGTGCTGGCCGCACTACTCATTGGACCGAGATGACTAGAGAGCTACTATCGACCGCGTTGTCTGGGAATGCACCGATCAGAACCTCAAGGACATAGTCGCCGGGAGGCGTTTGAGCCGGAACGGGAAAGGTCGCCTGGCGCCGAATCTCACGCGCGGGGCCAAGAGTGATCGTGCGGGGGCCGATAAGGGGGTTTCTGATTAGGGGGTTTCCGTTCGGCAGAAACGCCACCAACCATATTTGAACAGCCTGGTTGTCGTTTGTGAGGTTTTTCGCCACGAAATCCAAGGTCACTGTCCCTCCTGGAATGGCAGACAGGCGACCGGGAAGGATGTCGACAAAGACCGGCGGGGGGCTCGCGGTCTCGATGATGTAGCTCGGCACAGTCCCTGGCACTCTTCTTCCGATGTCGTTCCACCCTGGGCTCATGAAGGTCTGGTAGCCGAAGAAGCTGATTGCGTCTCCGTTTTTGAATGGCTCCCGAGGGGCCCAGTTCGTGTAGTCAAATGGTTCACCCGTAACCCACTGCCAGTCGCAGCATGTATAGCAGGATGAGAACGCCCCAAGCCATGGTCCAGAACTGTGGGCACCGACGCAGCAATTCCAGAAGTTAGGATCGTCGTCTACAAGATCATAGAGAAAGGCATTCTCAGCGTCCGATGTTACGGTTGCCAGGTGCCAATCGCCTGGGAGGTTGGAGGCGATCGAATTGGCGTCGTCCCATGTGATTCCGGAGGGGACCTGCTTGGCCTTGTACAGGTGTCCATTTTCTGACCAGAGAGTCTTGACCGGCTCCTGGGCTGAGACAACCGAGTTGATCACGACGTACCCCAGGAATGCTACGAGTACAGTGCGTTGCCTGACAGGAATCATCTCTTTCACTCCTTGTGCTGGTCGGTAACAGAATGAAACCTACAAGACGGAATGCGATCCACGCATTCCCATGCGGATTCCAGGGGAGAAACCGGCCAAGGTTTTTCGGGGAGTATTTCTGAGGCATGCGCCCGATTTCCGATTCCCCCGTCATGCGACCTGACCACACGTTGCCCATCGCTGCGATCTGCCTACCTCCTGGTCGCAGGCTTGGGCAAATGGAGCTGATTCTGGGACGGACCTTGGCCGGACGTGGGTCGATTTCGGACTCCCCGGCGCCGCCTCCCGCCGTCCGCCTCCCACAAGCTCCAACCTCAGCAAGAGTTACGCGCCATCCCCCGCGTTTGAGGCCGCCCTCAAAGGTGGACGCGCGTCCACCCCCCTGCCCTCGGCCATCGCGGGGGCGGGACCGGGATGCCCTCCTCCCCCTCGTATGTTACCCTTGACCAGGGCGGAAGTTGCGTCCGCCCAGCCGAGCCAACTCCAAGGCGCCCGCGGGCGCACACCTCCAAGCCAGCTCCGAGCGGATTCTGGACGATTCTGTGCACCAACGGGACGAAGTTGGGCTCCACATTGGTCGGAGGGCCGGGAACGAGCCCCGCCGTCCCGCAGAGGGAGGGATGACGCCATGTCGACCCGGAAGCTCCCCGGCGACGCCTTCGAGTACTACTTCGCCCTCGGCCCGGGCCGCTCGTACCGGGCCGTGGCCGACCACTACGGCACCAGCAAGACGACGGTGGGGAACGCCGCCACCCGGGAGAACTGGGCGGGCAGGATCACCGAGCGCGAGCGGAAGGCCCGGGAGGCCGCGGACCAGAAGGCCGCCGAGACCCTGGCCGACGTCAACGACCGCCACCTCCGGATGTTCAGGACCATCGAGGCGAAGGCCCTCGAGGCCCTCCGGGCGATGTCCCTCGAGCGGGCCAGCGACGCGGTCCGGGCTCTCGACATCGCGATCAAGGGCGAGCGCCTCATCCTCGGCGAGCCGACCGAGCGCCACGCGACCGATATCGAGGCCATCGTCAAGCGGGAGCACGAGCGGTGGCTCGACTGGACGAGGCCCGGGCGGGACGGGGACGGCGCTGGCGCCTGACTTCTTCATCCTCCCACCCCTGTGGCCACGGTCCCAGGGGACGGGGGGGCCGGCGGGACTGCATCTTGGCGACGCTGCGGGACTCTGTTCCCACACCCCGGATGCGGGGATCCCAGGGGGGTGCGGGGCGCCGGATTGATCCCATTTGGGGACGGTTGGGGACGGTTAGGACCAGTTTCTGCATTACCTTCTTCGCGAGGGCTCTCGAGGGCGTTTATGTCGAGATGGGGTCCTAACTGTCCCCAACTGTCCCCAGGCCCTACTGGGACCTCTTGTAACCTGTTGCGCGGCAGCACAATCGTGAAGATGGTCGTGATCGCCTCCCTGGGGACGGTTTGGCCGCAGACGCCGATGAACGGGTCAGAAGGAGGGGAAAAACACCACCATCGACACCCCCTGGGAGGCGCTCTCGGGTGGCTCGAGCCCCCCCCCCAGCCGGCGGTCACGGAGGGGCCAGCCACGCCCGCTTGGGACCCACCGGCGTGCTCCGGAGAGCGGCCAGTCGGAGGCGGCTTCGCTCGCCCCGGAAAGCACGACACCCGCCAGCATCTTGACCCCGGGGAAGGCGACCTCGGGCTACCCATGGGGAGGTCACGGTCCGGAGGGCACCTCAATGGGCGAGCTCGCGCGGTTCCGCTGTTCTGTCTGCCGTTTCGAGGCCACCACCTCGGGCGGAGACGGCCAGAGGTACGACAACCCGTCGGTCACGCTCCACTGCCACGACTGTAAGCAGCTCTTCGAGGTGCTGCTGCCGGTCGTCCCGTGGGGCGGCGAGATCGTGATCCGGTCGAACCCGCTCCAGTGCCCGAGGTCCGGCGACCACCAGGTCGAGAAGTGGAAGCATCCCGGCCCTTGCCCTGTGTGCGGGACGGAGCTCGCTCGGGAGGAGATCGCCGAGCTGCCCGACACGTGGCCGGAAGGGATGTGGGGTGAGGGTGTGCCAGGATGGCAACGTGCTATACGTTCGCTGGCGGTCTTACAAGCACCAAGTCGTCGGCACGAAGCCCCTCGGTAACGAATAGCTCAGGCGTCGACTGTTCAGGGATAGACTCCAGCATCAGTGCAGCCTTTGCCTGGTCAAAAGCCTTTCCTAGCGACAATCCGAAGCCGATCGCGGAGTAGAACTGCGCGGAGAACACACGCGCTGCATCGTCGCCGATCGAGGTGTTCATCCCAATCGCTGCCGGCACATGCCTCACCACAGCCTCGGCTTGTCCGCGCGAATAGCACGTGTTGAAGAACACGAGCTGAACATCGCCGGAGGCGGCAGCTATCGTTTGCACTATCGCTTCTTTTGAGACCAACTTGGCATGACCATCGTTGTCCTGAAATACGATCTCATCATTAACTGACCCATGGCCGCTAAAGTGCACTACACGTGGCTGGGCCTCATTGAGGGCCTGAAGCAGGTCGAGGGGTCGCAACGCCCAGCGAGAGTCGAAGTGCACCGCATCGCGGTGCTCTGACTTTCGAATCATCTCGGCAATAGAGCGCGCTTCTTCGTCGAGACGGAGGTTCTCTTTGTCCAGCGGGTTTGCGGCCAAATAGAGGACCGTGATCCTATCTGGAAGGTGACGCAGCTTCTCGATAGCGGCAATCGCGACTTGGTGGCTAGCGAGACGCTCCGTAATGTCCTGCATGTGGAGTTCGTGCTCGCGCTCCGTCTGTTGCTGTTGTCTGGTTTGTTTCCGCTCTGCCTCCTTCTGGGCTGCAGCGAGCCGCTTGCTTGCGTCTATTATCTTCGCCTGTGCGCGACCAATCTTCCCCTCAAGCCCAGCAACGCGCTTCTGGTGCCGCACTGCCGCCTCCCTGTGGCGTTGAGCATCCCTTCGCTTGGTCTTGCGGGTAGATTCGCTGGTGGCCCGCGACGCTGCCTCCTCTGCTGCGTGCGCGCGCTGAGTCTCTTGGGCAACATCACCTAGAGCTCGCGTCTTCTGGTCTTGAAGCTTGGCAAGCGCCTGCTGATGACCCTGAATCTGTCGTTGGTAGTAGTCGAGACTCACAGCTGCCTCCTCCTCGTCATGAGCCTACTCGCCGGAGGCACCCTGCGGAAGGATAGTTTGAGGCCGCCCTCAAAGATCTTCTTCTCGATCTCCCTTGGACTTCCCGCGACGCGATGGCTCCTGTGTGATGCGTCCCGATGGTGGGGCGCCCAACGCAGGAGGCCACACCATGGCCAAGAAGACGAAGAAGGCCGCGAAGGCCACCACGGCCCCGCGGGCGCGACGTGGCGCCCCGTCCCGCAAGAAGGGCCAGGAGGCGGACCAGCCGTCCCCGGATCCCGATCCCGCGCCCACGGGCGAACCTGGGTCGCCACCGGGGAAGCCGAAGGTGACCGGGATCACGTTGGGCCTGGGCGACGACGGCGAGGCTGACACCAGCGAGGCGACCCAAACGAGCGGACCCCGCCGACGGCGGAAGCGGACCGGGCGGATCTCTTCCCCCGCCACCGAGGTGCCTGCGGATCCTGATCCCGTCCCGACGGCCGAGATCGAGAAGGCCAAGGAGGGAAAGCACCGGAAGAAGGACGCCGAGCCCCCGAAGCGCTTCTCCAACCGCCCCTCGCAGCCGAGCGAGCCCGACATGTCGGTCCAGCGCCTCGCCGCCGCGTACCTCGACCATCTCCGGCTCGCAGGCAAGTCGATGGCGACCCAGTTCAGCTACAGCATGGACCTCGGGATCGCCAAGCGCGAGCTGGGGGCCGAGACGCTGATCGCGGACCTGACGCCCGAGCGGGTGGCCGCCTTCTTCGAGAGCCCGGCGGTGACGACGCGCAAGAACGGGCGACCCAAGACCCAGGTCACGATCGACAAGACTCGCCGGGTCCTCCGGATGGCGCTCACCTGGGCGGAGGAGGAGGGCCGGATCGCGGAGGCCCCGCTGCCCACCACCGCGGCGACGGAGAAGGAGTGACGACAACCCGGGGAGGTCGCGGGCGAGAGCACGTCCCGGCCTCCCCAACGGAGAACACGACCATGAGCAACGAGACGACGAACCCCGAGGCGAACGCCAGGGAGGTCCGCGACAGCCTGATCCGCAGGCTCGAGGAGAAAGTGGCCCACGCGGAGAAGGCGCGCCTCCGGGCGCGGGACGACCGCGACGACGCCAGCGAGCGCCACTACACCGGTGCGCGGAACGCCTACGGCCACGCGCTCTTGATGGTCGCCGAGGCGCTCCTCCCCCCGGACGAGTTCGAGGCCTTCCGCGCAGAGAAGGAGAAGGGACGGTAAACATGCGCATCGACACCGACAGCGTGATCTACGTCGTCGCCGACCCCATCGGTGACAGCGCGACCATCGATGACGTCTGCTTCGAGACGACCCTCCGCGGGCTGGAGCGGCAGTTCCAGGGCGGCCTCCTCTGCGACTCGAATCCCACGATCTTCACGGATCGCGGCGAGGCCCAAGCCCACGCCCGCCGACGTCTGGAGGCGTGGCAGCGATACCGGGAGGAGGCCAAGGAGACCGAGGCCCGGCACCGGGAGGCGATGCGGCGCTATCGGGCCGAGATCGGGGGGCTTCCATGACCATCGAGGAGGCCCTCGCCCGGTTCCTGGTCCAGCTCGAAGCCGACGGGCGGAGTGGGCACACGATCGGTCAGTACCGCCGCCACGTCCGCGCGCTGGCCCGGTGGATGGCCACGGAACGGCTCCCCCTCGACGTCGGGGCCATCACCCACGAGGACGTGGCAGCCTTCGTGGCTTCCCCTGCGGCCCGCTGCCGACCGGACGGGACGCCCAAGACCGGGACCTCGGTGAACGCGATGCGATCGAGCCTGCGCGGGTTCTTCGCCTACCTCCACGAGGCGGGCTACGTCACAGCCAACCCGACGCGGCTTCTCCGGCGGGCCATCTGCTCGCCACCACCACCCCGGGCGCTCACCGACGACGAGCAGCGGCGGCTCCTCGAGGTCCTCGACGGCGACGACACCTACGAGTCCCGGCGGGACGCGGCGCTCGTCCGCACCATGCTCGGGACCGGGATCCGGCTCGGCTCCGCGCTGGGGCTGCGCGTCGAGGACGTGGACCTCCAGGCACGGGAGCTGGTGATCCGATGCGCCAAGGCCAGCCGACCCGACCGGTTGCCCATCTCCAGGGAGGTGACCCGGACACTGGCGACCTGGATCGGTGACCGGACCGATGGGCCTCTGTTCTCCTCACGGTCGGGGTGGAGCCTCTGCGGGAGGCACGTGCAGCGGCGGTTCCGGAGGGCCGTCGAAGCGGCGGGCATCACGAGGGCGGTCTCGCCGCACAGTTGCCGCCACGCCTTCGCGGTCAAGATGCTGGCCAGGACCGGCGACGTCACCCTCGTCCAAGCCGCCTTGCGGCACCGCTCCATCGCCTCGACCCTGATCTACGCCAGGACCTCCCCGGACCGGCTGCGGGCCGCCATCGGGTGAGGGTCGAGTCGAATTCGTTGAATTCGTCGATTTCGTACTGGGAGTCGAGCCCCTTTGCCGGGTCGATTTCGTCGAATCCGTCGAATTCGTAGCCCGAGGTGGATCGATTCTCCGGATCCGGGCCGGTGCAGGACCGCGGTGGACCGGGCTCTGCCTGCTGGAAACGAGTAGGGTCGAATTCGTTGAATTCGTCGATTCCGTAGCCCAGTTCGGATGCAGAGCATCTCCCTGGGAGCCAGCGCGAGCCCGAAACGGTGTCGAATTCGTCGATTTCGTCGATTTCGTAACCGGAGCCCAGGTGCAGCGGCGGGGCGCGCCGCAAACTGGTGGCAAAGGGGAGCGCCGGCCTGGGACGCCGGGTGGGCGTCCGGGGGCACTTGCCCCCTCAGCCTGGCAGCGCGAGCGCATCTCCGATGCACCGGGGTGCATAGAGATGCACCGAGTTCCTGCGAAGGGCTTCCCGAGAGATCGACGAAACCGAAACGGGTCCAAGACAGCCCGCCAGGGAGCCGACGCTGCCACCCCCTGGGCTATCGCGCCCACCGCCCGTGGGTGCCCTTCCGGTGGCCCACCCCGCCGCCGTCGACGCCAGCGCGTCCTCGGAGAGAGTGCGCTGTCCCCGCCAAGACGGCCACGGACTACGAAATCGACGAATTCAACGAAATCGACCTCTCGGCGATTGCGAGCGCTGGTACGAAAAGTACGAATTCGACGAAATCGACTCGGCGATCTCGCGGGCCTCTGCACGGAGATGCAGTACGAAATCAACGGAATCGACGAAATCGAGGGGGGCCGCGGCTACTACTCGGCGGACCGCTTCGCGGCCGCGGCCAGCCGATCGCGGAGGATCCCGACATCCTCGAGCTTCCCTCCCGGGCCCCGGTGCTGCCAGAAGGCCCAGCCGTTGGTGGCCGGGACGCGTCCGCCCGCCTTGGTGCCGATGACCGAGGCCCGGGCCGCTCCTCCCGCTTGCGACAGCGAGTTGAACCGTTGCCCGTTCCAGGTCACCGAGCCGTCCGCCTCGATCCGGGCCTGGAACCGGTGGCCCTTGTATTCCCGCTCCAGGTCGAGGGGTGCCCGGATGATCCCGGCCGAGATGAGGTCCTGGATCCGGACCGAGGTCCCGGGCGGCGCAGGGGCCCGCCTCCGGGATCGCTTCCTCCGTACCCTCTCGCCCTTCACGAGCCGGAGTTCGCCCGTTGCCGAGGGCTTGACCGGGAAGTCGAGCTGGATCTGCGCCCTCTGGAGGGAGGCCCGGATCTCGCCAGGGGAGAGCCCGCCGATCCTCTTTCTCAGGAGGCGGACCATGGAGCCGTCGGGATCGGCCCCGAAGATCTTGAGGAGCTCGCCGTGAACCTGGCGGTCGACGAAGTGGGCCTTCCACATCGTCTCGATCCGGTTCTCCTCCATCTCCCTCCGCGACAGCAGCTGCAGCGTCTCCTCGACGGGCGACTCGGGATCGGCGACCCGCACCGTCCGGAAGAGCTTGCGCTCGACGGCTACGGGGGCGTGGGCGTTGTAGAGCCGGTACTCGTTGCCATCGGTCAGGACGACCCAGGTGACCCCCGCCACAGTGGCGTAGCTCATGATCTGGGCCGCCCACTTCCGCTCGTCGAGGTTGGAGCCGAGGGCCTTGGCCTCGATGAAGAGCTTCGGGGTCCGGAGCACGAGGAGGGCGTAGTCGACGGGCTTGTCCTGGCGCTTTCTCTTGTACTCGCGCTGGACCTCCTCGAGGTCCTCGAGGTCCCAGCCGAGGGCGCGGAGGACGGGCTCGATGAGGGTCGCCTTCGTGTTCTGCTCGTTGATCGAGACCGATCCCTGGTGGCGGGCCATGCGCTGGCGGACGTCGTCGAGGGTCTGCTCGAGGGTGCTCATGGCTCTCCCGGACTCCTCCCCGGTGCCCTTACCGTTGATGAGCATGCTCATCATAGCCTGGGGCATAGTGCCGGCCCAATGGCCGACCTGGCAAAAACCCTCGCAAAGCACCTGCGGGAGCTCCGTGGCGACCAGACGCAGCGGGAGTTCGCCCAGCGGCTCGGCATCGACCAGGCGACCCTGAACCGGGTCGAGCAGGGGCAGGAGAACGTCACCCTGGCGACCCTCCAGAAGATCTGCAACCGGCTCAAGTGCAAGATCGGCTGGCTGTTCGGCGAGGAGCCGTAGCATGCCGGTGCTATAATCGACGGTACATCCAAGCCACCTCAAAGCGGCCCCCCGCCAACCCGGGGGGGGCCAACCACCTCCAAGCCACCTCCAAGACCACGGCCCATTCCCTACCCCCTCTGGAGGTGACTGGCATGGACGAGCAACCGACCCGACTCTCTGTCGAGTGGGTCCCCATCGATCACGTGCGGCTCAACCCCGCCAACCCCCGCCTTAACGACGAGGCTGTTCCCCACGTCGCGGCGTCGCTCAAGCGCTTCGGCTGGCAGCAACCGGTTGTGGCCAAGCGAACGGGCGAGGTGATCGCGGGCAACACCCGGCTCAAGGCCGCGATCTCCCTCGGCATGGATCAAGTCCCGGTCGTGTACTTCGACGGCCCCGACATCGAGGCGGTTGCCTACTCGGTCGCCGACAACCGGACAGCCGAGTTCGCGGAGTGGGATGACAAGGCCCTGGCCGAGCTGCTGGAGGAGCTGCGTGCCGAGGACGCGCTCGATGGGACGGGCTATTCGTCCGAGGACATCGACACGCTCCTCGACGAGATCCAGGCCGACCTCGAGGGAGACGTCGAGATCACCGAGGATGACGTCCCGGAGCCCCCCGACGAGGCAACGACGCGTCCCGGAGACCTCTGGGTCCTTGGCGATCACCGGCTCCTCTGCGGGGACAGCTCCAGCGCCAGTGACGTTGATCGCCTCCTCGCCGGCGCTCCCATTCACCTCGTGAACACCGATCCTCCCTACAACGTGAAGGTCGAGCCCCGCAGCAACAACGCGATCGCCGCCGGGCTCAGCTCCTTCAAGGGCGTGAGCCACCACCAGAAGCTCGACGTGAAGCGTCACCCCGAGAAGGCCAAGGCCACATCGAGAAAGCTACGGCCGAAGGACCGGCCGCTCGCCAACGACTTCGTCAGCGATGAGGAGTTCGAGAAGATGCTCTTGGCTTGGTTCGGAAACCTGTCGCGCGCGCTACTCCCGGGACGGGGGTTCTACGTCTGGGGTGGCTACTCCAACCTCGCCAACTACCCGCGTCCGCTCGCCCAGTCGGGTCTCTACTTCTCGCAAGCCATCATCTGGGTCAAGGAGCACCCCGTGCTCACCCGGAAGGACTTTCTCGGGAACTTCGAGCTGGCATATTACGGTTGGAAGGAGGGAGCAGCGCACGTCTTCCTCGGCCCGAACAACGTCGTCGACGTGTGGCACTTATGCCGATATCGGCATAAGTGCCACTATGCCGACTTCTGGATTATGCCGCGATCTGGCCTCGAGGCCGCTCTCCTTGCGGGGCCCCTCTCAAGTATGGCGGCATAATCCGACGTCTTTCAGGAACGCCAGGAGCCGGTCGTCCGC
>Ga0326597_10011446_pt1 | contig 11758 bp, 9 predicted proteins | sample RVTome_12_FD_203789 | JGI IMG/M metagenome (GOLD analysis project Ga0326597, IMG submission 203789) | Soil microbial communities from uranium-contaminated site in the Upper Colorado River Basin, Wyoming, United States - RVT100D185 | ecosystem: Environmental > Terrestrial > Soil > Contaminated >...
AGCATTCGACATGGCGCGCCGTGCCGGGCTGGAGGAATTCCTGGATCTTGAGCTTGCCGGCGGCTTCGGCGAGCTCCCACTCGAACTTCGAATCGTCGCCGACGTTCTCGTACACCTCCATCCACAGGTTGGCTTCGCCCTGCTTGACCATCAGGCGGCCGTTGACGCCGGTTATCTTCCGTATCAGCGCCAGCAGCTGTCGCACGCGCGGCTCGCAGGCGCCCGCCCGGGCCGGATCGACGCGGTAGTAAACGTAGTAGGACCAGGCCATTGTGCGGGTCACTCCGGAGCGGGGACTGCGTAGGGCAGGGGCAGCAGGTTCAGCAACGGTCCTTCCTGCGTTTTCAAGTGCATTCCGCCTTTTTCGGCTGCGGCGATCTGGATCACGGCAAGCGCATCGTAACCGCCCTGCGGTGAGGGGGCGGCATTGACGATCGTGCCGCACGCCTGCTCGCCGAAGCCGGCGCCGTAGAGCTTGTCGCCCGGCTGAGGCGGCTCGTTCGAAGCGATACTGGCCAGGTACATGCGCTGCTTGAGCGTGCCGCGATAGTGCATGCGGGCGACGATTTCCTGCCCGGGGTAGCAGCCTTTCTCGAAGCTCACGCCCCCGAGCAGGTCGAGGTTCACCATCTGCGGCACGAACGCCTCCTGCGTCGCCGGCAGTATCGTCGGGATGCCGGCCCGGATGTCCAGCCATTCCCAGTATTCCGTGCCGGCCTTCTCCGCGCCGGCAGTGAGCGCTTCGAGCAGGCGTGGCGTCTGATCCCGCGCCGCGACGATCTGGAAACGGTCCGCCGGCAGGCCGATCACGGTCACAGCGTTCGCGTGCACGACGTCATGCGCAGACTTCGGCGCCTGTCCGATCACACGATGCACCCGTGCGGCGGCATCCTGGCCTGCGATGCCGATCAATGTCCAGTCGCCTGAGGCATCGGCCGCTTTCACTTTCGAGCGCAGGATGAATTTCGTGAGTTGCTTCTGGAGAGGCTCGCGCAACGGAGCCGGGAGTTGCATGAAATAGCCCTGATCCGAGCGCCACAGCAGGAAACTCGCCAGCATCCGGCCCTTCGGCGTGCAGTACGCCCCATACGTACTGCGACCCGGCGCCAGCGCGGCGACGTCGCAGCTCAACTGGTTGTGCAGGAACGTCTGCGCTTCATCGCCGGAGAAGCGTATTAGCCCGAGTTGCGAAAGCTGACAAAACCCCGTCTTGATCATGAGGCCGGTGTCGAAGTGTGAATCGCGCAAACGGGGATTATCGCTTAACGCGTTGCCGGGTGCCCTGATACAGCCTTTGCGCGTCCCGAACTGCGTGAAATTCCTCTCCCTGATCCGGGGAAAAGAGCGATCACGGTGCCGGCTTGTCAGGTTTTGCCTGACAGAGTTTGTCCCCCTTTCCCTGACAGACCGCCCATAAGGTCGGGACTAGACTGATACCCCCAAATTCGCTGCTCGATTGGGGAAGGTCAAAACAGCGTCAATGCCTTCAAAACAGGCGTTACGTGTTTTGGCTCAGGGGGTTAAAGGCGAAATTGAAACCTAACATTTTGATAGATTTGCCTTTTTATACAGCAGATCTATAACTATTTTTCAAGAAGAGGCCAGTACACCGGTCAACCACCGGGCCAAGACTGGCTCATTTAGTGACTCGCAGGACCTCTTCCGGGGGCGAAGAAGAGGGTGTGGCGGGAAGCGGCAAACGATTCGTTTACCGCGGGCCGCTGCACTCACGAAGGCGCGTAGCGGGCAGCGCTAATTCAGGACAGGGGCACGCCTTTGGCAACCGGACTGCTGTTGGCGGTTGAGTCTTATATATGGGGGCTGGAGGGAATCTGCCGGCTCCACCGTATTCCTTTTTCCTCGAGCCTGGCTCTTCAGCAGTTTCCTCCTCCCTATAGCCTGCTTTCCCTTCAACAGGCGGCAACCGCACTTGGCCTCAAGAGCGGCTTGCGTGACGCGCTGCTGAGCGAGTTGCCGGCGCTGCCTGCGCCATTCGTCGCGATACTGAGACCGCAGGTCGCTGCGGGGAGCACGCCGGAAACGAACGACCAACCCTCGCCAGGGCGACTCGCGATCGTCGTGAAGTGTGACGGAGAGCGCATCTCGTATTTCGAGCCCGGCAGACAGCAACCGGCGACGGCAGTGCTGGAGGAATTTGGCGGACAGTTTGCCGGCAAGGTCCTGCTGTTCGCCCCGGCCGCCCTGAAACTAAAGGGGGAGGATACGGCCTCGGCGGCACCTCATGAATTCGGCTTCCATTGGTTCGTCCCCGAGCTCTTGCGGCATCGGTCTATCTGGCGCGACGTGCTGCTGGCATCGTTGGCGATCCAGTTGATGGCGCTGGCCACGCCGGTGTTTACTCAGGTCGTCATAGACAAGGTCATCGTCCATCACACGCTGAGCACCCTGTCCGTCATCGGCATCGCGCTCGGCGTGTTCATCATCTTCACCGCCGTGATGAGCTGGGTGCGGCAGTACCTGGTGCTGCACACCGGCAATCGCATAGACGCGGTGCTCGGCTCGCAGGTATTCGAGCACCTCTTCAAGCTGCCGCCGCGCTACTTCGAGCACCGGCCGACTGGCGTCCTGGTCGCGCGCGTGCAGGGAGTGGAGACGATCCGGGAATTCTTGAGCAGCGCGGCGGTGACGCTGGTGCTCGACGTGCCGTTTCTGCTCATCTTCCTCGCGATCATGTTCTATTACAGCGTGACGTTGAGCTTGATCACAGTCGCGATTTTGCTGTTGATCGTCGGGCTGAGCCTGGCCGTGACCCCCGCACTGCGCCGACGCCTGAACGAGCAGTTTCTTCTGGGCGCGCGCAATCAAGCATTTCTTACCGAGTACGTATCCGGCATGGAAACCGTGAAGTCGCTGCAAATGGAGCCCCAGCTCAAGCGGCGCTTCGGCGACTACCTCGCCTCCTATCTGCAGGCGGGTTTCAGTACCCGGCAGCTTGCCAACACCTACAACACTGCCGCCCACATGCTGGAGCAGTTGCTGACGCTCGCCATACTGTGCGTCGGCGCCTGGATGGTGATGACGAGCCAGGAGTTCACCATTGGCATGCTGGTCGCGTTCCAGATGTTTGCTGGAAGGCTCTCGCAACCCATGCTGCACCTGGTGGGCTTGTGGCAGCAGTTCCAGCAGGCCGACATCGCGGTGCGGCGGTTGGGCGACGTGATGAACGCACCGGCCGAGCCCTATTCGCTGTTGCCGGCTCGGGAATCGAAGGGTGAAGGGTGGATCGAGGTCAAGGGGCTAAGCTTCCGCTACGCGCCCAACCTGCCATACCTGTACAAGGCGTTCAGCCTGACGATCGAGCCCGGCAAGTGCGTGGCAATCATGGGCCCGTCGGGCAGCGGCAAGAGCACGCTGGCGAAGCTTCTCCAGGGGTTCTACCAGCCGGAAGAGGGCAGCATAGCCATTGACGCCCGGGACGTCCGTCACTTGAGCGCCAACGAGCTGCGGAGCCACTTCGGCGTAGTGCCGCAGGAGACGGTGCTCTTCAGCGGCACCCTCTACGAGAACCTGGTGCTTGCCAATCCGCACGCCACCTTTGAGCAGGTGATTCAGGCCTGCAAGCTGGCCGAAATCCACGAAACAATCGAGCAATTACCGCAAGGCTACCAAACGCCCATCGGCGAACACGGCGCGGGACTGTCCGGCGGGCAGAAACAGCGGATCGCCATCGCTCGCGCCCTATTGAAGCGCCCGCGTATCCTGATCTTCGACGAGGCGACGACCAGCCTCGACTCCGCCACCGCCGAGCAGTTCGCCCGCACCGTCAATCAATTCCGGGGCAAGGTAACGATGCTCTTTATCGCGCACCAGTTGCCCAAGGGGTTGCAGGTGGACAGCGTGGTGACTCTGGGCCCGAGCGCAACGCGCATGAGCGTGGTGGGTGAGGAGCGCAAGGATACGTAGTGCGTCGGGGAATTGGATCCCGTTGATAGCTGTTCAGCGATGTTTCTGCCTTGAGTAAGGTCTAACCCGTTCTGGCCCTATTTGATGCTCGCCGAGGAGGAAGGGACATGGAGTGCAAAATTACATTCTCGCTGGTATTGGAAAGCCTCGTCGGAGACATCGGCGATGACTGGGAGTACTCGGTGCAGGCGAAGGTGTTCAACCCCGGGCTGACCGGGGCGGGCACTATCGGCATCCCCGAGCATCAACTGGCGCCCGGCAGGTCCCAACCGCCGCCCGGCGCTGGACAGTCAGTGGTGATTCCAGCAGGCGCGTGCGGCACGGGACCGCGGGTCGAGCTCACCGTGAACGCTACCGAGGTCGACTGGTTGATTGACGACCACGGCTCGAACGTCATTGTCGTTCCGATGGAATGCCCCGGGCCCGGCGGCCCGCCGTTCACGATCCAGCCGGAGATTTCGGTTGTGGTGCGCGAGTCCCCGCGTTTCTTTGGCGGCTCCGCCACTTTAAAGGTGAAGGTCAGCCTGGTAGCGGCCTGCGTATAGACAGCGGAACTGAAGTTATGCAGCACGTCGAAACCAAGGAAGAAAACAATGAGAGGCCGACCCCGCGCAACGCAGGTCCAAGAACTTCACATTCAAAGAACAAACTGGATCGCGACGGGCATCCCTATAAGAAGCGATTCGGTCTTTTCGGCGCGGCTCTCCTCCGGGGGAAAACGAATGAAAAGGGACAAAAGGAGTCAAGGGACAAAAGGACAAAAGGGAAAGGACAAAAGAAGGACAAAAGGGACAAAAGGGGTCGAAAGGGACAAAAGGGGTCAGAGCCGAAATATCTTGATACTGAGTTGAGAGTGTAAATGCCACGCCGCCAGCGAAAATGGATAAGGGAAGTACCGCTGCATATCATCCAGCGGGGTAACAATCGCACGGCGTGCTTCTTTGCCGATGGGGATTACCGTTTTTATTTGCATTGGTTGAGGCTGAACGCCGAGAACTACGGCTGTGCGATCCACGCTTACGTGCTCATGACCAACCACGTGCATTTATTGTTGACCCCGCAGAAGAAGGGCGCTGCCTCCAGACTGATGCAGTCCCTCGGACGCAGGTATGTGCAGTATGTCAACCGCGTTTACCGTCGCAGCGGCACATTGTGGGAGGGGCGATTCAGGGCGAGTCTGGTGGACGCCGAACGATACCTGCTGAGCTGCTACCGCTATATAGAGCTCAATCCGGTCCGGGCGGGGATGGCCGAGCATCCTGCCGAATATGCCTGGTCAAGCTATCGCCACCACGCACATGGCATTACGGATGCTCTCATTACCGACCATCCATTTTTCGATGCCCTAGGCTCAACGCCTGATGCGTGCGCTGAAGCGTACCGCTCGTTATTCAAGATTGCGATGGACGATCAGGAGCTGAAAGCGATCCGAAGCGCTGTGCAGCGTGGGGGCGTATTAGGCAGCGAGCGATTTAGAGAGGCGATTCTTGCTGCACTGGGAGCGAGAGCTGAGTATACCGTGCGCGGCAGGCCGCGGACCATGTTGAAACAAGGAACATTAATGGCAAGAGGAGATTAGACCGTGATCAATTGGAAAGTTATTTCGGCTCTGACTTTTTTTCTGCTTTTTAACCCGTAACAGGATGGCAGAAGCTGCGGTCGAATCGTTTTGTACTTTTCGCGCGCGGGGGTGTGCATGATCGGCTTAATCGTACTTATTGTTGCCGCGGTCTATCTTGCGCTGCTTATTTGGGCAATGCGTGCGGCGTATCGCTGGGGAAAGAAACGCGGCCTGTCGACAGGAAAATGCTGGACTGCGGCGGCAGTTGGGTTTCTCGTGGTGTACCTGCCGGTATTTTGGGACCATATCCCGACGTTGCTTGCACATAAGTATTACTGCGAGAAAGAGGCGGGGTTCTGGGTCTATAAGACGATCGAGCAGTGGAAGAAAGAAAATCGTGAAGCGTTGAAAGAGTTGGACGATAAGCAGAAACCGGAATCCACCAGGCACAACGGTAAGTTTCGATTCTGGACGACACAGCGGTTTTACACGGATTTCGTGCAACAGGAAAAGGTAGTGCATGCTATTGGCAAGGAGGAGGCTGTCTTTTATGATGCCGAAACAAAAACTCCCATTGCACGGGCGATTAACTTCTGGCGTGGGAAGAGTGGCAATGTTTTAAGCATTGGGGGAAGTCTGGAGGACATAAGGCAGGCATTGATCTTGGGTTGGGGCGGTTCTCAGTGCGGCGATCCGTCTCCAATCGAGCAAATGCGTAAGTTCCGGTACGAATTTCAGCGACTGGGAGAAAGAAAATGACTATTACTAACACCTTATTCGAGCTTAGCCAATTAGCTGAGGCTAGCTATGCAAATTTGTTACCAGGTAATGATCTTAAGACGGAATTGCAGCGCGCCAATGATATGGGGACGGAGCCCTATTTCGGTTCGTATCTCGTAACAAAGCAGAAGGATGAAAGGCAATGCCACGCCGCGCTCGGGTGACCATGGGTGGAGTACCGCACCACGTGTCGCAGCGCGGTCACAACCGCCAAGCGACTTTCTTTGCGGACGAGGATTATCAGGCGTACTTGCACAGCCTAAGGGAAGGAGCGCTGCGCTACGCCTGCGAGATTCACGCCTACGTGCTCATGACGAATCATGTCCATTTGCTGGTCACCCCGGAAAATGAAGATGGTTTGGCGAAGCTCATGCGCTATCTCGGTAGCCGGTATGTGCAATACGTTAATTTTGTGTATCGACGTAGTGGCACTTTATGGGAAGGAAGATTCAAGTCCAGCATGGTGGATGCGGAAAGCTATTTACTTCGATGCTATCGCTACATTGAGCTAAATCCTGTTCGGGCAAACATGGTAGAACGTCCCGAGGACTATCGCTGGTCGAGCTATGGTGCTCATGCTCTGGGGAACAGGGATGCGCTCATACAAGATCACCATCTGTACACAGCGCTTGGGAGAACGGGGGCGGAACGTCAGGAAGCGTACCGGACCCTGTTTAGATTTGAGCTGGATCGGAGCACGCTCGCAGAGATTCGTGACGCGTTGAGCAAGGGGTTGGCGCTGGGCGGGGAACGATTCAAGGACGAGGTGGAAACGGCGTTGACTCGTTCGGTGCGGCCCAGCCGGCCTGGACGTCGTAGGACGCAGACGACGGGCGGATTGCAGGTTAAGAGATGACGAGTGTGAGCATGAATCGAGAGGAAATAGGGCTCCGTCCCCATTGTGTCCCGTCCCCATTGTGTCCCATTGTGTCGTCCCCATTGTGTCGCTGGTCCCCATTGTGTCGCACGGGCAACAATGCGCAATACAGGAGGGCGGCATAAATGATTGGGCCAATTGTATTGGGAGCAGCATTACTGTATTTGTTGATTTCCATTGCGGTGGTGCACTGGGCGATTCGTTATGCACGGAATAATGGGAGGAGCACGAAGCATTGGGGCTGGGGCGCGGCACTGGTGATGTACTTGATTCCCTTTTGGGATTGGCTGCCGACGGTAGCGACACATCAGTTCTACTGCGCTAAGGATTCCGGATTTTGGGTATATAAAACCCTCGACCAATGGAAGGCGGAGAATCCGGGGGTGATGGAGACGCTGATTGACACCAACAGATCGCCAGAAGGGATTTCACCAGATTGGCCGCTAGAACAACGGCCTAATATGAGTATCGCGCACATAAATCAGCGATTCGGTATGGTATACAAGAATCACTTGTCATCTCACGAAGAAGGTGAATTATTTCTGCACGTGTGGCGTTGGAAATATGAACTGCTGGACAAGAAGACCGGTGAGGTATTGGCGAGACAAGTGGATTTCTCGACCGGAAACGGACACATCGGCGGCGAGCCACCGATGAAGTTCTGGCTTCAAAGTCAGCACTGTATTGGCAGTAAGGAGCAGTCACGCAAACTCAGTGAAGTTGTTAAGCAGTTCAAAGGAGGGAGAAAATGAGCACGATTCAAGATTTATTCCAACAAGGTCAATTGGCAGAGGCTGCTTACGCCGATTTTTCGAATCCAAATATCAGCGTTGGGCAAGCACTTCAAAACGAAGGCATGTCCGCCTCCCAATCCGCCGACTTTCTCACGCACTGGCAGGTGGTCTCGCAATTCTCCGAAAGTGGTGTATTGAGCAATGGATTTTCAGCGACCCTGTTGGAGCGGTTGGATGCGAACCAGCAGCCCACCGGGCAATACACTTTTGCCGTTCGTGGGTCACAGGAATTTGTTGATTTTGCGGGGGCTGATCTTGATCTGGCAGTAACAGGCGTGGCCTTGAATCAACTGGTGTCAATGGTGAATTATGTATTGCGACTCAGGGCCGGCACGAATGGCACGACGCAGCAATTAAATTCTGACGGGACAGTTCTAACCAGCGGCCTTGTTAGTGGTATAGGCCCCGGTATTGACCCCATGCAGTTGACTATAAGTGGTCACAGCTTAGGCGGTTATTTAGGCCAGGTGTATCAGCGGATTTTTGGGAGCGCCGGAGTCTACACCTACAACGCGCTCGGCCTTGTCAATGCGAACGCCTCGATCTTTGACCGAGTAACAGATTTGCTGGGATTGCCTACGGGAAGCTTTAGCTCTGGCCCAGGAGAAAACCTGCTTGTGCCGGGTGAACCCGCGCAGTTGATCGGAACCATACAAGGCAAACCGCAGATACGGGTATTTTCCGAAACGCAAACTACAGCGTTAGATCCTATCAATACCATTCCTGCGCACAGAATGCCTCCCCTTACCGACTCCCTCGCCGTCTATGACCTCTTCGCCAAGCTCGATCCAGCGCTTAATACAACCGATCCTGCGGTCGGAGTCGGCAAGATCACCGACATCTTGAATGCGAGTTCCGCGCAGGCGAGCAGTTCGCTCGAGCGATCGGTCGATGCGCTTGTCAACTTCTTTGGACTGGATTTCTCACCGCTTGCGGGTACACGAGTGGACGATCGCGATGCTCTCTATCAGCGCATTAATCCATTGCGGACGGTCATCATTAACTTGACGACCAATTCAACACTGGTCGTCGAATCACTTCTTAGTTTTTCCTCCACCACCGATTTGGCAAACATTGCCCAAGGCTCGACCGCGTTTGGCTACCGCTATGCACTACGGGAGCTTAATCCCTTCGCTATTCTGGGTAACAACGATCTCTACGTCCCGCACAACCAGAACGGCGAACTGGATCTCTACGTTAGTACTACTCGTTCGGGCACGCTGACCGAGGATTGGATCAAGGATCGCGCGGCGCTGCTAGAGGCGGTGTTGATTGCCAACTCACAGGACAACAACTCCGGCACTGTGCAAGTCCCGGGCTCCAGTGACATAAGTACTCAGTACCACTATTACACGGGCGATACCGAGCGCATCCTATTTGCTGATCCGATTGACCGTCCGACCAGCTCGCAGCGTACCCAAGTGGTGATGTTTGGGGACGACACCGGGCGTTCGTTGATCGGTTTTGACTTCGCGCTGGGCGACCGCATCTATGGTGGCGGTGGCACGGATTTTCTGGAGGGGCGGATCGGCGATGACCGCCTTGAGGGCGGCAGAGGACTGGATATCTATAACTACAACGCCTTTAGCGGGCTGCTCAGCTCTGGTAACGACGGCGCGGATACGATCCTCGATACCGATGGGCGTGGGGTGCTGCGGTACGTATTTCGCGATGGATCGTTTGCAAGCCCTCAAGGCACCATCATTTTCGATGCGAGCCGGCGGGTTTCCGGTATTCAGTGGCAGAGCGCAGATGGACGATTCAGCTTCACGCGCAGCCAGGACGACCTGGTGATCACTGCAAATAATCCGGCCAGCGGCAGCATCACTCTCAAGGACTTCCACGACGGGGATTTCGGCATCCGCTTGTGGGAGGCGCGCATCGCGCCCGAGTTCGCCGCGACGGAGAACACCGTCTCGGGCGGTAACGATGAAGCCAATACCTTGACCGGCACGGCCGCCGCGGACTTGATCCAGGCGTTCGGGAATGACGACACGGTCAACGCCGGCGTGGGTGACGACATCGTCGAAGGCGGCACAGGCAACGATTTTCTCGACGGCCAGGCCGGCAACGACCGGGTGCATGGCGAGGCCGGGGACGATGAAGTCACGGGAGGCCTCGGCGACGACGAGGTCCGTGGGGGTGACGGTCGGGACTTCGTGTCCGATGCGGGCGGTGCGAACCTCCTTGAAGGCGGCGCCGGCACGGACATCGTTTATGCCTTTGGCGCGGGCCGCGATGAGCTCTACGCCGATACGCAGGTAGAGCTTTCCACCGCGATCCTCACGGGCGAGCAGGCGGGCAGCGGCCTCAAGGGCGATTGGCTGATGGCGGGCGCCGATGCCGATCTCGTCATTGGCAGTTTGGGAAACGACGTTCTCATGGGTGGAGGCGGCGCCGACATCATTGTGGGTGGCGCGGGAGACGACAACCTGGAAGGTGACCTTGGCTGGGTCACTACCACGTTCGATTGGAGCGTGACGCGCACGACTACTACGCAAGCCGATGGATCGATTTTGCACCAGCTGGTCTATGACCCTGCGGTCGTAGTCGACGAAACTGCGGGCGGCAACGACATTATCTACGCGGGAAGCGGCGAGGATTGGGTACGTACCGGCGTCGGCGATGATTTTGTCAACGCAGGCAGCGGGCCGGACAAGGTGTGGGGCGAAGCGGGCTCGGATGTCCTCATTGGAGGCGATGGGGACGATCTGCTGGTCGGCGACAACCCGGGATTCGTGTTCGGCGCGGACGAAGGCGGTGATTACCTCGACGGAGGCGCCGGAAACGACACCCTGCAGGGCAATGGCGGCGCCGACATTCTGATCGGCGGACCCGGCGTCGACACCCTCGTCGGAGGCGCGGGTAAGGACATCTACGTCTTCAATAAGGGCGACGGCACCGAAACGGTGTTCGACACGCCGGCGAGCGCCGATGATCCCGAGGCGAGCATCCTGATAACCGGGGACGGGATCAACCGCAGCGACATCAAGTTCCGCCCCGGCAGTTTCATGGTCGACTTCGGGGGAGGAGACGCGATTCACTTCGAGGGCTTCGACCAGTTGAATCCGGCGAATACCCCGATGGTGAGTGAAATCCGCTTCTCGGACGGCACGAGCATCTCCTACGCGGATATCCTCGTGCAGGGCTTTGACATCGACGGCACGGAAGACAGCGACGACAACCACGATGCCGCGCACCCGCAGATCGTCGGGACGGGCGTCACGGATCGCATCCACGGCCTGGGTGGTGACGACATCATCGCCGGCATCGGCGGCGCAGACACGCTGGATGGCGGAGCGGGCAACGATCTCATCGTCGGAGGAGCGGGTGACGACCTTCTGATCGGCGGCACAGGCTTCGATCAGCTCCAGGGCGGCTCGGGCAACGACATCCTGCTGGGGGGTGATGACGACGATCAGCTCTTCGGCGACGCCGACGATGCCACCGACACGACCTCCGGCGACGACATACTCGACGGCGGCGCCGGGGACGATTTCCTTGCCGGCAACGCCGGCAACGACACATTGTTTGGCGGCGACGGCAATGACAACCTGCAAGGGCAGGCGGGCGCCGACGTCATCGAGGGAGGCGCGGGCAACGACTTCCTGTACGGCGATGGCGTCTATTTCTTCGACGGACAGCCGATCGTCAACCTGTTTGACGATGGCGCATCCGACACGCTGCGCGGCGGAGACGGCGACGACGAGCTGAACGCGGGGGCTGGCGACGACGTTCTCGAAGGTGGGGCGGGGAACGATCGGCTCTTTGCCGAGGCGGGCGCCGATTCGCTCTCGGGAGGAGAAGGAGACGATCAGCTCA
>Ga0326597_10011448_pt1 | contig 11758 bp, 11 predicted proteins | sample RVTome_12_FD_203789 | JGI IMG/M metagenome (GOLD analysis project Ga0326597, IMG submission 203789) | Soil microbial communities from uranium-contaminated site in the Upper Colorado River Basin, Wyoming, United States - RVT100D185 | ecosystem: Environmental > Terrestrial > Soil > Contaminated >...
CTTGATTGTCGCGCCGCAGGGGGTGTCGTTCCGCTTTCGTTTTCTTGACAGGAAGCCCGCGCCTTCTGTCTAGGGGTGCGCGGATTCACAAGGTTGCCGGTACAATAACCGCTTGCCTTCGGCGCCCTTGATCGCGCGCTTGGCCCGCCCGATGTCAGACACACCTAGCCCGATGCGATTGCTGTAGCGGAAATCAAACTCGGCAAGATAGCGCGGCAAGTGGGCCTCCGAGACGTGCTGGTAGACGCCATAGATGCCGCGCTTGAGGATGCTGAAATAGTTCTCGACCGTGTTGGTATGTACGAAACCGCCGAGTCGGGCGTACGTATTCGTCCTTGCCGTGGTTGACGGCGCTGTGGCCGGTGAACTCCTTGCCGATTGAAATGTAGGAGCACAGTTCAACGGTCATTGGATAGCTCTTGCGACTGGCAACCTGTACGATGATTGGGCGCAGTTCCTTCGCGGTGACATTGGCGACGCAGTTGGAGCCAACCTCGCCGTAACGTTCGACAAGGGCCATGACGGCGGACTTGCGCGGCGGTTCCTTGCGGAACGCACGGTTCTTGGCTTTGCCGCCGATGAACGTTTCATCGGCCTCAACCACCTTGTTGGCGCCGCCGAGACCGTCAGTCGGAACTGGCGAGCGCATCGCCTCCCTGATGCGATGGGCCATAAACCAGGCGGTCTGATAGGTGACACCGATCATGCGGTGCATCTGGTGGGCGGAAATGCCCTTCTTGCTGGATGCCATCAGTTGAAAGGCGAGCCGCCATTTGTGCAGCGGGACATGACTGCGCTCAAATATTGAGCCCGTGCGGACAGTGAACTTGTTGCGGCAAGAACCGCAATGATACCAGCCCGGCCCCATGGAGTTGCCGCCGAGCGGCTTCACTTTGTCGGGTGAGCCGCAATGCGGGCAGGTCACGCCATCGGGCCAGCGGATGCTTTCCAGATCGGCGCGGGCTGCGTCTTCGTTGTGAAAGATCGGATCGGTGAGGTTGATAGACATGATTGAAACCCGCAAAAATTTGTCTGTGTGGAGCTTGCACGATCTATTTCTCGGGGACGATGAGATCGCGAACAAATCGCGTCGCGAGCTTGGCTTCCCTATTCGTCGAGTTCTCAAGCCGTTGGACAACGGCTCTCGTGATGGCGACAGTCTCACCCTTGGTGAGGCAGCCATTGGTGGCGAGCGTTTTGATTAGCTCGTCAACAGTGGCGAGAGCGATGTGGGCTGTTGCGGAAGGCGACATTTCATTTGTCATGACGGCTTTCTCCTATGCCGCCAAGAATGCCCTATCTCCCTTGTTCAGTCAACTAGATAATTGCCTGATTTTGCCGACTGCCCGTGAGATCGATGTCCGATCGTGCGCCCTTCGAGGCCAGTCAGGCCCCGATCAGCGACGGCGACGAATGCATCGCGTGAACACAACCAAGCTTACCCACCGGCAATGCGCGGCAGCAGGTAGATCTCGGCTTTGTCCGGCAACTCCTTGGACCAGGTGTCGCGGTAGATGACCCCGTCGATCGAAACGGCAATGCCGCGCTCGATATGCGGCTTGAGACCGGGATAACGCTCCTCAAGCTTGCGGAACAGCTCCCTTATATCCTTCGCCTCGATATCGAGCGCTTTCTTGCCTCCGGCAGCCGCACTGAGCGCGCCCCAGAGCGCCACCTGCACCATCGTTTACGCCTTTGCCGCGTCCAGCGCCGCCAGGATGCGCGGCGGCGACATGGGGATGTGGGTCATGCGCACACCGACCGCGCTCGATACCGCATTGGCAATCGCCGCCAGCGGCGGCACGATGGAGGTCTCGCCCACCCCGCGCACCCCGTAAGGGTGATTAGGGTTGGGAATCTCGAGGATCATCGTATCGATCATCGGCAGATCGGAGCACACCGGGATGCGATAATCGAGGAAGCCGGCATTCTGCAGCCGACCATCCTTGCCGTAGATGTATTCCTCGTTCAGCGCCCAGCCGATGCCCTGCGCGGCACCGCCCTGATACTGGCCCTCCACATAGGTCGGATGCACCGCCTTGCCGGCGTCCTGCACCACCGTATAGCGCAACACCTTGGTGGCGCCGGTTTCCGGGTCCACTTCGACATCGCAGATGTGGGTGGCAAAGGAGACCCCGGCGCCATCGGCGACGATCTCGTTGTGACCGGCGATCGGCCCGCCGGTGTTGGGCGCGGCCGCGGCGATTTCCTTTATCGACAGCGGCGCCAGATTGCCACGCTTTTGACCTTTGGCCTTGGCATGCCCATCCTCCCAAGTAACATCCTCAACCGGGATGTCCCACATCCTGGCGGCGCGCTCCCTCATGACCTTGATGGCATTGCGGGCCGCGAAAATCGTCGCCATCGACGAGGAGAAGGTGCCGCGACTGCCGTCGGTCATGTCGTTGTGGCCAAGGGTGGCGGTATCGGCCACCACCACTTTCACTTGCTCATAGGGAATGCCGAGTTCTTCGGCCGCCACCAGGGTGAGCGAGGCGCGCGAGCCACCGACGTCGACGGTTCCCACCGCCAGCGTCACGGTGCCGTCGATACCGATGTTGAGATCGGTGCAGGTCTGGCCGCCGAAGTTGAACCAGAAGCCGCAGGCCATGCCGCGACCCTGGTTCTTGCCGAGCGGCGCCTTCATGTGCGGATGCTTCTGGGCCGCCTCGAGCGTCGGGCCGATGCCGATCGGTCCATAGACCGGGCCATAGGACGACTTGGAACCCTCCCTGGCGGCGTTCTTGATGCGGAACTTGACAGGGTCCATGCCGATCTTGTGGGCCAATTCGTCCATGACGCTTTCCACCGCGAAGGCCGCCATGGGCGCCGACGGGGCACGATAGGCCGCCGTCTTGGGCCGGTTGACCAGCACTTCATAGCCCACTGACTTGACGTTCTTGAGATCGTAGCAGGCAAATGATGTCATGGCGCCGAGTTCGGCCCACATGCCGGCATAGGGACCGCAGGAATAACGCAGCGTTGCCTCGGCCGCCGTGACGGTACCGTCCTTTTTGGCGCCGATCTTGACGTCGATCGAGGTGGCGCTGGCCGGTCCCGAGGCCCGGAACACCTCGTTGCGCGTCATGACGAGCTTGACCGGCCGGCCGGCCTTGCGCGACAGGGCGAGCGCCACAGGCTCGGCCCACACATGGGTCTTGCCGCCGAAGCCGCCGCCGATCTCCGAGGAGGTGACACGCAGCTTGGAGACATCCATGCCGAGCAATTGGGCGCAAGTCTGGCGGTAGGCGAAATGACCCTGCGTGCACACCCACAATTCGCCGGTCCCGTCGGAATTGACGCTCGCCACGCAGGCATGAGGCTCGATATAGCCCTGGTGGGTCTGCTCGGTCCTGAAGGTGCGCTCGATGATGGCGTCGGCGGCCGTGAAGCCCGCATCCACATCGCCGTGGCCGTATTGGCTGCGCCTGGCGACGTTGGAGGGCTTCTTGGGCTTGGGGTCCACGCCTTCGGTGAACACGCTCTTGTGCAGGACGGGTGCTTTGGGCTTCACCGCCTCATCCACATCGGTGACGTGCGGCAACACCCCATAGTCGACCTTGATGAGCTTCAGGGCTTGCTTGGCGGTGCGGGCATCGATCGCCGCCACGGCGGCTACCGCATGGCCATCGTAAAATGCCCTCTTGCGGGCCATGCAGTTGTCGAGAATGTCGAACATCGCGGCATCGCCGTTGGTGAGATCGGGCAGATCGGCAGCGGTGACCACCGCCTTCACGCCTTTCAGCTTCTCGGCCTTCGATGTGTCTATCTTTTTGATCCGGGCGTGAGCGTGGGGGCTGCGCAGGATGCGCCCGACCAACTGGCCGGGCATGTTGAAGTCGGCGCCAAAACGTGCCCGGCCGGTCACCTTGTCGATACCGTCGGGACGAATCGGTCGGGTGCCGACCGATTTGAACTTCTGGCCCGTAAAGCTTGCATCGAACGCCATGGTCAGGCTCCCTTCATCACGCGTGCGGCGTCCTGAACGGCGCGCACGATCTTGTCGTAGCCGGTGCAGCGGCACAGATTGCCGGCCAGCCCGAAGCGGATTTCTTCCTCCGTTGGGTTGGGATTCTTGGCGAGAAGGTCCTTGGCCGCCATCAAAAAGCCCGGCGTGCAGATGCCACATTGCAACGCGGCGTGCTCAAGGAACTTGGTTTGCAAGGGATGCAGCTTTTCGCCATGCGCCATGCCTTCGATGGTCTCGATGCGCCGGCCTTGCGCCTCCGCGCCCAGCATCAGGCACGCGCACACCAGCCGGTCGTCGACGATGACGCTGCAGGCGCCGCAATCGCCGGTGCCGCAGCCTTCCTTGGCCCCGGTGAGGCCGAGACGGTCGCGCAGCACATCAAGCAGCGTCTCTTCGGCCGGGCAGATGAATTCGACCTCATCGCCGTTGATCGTGGTTGTAACAGCTATGCCCGGCATCACTTTCCTCCCGCACGCTGGTAAGCGATCCTTGCCGCGCGCCTGGCCAGCACGCCCGCGACCTTTTGCCTGAATTCGATGGTGCCGCGCTTGTCGTCGATGGGGCGGCAGGCCGCCGAGCAGGCGGCAGCGAGTCTCTCGAGCGCCGCATCGTCGAGCTTCGATCCGACAATGGCCCTGGTGGCCTTGGGCACCAGCAGGACTGTTGGCGCCACCGCCCCCAGTGCCACCCGTGCCGCCTTGACGACGCCCTTGCCATCGAGGGTGAGATTGACGCCGGCGCTCACCACCGCGATGTCCATCTCGGTGCGCGGGATGAAGCGCAGATAGGCATCGCCCGTGCGCGCCGGGCGCTTGTCGAGGAGGATGGCCTCGATGATCTCGCCCTTGGCCAGCGACGTCATGCCGGGACCCGTGGTGACTTTCTCGATGGCCACCGTGCGCTTGCGTTTGGGTCCGGCGATCACCGCCTTGGCGCCGGCCGCCACCAGCGCCGGCACGCTGTCGGCGGCGGGTGAGGCGTTGCACAGATTGCCGGCGATGGTGCAGCGGCTCTGCACCTGCTTGGAGCCGATGAGATTGGCGGCCTCGACCACGCCGGGCCAGGCTTTCTTCAGGCCCGCATGCTCGCCCATTGCGGCGCACGACACCGCCGCGCCGATGCTGAAACCCCTGGCCGTCTTCTTGATCTCGCTCAACCCCTTGATCGACTTGATGTCGACCACCAGGTCAGGCTCGATATCCCCACCCTTCATGCGCACCAGAAGGTCGGTGCCGCCGGCCAGGAGAAAAGCCTTGCCTCTCGCCTTGGCCATCAGGCTGCTCGCCTCCTTCATCGAACTCGGACGTGCATAGTGCATTGGTCACCCCTGTGCAGTAGCGTTGCCTTATTCCCTTCCCTTAGCCGGTCCTGCGGCAATCGGCTAGTCGGCCAGCGCCCTGTTGGTGAAATTTTCGCCCGTCCGATGGCTCACCTCCGCCTCTATCGACAGCTTCCTCGATCCGGACCGGATAACCACCTGCTGGAAGGTTACATTCATACATCGTTGCTGGTGATGAGGGCAATGCCGTGGCCGGCAAGACTGTCGCGGGTGGCGACCGCCGTGCCGCCCATGTCGATGGCCCGGCAGGCATCCTCGACCACCAGCGTCTCGAAGCGCTGCGCCTGGGCATCTTCGGCCGAATAACGCACGCAGTAATCGAAGGCGAGGCCAGCGCAGAACACCCGGGCAAACCCGCGCTCACGCAAATAGCCGGTGAGGCCGGTGGGGGTGCGCCGGTCGTTCTCGAAAAAGGCCGAATAGGAATCGATCTCCTTGCGAAAGCCCTTGCGGATCACCAGTTGGGCCTTGGTCCAGCGCAGGCCCCGGTGGAACTCTGCCCCCTGACTGGCCTGGATGCAATGGTCCGGCCACAGAGTTTGAAGACCGTAAGGCATGGCGATCTGGCTGAACGGCGCGGCGCCGCCATGAGAGCTGGCGAACGAGCCGTGACCTGCGGGATGCCAGTCCTGCGTCAGCACCACATGCTCGAAGCGCTCGATGAGGCCGTTGATCGCCGGCACCACCTCATTGCCGCGCGGCACCGCCAGCGCCCCGCCGGGGCAGAAATCGTTCTGCACGTCGATCACTAGCAGGACGTCGCGCGGGGTTAGCCTGATCGCTGCCATTGCCGTCTCCTCGGCGCGGACTATAGCGTGGCTCGTCCCCCAAGGGCAGGCATGACGGGGTTCACGCGGGGCGCTGAACCCTGAGCTTGTAGCGCTGGATCTTGCCGGTGGGGGTCTTCGGCAATTCGCCGACGAAGTCGATCCAGCGGGGATATTTCCACGGGCCGATGGATGTCTTGACGTGCTCTTTCAGGCAATCGAACAATCCATCCTCGCGCGCATCCGGCTGCAGCACCACGAAGGCTCTGGGCTTGACGAGGCCATCTACATCCTCGCTGGCCACCACCGCCGCCTCCAGCACGGCCGGATGCGAGATCAGGGCCTGCTCCACCTCGAAGGGAGATACCCAGCGGCCGCTCACCTTGAACATGTCGTCGGTGCGGCCGCAGTAGTGATAGTAGCCCTCGGCGTCGCGAAAGAACTTGTCGCCGGTGCGTATCCAGCCGCCCTCGAAGGTCGCCTGCGACTTGGCCCGCTGGTTCCAGTAGCCCTCGGCAGCCGATCCGCCTGATACCAGGATCTCGCCGATCTCGCCGTCGCTCACCGCGTGGCCGGCCTCGTCCACCAGCCTCACCTTATAGCCGGGGACCGGCTTGCCGGACGTGCCGTAACGGTTGTCGGCAGGTGTGTTGGAAACAAAGGCATGCAGCATTTCGGTCGAACCGATGCCGTCGATCACCTTGACGCCGAAGCGCGCCTCCCACTGGCTGCCGACCTCGGCCGGCAGCGCCTCGCCGGCCGAGACGCACAGGCGCAGCCGGCGCGAGAAATTCTCCGGCGTGCAGGCGGGATCGGCGAGCATGGCGGCATAAAGCGTCGGCACGCCGAAAAAGAGGCTCGGTTGATGGCGCTGCATCAAGTTGAGGGCCGTTTGCGGGGTCGGGCGATCGGCCAGCAGCACCGTGGTCGCTCCCACCGACATGGGCACCGCCATGCCGGCCCCCAGGCCATAGGCGAAGTGGAGCTTGGCGGTGGAAAAGGCGACATCGGCATGGCGGATACCGATGACGCCCTTGCCGTAGTGATGAGCCACATACATCGGGCTGGAATGGATGTGCCTGACGCCTTTGGGATCGCCGGTCGAGCCCGAGGAATAGAGCCAGAAGGCCACCTCGTCGGGCGAGGTCGTGGCGACGTCGCCGCGCGGGGAGGCCCCGGCCAGCAAGCCGTCGAATGACAGCCTGTCAGGTCTGTCGCCACCCGCCACCACCACATGGCGCAGGAACGCCAACCGGTCGAGAACCGGCGTCACCATATCGAGCAGCGCGGCCGACACGAACAATGCCTCGGCGCGGCTGTCCGCCAGCAGGTAACCGTATTGCTCGCCGGTAAGCAGCGTGTTGAGACAGACCGGAATAACCCCGGCCCTGATCGCCCCCCAGAAGGCCACCGGGAAATCCACCGTGTCATGGAGCAGCAGTGCGATGCGCGTTTCCTGCTTCACGCCAAGGCTCTTCAGCGCGGCGGCCATGCGGCAGGTGCCGTCATGCAGTCCGCCATAGGTGAGCGTCCGGTCCGCGCCGATGAAGGCGGCCTTGTCGCCGTAGCCCCTTTCCATGTTGCGGTCGACGAAGTCGGCGGCCGCATTGTAGATGCGCGGAAACTCCATGGCTCTTGCCTCCGTGCAGCCGCGAGATGGAGTACCCCCTGTGCACCTGCCCGAGGGTGGGGTGTCTAAATAAGCATTTTTGTACGCTTATACGTTTATTGCCGCTTGCTGTAACCGGGCCGAAAGGTCGCGCCACGACCGTCAGGCCGTTGCGGCCGCCGGCTTGCCGGAAGGATTTCCGGCCTGCCGCGCCATTTGCTTCAGCATGGTGGCGATGGTGATCGCCCCCAGCGTGGCACGGGCGATATCGTCGATCTCGTCGAGTACCTGCTTCAGCGCCTCGCCCGCCGCACTTGCCTCGGTCGATGCGTCCAGTTCGTCGCGCCCCGGCGAAATATCTTCGAACAACGAGATGATGTCGAGCAAGGTGGTGCGCCGGGCATTGCCGCTGAAGCTGTAGCCGCCGCCGACGCCGCGGATGGAACGCACCAGGTTGGCCCGCCCCAGCGTATGCATCACCTTGGCCAGATGATGCGCCGAGACCCCATACAGCACGCCGATCTCCGAAACCGACATCTGCCGTTCGGGATCGGTGGCAAGTTCGAGGACCGCAAGAATGGCCAGACGGCTTGAGACCTGAAGCTTCATGGGGGGCGATTCCGTGACGGGTTCAATCGAGGTCTTTCTCGAGCTGGATATAGGGGCCGGCGGTCATGCCTTCGCTGCGGAAGAAGGCCATGTGCAAGGCGTTGCTGCGCGCTACCATGGTGCGCATGGTGCGGATGCCGGCCTGGCGGAATTTCTCCGATATGGCCTCGAACAGCCCTTCGCCGATCCCCTGCAACCGGGTGCGGGGGTCGACCGAAAAGGCGAACACCCAGCCGCACGGCGCCGAGCCGAATTCCCAGGCCCGCACCTCGCCGACGATATAGCCGAGCACCGGCCGTTCGCCGGGTCCGCTGATCGCCTCGGCGATGAGGAAGAAACGCTCGCTGGTGCGCCGTGTCGCATAGCGCTCGAAAACATCGCGCCAGTAGTCCGGTTTTGACACCCCTGTTACCCGCGCATCGAGATCGATGACATGCGCCAGGTGACCTGCCTCGGCCTTGCGAACAGTGATCTGCGTTGCGCGGTGCGGCGCCGGCTTCTCGGCAGCCGCTCCCGCCTTTGCCCTGCTGGTCATGGTCAGCCTCGCCTCCTGTTCGCTGCGGCCGACAATCTCGTGCTGCCGGCCCGGATGTCCTCGCGATCGGGTCACCCATACTATAACGTGTGGCCCTGTCGCGAGAGGTCCCGACAGACTTTTCCCGGGCCCGCACTCCCGTCGTGCCCGGCAGCCCGGAGACGACACACTACCGCATGTACGTCGCCATTGAAACAGGTATACTGGTACTGAAATATGCCTTTAAGGATTGTCAGCCATGGGCAAACCATGACCAGGATCATCTCCCTGACGCTGAACGGGCGCCAACGCCGAGACGCCATCGACGACAACCTCCTGTTGATCGACTATCTGCGTGACGCCGCCCATCTGACCGGCACCAAGGCCGGCTGCGACGGCGGCGAATGCGGCGCCTGCACCGTCCTCGTCGATGGCCGGGCGCGGCCTTCCTGCATCACCCTGGTGGCGGCCTGCAACGGCTGCCTGGTCGAGACCATCGAGGGCCAGGCTGTCGGCGGCCGGCTATCGGCGCTGCAGCGGGCCTTCCATGAACGCCTCGGTGCCCAGTGCGGCTTTTGTACCCCGGGCATGATCATGGCGGCCCAAGGCCTGTTGCGCGACAACCCTCGGCCAAGCGAGGCCGACATCCGCGCCGCACTCGCCGGAAATCTGTGTCGCTGCACCGGCTATGTGAAGATCATCGAAGCGGTCAAGGCCGCCGCCGAGACCTCGCCATGAACCTCGCCGGCACCCGCTCACCACTCATCGACGGTATCGAGAAGGTAACCGGCAAGGCCCGCTTCACCGCCGATCTCGACGCCTGCGAGGCGATGGTCGGACGCATCCTGCGCTCGCCCGTCAGCCATGGCGAGATCGTCCGTATCGATATCTCGAAGGCGCGCGCCCTGGCCGGCGTCAGGGCCGTCGTCACCGGCGAGGACTGCCCTCACAGCTTCGGCGTCATCCCCGTCGCCATGAACGAATACCCCATGGCCCGCGGCAAGGTGCGCTATCGCGGTGAGCCGCTGGCCGCCGTCGCCGCCGTCGATGCGGCAACCGCCGAGCGCGCCCTCGACCTCATCGCGGTGGAGATCCGTGAATTGCCGGCGCTCTACAGTGCCGCGCAGGCGCGCAAGGCCGAAGCCTCCCTCATCCACACCGACAAGCCGGGCAATATCGACCGCGAGGTGCACCACGAGTTCGGCGACGTTGAGGCCGGCTTCGCCGCCGCCGATCTCGTCAGGGCCGAAACTTTCCACTGCGCCGAGGTGAACCACGCCCAGATGGAACCTCATGCCGCCATCGCCGATTACGACAACGAGCGCGGCCACCTGACCCTCCACACCGTGTCGCAGGTTCCCTATTACGTCCACCTGATGCTGGCGCGCTGCCTGGACATGGATACCTCGCGCATCCGCGTGATCAAGCCGTTCGTCGGCGGCGGCTTCGGATCGCGCACGGAAACCCTCAATTTCGAGCTCATTGCCGCCCTCCTGGCGCGCGCCGCCGGTGGCCGTGTCGCCATGCTCCTTTCCCGCGAGGAGACCATGCTGACCCATCGCGGCCGCCCCGAGACCGAGGTGGCCCTGCGCCTCGGCATGACGAAGAACGGCCGCCTGACCGCTGCCCACGCCGAAGTGGTGCAGCGCGGCGGCGCCTATGCCGGCTACGGCATCGTCACCATTCTCTATGCCGGTGCGTTGCTGCACGGCATCTACGACATTCCCGCCGTGAAGTATGACGGCTACCGGGTGTTCGCCAATTTGCCGCCCTGCGGCGCCATGCGCGGCCACGGCACCGTCGATGTGCGCCACGCCTTCGAATGCCTCATCGATCGCATGGCCCGCCAACTGGATCTCGATCCTTTCGCGGTCAGGCGCGCCAACCTGCTTGCCGCCCCCACCCGCACCCTCAACGACCTGCTGGTCAACTCCTATGGTCTCGGGGAATGCCTCGCAACGGTGGAGCACGCCTCGGGCTGGCGCCAGCGCAAGGGCAAGCTTTCGGCCGGCCACGGCCTCGGCATGGCCTGTTCGCATTATGTCAGCGGTGCCGCCAAGCCGGTGCACTGGACCGGCGAACCCCATGCCGTGATCAACCTGAAGCTCGACTTCGACGGCGCCGTCACCGCGCTCACCGGCGCCCCCGACGTCGGCCAGGGCTCTTCAACCATGATCGCCATGGCGGTAGCCGAGGTGCTGGGTATCGCCATCGACCGGGTCCGCGTCATCGCCAATGACAGCGCCGTCACCCCCAAGGACAACGGCTCCTATTCCTCGCGCGTGACTTTCATGGTGGGCAATGCGGCGATCGCCGCGGCCAAACGCCTGAAGGAGATCCTCGTTGCCGCCGCCGCCCGCAAGCTCGAATCCCCGCCCGAAGACATCGACTGCATCGCCGAGGTCTTCACCTGCAAGGGCAGCGCGCAATCCGCCCTGCCCTTTGCCGAGGTCGTCAATGCGGCACTGGCCGAAGACGGCACCATCACCGCCAGGGGCACCTTCACCTGCCCGCCCGAAGCCCAAGGGGGCAAGCACAAGGGCGGCGCCGTCGGTTCCACCATGGGCTTCAGCTATGCCGCCCAGGTGGTCGAGGTTAAGGTGGACACCGAGACCGGCGACATCCGTGTCGTCAAGGTATGGGCCGCCCATGATTGCGGCTTTGCCATCAACCCGCTGGCCGTCGAAGGCCAGGTCCAGGGTTCGGTGTGGATGGGTCTCGGCCAGGCGCTGTCGGAAGAAACCCGCTATGCCGAGGGCCTGCCGGTGCATGCCGGCCTCCTCGACTACCGGGTGCCCACCATCGTCGAGTCGCCCGACATCGAGGTGGCGATCGTCGAGAGCCACGATCCGCTGGGCCCGTTCGGTGCCAAGGAGGCCGGCGAAGGCGCCCTGTCGGGGGCTCCCCCCGCCTTCGTCAATGCGGTGGCCGATGCCATCGGCGTTGACTT
>Ga0326597_10011449_pt1 | contig 11757 bp, 7 predicted proteins | sample RVTome_12_FD_203789 | JGI IMG/M metagenome (GOLD analysis project Ga0326597, IMG submission 203789) | Soil microbial communities from uranium-contaminated site in the Upper Colorado River Basin, Wyoming, United States - RVT100D185 | ecosystem: Environmental > Terrestrial > Soil > Contaminated >...
CTCGGCGGCGTCGTCATCGTGGCCGGGATCCTCCTGACCCGGTCCGGTCGCCGGTTCCGTCCGCGCGCCGCGGGAGCGTCGGCATGAGCCACGGCGAGCGAGCCGGCCGGATCGCCGTCGCGCCCCCGGTCGCGCCGCCGGGACCCGGCGAGGTGCCGCTGTCGATCCTCGTCGACTACGACGGGACGATCGCCCTGACCGACGTGTCGGACACGCTCATGGCCGCATTCGTCAGCGCGGAGTGGGAGGCCCGTGCGGCCGACTACGACGCGGGCCTCACCGGCTCGCGGCGACTCATGGAGTGGGAGGTCGCGCTCATCACCGCCGACGCGGACGCGCTCCGGTCCCTCGCGGCGGCCCAGCCGCACGACCCGGGCTTCGTCCCGTTCGTGCATCGCGCCCGCGCGGCCGGCATCCCGGTCGAGGTGGTCAGCGACGGCTTCGGCTTTTTCATTCCGTCGGCCCTCGCGGCGCTCGGCGTGCCGGACGTCCCGGTCGTGACCGCTGACACGACCTTCGATCCGGGGACCGGCCGTGCGCGGATCGACTTCCCGAACGGCCACCAGGCGTGCTTCGTGTGCGGCACGTGCAAGCGCGCCCGCGTCTTCGCCTACCAGGACGCCGGACGGGTCGTCGTCTTCGTCGGCGACGGGGCGAGCGATCGATACGCCGCGGGCTACAGCGACATCGTGTTCGCCAAGCATGCCCTCGTCACGCTGTGTGTCGAGAACGGCTGGCCGTTCCGGCGCTGGACGGAGTTCGCGGAGATCGAGGCCTGGCTGGCGGAGACGATCGCGGCCTGGCGAACGGACCCGACCGCGCTTCCGGCGCCGGCCCGGCGCCCGTATTTCTGCGGTCCGGAGGTGTGGGGCCCCGATCGCTGGGATCCGGCCCCGCCCGGCTGATCGCACAGGTTTCCCGGCCGATCGAACCGGGGGCGCCCTCGTGGTGTATACCCGAACGGACACGCCCCGCCGGGGCGTGACGTCCGTACCGGCGGAGGACACGGCACCTGGTTCGCTCGATCGGCTTGTGGCGCGCCGTCCTCCAGCAGGCCCGGGCCGATGCGCCGGTCGAGGTTGCCGCCTGGCTGCTTCTCGTCTGCGCGATCTCGCTGATCGCATCGGCCGCGCACTACGGGGACGCGATCGCCCTCGGCGGCCTGCGCCGGGCCGTCCTCGACGCCCCACCCGCCGACCGCAGCCCCACCGCCAGCACGCGCCTGCCGCGTGAGGCGATCGAGGACGTCGATCGTGTCGTGCGTGACGAACTGACCCTCGCGCTGCGGTATCCCGGGGGCGAGATCGCGCGGGTCACGCGCTCCGGCCCGTTCCTCCCGGCGGCGACCGACCGGCCGGCCGTATCGGACGGGTTGGGCGAGATCGTTCGCCTGGCCGCGTTCGAGGGGATCGACCGTCATGCGCTGCTCGTGGACGGTCGCTGGCCGGAGCCCGGTCACGACCCGGTCGAGGTGTCGCTGTCTGAGGGCGGCGCGGCCGCGCTATCGGTCTCGGCCGGCGACGTTTTCACCGTCGTCGGGGAGCGCGGCGGCGACCGGGTCGAGGTACTCGTGGTCGGCACGTGGCGCCCGGACCCACTCGACGGGTTCTGGCATGGCGTGACGCTCGACCTGACCGGCGTCAGCACGGGAACGCGGTTCGTCGAGTACGGCCCCCTCGTCGCGGACCCGTCCGACGTGGTGGCCCTCGCGCCGCCCGGCAGCCTGACGGTGGAGTGGCGAGCCCTGCCGACCATCGAGGGCCTCCGGGCCGACGAACTCGATGCCACGATCGCCGACCTGCGGGCCCTCCCAGCCCGGCTGCGGACCGCCCTGTCGCGGGACCGTCAGGTGCAGGTGACGACGACGCTCCCGGAGATCCTCAGCGCGATCAGCCGCTCGACCACCGTGAGCCGGACCGGCGTCCTGCTCCTGTCACTCCAGTTCGCGGTCCTCGCCGCGTACGCCGTCGTGCTCGTCGCCGGCGTGCTCGTCGAGCGCCGGCGAGCCCAGGTCGCCCTGCTCCGCTCGCGTGGGGCGACGAATGCGCACCTCGTCGCGATGGCGGTGTGGGAGGCCGCGCTGCTGGCCGCCGGAGCAGCCCTCGTGGCGCCGCTCGTGGCGCTCGTGCTCGTCCCGCTGCTCGGCGACGTGGGGCCGATCGCCGGGTCCGGCATCGTCGCCGACGTGGGTCTCGGCGGGACGACGCTGGCGGTGACGGCCGTCGCCGCACTCGCGTCGATCGTCGCCCTGAGCGTCCCGACCCTGACGTCGATCGCCAGTCTGTCCGGGGTCCGGGCGGCGCTCGCCCGGCAGGGCGGGCGGACGCTGCCCCAGCGGATCGGCCTCGATCTGGCCCTGCTGGCCCTGGCCGGCCTCGCCCTGTGGCAGCTCCGCCTGTACGGCGCTCCGCTCACCGTGAACGCCCGTGGCGTGCTCGGCGTGGACCCGCTCCTCGTCGCCGCGCCGGCGATCGGCCTCGTGGCCGGCGCCGTCCTCGCGATCCGCCTCGTGCCCCGCCTCGGCGAGATCGCGGAACGCGTGCTCGAGCGACGGCCCGGGGCCGTTGCGCCCCTCGGTGGCCGGCAGCTCGCGCGGCGCCCGCTTGCGTACTCGCGCTCCGCCTTGCTGCTCATGCTGGCCGTCTCGCTCGGCACGTTCGCATTCGCCCAGTCGGCGACCTGGCACCGGTCGCAGATCGACCAGGCGGCCTATCGGGCGGCGACGGACGTGCGCCTCGTCGTCTCCGGGTTCCCCGCCGTGCCGGCCTGGGCACAGGGAGCCGCCTTCCGGGCCGTCCCCGGCGTCGAGCGTGCGGAGCCGGTGCTCCGGCGCCGGATCGACGTTCGACGGGCGGTTCGCGACGGCGAGCTGCTCGCGATCGACGCCGCGACGGCCGCCGAGATGGTCGAGCTGCCACCTGACGTTCCGCCGGCCGATGGGCATGCTCTCCTCGCCGAGCTGGCGGCGACGCGACCGGAGATCGGCGGCGTGCCGATCCCCGGGCGTCCGCTCCGCATCGCGTTGACGATCGACGCCCGGCTCGCGGCGGACCCTGACCTCTCGTCGGGCGTCGACCTCGACCCGCAGTTCGCGGGCATCACGTTCTCGGCCGCCGTCGAGGACGCCGACGGCCGGCTCACGGAGCTCGCTGGCGGGAGCGCCCGGCTGGTCGGGGACGGACAGCGGCTCGAGACGTACGTCCGGGCCGCGAACGACGCGTCGTTCGAGCCGGCCTGGCCGTTCCGGCTGGTCGCGATCGCGCTGCAGGTGAACCCGCAGTTCGCCGCCGCGGTCGGGACGATCGACGTCGTGTCGGTCGAGGCGAGCGACGACCCGACGGGCGACACCTGGACGCCGGTCGAGCTCGATCCGGGGGCCGATGGTTGGGGCTGGAAACGGACCGAGCAGGGTGGAACGATCCCCGTCGGGACGCCGTCCGGCCGGCCCGGGCGTCTCCTGCTGCGCACCGGGCCGGGCGGGAACGGGCCGATCTTTCCGATCTTCTTCGGCCCGCCTTCGATCTTCCGCCTGTCCGCGCCGGACCCGCTCGACGCGCTCCCGGCGATCGTCAACCCGGCCTTCCTCGAGCGCACCGGGCTCGCGGTCGGCGACACGGTCACCGCCCTGTCGCTCGGGCGGGCGCTGACGATCCGGGTCGCCGGCTCGGTCGGCCTGTTCCCGCCGCTCGATCCGGGGGCGCCGTTCGTCATCGTCGACCGGCAGTCGTTCGAGCGCGACTCGTTCGATCGCGATGCGGTCAGCCTGCGCCCCGACGAGTGGTGGTTCCGGGTCACGGCGGGAGCCGAGGCCGACGTGCTCGAGCGGCTGCGCGGCGAGCCGCTCATCGCCGAGCAGGTGATCGGCCGGGACGAGCTGGCGCAGGAGCTGGCGAGCGATCCGATCGGCCTCGGCGTGATCGGCGCGCTCGGGCTCGGGACGGTGGCCGCGCTCGCCTTTGCCGCGATCGGCTTCCTCGTCGGCGTCGCCTCGTCGGCGACGGAGCGGTTCGGCGAGTTCGCGCTGCTCCGCGCACTTGGCCTGTCCGGGCGGGAGCTGTCGACCTGGCTGTCCCTCGAGAACGTGTTCCTGCTCGGGGTCGGCCTCGTGGCCGGCTCCGCGGTCGGCCTCGTCCTGGCCTGGGTCGTGCTACCGGTGTCGACCCTGACCGATACCGGCGCCCCGACGGTGCCGCCGGCCACCGTCGTCATCCCGTGGCCGGACCTCATCCCGATCTGGGTGCTGGCCCTCGTCCTGCTCGTCCTGAGCGTCGTCGTCGTGGCGCGCACGATCCGGGCAGTCCGGATCAGCAGCGTCCTGCGGGCGCGGGACGGCTGACCGATGGCCTGGCTGCGGATCTCGCTCCACCGCCTGCGCGACGACCGGGCTTCGGCCATCGCGCTCGTCGGCCTGCTCCTGGCGACTTCGTTCGTCGCCGCGACCGCGCCACGCGGTCTCGCGGTCATCGCCCGCGACGCGCTCCGGGCGGAGATCGGCGCGGCCCGGGCGCCCGCGCGGAGTGTCGTCCTGATCGAGGAGCGCCGGGTGTTTGCACGCCGCTCTGCTCCGCTGCTCAACGTCGAGACGCTCGGCGAACGCCGCGAGGAGCGGATCCCCGGGGCCGTGCGCGCGCTGTTCGCGGCCCGTGGCGTCGTCGTCGACACACCACGCTGGTCCGTCCTGTCGACGACGCTGCCCCGCTCGACGATCGCGTTCCGGATTCAGCCGGGGGTGCCCGAACGGGTGCGCGTCGTCGACGGCGCACTCCCGACGGGATCGACCCGCACGATCGCGGTTCCCGCGCCGGACCCGGGACCCGCCCCCGAGCCGCCGCCCGGCGAACCCCCGCCGGCGCCGCCGACACTCACCCTGACCGTGCTCGAGGTCGCCCTGCCGATCGCCTCCGCGACGCTGCTCCGGGTCGCCGTGGGCGACACGATCGAGCTGCAGGTCGACGGAACCGATCGGCTCGCCCGAGGTCACGAGGATCGGGTCGCCATCGACGTCGTCGGCACGTACGAGGTGCTCGACCCGGACGACGACTTCTGGCTCGAGGACCGGGCTCTCGCCGAACCATCCGTCCGGGAGATCTCGTCAGAGAACGCGTACTTCGACGCGACCGCGCTGCTCGCGCCGGAGGCCTATCCGGCGCTCATGGAGGTCACGGAACCGAGCCAGCTCCCGTTGACCTACGGCTGGCGGTTCCATGTCGATGCGGGACGTCTCGACGCGGACACGGCGGACTTCCTGCTCGCCGAGCTGCGCCGGCTCGAGAGCCAGTTCCCGACCTCGGTATCCGCCGGTGCGGTTCCCGAGACGGTGCTCAGAACCGACCTCGTCCGCCTGCTCGACACGCAGCGCAGTCGGTGGCGATCCGCGGAGGCGGTCCTCACGGTCGTGGCCCTTGGTCCGGCGGCGATCGCCGGGGCCGCCGTCGCCCTCGTGGCCGTGCTTGCCGCCAGCCGCCGGCGAGCGTCCCTGACGGTGTGGCGAAGTCGGGGCGCCTCGCTCGGCCAGGTCGCCGCGGCGACAGCGTTCGAGGCCGCCCTCCTGTTCGTGCCCGCGGTGCTGCTGGCGGGTGCCGCCGCGCTGTTCGTCGTGCCCGGCGACGGCGAGCCCGGCGCGTTCTTCGCCGCCGGATCGGTCGCCGCCATCGGGGCGATCCTGCTGCTGGCGGCCGTGCTGCGCTCGACGGGTACCGCCACGACCGGCCGGCGTGAGGGCGTGCTCGGACGTGCGATCGCGCCCCGGCGCCTGGTGTTCGAGGCGCTCATCGTGGGTCTCGCCCTGATCGGGGCATTCCTGCTGCGCGAGCGCGGTGTGCGGAGCGGCGGCACCAACGGAACGCTCGCTGCGGCGGATCCGTTCATCGCCGCCGTGCCCCTCCTTGCCGGGCTCGCCGCCGGTCTCCTCGCGATCCGTCTCGTGCCGCTGCCGCTGGTGGCGCTGGCCGGCCTCGCCGCGATCCGGCGCGACCTCGTCCCGGTCCTCGCCCTCCGTCGGGCATCGCGCGCCGGCGCACCGGCCGTCCTCCTCGTCCTGCTCGCGACGACCGCGGTCGGCGGCTTTGCCTCGGCCGCCCTCGTCCACCTCGACCGGAGCGCCGATGCCGTCGCGTGGCAGGAGGTCGGCGCGGACTTCCGGCTGAGCGAGGGGGGTCGGGCGCTCCGGGCGGTCGATCCCACGGGCTGGCCCGTGACCGGTGTGGCCGCCGCCTACGAGGCAGCCGTTCCGATCAGCGCCGGCGGCGCGCTCCTGCGGGCGGACCTGCTCGGCCTCGACGCGACCGCGTATGCCGCCGTCGTGCGCGGGACCGCGAACGACGGCGCCCTGCCGCCGGCGTTGTTCGGGGCGGCCGACGGGCCGATCCCGGCGATCGTCGGATCCCGCCTCGGGGAGGGGCCGTCCGGCATCGAGCCGGGCGACGTGGTCGAGCTGTCGGTCGACGGGTCGCGCGTGCGGATCCGCGCAATCGAGTTCCGGGAGGCGTTCCCGGCCGTGCCCCTCGGCGGACGCTTCGTCGTCGTCGCGCTCGAGCAGCTGCAGCGTCTCCGCGCCGACGACCCGTTCCCGACGACGTCGCTGTTCCTCCGGGCGGATCCGACGGCCGACGCCGGCGCGCTGGCCGGTGCCGTTGCAGCAGCCGCGCCGCGCGCGGTCCTCGAGTCACGCCCGGCCCGGGCTGCCGAGTTGCGGGCCGGGCCGATCGCCGTGGCCGTGGCGTCCGGGATCGCGATCGCGGCGCTCGTGGCGGGCGTCTACGCGGCCATCGCGGTCGTCGTCGCGTTTGCGCTCGCGGCCGCGGCGCGATCCGGGGAGGTGGCGCACCTGCGGACGCTCGGCCTGGCACGGGGCGGGTCGCTCGGGCTGCTCGCGATCGAGCATGGGCCGATCCTCGGCCTTGCGATCGCGGCCGGGGCGATGCTCGGCTACGGCCTGTTCGCGCTGCTCCGTCCCGGCCTCGGATTCGAGGGCATCGTGGGCTCCGGACTCGAGGTGGCGGTTACCGTCGACGCCGTGCATGTCGGCCTGCTCGTCGTCGTCGTCGGCGTGCTCGGCCTGACCGGGATCGTGCTCGGCATGCTCGTCGGACGGCGGGTCGTGCCGGCCGCCGCGATTCGGCGGGGGATCGAGTGAGACGATGGTGATCGGATGCCAGACATGAGCCACGACCCGCGCGAGCCCCACCGGTCGGCCGATCTCGACGGACCGGTGATCGAGGAGCTGCCCGCCCATCGGGCGCTCGGCCGCCCGGCCGATGCCGTGCCCGTCACGAGCGTGCCGCGTCCCCCGCTCCCTCCGGGTCGCGCGTCGGCGGTCGCGTCCGCCGGCTCGGCGGTGCGCCGCCCGGCGTTCGGCGAAGGGGCGACGATCGTGTGCGACAACCTCGTCCGGATCTACAAGGTCGCGAACCTCGAGGTCGTCGCTCTCCAGGGGCTCGACCTCGTCGTCGGGGCCGGCGAGTTCATCGCCATCGTCGGCGCATCGGGCAGCGGCAAGTCGACGCTCATGGGCATCCTCGGCGGGCTCGACGTGCCGTCGGCCGGTCGGGCGATCGTGGACGGCCACGACCTGACCCGGATGGGACGCCGCGAGCGGACGCGGTACCGGCGCCGGGTCGTCGGGTTCGTCTGGCAGCAGACCTCGCGCAACCTGCTCCCGTATCTGTCGGCAGTCGAGAACGTCGAGCTGCCGATGACGCTCGACGGCCGGCGCGGCAGTCGGGCGCGGGCCCTCGAGCTGGTCGACCTCGTCGGCCTGGGCGATCGCGCCACGCATCGGCCCGAGCGGCTGTCCGGCGGGGAACAGCAGCGGGTCGCCATCGCCGTTGCGCTCGCCAACCGCCCGACCGTGCTCCTGGCGGACGAGCCGACCGGCGAGCTCGACAGCGCGACGTCGGCGGAGGTGTTCGGACTGCTCCGGCGGGTCAACGAGGAGCTCGGCACGACGATCGTCGTGGTCACGCACGACCCGCTCGTGTCGGAGCGGGTCAAGCGGACCGTCGCCATCCGCGACGGTCGGACGAGCACCGAGACGTTCCGCCGGACGGAGCTTGCCGACGACGGCAACCACCGGGTCATCGCCGAGGAGTTCGCCGTGCTCGACCGGGCCGGGCGTCTGCAGCTGCCGCGCGGCCACGTCGAGGCGCTCGAGCTGCGCAACCGGGTCCGCCTCCGGCTCGAGGAGGATCACGTCGGCGTCTGGCCGGACCGCGATGGCGACGGCGGCCGGGGAGGGGACCGATGATCGGCCTGGGCCGGTCGGCGACCGGGGCGGCAGGCCGGGCGCCGGGCAGCGCGGTCGTGGAGGCGACCGGCCTCGTCCGCGACTACCCGTCCGGCGACGGCGTCGTCCACGCCCTGCGCGGGATCGACCTCGTGGTCGGGCGCGGCCAGCTCGTCGCCGTCAAGGGTCGCTCCGGGAGCGGCAAGACGACACTCCTCAACCTGCTCGGCGGGCTCGATCGGCCGACTGCGGGACGGGTCCTCGTCGAGGGCCTCGAGATCAGCGCGATGGACGAGGACGAGCTCGTCGACGTGCGGCGACGGACGGTCGCGTTCATCTTCCAGGGGTTCGGGCTGCTGCCGATCCTGTCGGCCGCCGAGAACGTCGAGGTGCCGCTCCGGCTCGTCCACGCCGACCCGTTCGAGCGCGATCGGCGGGTCGCCGAATTGCTCGAGCTGGTGGGTCTCGGCGAACGGATGCACCACCGGCCGCACGAGCTGTCCGGCGGCGAGCAGCAGCGCGTGGCAATCGCCCGGGCGCTCGCCAACCGACCGGCGCTCCTGCTCGCCGACGAGCCCACCGGCCAGCTCGATTCCGAGACCGGGCACCGGATCATGCACCTGATCCGGACGGTCGTCCGAAACGAAGGCATCACGGCGGTCGTGGCGACCCACGACCCGCTCATGCTCGACGTGGCGGACCGCGTCGTCGAGCTGCGCGACGGGCAGGTCGCCGCGTCGTAGCGGCTTCCGGCCGCGCGCGTGCGGCTCCCGATTGACAGCCAGTTCACAGCCGCATCCCCGCCGCGGCCCAGGTCCGCCTCCGACCATTCGAGTCAGGCCGCGGCGACCTGCGCCGCCGGCACCGGCAACCGAAGCACGGAGGCACACATGAAACGGAAGCTGATCGGAATCCCGCTCGCCGGGCTCCTCCTCGTCGGAGGCGCCACCGCGGCGATGGCCCACGGCGGGCTCCTCGGCGGCGGGCCGGCCGGGTCCGGCTCGATCCTCTCGGACGTGCTCGCAGAGCTCGTCACGGACGGGACGATCAACCAGACCCAGGCCGACGCCATCGGGGATGCCGTCGAGGAACGGAAGACGGAGCTCCAAACGGAGGCTGAGGCGCTGCGCGAGCAGCTGCAAGGCTTCCTCGAGGACGGGACGCTCTCGGCCGATGAGCTGGCCCAGTTGCCTGAGGATCACCCGCTCCGCAACCTCGACGCGTACCTCGAGGACGGCCAGCTGACCCAGGAAGAGCTGCAGCAGCTGCGCGGTTTCGGCCCCGGGTTCGGCGGTCGCGGCCACGGCCACGGCCCGTGGGGTGGCGCGCCGGATGCCTCGACCGACACGAGCGAGGAGACGACCGCCTCGTAGGTCTCACGCCTCGCACCGACCCGACAGGCCCGCCGATCCGGCGGGCCTGTCGGCATGCGCGGCGGCACGACTTGCGAGCGGCACGACTTGCGAGCGGCACGACTTGCGAGCGGCACGACTTGCGAGCGGCACGTGTGCGCCTCGCGCCACCGGTGGCTGGTCGGGACGAACCCGGGCGGTCGCCGGAGCCGGGGTTCCCAGGGGCGAGGGTCGCTCCGGCCAGACTGCCAGATTGTCACCCCGTGCTCGTTCGGCGCGATTCCGAGGCCCAGCGCAGGCCGGCCGGTCGCTCGCCGAGCGTGAGATCCGACCGTCGGGCCCGACACCAGCCCCCGAACCCCGCCGAACGGTTACCGGACGCAGGATTTGGCAGCCTGCGACGTGGCTCCGCCGGCGCTCCGCCCGTCGCCCATCGCTGGCGACGTTACGCCGGGACGACCGGCAGGGTCAGGGAGAACGTCGCGCCGCCGCCGTCGGTCGGGGCGTGGGCGATCGACCCGCCGTGGGCCTCGGCGACGGACGCCGCGATCGACAGGCCCAGCCCGCTCCCACCGCGGTCGCGCGACCGGCCCGGGTCGGCCCGGTAAAAGCGATCGAAGATGCGCCCCGCGTGCTCGCCGGCCACCCCCGGTCCGCGGTCGGCGACGACGAGCCGGCACGCGCCGTCCGCCGCTGTGAGCGACACGGCGACGGGGGCATCGGCCGGCGTGTGGACGCGGACGTTGGCGAACAGGTTGCCGACGACCTGCCGAAGCCGGTCCTCGTCGCCGACGACCCGGACCCCGACGGCGACGTCCGAGGCAATCGGCCGCCCCGGCTCCACCGCCCGCGCGTCGGCCACCGCGTCGGCCACCACCGCCGACAGATCGACCGGCTCCCGCCGGAGCGGACGTCCCTGGTCGAGTCGGGCGAGGAGGAGCAGGTCCTCGACGAGCGCCGCCATGCGCCGGCTCTCCGTGCCGATCCGGCCCATTGCCCGGTCGAGCCCCTCGCGCTCCTCGAGCCCGCCGGCGCGATACAGGTCGACGTACCCGCGCAGCGCCGTGAGCGGCGTGCGCAGCTCGTGCGACGCATCGGCAACGAACTGGCGGAGGCGCGTCTCGCTTCGCTCCTTCTCGGCCAGCGCCGCCCGCTCCTCGGCGAACGCGGCCTCGATCCGATCGAGCATCGAGTCGAACGCCGCGCCGACCTGTCCCACCTCGGACCGGTCGTGCGGCAGGTCCGCCCGATGCGACAGGTCGCCGGCCGCAATCGTCGTCGCCGCGTCGGCGATCCGCTCGAGCGGCCGCAGTCCACGCCGGATGATGAGAAACGCCACGGCGATGATCGCGGCGAGGATCGCCGCCCCGATGAGGAGCAGGTTGCGCACGAGCGCACCGACCGGCTCATCGACCGCGGTCAACGGCGCGGCGAGCAGCCGAAACGTCCCGCCCGGTCCGCCGTCGACGACCGCGCGGAAGGCGACGGACCCATCGACCGCCCGGAGCTCGAGGATGCGGTCGGAATGCTCGTTCGCCCGCAAGACGTCAACGGACGGCACGTCCGGCAGCGGATCCGGGTCGCTCGCGAAGCCCGACGGCAGGGCGTAGGCCACCGAGCCGTCCGGGGCGATGACGAGGAACGCGACCCGCCGGCCGGTGGGGTCGTCCTGGTCCAGGCCCGGCTGGCCACCGCGGAACCCCGGGCCGCGAGCGGAGCGCAATTCGGCATCGAGCTGCTCGACGAGCCCGGCGCGGGTGAGGCCCACGACGAGCGCGCCGGACACGACGAGGGCGACCGCGACGAGCGCCCCGAGCGAAAGGAGGAGACGGCCTCGGAGACTCACGGTCGGTCGGCCGTCACTGGTCGGCCGTCACGCGCCCGCGCTCCCGTCCACGCGTCCGTCGGCCCGGAGCACGTAGCCGAACCCTCGGACGGTCCGGATCAGCGGTGCCGCGTCGCGGTCGATCTTGCGCCGCAGGTACGAGATGTACGTCTCGACGACGTTCTCCTCGCCGTTGAAGTCGTACTGCCAGACGTGGTCGAGGATCTGGTGCTTCGAGAGGACCCGTTCCGGGTTGAGGAGCAGGTAGCGGAGGAGCCGGAACTCGGTCGGGGAGAGACTGACCTCGGTCCCGGCCCGCCAGACCTGGTGGCGGTCCTCATCCATCTCGAGGTCGC
>Ga0326597_10011450_pt1 | contig 11757 bp, 9 predicted proteins | sample RVTome_12_FD_203789 | JGI IMG/M metagenome (GOLD analysis project Ga0326597, IMG submission 203789) | Soil microbial communities from uranium-contaminated site in the Upper Colorado River Basin, Wyoming, United States - RVT100D185 | ecosystem: Environmental > Terrestrial > Soil > Contaminated >...
GGTCCCAGTACTTCTGCTGCATGGTGATCGGCAATCGGGACTTCGTCCGCAAGAATCCCGTGGCGACCAAACGGACGCTGCGCGCAATCATGAGAGCAATCGACGTCTCGGCCCGGGAACCTGAGCGCGTCGCCCGGTTTCTCGTGGATAAAGGCTACACGAAGAATTACGAGTACGCTTTGCAAACAACGAAGGAGATGCAGATGGCTTATCAGCAGTGGCGGGAGTACGACCCTGAGGACACGATTCGATTCTACTCGCTCCGCCTGCACGAAGTCGGGATGATCAAGTCGACCCCGCAGAAAATCATGGCGCAGGGAACGGAGTGGCGATTTTTGAGGGAGCTGAAGAAGGAGATGAAAACGTAAGGGGTGAGGAGTTAGGAGTGAAGAATGAAGGAGTATAAAAGGAGAACGCCATGAGTAATCACGAATCTGTTCGTTGGACGCGGAGAGATTTTCTTAGCGCGGCGGCGCTTGCGGGAGCCGGATCATTTTTACGATTGCCAACCGACGCGCTCGCCGCCGAGCCGCCGCCGGAGACGACCAAGATCAAGCTGGCGTATCACTCGCGCAGCCTCTGTCACGCTCCGCTATACGTAGCGGAAGACCCCCCTATGTCAGGATAGATGTCGCATGCGAGAACAAATGGAAAGCGGGGCGAGGGGTTTACGGATGTCCAGTATGTCAAGACAAATGCGGTCGAGAAGGCCTTTGCTTCCGGTGAAGTGGACGTCGTGACGCACTTTTGCGGACCGCTCGCCATCCAAGTGGACAACGGCGACCCAATTCTAATCTTGTCGGGGCTGCACCCGGGCTGTGTTGAGCTGGTCGCAGCAGAGCGAAGGCGCTCGATTCGCGACCTCAAGGGAAAGACCATCGCTGTCACTGATCTGGGAGGTGGCCGCCATACTTTCCTCGCGGTCGTGGCGGCGCATGTGGGTCTAGACCCCCGCAAGGATTTCAAGGTCGTCGCATATCGCGCAGCCGAAGCGATACGCTTGCTTGCAGAGAAAAAAATCGACGCCTTCATAGCTTCTCCGCCCGACGCGCAGGAGTTACGGGCGAAAAGGATCGGGCACGTCGTCGTCAACAGCACGGTCGATCGGCCCTGGTCCCAATACTTTTGCTGCATGGTGGCCGGGAACCGGGAGTTCGTCCGAAAATACCCGGCGGCAACCAAGCGAGCGTTGCGGGCCATTCTCAAGGCGACGAACATTTGCGCCGTCGAGCCGGATCAGGCCGCGCGATCGCTTGTGGACAAAAAGTATACGGCGAACTACGGTTCCGCCCTCCAGGTATTGAATGAACTTCCCTATGGCAAGTGGCGCGAGTACGATCCCGAAGACACGGTGCGCTTCTACGCGCTGCGCATGAACGAAGCCGGCATGATCAAATCGAGCCCGCAGAAGATTATCGCCCAGGGCACGGATTGGCGGTTTCTGAGGGAGCTGAAGAAGGAATTGAAAACGTAAACAGTGAGGGGTGAGGCGTGAGGAGTAAGGTGCGAGGTTGCTGAATGCTTACCACTGATGGCTAATCATTTGGGAGAGAGAGCCCATGAGTAAACGACACAATGATCACTGGAGCCGAAGAGAATTTCTGAGCACGGCGGCGTTTGCGGGTGCCGGGGCACTGTTAGGATGGGAATTAATAGGATGAGCCGATTTTGGATTCGGGAAAAAGACAGAGATAGACACAATAAAACTTAGGAGATCCAGAATTCGGGAGACAGAAAGTGGTGACTACTCGACACCGACGGAGCGTTAGAATTCTCACCGTCCTCACGGTGGTATGGCCGTTTGCCCTCGGACTGAGCCTCGCTGCCGGAGACAGCCTCCCGAAGATCAAGCCGGCGTCGGAGTTTACGCTCACTCAGCAGGACGGTAAACGGCTTGCTCTGAAGGATCTGCGCGGCAAGGTTCTCGCGATCACGTTCATCTTTGCAAGCTGCGCCGACACCTGTCCGCTGCTCACGGCAAAGATGGCCGGCATCCAGAATCGCCTTGGTTCTGAATTTGGCACGAAGGTCTTCTTCGTCTCGATTACCGTAGACCCTGAACGCGACACGCCAGAGGTCCTCAAGCGTTACTCCGAAGCGTACAAGGCGAACTTGAGCGGCTGGGCGTTTATGACAGGCTCGCAGGCCGAGATCCGCGAGGTCGCCAAGCGCTATGGGATCTATTACAAGAAGACGCCGCGCGGCGACGTGGATCACACGTTTCTCACGTCGCTGGTAGACCAGAAAGGGATACTCCGGGTGCAGTACATGGGCGTCAAATTCAATCCCGACGAGATGCTGTGGGATCTTCGATCGTTACTCCGGGAGCCTAAATGATTTTGGATTTTAGTTTTTCGGCTGCAATCTATGAAGTGCCTTCTTTAACCCTCGCCCTCAGGGAGAGGGAAGGGTGAGGGTTTAGGGCCGAGACGAGGAAAAGGACGTTGCAACCAAGCGTCTTCACACTTAAAGAACGCGCTCGTCGATTGCGCCGTGAACAAACCGACGCTGAAAAGAAGTTGTGGGCGCGACTGAGGTCACGACAGCTCGGTGGCTTTAAATTCCGTCGTCAATTCGTTATCGGCTCGTTCATCACCGACTTGTGCAGTTTCGAACAGCGCTTGGTGGTGGAACTCGATGGAGGACAACATGCCGATCAACCTGATGCTGATCGAAGACGCTCTGATTTTTTGCTCGCGCGCGGCTACCGAGTCTTGCGCTTTTGGGACAATGAAGTGATGGAAAATATTGACGCGGTATTGGAACGAATTGCGGAGGCCTTGGCTGACCCGAGGACGGAGCCCTCACCCCTACCCTCTCCCAAAGGGCGAGGGTGATGACCGGGAGAGAATCGTAGACTCAGGTTCAGGCAAAAATCGTATGCTTAGAGACTCTCTACTACAATTCTTGCCGCGGCTTGTCGCGCGCGTGCCGGCCAAAGTACACGCCAAGCTGGTCGTGGGCTTTTTGGCGATCGTAATCTTGCTCATCGCTGTCGGTGCCGTCGGTCTCCAGGTGTTGAGCGAATCCAACCGCCGCGCCAGCGAGTTGGTTGGGCTCCAGCGGAAAATCGCCGCTTACCGCCAACTGCAACACGACACCACGGCGCAACTCTACAGCGTCGCCTCCGCCCTCTTGGTCCACGACGAGCGCACGCTCGACGCGACATTACGCCAGCTCAATCAGTTCGGCTATGACCTCGACCGGCTCCAGTTCGTCGCCAAGGACGAGGTCGAGCTGCTCGGTCAGGTGCGCAAGGATTACGATCAGTTCATCCAGGTGGTGAGCCAGTCCGTCGAGTTAATCCGCGGCGGCAAGATCGAGGCAGGAAACCAACTCCAGATCACTCAGGCTAACCCTTTAGCCGAGCGGCTCGAACGCCTCATGAATCAACTGGTCAATCGGGCCGAAGCCGACATGGTGGCCAGCATTGAGGCCAGCGACGCGGCGTATACCCAGTCGCGCTGGATCGTCATAGGAATTGCAGTCGGGAGCATCGCGTTAGCTCTGCTCCTTGGCTATGCGATCTCCTGGTCGGTTATCGGCCCGGTCGAGCAGATGGACGCGCGGTTTCAGGAAATCGCTTCGGGCGATTTTTCCCAGCGCATCCAAGTTCCGAACCGCGACGAGTTGGGAACCCTCGCGGCGAATTTGAATCGAATGAGCGAAGAGTTAGGGCGACTTTATCAGCAGCTTGAAACTCGCAATCGAGAGCTGAGCGAATTACTGGAACAACAAACTGCCACTGGCGAAATTCTGCGCGTTATTAGCAGTTCACCAACTGATTTGCAGCCGGTGTTCGACGCCATCCTCGAGAACGCGACTCGGCTATGTGACGCCCACGTCGCTACCCTTGGGCTGTACGACGGGGAGCAGTATCGGCACGTTGCGGCGCGCGGTGCAACCGCTGAGTATCAGAAGTGGCTTTTCCGGGGACCCTATGTGCCCGATCCGAGTACCGGACTTGGCAGGATGGTGCGCGATCAGGAGCCGATCCACATAGCCGACCTGACCCAAGAGCCGGCTTACATCAACCGCGTGGCCTCTCGCGTTGCCACTGTTGAGGTGGGCGGAAGGCGTACCTTCCTGGCGGTACCCATGCTCAAAGAAGGGCGGGTGGTGGGCGGAATCATAATTTCCCGCCCTGAAGTGCGTCCCTTCACTGAAAAACAGATCGACCTGGTGCAGACGTTCGCAAACCAGGCCGTGATCGCCATCGAGAACGTCCGGCTGTTCCACGAGATCCAGGACAAGAGCACACAGCTCGAAGCGGCCAACAGACATAAGTCGGAATTTCTCGCTCGCGTGAGCCACGACCTGCGCACGCCGCTCAATGCGATCATGGGTTTCACCCGCATCGTCCTGCGCCGCATGGAAGGACAGCTTCCCGACCTGCAGAAAGAAAATCTAAAGAAAGTCATGATCAGCTCCGAGCACTTGTTAACCCTCATCAACGAGCTTCTCGACCTGGCCAAGATCGACGCCGGTAAGATGGAAGTGATCGCGGACAAGTTCAGGGTCGAAGAAATCATCCATATGACCACGACAACGGTCGAGCCGCTGCTCAAAGACGGTCGCGTGCGGATCGTCCGGGATATCGCCCCCGATCTCCCGCCGCTCAAGACCGACCGCGACAAGCTCAAGCAGATTCTTTTCAACCTCCTGAGCAACGCGGCGAAGTTTACCGAGCAGGGCGAGATCCGCGTCTCGGCGCGGCCGGAGAACGGAAACTTGAAGCTGGCGGTGTCCGACACCGGCATCGGCATGAAGAAAGAAGCTCTGGAGCATATTTTCGAGGAGTTTCAGCAAGCCGAGAAGACCACCGCAAGCAAGTACGGCGGCACCGGACTGGGGTTGGCCATCGTCAAGAAATTCGTCAATCTCATGGGCGGCGAGATCGTCGTCGAGAGCGAAGTGGGCAAAGGCTCGACCTTCACAATCACGATGCCGATGGAGCTGAAGAAGTGAGGGGTGAGGGGTGAGGGGTTAGGAGTAAGGATTTAGGAGTGAGGAGTAAGGAGTGAAGATGGAGAAGCCGCACAAAAAGTTGGAAGCGTGGAAGCAATCGATGGATCTGGTACTTGACATTTATCGAACAACCGAAAACTTCCCTAGTCAGGAAATCTACGGCTTAACCAATCAGATTCGACGGGCGGCAGTGAGTATTCCGAGCAACATCGCTGAAGGTGCAGCAAGGCAGACCAAAAAAGAATTCTCAAATTACCTTCACATGGCCCAAGGATCTCTCAGCGAGTTAGATACGCAAGTGGAGCTAGCAAGACGACTCGGATACCTCGACGCGAAATCGTGGAGCGCTCTCGATACACGCATGGAGCAGATTGATAAAATGATCAGTGGATTGATTCGACACTTATCAAATAAGTAAGGAGTGAGAAGTTAGGAGTAAGGGGCGAAGCGTGGAGGGAAAAGAGTGAGGAGTAAAAGGTAAGGGGTGAGGGGTTTGCCGGTCTGACTCCTAACTCCTTACTCCTGACTCCTTACTCCTTACCAGTTTAGAAAGGAAAGAGAGATGGCAAAGAAGAAAGTGCTGGTGGTAGACGACACGGAGTGGAACCGCGATCTCATCGTCCAACTGCTCGAAGACGAGTACACCGTGCTTCAGGCGGTGGACGGCGAGGAAGGCGTTCGAGTGACCGAACAGGAGAAGCCCGACTTGATTCTCATGGACCTGGGCATGCCGGTGATGGACGGCTGGGAAGCGACCCGGAAAATCAAGGCCAACGACGCCTTGAAGCATATCCCGATCATCGCGGTCACCTCCCACGCCATGATCGGCGACGAGATCGAGGCGCGCAAAGCCGGCTGCGACGATTATCTATCGAAGCCGGTGGACGACGAGGAGTTGCTGAAGAAGATCCATAGATTCTTGCCGTGAGGCGGGACGGGTAAGGGGTGAAAAGTGAGGGTGAGGAGAATCAACGCCGGAGAAAACTTATGAGAAATAACGTCATTCGTCTTACGCTTTGCGCTATGCTCTTTGCGCTCGTCAATGGCTCGGCGCCGGCCAGGGCCGCAGACAAAATTCCCCGCGTCGGCATTCTATTCATCGGCGGCAGAGATCAACCGCATCTCGAATCATTCAAGCAGGGACTGCGCGAAGCCGCTTACACGGAAGGTAGAAACATTATCCTCGTATACCGCTACGCCGAAGGCAAAGAAGAACGGCTCGCTGATCTCGCCGCCGAGCTCGTGCGTGAGAAAGTCGATGTCATCGTCACCACCGCCGCGATCAGCGCTCTGGCAGTTCGGCGAATAACCCGAACGCTACCGATCGTGATGACCACCGGCAATCCAATCGAAGAGGGGCTTGCTGACAGCTTGGCAAAGCCTGGCGGAAACGTCACGGGCTTGAGCGTGATGTCAACCGATTTGAGCATTAAGCGGCTTGAGCTGCTCAAAGAATCCTTTCCCCAAAGAACCCGCGTTGCGGCGCTATGGAGTCCGCGCGAGCGCGAAGCGGCAACCGGATTCAAAGAAACCGAGGAGGCCGCAAAAGTTTTGTCCTTACGTTTGCATTCGCTGGAAATAAAGTCGGTCGATGACATCGACCCCGCGTTCAAAGCGATGGCCAAGGCACGCGACAGTGCGTTGGTGGTGATCTTGTCGCCGCTCGCCACACTGAACTCGAAGCGAATTGTCGAGCTCGCACTCAAGCACCGTCTGCCGGGAATCTATCCGACGAGGCAGTTTGTTGAGGAGGGTGGCTTGATGGCCTACGGCCCGTTGATCGGCGATCTCTATCGCCGCGCAGCAACCTATGTGGACAAGATTCTCAAAGGCAGAACGCCCGCCGACCTACCGATCGAACAGCCGATGAAGTTCGATTTCATCGTCAATCTAAAAACCGCCAAAGAGATCGGCGTGACGGTTCCGCCCAACGTGTTGGTGCGGGCGAACCGGGTCATAAGATGACAGTGCTGAGTACTGAGTAACGAGTGCTGAGTTATGAAGGCGACAGACACAATTCCAGAATGGTGATGTTATGGCGAACAAAATCTTGATCGTGGACGACGAGCCGTTCAATCTCGATCTCTTGGAGCAAGAGCTTCAAGACCAGGGCTATGTGATCGAGCGCGCCACGGACGGGGCGGAGGCGCTGGAAAAAGTGCCTTCCTTCTTGCCAGATGTGATCCTTCTCGATTATATGATGCCTAACATGAACGGTCTCGAGGTCCTCGGACGGCTGCGCAAGGATGAGAAGCACAAGGGTATTCCCGTGATTCTGCTCACGGCGAAGGCCACCCAGGAAGATAAGATCCGCGGCTTGGACGCGGGGGCGGACGACTACGTGGTCAAACCATTCGACTCGTTCGAGCTGATGGCGCGGGTGCGCGCGATGATACGCATCAAGGAGATGCACGATTTATTGGAAGACTGGAATCGCGATCTCGCCGACAAAGTCGCGCGGCAAGTGGAAGAGCTGGAGCGCGCCCACCGGCTCAAACGATACCTTTCGCCGCAGATCGCCGAAACCATTCTGGGCGAGGACGAAAGCCATTTCAAAAGCCACCGTCGGGAAATTACCGTCGTGTTCCTCGACCTGCGCGGTTTTACCGCCTTTTCCGAAAGCGCCGAGCCGGAGGAGGTCATGGAAGTGCTGCGTGGCTATCATGCCGAGATGGGCAGGCTCATTTTCGAATTTGGCGGCACCCTGGAGCGCTTCGCCGGCGACGGCATCATGATCTTCTTCAATGATCCGGTGCTCTGTCCGGATCACACCGAGAAAGCGATTCGAATGGCGCTTGAGATGCAGCTGCGGGTGGTGGAACTGCGCAAGGGGTGGCTGAAGAGAGGTTATGATCTGGATCTAGGCATCGGCCTGGCCGCGGGTTACGCCACCCTGGGGAATATTGGCTTTGAGGGGCGGATGGACTATGGTGCGATTGGTAACGTGACCAACCTCGCGGCCCGGCTGTGCGGCGAGGCTATGGGAGGCCAGATCCTCGTCGATCGCAAAACACTGAGCAGGACCGAAGAGCTCGTTGAAGTCGAGCCGCGCGATGAACTAACCCTGAAGGGTTTTCCGCGCCCGGTGGCGGCTTTTAATATCATCAGGACCAAGTAGGCGGCAATGGCACCAAAAGCAACCGTAAAACCGCTGCTCTTCCGCCTCCAGTTTTGGGGCGTGCGGGGGAGCTATCCGACGCCGGATAAGACCACGCTGGCCTACGGCGGCCACACCTCCTGCGTCGAGGCGTCGGTCGGCGCACATCACCTGATCTTCGACGCCGGCACCGGAATCATTCCCCTGGGCAAGAAATTGGCCAACGGCCGCGGCGGGCCTGAGCATTTGAACCTCTTTCTCAGCCACACCCACCATGACCACGTCTTTGGCTTTTACTTTTTCGAGCCGCTGTTCCGCCGCGGCAATCGCATTTGCGTTTTCGGACCGGGCTCACTGGGAAAGCCCATCCACGATACGCTGCGCGCGGCCATGGAACCGCGCTTTTTCCCGGTTAAACTCCGGGATCTCGACGCCAACAGAAAATTCTATTCGCTGCAAGGCGGCGAGCGCGTCGAGCTGCGGGACTCTGGGGACCTGCCGCGGGTGGAGCGCGGCGCCGCCGGGGAGGCGGGAAACGGCGTCACGATTCTGGTGAAAAAGAGCAAGGCTCATCCCAATGGCGTGCTGCTCTATCGCATTAACTATCGCGGCAAGAGCGTCGTCTATGCCACCGACGTCGAACAGAAGGAAGGCGGGCACCGCGATATCATTCAGTTCATCCGCGGCGCCGACGTGTTGATCCACGATGCGCAATATCTCAACCGCGAATACCACTCCGCCACCAGTCCGCGAAAGGGCTGGGGGCACAGCACGGTGGAAAGGGCCGCCGAGGTGGCGAAGAAAGGCGGGGTGAAAAAGTTGATTTTTTTCCATCACGACCCGACCCATGACGACGAAACGATAACCGCGATGGAAAAGCGGGCTCAGCGTTTATTCCCCGGCGCCACCGCCGCCTACGAGGGAATGAAACTGGACATATTTCGATCGCGCTAGCCGAGTAGCAAAAATGTTTACCAGATGGTTCGCGACGTTGCTTTTTCTCGTGGTTCCAATGGCGGCGCAAGCTCAGCCCAAAATCCCGCGCGTCGGTGTCCTGATCCCCGAGCTGGATCGGCCGCAATCTCACTCCATCAAAGGGCTCAAGGAAATGCTCAAAACGCTAGGATTCGAGGAGCGGAAACAGATCATTTTTGAAATTCGCGACGCCAAAGGGGACCGCGCCGGCTTGGAACCGGCGGCTAAGGAACTGGTAACGAAAAAAACCGACGTCATTTTTACCACCGGCACCCGGGCGACGCGGGTGGCGAAAGGCGCGACGCGCGACCTTCCCATTGTCTTTATCCATCCCGGAGATCCGATCCGGTTGGGTTTGGCAAAAAGCCTCGAGGGGTCCGGCGCGAACTTGACCGGAGTGGGCGCGTTCGCCTCGCAGACCACCGAGAAGCGGCTTGCGATTCTAAAAGAGATCTTACCTGGCCTGCGGCAAATTCATGTTTTCTTCGACTCCAACGACCCATTCGCCCGTGAGAACTTTGAAATTGCCAAAGCGGCGGCGGGAAAGCTCCGCCTGGAAGTTGTTGATCACGGCGTCAAGTCGGCAGATGAATTGAAGGCATCCGTCGGCCAACTCGAATCCGCAAAGAACGAGGCGATATTCCACATGCCCGACGACCTGGTCGAGAGCGAGGCCGATTTTATTTTCGATGCCGTGAGAAAAAAGAAATTACCGACGATGTTCAACGAGGATTTCTGGGCGATCAAAGGAGCGATGGCCGCCTACGGCCCCAATTACTACGAGATGGGCCGGCAGGCCGCCCGCCTGGTGGAGGCGATCTTAAAGGGACGAAAGCCCGAAACTCTGCCGATTCAGCGCGCCAGTAAATTCGATCTGACTCTTAACTATCGAACCGCCAACTTCATCGGCGTCAACCTGTCCCAGGAGATGCTTAAAAAGGCGGATCGAGTCATCCGGTAGGCGGGAATCATCATGGAAGCACTGGCGGACATCATACGAGGCATCCCGATCTTCTCCAGCCTGTCGCGCGAGGATATTGCCAAGGTGCTCGGCAAGATGGAGGAGATCTCCTTCGGCGCGGCACAAACCATATTCGTCCAGGGCGACAAAGGAGACGCTTTCTATCTGATCAAAGACGGCACCGTGCAGGTCCTGCTGGAAAGCCCGTCCGGCCGATCGGAACCCATCGCCGTGCTCGGACCGCAGAACTGGTTTGGAGAAATGGCGCTGCTCTCGGGCGAACCGCGCTCGGCAACCATCGTCACGGTCAAGGAATCAACGCTGTGGAAGCTTAGCCGCGAGGCTTGGGATGAATTGATCGAAAAACACCCTTCCTGGCTCTTGCAGTTTTGCGCGACACTGAGCAAACGCCTGTCACGCGCCGACCAGCAATACAAATCAGGGCGCGATGCGTTTAACTCTCTGGCCGAGGAGTTTTACTCTACGAGATCGCCGGCGCAACAAGCATTTTTCCGCCGCGCCAGCCTGCTGGGCGAAATCGATACCCAGACGGCCGACCAACTCCTCGATGCCCCCGGGGCGACCCTTCTGCCTGCGGAGATCGACAAACAGCAATTTCCTCTGATCCGCCACCTCGGCGGCGAGCGGTATGAACTGCATGCCTTCTTCCGAGACTTCCTGCAGGAAAAATTGCTCGACGTCGAAGGAGAAGAAGGTAAGCAACAACTCCACCGCCAAATCGCCGCGGGCTACGAAACGCTGGGCGGCTGGCAACAAGCGGTTCAGCAATACCTGGCGATCCAGGAGTGGCCCGGCGTATCCAGGGTGCTTGCGGCGCAAAACGAAGAAGGGATCAATAGCTCCGCCCCGTTCATAAAGGATGTTTTGGAAAGCATTCCAGCGGATCATTTTTTTACCGATTCACAGTTGATCCACTTGCAAGCGATGATTTTCACCCAGCTGGGCGATTTGCCGGCCGCGATCAGAACTTACAAGACGGGACTGGCGCGCCGAGCCCAAGGGATACTCGGGGCCGAAGTGGTCGGCCGCTACGTGGGCATGGCGGACGCGTTGGCGCAAAGAGGAGAGCATCCCCAGGCGATCAACGTCTTGAAAAGCGCGCTCAATCTGGTGGAACGCGAAAGCGCCGGTGGCGAGCAAGCCGATTCTTTTCCGAATCCTAAGGGCGCTCTCGATGCCACCCTCTCGATGGCCGGCGGAAAGGCGCGTGCGCTGCTTTCAAGGCTGCTGGGAATGTCGCTCACTCTGCGCCAATCGAGCTCGCGAAGCCGCTGGCTGGGGGGCATTGCCGGTCTCGGTGTCTGGGCTTATCTTTGGTTCGCGCAGCCTGACATCGGCTTGGACGCCAGCGGCAACAAACTGCTCGGCCTATTGTCCTTTACCTTGATCTACTGGATTTTTTGGGTCTTGCCCGATTATGCCGTCGCGCTCATTTTCGGCCTGGGATTGATTCTCACGCGCCTGGCCCCGCCGAATACCGTCATGGGCGGGTTCGCGAGCACGACCTGGTTCATGACCCTGGGGGTGCTGGGAATCGGCGCGGCGATTACCGGGTCCGGTCTTTTTTATCGGCTCTCGCTTCATCTGGTGCGCTTTTTCCCCCTGAGCTTTTACTGGCAGGTCATCGCCACGGGCGTGATGGGCGTCGTGGTGATGGCCCTGATTCCCCAGCAGACCGCCCGCACTTCGATCACCAGCCAGATGCTGATGAATCTCGCCGATAGTCTCGGTTACA
>Ga0326597_10011451_pt1 | contig 11756 bp, 9 predicted proteins | sample RVTome_12_FD_203789 | JGI IMG/M metagenome (GOLD analysis project Ga0326597, IMG submission 203789) | Soil microbial communities from uranium-contaminated site in the Upper Colorado River Basin, Wyoming, United States - RVT100D185 | ecosystem: Environmental > Terrestrial > Soil > Contaminated >...
CGGTAGAGGCGTTTCGGCTGGCCTCCTCCGGGGTGGCCGACGAGACCCAGATCCATACCCATATGTGCTACTCGGAGTTCAACGACATCATCGAGTCCGTCGCCGGGATGGATGCAGACGTCATCACCATCGAAACGTCCAGGTCGCAAATGGAGTTGCTTGACGCCTTCGCGAGCTTCCGTTACCCAAACGAGATTGGCCCGGGGGTGTACGACATCCACTCGCCCCGGGTGGCAACCGCCCAGGAGATGACAGCGCTGCTGCGCAAAGCGCTGGCGGTACTGCCGGCCCGCAACCTCTGGGTCAACCCCGACTGCGGCCTGAAAACCCGCAAGTGGCCGGAGACTCGGGCAGCGCTTGTCAACATGGTTGCCGCTGCAAAGGCGTTGCGAGAGCAGGTATAGCGAACAATGGGGTCGGAGTGATTTTCACAATCCGCGTTTCGCTAATCGAAAATGACTCCGACCCCATTTATTGTGCCAGTCTCGCGATGCCGGAGATGCTGGTGGAGATCGAGGTGGAGGCGATCATCGAAACGAACCGCCTGCGCTTGCCAAAGGGCGCCGTGTCACGGTAACGCTGGGTCTCGATCGAATCGGCTATACAGCCCCCCGCCTCAGGACTAGTATTCGGCTCTCGGCTTCCCTCGAGACGGGGGAACGAAACCACCGTCTGCATATTGGCAAGGAGGAGTTTCATGTTGTCCGTCATACGATGGATAGGCGTCTGTGCGCTGGTTGCTGCCGGATTCGTTCATGCCCAGGCCTACCCCGTGAAGCCGGTACGTCTCGTCGCGGGTTTTCCACCTGGCGGTGGCGTGGATGCGACAGCCCGCACGTACGCCCAGAAGTTGAGCGAGTACTGGGGCCAGAACGTGGTCGTCGAGAACCGTTCGGGCGCCAACGGCATGATTGGAGGAGAATCGGTAGCGCGCGCGCCGGGCGACGGCTACACGCTGTTCCTCAGCACGCCATCGGAAGTCGCGCTCAACCCGCTGCTTTACTCCAAGCACAGCTACGAGCCGCTCAGGGACCTGGCGCCGGTCTCGCGCGTGGTCGACTTTCCCAACGTGATGGTGGTCCACCCGTCGGTGCCGGTCCGGGGGCTGAAAGACCTGATCGCGCTCGCCAAGAAGACCCCAGGCGGCCTCAATTACGGCACGAGCGGCATCGGCAGCACGCAGCATCTCGCCGGCGAGTGGTTGAAGCGCAACGCCGGCGTTAACTGGACACACATCGCCTACAAGGGAGCGGCACCCGCCGTCACCGACATCGTCGGCGGACAGATCCCGGTCGCCATCGTGGGCCTGGGCGCGATGATGGGACACATCAGCGCGAAGCGCCTGCGCGCGATCGCGGTCACTTCGCGGAATCGCACTGCCGCCTTGCCGGAGCTTCCCACGTTATACGACGCCGGGATCAGTTTCGACGCGACGCAGTGGTACGGGATTCTTGCCACGGCCGGAACGCCCCCTGATGTAATCGGAACGATCCAGGCAGCGATCAGGCGGGCGGCCAACGATCCGGGGCTGAAGGCTCGCCTGCTCGGGCTCGGCGGGGACCCGGTCAGTTCGACGCCCGAAGAGTACGTCGCCCTCATCAAGAGCGAGACCGCGAAGTTCGCCAAAATCATCAGGGACGCCAACATCAAGTACGATTGACACGGACGAAACTCGAGCGCGCCGCGGCTTTAACGTTACGCGCGCGGTGAGGCAGGCCGATGAGTAGTGTGCTGGATCGTGTCGCTGGCGCGCCTGTGAACCAGAAGGACACGGTAGAGACCTTCAAAGCGATCTGCCGCAACTGCCACGGCGGCTGCGGCACCCTCGTCCGGATCGTCAATGGCGTGATCAGGGAAGTTCTCGGCGATCCGTCCAACCCGATCAACAAGGGCAAGCTCTGCTCCAAGGCGGGAATCTCGTCGGTGGAGCAGTTGTACCATCCCGACAGGCTTGATTACCCGTTGATACGCGCGGGCGAGCGCGGCGAGGGCAAGTGGCGGCGCGCGAGCTGGGACGAGGCACTCTCCGCCATTGCGGGAAAGATGCAGGCGCTCAAGTCGCGCTACGGCGCCGAATCGGTCGCCTTCGCGCGCGGCGTGGGGATGAACAATCAGCACATCATCATGCGCGTGGCGAATCTCTTCGGCACGCCGAATGTCGCCTCTATCAGCTACGTGTGCTACGCCACGCGGGTTGCGGTCTGCAACGTGACGGCAACCGGCAAGTACGCGACCAAGACCTGGGACACTGTTGCAGTACCCGACGTCTACTCCCAGCCGCGCTGCGTGGTTGAATGGGGCTCGCAGAAGCGTATCAGCAACGACCACGGGCTTATCGGATTCGGGCCGCTCACCCAGGCGCTCAAAGGTCGTCCTGCGCACATCCTGGTCGACCCGCGGAAGCCCTCGGCGGCGGGGCCGGTTGATCTGTGGCTTCCGCTGCGCCCGGGAACGGATGCGGCAATGGCGCTCGGCTGGATCAATCTCATGATTGAGGAAGAACTCTACGACAAGGCGTTCGTTGAACGCTACTGCCACGGCTTTGACGAATTGAGAAAGCGTGCGGCGGAATATCCACTGCGCAAGGTTGCCGACATTACCTGGTGCGACCCGGATCTCATCGCCCGCGCCGCCCGGCTCTATGCAACGACGCGCCCGGGATGCATCCTCTGGGGCAACGGCCTGGAGCACGTCGGCCTCAATGCCTTCCAGTCGCTCCGCGCGGTGCTCATCCTGATGGGCATTACCGGAAACCTCGATGTGCCCGGCGGGAATGTTTTCTATCCGGCGCCGCCGCTCGCCTATCCGGATCTGCGCGAGAAGCTCGGACCCGGGCAGGAGGCGAAGCGCATCGGAGGACAGAAATTCAAAGCGCTCAACCGGGCCGGTTTCGCCCATCCGCCGACGCTTTTCCGCACCATCCTCTCGGGCGAGCCGTACCCCGTCAAGGCGCTGATCGTCGTCGGCAGCAATGTGGTGACGACCTATCCGAACACGGCCCGCATCATCGAGGCCCTGGGCAAGCTCGAGCTGCTGGTGGCGCATGACCTATTCATGACGCCCACGGCCGAGTACGCCGATATCGTGTTGCCCGCGGCGGCGAACCTGGAGCGCGACGAACCCCGCCTGCATTTGCACATCAAGGGGCCCCGGGCGATGTTCATGGATACGGTCTCCCGCAAATTGGCGTCGGTGGGGGAGCGCAAGTCGGACTGGGAATTCATGATCGGGCTGGGGCGCAAGCTGGGATACGAAGAGCACTTTCCGTCGCTGGAGGTTCTCGCCGACGACGCGCTGCGCCCGATGGGCATCACCTGGAACGACCTCAAGGCGCGCGATTACATTCCGATCCCGATCGAGTACCGGAAATACGAAAAATCCGGCTTCGGCACGCCGACCGGCAAGTTCGAAATCCATTCGACGGTCATGAAGGACTGGGGCTACGACCCGCTTCCCTCGCACGTCGAGCCGGCGGAGAGCCCGGTGAGCACGCCCGAGCGCTATAGGGACTACCCGCTGCTGCTCATTACGGGCGCAAAGCAAACACAGTATTACCACTCCCAGGGCAGGCAGATTCCTTCCCTGCGCAAACTTGCGCCCGAGCCGCTCCTGGAAATGCACAGCGATACCGCTGCGGCTTTGGGTATTGCAGCCGGCGAGTTCGCGTGGGTGGAGACGGTACGCGGCCGGCTGTGCCTGAAAGTGCGCACGCACGACAGGATGCATCCGAAGATCGTTGCCGTCCCGCATGGCTGGTGGCTCCCCGAGCATCCGGGGCCTGACCATGGCGTCCTGGAGGTCTGCGCAAACGTGCTCACCGATGACGATCCGGAGAACTGCGACGTCGCGTTCGGTGGCAGTCCGCTCAAGGGATTGCTCTGCCGGGTGTATAGGGCCGAGGGCCGAGGATGAGCTGCAGAACGCCCTCTCCGCTTTGCCCGGGGCGCAGGTAACCCGGTCAAACCAAAGGCGCGAAAGTGGTTCTTAGGGGACAGACCACTAAGAAACTTGTTGAAACAAATCAGCGCCTGACAACCCTTAGTGGTCTGACCCCTAAGGTTTCTCGAACACCGGGTCCTGGGTTTTTTCTCCCCAAAGGCGCCTCTAAGCGCTTGGGCCGGCCCTATCCCGCGGCTTCATATTTTCGGAGCAACGTCTTGTGCCGGTCCGGCCCGGTTCTAGGAAGATGAAAGTAAAGCCCTGATCCCGCGACATCGGAAGGTCATTGCGGCCTAATGCCTGCGGCGCTCACCACCTTGGCGATCTTCGCCATTTCGCCCTTGAAGAAAGCCGTGAATTCGGCCGGGCTGCTAGCGACGATTTCGAGGTGCTGCTGAGCCATACGTTCCACCATGTCTGGCGCGCGTATCGCTTGCACGATCTCCGCGTTCAGCTTGTCGATCACGCGCTTCGGCGTGCCCCCGCTCGTCAGCACGCCCAGCCAGTTATCCAGCACGAGTCCCGGCACGCCCGCTTCGGCGAACGTGGGCACTTCGGCTGCCATGGTGGAGCGCTTGGCGGAGGCGACTGCGATCGTGCGCAACCGCCCCGACTGCACGTGCCCCAGCGCGGGCGATATGCCGAGGAACATCAGGTGCGATTCGCCTGACAGCAACGCCGCGACCATCTGGCCGCCGCTCTTGTAGGGCACGTGCACGATCTTCACTCCCGTGAGGATCTGGAGCAGTTCCGTCGCCACGTGCTGCGGGCTGCCGTTGCCGATCGAAGCGTAATTGAGGCCTTGCGGCTTGGATTTGGCGAGCTGGATCAGCTCCGTCACCGATTTGACCCGCAAGTCGGCGGGGACTATGAGGAACATCGACTGCGCGACCACCTGCGAAACCGGGGCGAGGTCCGTCACCGGGTCGAACGGGAGCTTCCGGTAGAAAGCCGGGCTGATCGATAGCACGGACGTAGCCATTATCATGGTGTAGCCGTCGGGCGCTGCCTTGGCAACGACATCGGCGCCGACGTTGCCGGTCGCGCCGGGACGGTTATCCACGATCACCGGCTGGCCCAACCGCTCGTGGAGCTTCTGGGCCACGATGCGCGCAAGAATGTCCGGCGTGCCACCGGTCGCTGCTCCAACGACCATTCGAAGCGGCTTGGTCGGATAGCTCTGCGCGCCAGCAATGCTTACGCCAAGCAACATCATAACGGACGCGATCATCGTTGAAATCGGCCTAGCGCGCATGTCATACCTCCCATTCCGGATTTCCAGGGACTCACCTAATTACAGTTGCGTACTGACCCATCATTCTGCTCATCGTCATCGGCCCGGCAGAGACTCACATAGCCGCGGAGAAGGCGCCGTCCACCACCATGACGTGGCCGTTCACGAAGGACGCCTCGTCGGAGGCCAGGAATACTGCAACGGGTCCGATTTCCTCGACCCTTCCCCAGCGGCCGGCCGGGGTTCGCTTGCGGATCCAGCCGCTGAATTCTTCGTTCTGGACCAGCGGAGTATTCATCTCGGTGGCGAAGTAGCCGGGCGCAATCGTGTTGCACGTAATATTATGCGGCGCCAGCTCGACCGCGAGCTCGCGCGTCAAGGCATGCACGGCCCCTTTGCTGGCGATATAGGCAGAGAGGGTTGGGCGAGCGATCATGACTGCCATGGACCCGGTCATAATGATGCGGCCCGACCGGCGTGGAATCATGACCTTGGCGGCTTCCTTTGCGAGGGCCCATACGGCCGTGAGATTGGTTTCGATGACCCGGCGGAAATCTCCCGCCTCGAATTCCGTGATGGGACTCCGATGCTGTATGCCCGCGTTGGCGACCAGGATGTCGAAGCGGCCGTGGCGCTTCGCGGCGCCACTGATACAGGCGGCGCACGCCTGGTGGTCGGTAACGTCAAAGTTGGCAACCTCGCCCTTTAGGCCGGTGGCCTCGAGCTGCTTGACGCGCTCCTGCAAAGTCGATTTGTCACGCCCATTTAGCAATACCGTGGCGCCGGCCTTGGCCAACCACTCGGATATTGACCAACCGAGACCGCGCGACGCCCCGGTGACCAGCGCGACTTTGCCTGTCAATGAGAACATCGGTGCTCCGATTTTGATAGTCAAGCTCTCGCATGTGATAGGTGCATATCATATACCCGGACTCGGGGAGACCTCGGGGTCTGACCCCGTTTCCCATTATCGGAACCGAAAATGACCTCGGCGCCTGAGCGGCGTGTGGCGGCAAAGGTCAATGCGCTGAAGCCGCTCCGGTAGCGGGCCAGTTTTCGTCACTGCGTCACTTCGTCACTGCGTCACCGGGCCGGGACCCTCGTCCCCGGCCGCTGTAGGGATTCCCCTGACATCCACTGTCGGGCGCGCCTGACAAATAGATGTCCTTCCGCTTCTAACGCCAGTCGCTTGTTGCTCGCCAGGGGGAGGCAGGACTAGGATGTACGCAAACCACGCGCCCCCATAAGCGTGGACGTGTCCGGCCGAAAGGCCTTTCAGTGCTCTCCGGGAAGTAGTGCAGTAAAGGGGCTTGGCTTATTTCCGGATCCGGAAAAGTTACACTGACCCCAATAACCGGCTGGGGGTGACGCGGGACTAGGATGTGCGCATAACCACGCGCCCCTTATAACCGTGGAAGTGCTGGCTTTTCCATTCCGAAAAGTTACACTGACCCCAATTACTCTCTTATAGGGATCGCGAAACCCTCTTGTCCGAGCATTCTTTCAAGCTGCTGCTTCTGTTCCGGGCGCAATAAGAGAAACGTCTTGATCTGAAATACTAGCGCCTCAAAGGAAACCTCTTTAACCTTCTGATGGATGTGCGGGCCAAATTGCAACCATTCTGCAGCTGAAATCTTTTCGGTTTTGTTTGGATGGGCTATTAGACCCTCAGTTCTAAGCAGGTCGACGAGATACTCCAACGCTTCGTCTGCAATATCAGCCTCGACAACCAGCACGATGTCGTCAACATAGCGAAAGTATGTCTTAGAAAAGCGCTTAGTAAGCTCTTCATCAACGCGTTTTAATGCCAAATCACCCGCCACATGGCTTAATTCTGGTCCTGTAGCGATACCCAATCCACCGGAGTCCTTCAGCAGAATGTCGTCAAGCAACTGCATTGCAGTAGTTTTGGTTTCTACCGTGATGTTCGCGCCTTCGAGTGCTAATTGGAATCGCTTTGTCAAAATCGACTGGTCAATCGATGGATAGAATCTCTCAATGTCGCTAACCAAGGTAATCCATCCCTTTCGCTCTTGGAGGCACAGTTGGATATCCACATTGCGCTGTCGATAGCTGCGTGAGTAGTGTTCAAAGTTATAGGGATACGCGTTCTCGATTGGCCATCTATAGCTATACACATTCCTTTTCTTCCCAAATGATGGAGAAGGTGCAATTTCCTGTAGGACTACTGTCTCTGCGAGGGCGGTCGCTGGACTTGGGACTTGAAAATCACGATAGACAATGGTTCCGTCAGATTCGTTTAAACTCTTGAATCGCTGCGCTAGATGAAAACGCGGAACTATCCTAAGCGGATACTTGCGCTTTGGAACCTGCAAGGACCAAGTGCTTTCTAATTGACCCGCCACCGAATCAAACAGATAACGAGTGGCGATGTACGTAGGTAAATGCAGCTTGCGAATCGCATTGAGGGTGCGAGTAGCCAATAATTGAGGGTGGGAAGTCATCTAGCTTCGCCAGAATCGTTGGACGGCTAATCCAGTTCGAATGATCTCTGCATTAAGGGGATTGCTTAGGCGATAATCGGCAAAGGGTATCAAGTCGCGACGAGCAGACCCGAAGAATTGCGGTAGCCTTCGAGCAATGTAGTCCCAAATTCGAGGCAGCAGCTTTTCTTTCGCGTCAGAGGTTACTGGTTCAATCCAAAGTAAAGTGCTTTTTCTGTTATATAACCGAGCAAGTATGTGCTCGAGGCATGGTTGAAATTGCTCTAGCAAATGCGCCTTAATCAATGCGCCACTAAAATTACTTATACACACAACAAACTCTCGCGCTGCACCTGAGTGGACGAACCAGCTGTCGATCAGTCTTGCAGTATCCTCTGCCTGCGTCGCGTCCCAAAGTTGCGTTTGTCGTTCGACATGGATCGCCTGCCCCTCAAAGAGCAACTGCACTTCATCCAGCATCGAGCTACCTACTTCTAACGCGGTTTCGGAACAATCTGCTCCTGTGAGAGAAATGGATAGAGGCAATCTGGGAAGGACTTCGTTCTTTCTAAGAACTGCAAGCGTGCTAATCATTGACAGGGCTGTCGAAAACGGGCCGCATGGAATGTCGAGGACTGCCACATGACCCTCTGAAAAAGTAGACAAAATGGCATCCGGAATTTCGCCAAACTTAGTAATTGGATCAAGCGAAAGAAACTCAATCCTAGCGCAGGACACCCCAAAGCGATGAGCAAAATGTTCAAGCGTATCATCGCGATTGCAACCCCCGAAAATGTCCTTCTTGTCCGTCCCGGAACGCGCTGTCGCGAGTAAGCCGTAGTCCTCCAAATGCTTCGAATAGGCGTCAACGAGTTTGGTTGGCAAGTAAGTGGTGTCTTTTTTCCAAAGTTCGTCCGGAATCGACCCAACAGGAATTACCCTACCGTTCATAGCCTGCCTACCTTCTATCGCAAGAGTTGAGTAGGGTCACCTGAGCGAAGGGTTAATGCTGAGTGTGCCCTGGCAATGCTCTATCAGCGTGAATCACCCTACTTAATGTCACTATCTCAAGTTCCTTTGATGGTGTTCATGAAGCATCCACTCGGCAATCGCACCCATGAATTCGATCGCTGTCTTTGCTTCGATATCTTTCACGTTCGGTAACCACGGTCGACCGTGACCGGTGCCAACTTTGTTTCGAAGAGTATTTACAGCGCAGGCGAGATCGAACATTGCTCGTTCAACCTTTCGTTGCGGAGGTTCACCAGCCTCAACAGGATGTTGAGGTGTGGCCATTCCAATCGCTACAAACGCTTGGCCGAGAAGGCCTTGGAAATTGGTCTGGGGACATGATCCATTGCGCTCAACAAGAATATGCGCTGCAGTGGCCTCGAGAAGATCCTTCCCCGTACCAGTGACCAAGGCCGCATCCGCCGACCCCCGTTTAGCGCGGCGGATGTATGAGTTGAGTGCGGCAGATAAATCAGCGCCCGAAAGACTGTCGAGTAGGGTCGGACGCAATTCTCCATCTAGTGTGAGCTCGTAACCCTCTGCTCGAAACGCTGCGACCGCGTCGGCAATAGCATGGTCGCCAACATAGTTTGGAGAGCCGGGGCGGAAGCCGCCACAACCTCGAAGCAGTCCAATTAAGTTCTTGACGAGCGCTTCACCGGCGCTCGGGTTGCTCTCTAATGCCCAGCTGAGCGTGCCGCGAACTCGCTTTGCCTTTCCAACAAGTTGGCCCTGTGTTTTCGGGTCGCCCTCCGTAAGCCGTGCGCGCACAATCTGGAATTCGATGTCGGAATGGCTTGGCTCTCGGGTATCAACTTGCGCATCATCTACGAGGCGAGCTATGGCCACGATGATTGAATCGGTGAGAGGTGGGCTCATCTTCCGAGAAACCCGGGTTAGCTCAGACCACTAATTGAGGTGCAGAGAGTATCGCGCCAAACACCGCCGCATGCCACCGGCAAGTGCCGGGATGAGGGACACGTGTCAGGAAATTCCCTACAGGGGCCGAGGGGGCGAAGGCCCCGGCCCCGGTGACGCAGTGACGAGGTGACGAATACCCGGCCCACCCGCGAGTCGCCGGCCGCAATCGGAAATAGCCCAGGACTGACCACAGTTTCTTTTTTCAAGTACACCACCGACCGAGCGAATCCGTTATTAGAAGTGACGAACTCACTCGGCAAGACGTAATATTATGGATATGCCTGCCTCTCCTCGTGCTAGGAAAGCCACCGAATCAGCCGAGTCTGAGGTTTTCAACCCGGCCGACTGGTTGCCCCCGGAGATCGGGAGGATCACCAACCATCAAACGGACCTGCCTCGTATCGCGAAGGACCCCAAGGCGATAGCTGCAATTGAGTCACGGCTTTCGCAGATTCCTACTTCGCACGATCTTTACAATCGCGACTCGCGGCGCATTGATTTTCTCGCGCCCAATAGCGTTCATCTCGTTGTCACTTCACCGCCTTACTGGACGTTGAAGGACTACCGCGATCACCCGGATCAGATGGGCTACATTGCGGATTACGAAGAGTTTCTTAGCCAGCTGGACCATGTCTGGCAGGCCTGTTATGACGCCCTTGTGCCAGGTGGTCGGGTGGTATGTGTGGTCGGGGACGTGTGCTTGTCCCGCCGCAAGAACGAGGGCGAACATACCGTTGTCCCGCTCCACGCCTCAATCCAGGAACATTGCCGGCGGATCGGGTTCAGCAACTTGGCTCCCATTATCTGGAACAAGATTGCCAACGCCGTATATGAGGCGGAGGGCAATGGCGGTGGTTTCCTCGGGAAGCCCTATGAGCCGAACGCGGTCGTAAAAAACGACATCGAGTTCATCCTCATGGAGCGCAAGCCTGGGGGATACCGCAGCCCGAGTGTCGCTGCGCGTGTGCTTAGCGTAATCCCCGCCGACCGCCACAAGGTGTGGTTTCAACAGATCTGGACAGGTGTCACAGGAGCCTCCACCCGGGACCATCCCGCACCCTTTCCGCTCGAGCTCGCTGAACGCCTTGTCCGAATGTTTTCCTTCGTGGGCGACACAGTTCTGGACCCTTTCTTGGGTACGGGTACAACGAGCGTTGCCGCCGCAAGGTGGGGACGAAACAGCATTGGCGTCGAGGTCGACCCACACTATTTCGAGATGGCGGCTTCGCGGCTGTCCAATGATAGAGGGTTATTCTCAGCAACATCAGTACGGTTGATGAGAGGGGAGAATGGACAAGTTCGAGGAGATCGTTCAGACGGGCGTACGGCGAGCGATTCAGCACTACTGGCTTACGAGAACGAAGCAAATAAGCGGGCAACAGGCCGGGCCGGTTCAAGACCAAGGACGACGGGGCGAAGTCACCGGCGGAAAGCAGCTTGACGGTTTTCTCCAGGTAGTACGAGACGTTCTTGCGTTAGGGGGCATCAAGAAAGTTGAGGTCTCTACGGGGCAGATTGATTCATATCTGCCAGGCTACTTTCGGCCCACAAAACGCTGGGACCTGCTTGCGATTGCCGATGGCAACCTTCTTGCCTGCATCGAGATGAAGTCACAAGCGGGACCTTCATACGGGAACAACTTCAATAACCGTGTTGAGGAGGCTATCGGGAACGCACACGATTTCTGGAGAGCGTACCAGGAGAAGGCGTTCAAGACTGGAATGAAGCCTTTTCTTGGCTACATCATGTTGCTGGAACATGACGAGGCATCAACACGACCTGTGCGGGAGCATGAGCCGCACTTCAAAGTTCGGCCCGAGTATAGAAATGCTTCATACGCGAGACGCTATGAGCTTTTCTGCGAAAAGGCGTTCCGAGAAGGCCTTTACGATGCAACAGCTTTCCTTATGTCTGAGAAAGACAGCGGACTGGACGGTGAATACATCGAGCCGTCAAAGGAGCTTACCTTCAAGAATCTTTCCGCGGCGCTTTACGGTCGGGCCGTGGCTTACTCCAAACAACGAGGTCGTTCCTCGTAGCAGATCGGGAATGGACGGCCCGAAAGTTCTCTAATCCCGGGTCGGACCTGCAACCAAAGGTGCCAAACCAAAGGGGCCAGGCTCGAATTTCGAATATCGAGCCTGGCCCCTTTTATTCTTTCAGAAGTAGGCCGCGCGGCCCCTGGAATGGGAACAACGTGTCCATCA
>Ga0326597_10011452_pt1 | contig 11756 bp, 8 predicted proteins | sample RVTome_12_FD_203789 | JGI IMG/M metagenome (GOLD analysis project Ga0326597, IMG submission 203789) | Soil microbial communities from uranium-contaminated site in the Upper Colorado River Basin, Wyoming, United States - RVT100D185 | ecosystem: Environmental > Terrestrial > Soil > Contaminated >...
GGAACGACGATACCGGAACAGCACTGGGTGATGACCGAGGCGTGGTGGGCGCAGCGCGTTCGCCCCCCGGCATTCGGGCAGATGGCGGAGTGGCTCGGTCCGCGCGGCGCGATCCGCCGGATCCTGCTTGCGATCCTGCCGCGCGGACGTGGAGAGCACGACCCGCGCCTTCGGCCCTGGGTCGCACAGCACCGACTCCGGCGCGACGAGCACGGGGTCGAGGAGGACGCGGAGCACGGGCACGTGGTCGGCCTGAGGGATGACGCCGGGGGCACGGCGCAGACGGCGCTGCGAAACGTCGCGCGGGTGAGCGCCGGCCTCTACCTCCAGGCGATCTCGGCGCTCATCCTCGTCGTCTACGGCGCCCTCCGGTCGATCGAGAAGCTCATCCCGATCGGTCCGCTGACGGACGGCGCCCTGACGCGACCGATCGACCAGTTCGTCCTCGACTGGTTCGGCGACGTCTACGTCCTGCTGTCCGAACCCGCGCAGGCGGCCAGCGTCCGGGGTCGCCTCGTCGACGCCCTGCAGGATCTTCACGCCGCCAAGTGCGACACGGTCGTCGTGGTCGCGCACTCAGGCGGAGCCATCGTCAGCTACATGACCCTCGCCGACAGGGCGAACCGCGGACTGCGCGTGGATCGGCTGATCACGCTCGGGGAAGGGCTGAACCTGGCGTGGCTGCTGAGCGGCGGCGACAGCGGCGCGCCGGACGAGGTCACCCGCCGACGATACGAGCGGCTGTACGCGGACGTCTTCGACGGCCGGCCGACGCTCTCGTGGCACGACTTCTGGGCGTCCCAGGACCCGGCCCCCGTCGGCGTGCCCAAGATCCCGCGCATCAACCAGACGGCGGCCGACGATCGGGCGACCCTCGCCCGGATCGAGAGCCATGCCATCTGGAACCGTCTGTCCTTCGCCCAGGACCACGGGACCTACTGGGAGAACGACGAGGAGTTCCTCCTCCCGATGCTTCGCCTGCTCGACGGTAGCGTCGGAGCGTCGCGGTTCTTCGGCAACGACGAGGAGGAGCGCGATCGGTCGAACCGCCGGCGTCGGCGGCTGTCGATGCTGTCGCTCTGGCGCCAGCTCTGCCTGGTCGCGCCGACGGCAGCGGTCGTCGTGGCATTCGCGCTCGGATCGAGCTTCGTCCAGCGCGCAAGCGATGCCGTCGCGTCGATCTGGAGCGCGGTTCCCGGCGCCGAGGTGGTCGGCGGCCCGCTCGACACGCTTCGAGGGCTCGCGCTCGAGACCACGCCGCCCGGGCGGTTCCTGGCGGAGACCGGGGTGTGGGTCATCGCCGTGCTGATCGGGCTGCTCACGACCTTTGCCCTGATCGCACCGCCCGAGCGACCGGTGCCCTGGGCGGTCGGTCGCGGGTCGTGGGTGCACTGGCCGGTGCGGCTCCTGCCGTGGCTCGTCGGGGTGCCGATCGCCGGCGCCGTCGCCTACGGGGCCGTGCGATTCGTTTCCGGAGCCACGCTCGAAGGGGCGGAGGTCGGACTCTTCGTGGGGGGCGTCGCCGTCGCCGTCCTCGTCCTCGCCTTCCTCGTCATCGCCGTGTTCGGGGCGCCGGACATGGACCGGAGATGGGCCATCGTGCGCGACGTCGCCGAGTTGCCGTTCACGATCGCGGTGATGACCCTCGCCGCCGTCCTGGCGCTGTCACCGATCGTCTCGACCATCGCGTTCCCCGAGGTGGGCCGAACCGTGCTCGGCAGCGTGGCCGTGCTCGCGGCGGTCCAGATCGTCGGCCGAATCGGCATCTGGCGGTGGAACGTGTGGGACGGGCGCGAACGCATCGCCGCGCGGACCGGCCAGCCGTACCCGCGGCTGCGACGGGTCGTCGTCCAGTGCTCGCTGCTGGTCGCGACGGTCGCCTGCCTCTTCGTCGCCGTGGTCGTCGACTCCGACGTCCTGGCCCTCGTCGCCGCCAGCGGCACCGCGGTCGCGGTCCTGCTCGGGATCTCGGTCGACGTCTTCGACGCGTCGCGCCAGGAGCGCACGACGCCGACGGACATGCTCAAGCGGTCGGGACCAGTCCGGTCGTCGTAGGGACGCGGTCGCGAAACCAGCTCCGTCGCGCGTCCTGTCCTTTGCCGATCCACGCAGGCGCGCAGGTTCCCGGTGGCCCGTGCTCCGCCGCGACAACGGGCCATCAGGCCCTTGCGCGGGGCCCCGGGTGGCCGCGAGGGTCACCCCATGCCTTCGACCTCGCCGCGAACCGGGACCCCCGAACCGAGCGGAACGACCGACGGTCCAACCGTCGCGCAGCTCGAGGTGGCGCGATGCGTGCGCGTCGATCCGGCCAGGCTGCGGGCGGCGCTCGCCGATCCTGCGTGGCTCGGGCGCCCGGTCGATCCACCCGCCGACCGGCCGCATCACCGGCGCGTCGAGACCGACCTCGCCTTCATCCTCGGTGGAGACGGTCGGACGCTGACCTTCAGCAAGGCGGCGCTGGTCGACATCGGCCCGCTGCACCGGGTCGGCGACGGTGATGCCGCACAGGTCGGCTGGCAGGCGGCATCGTTCGCCCCGCTTTTCCCGGTGTTCGCGGGTCGCCTCCTGGTCGGCGCGACCGGACTGCGCCTGGCCGGCAAGTACGCGCCGCCGGGCGGCGACGTCGGTCTGCTCGTCGACCGCGCCATCCTCCACTTCGTCGCGCAGCGCACCGCGGGCTGGCTGCTCGGCCGTCTCGTCGCCGAGGTCGAGCGCTGAGATTCCCTCGCGTCGGGGAACCGCCGCGCGGCGGGGCGCGTCCCACCCGTGGCGTCCCCACTCCACTCCATGGAGGTCGCACGATGGGCGCCGTCCGGTTCCTCGGGCTTGCCTGTGTGGTCGTCCTCGCGGCCTGCTCAGCCGCCGGCAGCGCGAGCCCCTCCCCGTCTCCCGTTCCATCCCCCACGGCGGGCGCCGACTTCACGATCGACGTCATCCCGCCCGAGAACCCACCGGAGGTCCGGGCCGCAATCCCCGGTCAGAAGGTGTGCTTCCTCGTCGTCCTGAACACGGCCGACACCGGCTCGCCGGTCACGATCAGCGCGACCGCCACGAAGGCGACGGTGGCCTCGATCGAGCCTGCCGAGCTGACCGCCGGCGTCGTCGGCGAAGTCTGGGTCGTGCCGGATGCCACGACGGCCGAGGCAACGGCCTCCGTCACGATCAGCGCGACCCGTGCCGGCGTGACGAAGACCGTCGAGCGAAGCCTGCCGATCTTCCCGATGGCGGACGAGCGCGCGGCCGATGCGCAGCCGCACTTCGAGCGCTGGGTCGCCTGGCTCGCCGCCGAGCACCCGGAGCTCGGGATCACCGAGGACACGACCTGGGAGTCGATGTTCGTCTCGACGCTGCTCGTCGTGTCGCACTACGCGTACTGGTCGGAGGACTGGGAGCTGACCGTGGCGTGGCACGTCATGATGCCGCCCGACGACTGGTCGGAGATCCACCTCCGTCATCGCGGCACGGAGTCCGGTCCATCACTCGCCTTCCGGATCGACTCCTTCTCGGGCGAGTCGGAGCCGCACCCGGTCGAGCCGCCGGAGGTCGTCGTCCGGTAGCCTGGGGGGCGGTTTGCGCGGGGGCGGTCCGGCTCTCGCGTTCGTCACCTTGTCGCCGGGTGCACGTTCGTCAGCAGACGATTCGCTGGGCCGGGTCCCTCGGCCCTCGCCGCGAGCGTGGAGGCGCGGCGCGACGGCCCGGGCGATCGTCGTTCTGTCCGGCGGTGCACGTTCCGCGGCGCCGCGGCGTCTCCACGTGCACGAGGCGAGAATCCGACGACGAAGAGGCCCGTGGCGTTCACCCGGTGCCGGATGTGACGAAGTGGCGGCCGGCGACGGTGACCAACAGTCACCGGGTGCACGTTCGACGAAACGGGGGGTCGCGCGGGATGGTCCCGGGCCGCCGATCATCCCCGGTCAGCCGCCGATCAGCCCCCCGTCAGTTCGTCGAGCCGCTGGAGGGCCGCCTCGACGAGCGCGATCTCCTCGCCGTAGCGGGCGAAGTCGCCGTCACGCAGCGCCTGCTGGGCCAGCTCGAAGTGGGTGTTCGCGTAGTCGATCAGGCCGTTGACGTCGGTCGGCAGGCCGTCCGGGCCTGGGGTCGCCGTCGGGGCGGCCGTCGGCGTCGGCCCGGGTGTCGGCGTGGGGCCGGGGGAGGGCGTCGGCGACGGGCCGGGTCCGCCCTGGGCGTCGAGCAGGAGTCTCAGCGACTCGCCGAGCGTCGGCGCCCAGACGACCTGCGACGCGGACGCGACGATGATGCGCTGGAACTCCGGGAACGAGCTGGCGGTCGACTGGAGGTAGACCGGCTGGAGGTAGATGATCGAGTCCCCCACCGGGACGACGATGAGGTTGCCCCGGATCACGTTGCTCCCGGCCTGGCTCCAGAGCGTGAACTGGGCGCTGATGAGCGGGTCCTGGTCGATCCGCGCCTCGATCTGGGCAGGCCCGAATACCGTCGTGTCGACAGGGAATCGGTAGACCCGGACGTCGCCGTAATCCGGCATGTCGTTCCGGGCGGCCACCCAGGCGATCATGTTCGGCCGGTTGGTGGGAACCATCGGCTGGAGGAGGAGGAACTCCGCCTCCGACTCGCCGGGCATCCGCATGATCACGTAGTACGCCTCCGACGGCAGGCTCTGGCTGCTGCCCTGCCCGGTCGGGACGGTCCATAGGTCGTCGTTCTGGAAGAACGTCAGCGGGTTCGTCACGTGGTAGCGGCCGTACATCCGGGTCTGGACGTTGAACCGCTCCTCGGGCACCCGGAGGTGATCGGCGAGATGGGCCGGCAGCTCCGACATCGGCCGGAAGACCGTCGGAAAGACCCCCTGCCAGGCGCGGATCAGCGGGTCGGACGCGTCGGCGACGTAGAAGCGCATCGTGCCGTCATACGCGTCGATCGTGACCTTGACGCTGTTGCGCAGGTAGTTGAACGGCCCGCCCGCGAGCCCGGTGGCCTGGCCCAGCTCGCCCGGGAAGAACGGGCTCGCGTGCGGGAACAGGTCGCTCGTGGTGTAGGCGTCCCAGATGTACGTCAGGCCGCCGTCGCCGTCGATGGCGATGTACGGGTCCTTGTCGTAGCGCAGGAACGGCGCGATGCGAGGCACGCGATCGCCCAGCGAGCGGTTGAAGAGGAGCTGGCTCCCGGACGTGATCTGGTCGGAGATGAGCAGGTCGAGGCTGCCGAAGCGGACGGCGAACAGGAGCCGGTCGAGGGTCGTTCGGAGCGGGATCCCGGTCGAGCCGCCCCAGCGGGTCTCGACGCCGGAGGTATCCGTCTCGCCGGCCTCGTCCTGGACGCGCGGGTAGTCGAACTCGGCCTGCTTCGCGCCGACGATGATGTAGTCGCTCGGGCGCTCGCCGAAGTAGATCCGGGGCTCCGTAACGTCCGGCGCCCCGGCCGTCGACACCGGCGGCAGGTTACGGATGAACAGCCGTGGCTGGCCCTCGTTGGCGACCTCGTTGACCGGGACCATCGCGACGCCGATGCCGTGGGTGAAGATGATCCGCTGGTTGACGAAGCCGGTCGCATTCGGGTTGCCGCCGAGGTCCAGCTCGCGGGCCGACAGCATGACCTGGCGCTGCACGTCGCCGATCACGTAGCGGTCCGTGTCGACGTCCCAGAAGTCATAATAGCGGCGGATCGTCTGGAGCTGGTCGAGCGTGTCGCCGAGCGGCCGGTAGTCCCACAGGCGGGCGTTGCGGAAGGTCGCCTCCTCGTCGTCGATGACGGTCTCGCTGAGCGGCGCGTCGCCCTCGTAGCGGCGCGAGTCGTCCCAGGCCGCGCTGCCGTCCGGGTCTGCGAACCCGAACGCGAGCCGCGTCATCGCGATGTTGTTCTCGATGTAGCGCTCCTCCTGGGCGTACTCGTTCGGGTCGACGACCAGCCGCTGGATCGCCTCGGGGTAGAGCCGGCCGATCAGGATCGAGGCGAGGAACCAGACGACGATGGTGAGGGCGAGCGGAACGATCCAGCGGGTGAACGCGCCGCCGACGAGGAGCGCCGCGGCCAGGCCGGACAGGACGGTCAGCACGTCGTAGGCGAAGAACTGCGCGGACGCGTCCGTGTAGCTCACGCCCGTCGCGACGCCGCGGGTGCTGTAGGCGAGCTCGAGCCGGTCGAGCTGATAGCCGTAGGCGATGGCGAGCAGGTAGATCCCGCCGAGGATTCCGACGTGAAGGCGGACCGGCGTGCTGAGCTCGAGGCCCTTGCCGAGGGCGGCGAACGCGTAACGTCCGGCTGCCACAACGAGGCTGGCGACGGCGAGCCCCACGACGGTCGCCTGGAGAAGGCGGAGGAACGGCAACTCGAAGAAGAAGAACCCGATGTCGCGGCCGAAGATCGGGTCGCTGGCGGCGATGCCGTCCGGCGAAAACGGGACGCGGTGCTGCCACAGCAGGATCGTCTCCCACGCGCTCGACAGCCCGCCGGCCGCGCCCACCACGACGAGGACGGCGAAGCCGGCCAGGATCCAACGGCCGGCGACCGCAACGTCGGGGAGCTCGCTCGGCGGGCCGGTCGGGCCGACCGCGCGCGGACCGCCTCCGCCAGGCCCCCACGGACCACCCGCGCTGCCGAGGTCGGCGTTGCGTGCCGCCTCGGTCAGCCGATCGATCCAGCCCCTCAGGGCGCCGCCGGACCCGTCCGCCGGCGGCCGGGCGAGTCGCCCGGCGAGCCACAGGTTGCCGAGCAGGACGACGAGCGCGACGACGGCCCCGAGGAGGAACAGCCCCACCTGCGCACCGAGCCGCGTCCACAGCACGTCCTCGAAGCCCACGCTCCGGTACCACAGCACGTCCGTCCACAGGTCGACGAGGCCGCGCCCGAAGAGGAGGAGGGCGAGGAGGAGGACGACGACGATCCACGCGACGAGGTAGCCGCGGAGGGCCGTCCTCGCGCTGCCCGGGCGCCGGGGTGGACGCCGCGCGCCGCCGCGCCGGATCGGCCGAGGCGCCTCCGGTCCGTCCGGCCCTCCCGGCTCGTCGCCGCCGGGCTCGTCGCCGGGCTCGTCTCCGGGCTCGCCGCCGCCGCCCTGGCGGCGCCGAAGCTCTCGCATGAACTCGTCGAACAGGTCACCCATCGTCTTTCCAGCATAGCCGAGTAGCCTGCCGCTGCCCGAGTGCACCGTCGACGCGCGCAGCCGGGAGGCGGGACGGGGCCGATCCGCCCAGTCGTCGTGCCGTGGCTTGCGATATGCCCGATGCGCGTTGGCGCCGTCCGTTGAGCCGGCCGGAATGCCCGATCGAGGACGCTCCCGCGTCTGGGTCCGCGACGGAGGGTGCAGTGGCGAGAAAGGCGGCCGCGACGGACGCGGCGAGCAACGAGGCCGCGAGCCGCGACGGCGCGACCAACGCGCCGACCCGCAGAGGCGCGGGGACGGTCCTGCGCGGTCGGCTGTACGACGCCAACGGACACGACCGCGAGGTCCGCGTCGGGCCGAAGGTCGTCGGAACCCTGGACGACGATCGGCTGTTGTGGATCGACGTTCCGGCCGCCGCTGACGACGGCGAGGCCCGCCTTGCGAAGCTGCTCGACCTCGATCCCGCGCTGGCCCGCCGGCTCGAGGACCCCGGCGATCGGCCCCGCCTCGACGTCGTCGAGGACCGCCTCGTCGCGCACGTGTTCTCCGTCGTCGGCGACGGTGGGCGGGAGCGCGTGATCCCGTTGACGATCGTGGCCGGACCGAATGTCGTTGCGACCGTCCACCGCGAGGAGGTGGACACGCTCCGCGAGTTCCGGGAGCACACCGACGGCGACACCGCGATCGGCCGCGTCGACGCGCCCTCGTTCGTCGCCGCCGTCCTCGACTGGCAGGTGAGCGGCTACTTCCGTGCGATCGAGGCCCTCGAGGCGGAGGCCGATCGGCTCGACGAGGTCGCCCTGAACCCGCGCTCGGAGCGCGAGCTGCTGGCCGATCTCGTCCGACTCCGGCGGAGGATCACGGCGCTCCGGCGGACGCTGGCACCCCACCGCGAGGTCGTCGCGGCGCTGTCGCGACCGGACCTGACCGCCTTCGCCGACACGGATGCCGGCCCGCACTTCCGTGCCCTGGCCGAGCGACTCGAGCGAGCCCTCGACGCGATCGAGACGGCGCGCCAGCTCGTCCTCGGCTCGTTCGAGGTGCACATGACGCGGACCGCCCAGCGGACCAACGACGTGATGAAGGTCCTTACCGTTGTCTCGGTGATGCTCCTGCCGGGCTCGCTCCTGGCCGGGGTGCTCGGGATGAACTTCCCCGCCGCGTTCTTCCAGGACGAGCGACTGTTCTGGGTCGCGATCGCGGCGATCGTCGGCATCGCCGTGGTGACGCTCGCGGCCGCACGGTACCGGCGCTGGCTGTGACGTCGTCGCTCGGCGAACCGGGGTCGCTCCGGGCGGCGGCTACGAGCGGGTCGACTTCGCGACGTCGCTGCCTTCGTCCACGTCGATGCCGCGACGCTTCGCGGCGGCGAGGATCCGCCGGGCTGCCGTCCGCCGGGCGGTCGCGCTGTCGAAGTCCGTCTGGCCGAAGCGCGCGATCGCGTTCCGAACGTGAGCGTCGTCGTTGATCGGCAGGTGCCGCTCACCGTCGCGATCGATGTAGGCGAACGACGAGTCGCGCAGCCGGTTTCGTTTGGCGCTGTCGAGTTCCGGCATTGCACACCTCCTCAGGTGAGGCTAGGAGGGTGCACCTCGCGGACGGGTCGCACGACCGGCACGCGGCATCGCACGCGCGTGTCGCTCACGCGCCCGCCGCCCGGGCCGGATGGCGCCACGACGAGGCGTTCCTAGGCGACCAGGGCGCTGCGTGCCAGCACGCGTCGGGCCGCTTCCTCGTCATCGACGGCAAAGGCCATCTCGACGACCGGTCCGCACCGGCCCACGATCAGGACGCCGAGCACGTTGACCCCGGCCTGGGCCAGCCGCTCCGTGACCTCGGCCAGCCCGCCCGGGCGATCCTCGACGTCCACGACGATCGTTTCGCCTTCGATGAACTGGTTGCCGAAGCTGCGGAGGACGTCGCGGGTGGCCGCGTCGTCGTCGGTGGTCAGGAATGCCGATCCGACCGGGCCGGCCCCCGCGAACGAGATGTGCGTGATGTTGACGCCGCGCGACGCCAGGGCGCGTGCGAGATGGGCGAGTTCGTGCGGGCGATTCTCGAGCTGGACGACGAACTGGCGGACCATGCGCACCTCCATCGATCGAGAGCAGCCTCGCCCGATCCTCGCGTCCGGACCAGTGCCGAAACGCCCGTCCTCGCACGCCGAGCGCCGTCACCCGACCGCAACCCGTCGGTTCCCCGCTGGGTGGCCGGCAACGCTATCCTTCGAGGGTCCCAGCCCACTTGACCCCCAGTCGCACATCAGGTGATGCCCATGAAGGTCGGCGTCGCCAGGGAGACCGCCCCCGGCGAGCGGCGCGTCGCCCTGGTACCCGAAGCGCTCGGCAAGCTCACGGCCGCCGGGCTCGAGATCCTCGTCGAGCAGGGCGCCGGAGCGGGCGCCGCGATCCCCGATCAGGCGTTTGTCGAAGCCGGCGCAACGATCGTCCCGACCGACGCGCTGTACGCGCAGGCCGACGTCGTGCTGCGGGTGCAGAAACCCGGGCCCGACGAGGCGAAGCGGCTCCGGTCCGGCCAGGCTGTCGTCGGCTTCCTCCAGCCGCTCATCGACCCCGGGCTCGCGGCCACCCTCGCCAAGCAGGGCGTGACGGCGATCAGTCTCGACGCGATCCCGCGGACGCTCTCGCGCGCCCAGACGATGGACGCCCTGAGCTCGCAGGCAAACGTGGGTGGCTACAAGGCGGTGCTCATCGCCGCCACCGCGTTCGGGCGCTACTTCCCGCTGCTGACGACCGCCGCCGGGACGGCCAAGCCTGCCAACGTGCTCATCCTCGGCATCGGCGTCGCCGGGCTCCAGGCGATCGGCACGGCCCGGCGCCTCGGCGCCGTCGTGAAGGCGTACGACGTGCGGCCGGAGACGAAGGAGCAGACGGAGTCGCTGGGCGCGCAGTTCCTCAAGCTCAAGACGACGATCGACGCCACGGGATCGGGCGGCTATGCCCGCGAGCTGACCGCCGACGAACGCGCCGCCCAGCAGGCGGAGCTCAACGAGGCGATCGGCGGCATGGACGTCGTGATCACCACGGCCCAGGTGCCCGGCCGCAAGCCGCCCGTCCTCGTCACCGCAGACGCCGTCGGCCGGATGAAGTCGGGCTCCGTCATCGTCGACATGGCGGCGTCCGCGCTCGGCGGGAACTGCGAGCTGTCGAAGGTCGGCCAAACCGTGATGTCCGATAACGGGGTGTCGATCATCGCCCCGGACAACCTGCCGGCGACGATGCCGGCCGGGGCCTCCGCGTTCTACGCCCGGAACATCTCCGCGCTCCTGCTCGGGATGGTCACGGACGGCGCGCTCCAGCTCGATTTCGAGGACGAGGTGACGAAGGCGACCGTGATCACGCACGCCGGGGCCGTGGTCCAGGAGGCGACGAAGAAGCTGCTCGAACCGGCTCCGGCCACGTCCGGAGCGGCTCCCGGAGGCAACGCGTGAACGAAGCGCTCCTGTTCGCCCTGACGATCTTCGTCCTGGCGATCCTGGTCGGTTTCGCCGTCATCAGCAAGGTGCCGGCGACGCTCCACACGCCGCTCATGTCCGGCGCGAACTCGATCCACGGGATCATTCTCGTCGGGTCGATGATCATCGCGGCCAACGCGACGGAGCCGCTCAGCCAGATCCTCAGCCTCGTCGCCGTGGCGTTTGCGACGATGAACGTGGTCGGCGGCTATGTCGTCACCGACCGGATGCTCCAGATGTTCCGCAAGAAGCAGCCACCGGCGCCGAAGGCGTCCGGGCCGGCAGAGGGCTGAGCGATGGAATTCGCGACCCTCGACAGCCTCGTCCGCCTGATCTGGCTCGGCGGGGCGACGTGCTTCGTCATCGGGCTCATCCGGATGAACTCGCCCGCCACCGCGCGCAACGGGAACCGCCTGTCGGCGGCCGGCATGGCCGTGGCCGTCGCGGCGACCGCCGTGCTCATTGCCGCCCGCGGCGAGGCGCCGGTGACCTCGTGGCTGATCATCGGCGCCGGCATCGCGATCGGCGGCGGCGCCGGCCTGTGGACCGCGCGGACCGTGAAGATGACCGCGATGCCGCAGCTCGTGTCGCTGTTCAACGCGGTCGGCGGCGGCGCGGCCGCCCTCGTCGCGATCGACGACTACCTCCGGTTCGAGCGCCTCGGCGAGTCGGTCGCGCTCGAGACGACGATCGCCGTCGTGCTCGACGTGATCATCGGATCGGTCACCTTCACCGGCTCGCTCATCGCGTCCGGCAAGCTCCAGGGCCTCATCGCGGGCAAGCCGATCCTCGTCCCGGGCGGACGGATCGTGACCCTCGCCCTCGCCGCGGTCGCCGTCGGCGGCGCCGTCTACCTGTTCGCCGGCAACGTGAGCTCGCCCGTTCTGCTCGTGATCATCGCGGCGGCGCTCATCTTCGGGGTGACGATGGTCCTCCCCATCGGCGGCGCCGACATGCCGGTCGTCATCAGCCTGCTCAACGCGTTCACCGGCACGGCCGTCGCGATGGCCGGTTTCGTGCTCGACAACTCGATCCTCATCATCGCCGGCGCCCTCGTCGGCGCGTCCGGCACGATCCTCACCAAGCTCATGGCAGACGCGATGAACCGGTCCGTCCTGAACATCATGATCGGCGGCTTCGGCGGCGGCGAGGGGACGGCGGGCGGCGCCGTCACGGGCGGCGGCTCCGTGCGGGCCGTCGGCG
>Ga0326597_10011453_pt1 | contig 11755 bp, 10 predicted proteins | sample RVTome_12_FD_203789 | JGI IMG/M metagenome (GOLD analysis project Ga0326597, IMG submission 203789) | Soil microbial communities from uranium-contaminated site in the Upper Colorado River Basin, Wyoming, United States - RVT100D185 | ecosystem: Environmental > Terrestrial > Soil > Contaminated >...
AGGAGATCTTCACCGCGTACCTATTCGCTCAGCGACCGCGGTACCTCAAACGCATCGAAGCCCTACGGTCAGTTCAGCTCCGGATCTGACAAAGTAGTATTAGGAGGCTCCGGGAAAAGCTGTGGTTCTTGACAGTTGGGGATCGCCATCACCTCTGGATGTACGATGGTGCGTCACTCGTCCGGTTGCTCTTTTCGGTGGGCTTCAGGGATGCTCGCGTGCTGGAGGCCGGGGCTACCACGATTGCGTCGCCTGACCGGTTGAATCTCTACGAACGTGCCAGCGAAAGCGTTTTCGTGGAGGCATACAAGTGAGCGGCACGCCGTTACCTCTTGGCCTGCCCTGCGAGGGAACGGCGTATGATCCTCCTCGGCATCAACGCGTACCACGGTGACGCGGCCGCCGTCATCGTCGTCGACGGTCGCTTGGTGGCCGCCGCCGAAGAGGAGCGCTTCACCCGAATCAAGCACACGGCCGGCTTTCCCACGCACGCGGTGCGCTATTGCCTGAAGGCGGCCGGCGTCCGCCTCCAGGACGTCGATCACGTCGCGATCCCGCGACGCCGGAGCGCGCGCCTGCTCAGAAAAGCCTGGTTCGCCCTGAAGATACCCCACCTGGCGCGGGACCGGGCAAGCGCATGGAGCCGGTTCGGGTCGGTGCGGGAAACGCTGGCGCAGGCCGTGGGCGTTGACCCGGCATCCGTTCGCGCGCGGTTCCACTACATCGAGCACCACTTGGCGCACGTGGCGAGCGCGTTCTTCGTGTCGCCGTTCGACCGCGCGGCGGTGCTCTCGCTCGACGGGCTGGGGGACTTCGCCAGCGGCATGTGGGGGCTCGGCGAGGGTAACCGGCTGCGCATCTGGGGGAACGTGGCGTTCCCGCATTCGATCGGCTTGGCCTACACGGCCGTGACCCAGCATCTCGGCTTCTGGAAGTACGGCGACGAATACAAAGTGATGGGCCTGGCAGCCTACGGACAGCCCGTCGGCCTGCAGGGGTTTCGCGACATCGTCAGCACGGACAACGGCGTTGGCTATCGGCTCGACCTCCGATATTTCCGCCACCACCGCGACGGCGCTCCGATGACGTGGCAGGCGGGAGAACCGGTGCTGGGACCGCTTTTCTCGGACGCCTTCGTCCGACGGTTCGGCCCGCCGCGCGACCGGGGCGAGCCGGTCGAACGGCGACACGAAGAGCTGGCGGCGACATTGCAGGCACGCCTCGAGGAAGTCGCGCTCCATCAGTGGAAGGCGCTCCATCGGCTCGTCGAAACACGAACGGGAACGCCCGCCCGCGCGCTCGCCTACGCCGGCGGCGTCGCCTTCAACTGCGTGGCCAACGGCAAGCTCTTGGACACGACGCCCTTCGAAGAGCTGTATGTACCGCCGGCGGCCGGCGACGCGGGGCTCGCCATCGGCGCGGCGTTCTACGTGTGGCATCAGGTGCTCGGACGCCCACGCGCCTTCGTGATGGATCACGCCTACTGGGGACCGGAGTTCGGGGAGACGGAGGTGCGCGAAGCTCTGGCGGCGAAGCGTTTGGAGCTGGAGCGAGGGGCATGCTCCACCCACCCTATTGACGACGAGAACGAGCTGTGCCGGTGGACCGCGAAGCGGATCGCCGAGGGGAAGATCGTGGGCTGGTTCCAGGGACGGATGGAATGGGGCCCCCGCGCCCTCGGCAACCGCAGCATCGTCGTCGATCCGCGGCGCCCGGACATGAAAGACATCCTGAACCGGCGCATCAAGCACCGGGAACCGTTCCGGCCGTTCGCACCGTCGATCCTCGAAGAGTATACCGGCGCGTACTTCGACAAGAGCTGCCCGTCGCCGTTCATGCTGATGGCGTACCCGGTCCGCCCAAGCCGACGGGCCGAGATTCCGGCACCGACTCATGTCGACGGAACGGGGAGGCTCCAAACGGTGAGCCGGACGACGAACCTACGCTACTGGCAGCTCATCGACGAATTCCGCAAGATCACGGGCGTACCTGTCGTCCTCAACACGAGCTTCAACGAGAACGAGCCGATCGTCTGCACGCCAGCCGAGGCTCTCGACTGCTTTCTGCGGACGCGTATGGACGTTCTTGTGATGGGAGATTACGTGATCGAGAGAGCGAGCCACGTCCCCCCGACCGAGGCATGACCAGTTACCGGCTCTCGGTACTTTGTTCTTGGGTCTGGTCTGGCGCTTGGCGCTTGGTGCGCAGGCCTTCGTCAGGAAGCAGAGACGACCTCCGGCCGTGCGAATCCTCCTTCTGATCGTCCAGTTCCCCCCCGATGTCAACTCCAATGGCCTCTTGATGGGCCAGATGTGCGAGGGGCTGATTAGCTTGGGCCACGAAGTGTCGGTCATCACGAGCTTCCCCCACTACGAGAGGTTCCGGGTGTGGGACGAGTATCGCGGGAAGCTGTACGAGCGCGCGTCGTACAGGGGTATGGACGTGCTGCGGCTGTGGGTCTACGCATCGGGTTCCAAGCAGAACAGCCTTCGTCGTCTCGCAAGCTACCTTTCCTTCAACGCTGCGGCCACAATCGGCGGTCTGCTGCAGCGCGGCGCCTTCGACGTCATTCTCTGCCCCAATGGCTCGTTCTTCACCGGCCTTTCGTCGGCCATCGTCGGCGCACCTCGCCGAGTCCCGTTCGTCTACAACGTCCAAGACCTCTATCCCGAAGCGCCGGCGAGATCGGGACAGCTTCGCAGTCGATCGGCCGTCGCCGGACTGAAGGTTATCGAACGTGTGATGTACCGGCTCGCGACACACATCACTGTGATCACGCCGTCGTTCCAGGAGTACCTCGTTTCGACCAAGGGTGTACCGCCCGAGAAAGTGTCAGTAATCCCGAACTTCGTCGACACACAGTTCATCCGTCCCCTGCCCAAAGTGAACGACTTCAGCCGGGACCATGGTCTTGCCGATAAGTTCGTCGTGAGTCACTCAGGCAACGTGGGCTCGGTCTACGACCTTGAGACCATGCTCCACGCGGCAGCCAGGATGACAGGTCAAAAAGACATCCTGTTCCTGATCGTCGGCGACGGAGTGGCAAAGGCCGGGCTTGAGCGAAAAGCCGCCGAGCTCGGTGTCGAGAACGTGCGTTTCCTGCCGTTCCAGCCCCACGAAAAGCTTCCTTGGCTACGAGCAGCGTGCGACGTGCAAGTGTCGCTGTACCGGCGGGAGCAGGCGGACTACTCGATGCCGTCGAAGATCTACGAAATCATGGCGAGCGGTCGGCCAGTGCTGGCGAGCGCGGAAGTTGAGAGCGATGTGCGGAGGCTGGTCGACGAAACGGGGTGCGGTATTTGCATCGCGCCCGAGAACACGGACGAGCTGGTTGAAGCGGTCTTGGGCCTCTACCGGGATCCGGCCAGGCGGGAGGACATGGCGCAAAGAGGACGGGAGACGGTGGAGCGCAGGTACTCGAAGCAGACTGTGGTGGCGCAGTACCACGAGCTGTTTCAGCGGGTGGCCAAGCACTGACGCCTCGGTCCCGTTTCGCAGGCTGACGTTCATGTGGCAGGGATGCCAGCTGAACTTATGCCACCTTTCGACAAAGTCCTGGAGAGTCCCGTAGACGCCGTCCCGGGCAGAAGCAACGGATTGGCTGGCGCCCGATCAGCCCGTTGCATGCCCGGCGGGAGCTTCGTCAAACGCGCGCTCGACGTTGGCCTCGCAGGCGTTGGGCTCGTTGTCTCGGCGCCCCTGTGGGTGATCGTGGCCGCCGCCATCAAGCTCGAGGATGGGGGGGCCGTCTTCTACACGCAGGAGCGCTGGGGGCGCGGGGCGAGCCGATTCCGCGTGCGCAAGTTTCGCACGATGGTGTCCCATGCCGGCCGGGTGTTCGGGCTCGAGCCGGCCATCGAGAATGACGGCCGGGTCACCCGCGTGGGCCGCTTCTTGCGGGCGAGCGGTCTCGACGAGCTGCCCGAGCTGCTGAACATTCTTCGCGGCGAGATGAGCTTCGTCGGCCCGCGCGCGCTGGCCGTCGACGAGGCGGTTACCGATGGGAACGGAAACCGCGTCAGCTATGAGGAAACTTCGGGCTTTCATGAGCGCCTGGCCGTGCGCCCAGGGCTGACCGGACTGGCGACGGTCTACATCCCGAAACACACGGCGCCGCGGCAGAAGTTCCGCTACGACCTCCTTTACATCCGCAAGCAATCGCTCTGGCTGGACGTTCGCCTGATCGCGCTCTCTGTGTGGATCAGCCTGCGGGGCAAGTGGGAGACGCGCGAGCGGAAGGTGTAGGGGGCGGCACGCCGGTGTAGGTTCGGGAGATCCGTTTGGCGTTCAGCATCGCGGTGCTCGTCGTGCTCGCCTGGGGGTTGCTGGCGTTCGGCGCCGTGTACCCGTGGGCGTACTGGCCGCTGCTTGCCGGTGCCGTGGCCACAGGGCTGTGGGGCTGGTGGATCGGCCGGCCCGATCGGGCGGACCGCGGTGAACGCGTCGGCAAGGGGCTGACTCCCGTCGCGACGGGTCTCCTGCTCGTGACGCTGGCTGGGCTGATCCAGCTTGCATCGCTCCCCCGTCCGACGCTCGCGCGCGTCAGCCCGGCGGCGGTCGCACTGCTCGATCAACTCAGCGTACCCTTCGCCACCGGCGCTATCGTGGCGCATCCCCTCTCGGTCGATCCGGAGGCCACGCGCGTCGCCATGGCCTTCCTGGTTTCGCTCGCCATCTTCCTGCTCGGCCTCACCCGTGGCCTCTCAGTAGTCGGCGCGCGCCCGATCACCGCGGGCGTGGTGACGCTCGGCCTTGTCGCGGCGCTCATCGCCATCATCCAACGCGCATTCGTCACCGACAAGATCTACGGCTTCTGGACGCCGGTCTTTCGCACCCAGCCGTACGGCACCTTCGTCAACCGCAATCACTTCGCAGGCTGGATGGTGATGGCGCTGGCGCTCGCGCTGGGCTACTTCGGCGGTCGGCTCGCGCGCGCGATGCGCGGCGTCAAACCCACGTGGCGTGACCGCGTGCTGTGGTGGTCGTCACCGGCGGCCAACCAGCTCGTTCTGGTCGCCACCGCCATCGTCATCATGGGCGTCGCGCTCGTGCTGAGTCTCTCGCGCTCGGGCTTCACCTGCTTCCTCCTCGCCATCGCCCTGACGGGCTGGGCCATCGCCCGACGCCAGACGACCGGCGCGCGCAAGGCGGCCGGCCTCGCGTACCTCGTGTTCGTCGTCTTCCTGGCGCTCGGCTGGGCCGGCGTCGATGCGCTGGCGCGCCGCTTTGCCGCCCCGCAGTGGTTCGACATGCAGGGACGCCTTGGCGCGTGGGACGACGCGCTGCGCGTCGCCGGGGAGTTCTGGCTCACCGGCACGGGCCTCAACACCTACGGGACGACGATGCTCGTTTATCAGGCACACGGCCTGGAGTCGCACTACGTGCAAGCGCACAACGACTATCTGCAGCTCGCTGCCGAAGGGGGCCTGCTCGTGGGTGTCCCGATCGTCGTGGCCATTGTGCTCTTCGCGCGCGATGTAAGATGCCGGTTCCGGGAGCGCGCCGACGACACGACGACCTACTGGCTCCGCGTGGGTGCCGTTACGGGACTGCTGGCGATTGCCTTGCAGGAGACGGTGGACTTCAGTCTGCAGATGCCCGGAAATGCGGCGCTGTTCGTCGTGCTGGCAGCGATTGCACTTCATCGCGCGCCGGCGATGCGAAAGAGCTGAACGCGCGCGAAGGTGTTGATGCGTGGACGGTCACGCTTGACGCATAATAGGATTCAATGGCATTCTCGTGCCGGCACCGCGAAGACAATCAGACGGTAAGCTTCATCCGCAGTCGGTGCTGTCGCACCACGAAAAGAGGCCCTTCTCGTAGCTCACTCTCGGCATGACACGAACCCACTCTCGCCCCGTCACCATTGTGGGCGGCTCGGCGGCCGGTCTGTTCGCGGCGCGCGAACTGGCCCGGCGGAATCGAGCGGTCAACATTCTGGAAAGCCAGCCGGAGCTGGCCCCTGCGCCGCGTACGCTCATCGTGACGAGCCGGCTCCGCGACGTCGTGCGGGATCTCGGTGACGGGGTCATCGTCAACACCATCCGGCGGTTCGAGCTGTTCTGCGACGGCCGTGCCGCCAGCGTGACGCTGCAACAACCCGACCTGGTCATCGAGCGCGCCACACTCATTCGCCGGCTGGCGGAACAGGCGCGCGCGGCCGGCGCGCGGCTCCTGACGGGCCACCGCTTCCGCGGGATGCGCGCGAACGGCGACGGGTTGGCGCTCCGCGTGGACCGACTTGAGGGGCGCGACGGCGCCGGCGGTGAGGGGGACGAAGTCGAGACCTCGACAGTGGTGGGTGCCGACGGCGCCTTCAGCCAGGTCGCGCGCTCGGCGGGGTGGCCTGCGCCGATGACCGTCCCGCTGGTCCAGGCGCTCGTCCGCCTGCCGCGCGATCTCGAGCCCGACACGACGCGTATCTGGTTCATTCCCGAGGACACGCCGTACTTCTACTGGCTCATTCCAGATTCGCCGACGCGCGGCGCGCTCGGTCTCATCGGGGAGGACGGGCAAAAGACGCGTGCCTGCCTGGAGCGGTTCCTCCACGAACGGGGCCTGGAACCGCTCGCATTTCAGGCGGCGCGCATTCCCATCTATGCGCAATGGCGGCACGTCCACCAGCGCGTCGGTCCGGGCGATGTGTATCTGGTGGGTGATGCGGCAGGCCACATCAAGGTCACGACGGTTGGCGGCATCGTGACGGGGTTCCAGGGGGCGGCGGCGGTCGTCGACGACATTCTCGACCCCGGGGGCCGAGCGAGCGGATCGCTTGGCGCGCTGCGCCGCGAGCTCAACCGACACCGGCTCATCCGGCGTGCGCTGCATCGCTTCACGCAGGCCGACTACTGCGCCATGGTCGATCTGCTCGGCCCGCGGGCCCGGCAGCTGCTCGGACGCTATACGCGCGACGAGGCGGGTGCGTTGCTCGCAAGACTGCTGGTGACCGAGCCGCGGTTGCTCCTGCTCGGGCTGCGCACGCTCGTGCTGGAGGCAGCCGATCGTTTGAAGCGCGTTTGAACACGTCTGGCGTTCACAGCATGAACTCCACTTCGCGCGTCTTCGTTGCCGGCCACACCGGGCTCGTGGGCTCAGCGGTTCTGCGCCGACTCGAACGGGGAGGGTTCGAGACGGTCTTGACCGCCACGCGCGCCCAGCTCGACCTGCGCGACCAGGCAGCCGTCACCTACTGGTTCCGCGCCGCCCGGCCCGAGTTCGTGTTCCTGGTGGCGGGCACGGTGGGCGGCATCCTCGCCAACTCGACGCGGCCAGCGGAGTTCATCTACGACAACATGATGATCCACGCCACGGTGGTGCACGCCGCGCACCTCTTCGGCGTGACCAAGCTGCTGTACCTGGGGAGCTCCTGCATTTACCCACGCGACGTGCCCCAGCCGATGAAAGAGGAGGCGTTGCTGACGGCGCCGCTCGAGCCGACCAACGAGCCGTACGCCGTGGCCAAGATCGCCGGCATCAAGCTGTGCCAGGCCTACCGGCGCCAGTACGGATGCAACTTCATCTCGGCTATGCCGACCAACCTCTACGGTCCGAACGACAACTACGATCTGCAGGCCTCGCACGTGATCCCCGCGCTGATTCGGAGGTTTCACGACGCGAAGACGGAAGGCCGCCCGGACGTTCCGGTGTGGGGGACCGGAAGCCCGAAACGGGAGTTCCTCCACGTCGACGATCTGGCCGACGCGTGCCTGTTCCTGATGCAGCACTACGAGGACGAACGGCACATCAACGTGGGCACTGGCGAAGACCTCAGCGTCCGCGAGCTGGCCGAAATGGTGCGGGAAACGGTGTACCCGGACGCCCGGCTGGTTTTCGACACGTCCAAACCGGACGGCGCGCCGAGGAAACTGCTCGACGTCGGCCGGTTGCACGGGTTGGGTTGGAGACACACGATCGACCTGAAGAAAGGCATCGAGTCGTCTTATCGCTGGTTCCTGGACCACTTGGACAGCGCGCGGATGGGAAGCCCGCTGCACACCGAGGTGGAGACGGGAAGGTAACAGTAGTGTTCGTCACGCGTACGCCGACAGAGCCCTCCTCGACGTGACCCGCCTGCACGCCCTCGGGTGGCGGCACAGGATTGGGCTCCTCACCTCGAGCCTGTCACGGCGCGGCCGGCTTCCGCTGCCCGATAGTTGTGAGCCACGACGGCCATCGACACGGTGTTCAGCGCGAACATGACGATGGCCGCGGTGAGCGGCCGGTCCTTGGATAGCTTCAGCCCCGCCGCGATGGTCGCCGCCGCCGTCGCGCCCTTGACCACCGCCAGCGCCACGCCGTTCCCCGCCACGCCGGCCATCGCCGCGTTGCCTTCGCGATAGCCCGCCCCGAACGCGCGCCTCGTCGAGTGCGCATCCAACATCTGAAGCGCAGCGAAGGCGACATACAACCGCACGTCCTGCCCCGGCTCCATTCCATCGTCATCCAGCTCGATAGTGACGGAGAGCGGAGCTCGCGCGCTGCCCATTCGCGACGTCGGCACCGGGGGTTCCAGAGAGACGCTCGGGGGCACGGAGAAGAGATCGGCGCTCGTCAGCGACCGCGGTCGGGGCTGTGGCAGGACCGTGAACAGGTGCGAAAAGGGCTGTCGCAACGTGGGGCCGGGGTCTTGATCGGCCGAGGCCGGACGAGCGAGTCCAGACACGAGCAACACGGCCACCGCCAGGCCGACGCACCGTCCGCAGGCTTGAGCCATGGGTCGCCTCCAGCAATCTGACCGCGAAACGCCCGGGGAGCCGGAGTCGAACCACCGTCGGTTACTACAATCGGCCTGCCAACGGGGGGGGACGGGAAAGTCGAACAAACTTGTGATCGGCCGCACCTCGAGTGGTCTGGAACGGCAAAGGCGATCACAGTTCCGTTAGCGGGCAAGCACGGCACCTGATGTGTGATGTCAGGACAACATGGTGACCAAGTACGGGGCTCCCTGGCGGGCATCCACCTGCACCTCGCACGGCCACGTCGCCGACGGCCAGGTGCGCCAGGACCCGTCGCGGGGCGCGACGACGATCGTCCTCTTCGGCTCACAGCCCGCGCCAGGAGCGCCTCGTCTGAAATCCCGCCGCCGCACGCTATACTCTCCGGCGACCAGATCCACAGGGTGACCGGATGCCCATCTACGAATTTCGCTGCAACACCTGCAGGAAGAAAACCACGTCGCTCGTGCTGGTGCGCGCCAGGATCGACGACGTCCGCTGCCAGCACTGCGGCGGCGCCGACCTCGAGAAGCTCTGGTCGCGCTTCGCGTCGCCCAAGTCGGAAGAAGCCCGCATGGAGGCGATGGCCGACGAGAGCGCCTTCGCGGACGTCGACGAGAACGACCCGGCCTCGGTCGCCCGCGCCATGAAGCGCATGGGCCAGGCGATGGGCGAGGACTTCGGCGACGACCTCGAGGCCGCCATGGAAGAAGAAGCGGGCGGCGGGATGGGGACGGAGGGGTCGGAAACCGAGTAGTCCCGGCAGGATCCTCTCGACCCCGTGGGAGTCCGATCGACTTGACCGCATCCGTTACTCAGCGTAGCATGAGCATATGAGTAGCAGGCTCCAAGTCCTCGTTCCGGAGGGTCTCGACCGGCGCGTGCGGAAGGCGGCCGAGCGTGCGCGGGTCTCCAAGGGGGAGTGGGTGCGCCGAGCCATCGAGCGGGCTCTGGCCGACCCGCACGCGAGCCCGGATCCGGTCGCCCGGCTGGCGGCCCTGGGGGCGCCGACCGGAGACATCCACCAGATCCTGGCCGAAATCGAGGCCGGGCGGGGCTGATGGTCTTCGTCGACTCCAATATCCCCATGTACGTGGCGGGTCGCGACCACCCGCACCGCGACGCGGCTCGCCGATTCCTGGAGCGCGTGCGCGTCGGAGATGTCGACGCGTGCACGAGCACCGAGGTGCTGCAGGAGATTCTCTACCGGTACGCCGCGCTCAAGCGGCTGGACCTGGCGCGGCAGGTCTACGAGCTGTTCGTGCAGATCTGCCCGGTGGTGCTCCCGGTCACGCTGGCGGACACGGACCGGGCCAGGGACCTGCTGGTGTCCCGGTCCGGCGTCAGCGTCCGCGACGCCGTCCACGCGGCGGTGATGCTCAACAACGAAGTTGTTCAGATCGCCTCGTTTGACGGCGGCTTCGACGATATCGCCGGCATCGAACGCCTCACACTTTCCTGAGAGGATCACCGTTCAGCGGGTCGCGGCACCAAGCACCGGCCAAGCACGAAGCACTGACAGGCGTACAGACGACGACGGCGGGAGGCCCACCTCCCGCCGTCGTCGTGCGTACCCGCCCAAGTCTGAAGACCTGGGCCACGGCGCACGGCTGAAGCCGTGCGCTACGCGAGAAAACCTACCAGGTCACGCGCACGCCGAAGCGAATGATCCGCGGCGCGACGATGCCGCTGATGAGATTCGCGTTCGACGCGTTCTGGTTACGGCGACGCGCCAGCACGGTGGCCACGTTGCCCAGGTTGAACACGTCCATGCTCGGGGTGAACCGCGTCGTCCCGAACGTGAACGAGCGGTCGATGCGGAAGTCGATCGTCTGCATACTCGGCAGACGCACGTCACCCAGCGGATCCAGCATCACCAGCGCGGTGCCGGCCCGGTTGGCGCGCGACGGCGTCAGCACCGACGGGATGACCGGGTAGCCCTGACGGGCGTTGTAGAAGCCCGACAGGTTGACGTCCCACCACGGCAGCGTGTACATGCCGCTCGCCTTCACCAGCCACTTGGCGTTGGTGAAGATGTTGTCGATGCCGCTGCCGCCAGACTCCGGCGCGTACTGCGCGCCGTCCAGCTTGTCGATGTTGGTGGGATCCTCGTACGCCCGCGGCGAATCCCAGTGGTCGACCGCGCTGTTGAAGGCGTAGCTGAAGTTGGCCATCCAGCGGTTCGTGTAGCGCCGGCTGAGCGTGAACTCGAAGCCGTTGAAGTCACGATACCGATCCGGCGTGTTCGTGTAGACGTAGGCGGCCGGGATCGGAATCGTCGGCTCGTAGTAGGTGATCGTCTCGCAACGCGCGCCCGCGACGGTGCAGGTCGGCGTGAGGGTCCGGGCCACGTAGTGCTCGCTGCCGAACCCGATCCGATCGTTCCAGGCGAACTGATCGTACTGGCGCCAGATGTAGCTCGCACCCACCGCGAACCCGGTGTACACCTCGTGGTCCAGGCCCACGATGAACTCACGGGTCCGATCGTTCTTGACGTCCGGATCGATCGACCCGGTCGTCGTCAGGGCGGTCGGGTTGTCCGGGTTGTAGTTCCCGCCGAAGGCCAGGATGGTGTTGTAGTTCAGCTCGTTGGCCTGCACCACCTTGTCGCCGTTCAGGTCGCTCCAGGGGAACCGGATGTTCGCCGCCGTCACCGGGTTGAGCGGGCTGACCGCCTGGCTGGGCGACCGCTGGCCGTAGTAGATCGAGTACGACGCCTTGGCGACGCTCTTGCCCGTGCCCCGCAGGTCGTAAGTCAGACCCAGACGCGGCGACCAGTCGTTCCAGATCACCCCGCCGTCGGCGCCGTCGAACGAGACGGCCGGCAGCCACTGCGGCGCGAACGAGTGCGCGGGCACGGAGCTCGACAGCGCCTCGTTCGACTGGCGATCCCACCGCACGCCCAGGTTCACGGTCAGACGGTCCTTCGTGAAGGTGTCCTGCAGGTAGAGCGCCTGGGTGTACAGGGCGTACCGGGTGATCTCGTCACGGTACAACGTGGCCTCGCTCGCCACGCCGTTGCGCAACCGCGCTTCGGTGTT
>Ga0326597_10011454_pt1 | contig 11754 bp, 11 predicted proteins | sample RVTome_12_FD_203789 | JGI IMG/M metagenome (GOLD analysis project Ga0326597, IMG submission 203789) | Soil microbial communities from uranium-contaminated site in the Upper Colorado River Basin, Wyoming, United States - RVT100D185 | ecosystem: Environmental > Terrestrial > Soil > Contaminated >...
CTCGGCGCTCTCCGTGACCCCCATCACCCTCATCCCTGGTATCCTCGAGCCTGCTCCGCGGACACCGGTCGGAACCCGAGCAGCGTGTCTCCTAACCCCTTAACCGCGGTGTCTACCAAACCGGGGCAAGTCCACCGACGAGGGATGAGGCTGGAAGCGGCGACTACGATGGCCGGAATCTCGGCCGCTCGGGGGCGTGGGAAAAGACGTCGGATTGTTGTGTGGACCGATATACCGGCGGAGCACAGATTGCAACTATGAGAGAGTTAGACGGAGAGAGCGTAGCGGAGTTCGGGCACTGCGATAGGCAATCTTGGTACGCACTCATGAGCGGATTTCGCGATGCGAATCTGTACCAGACGTGGTCTTACGAGAGGGTTCGGTACAAGCAGCGGGGCGTTGTTCATATGGTTATGAAGAAGAACCATACGGTTGTTGCAGCAGCTCAGGCAAGGATCATGCGATTGCCAGGAACGCGAGTCGGAATCGCGTACATTAGGTGGGGTCCGATGTGGCGACCCAGTGGGTCGGAGGAGGATGGCGAAGTATTTCGCCAGGCGGTGCGCGCGCTGCGGAACGAGTTCTCGCACCGTCGAGGCCTGTTGCTCCGCCTGTATCCACTGGCCTACCGGGGTCGCGATGAGGCGGTGGGGAGGATCCTCCACGAGGAGGGCTACCGGCTCCACGAAGCAGGAAAGAGCGATCGGACTTTGGTCCTCGATCTTAAGCCTCCGCTGGATGAGTTGAGGGCAGCACTTGATCAGAAATGGCGGAACCAGCTCAATCAGGCGGAGAAGAACGGCCTTGAGTTGATCTCGGGCGAGGACGAAGGTCTGTTTGACGAGATTGCGAAGATGCATGGCGAAATGGCGGCACGGAAGGGGCTTGACGAGTCCAGCGATATAGGTCACCTAAAGATGGTTCAGAGGGGTCTCCCGGAAGGGCTGAAGCTGAGAGTGGTTCTATGCCGGCGGGAGGGTGAGCTGTGCGCGGGCGCGATTTTCGCTGCGATCGGGACCACAGGAGTGTATGTGAGGGGGGCGACGAGTGACGCCGGGTTGAAGACCAAGGGATCGTACGTGGTTCAATGGGCCTTCGTGGAGTGGCTGAAGGAGCACGGCTTCCTCCGCTACGACCTTAACGGCATAAGCCCCGACGCGAATCCGGGAACGTATCATTTCAAACGAGGATTGGCAGGCAAGCGTGGGTTGGATGTAGAGTTCCTGGGAAGGTTTCAGGTCGCAGACAGTGCTTTGAGCGAGTGGATTGTCAAAGAGGGAGAGTGGCTCCTGGGTGGCTACCGGCGGATGCTTAGAGCGACGAGATCTCTCCGCGCGACGCCACGCAGAGGTGCGTAAGCCTCATCGCACGATGCGGATCAAACGGGCGATAGCAAACGGAGTTGTCCTGCTCGTGTCTCTCACGATTGGTCTTCTCCTATGTGAGGCGGGCGCAAGGCTGTTCCTGAATCCGGCGGACTATCTCTCGGCAACCACCGTCAGGGACGAGATACTCGGTATCAGAGTCCCTCCCGGCACGGCGGGCTTCGATGAGTGGGGATTTCGCAACCGGCGCGTGCCCTCGGCGGCTGAGATCGTGGCCATCGGAGATTCACACACGTACGGCAATAACGCGGCGATGTCTGAGTCCTGGCCGTATGTGGTCGGGAGTGTGACGGGGCGGAGCGTCTACAACCTCAGTCTGGGCGGGTATGGGCCGAATCAGTACTATCATCTACTGAAGACGCATGCCGTGAAGCTGAAACCGCATTGGGTCTTCTGTGGCCTCTATATGGGCGACGACTTCGAAAACGCCTTTCTGATGACCTACGGCAGAGATTACTGGTCGTTTCTAAGAGAAGGCCGCTGGGGCGGAGTTGATGCGGATATCTGGCAGGTGGCTGATAGCGCCAGCTGGCATGAAGGTGTCAGAGTATGGTTCTCGCGCAAGAGCATCATTTACCGACTTGTAGTTCACGGGCCGGTGCTGGGCAGGCTCAAAGGCGCCCTTCAGATCAGACAGGCTTCACGGGGCGAGGATCGAAGTACCACGTCTCTAATCGTCGCCAGGGCCGGTATTCAGGAGGCGTTCCGTCCCATAGCCATTCGAGACAGATTGAACCAGAGCAACGCCGCAGTGCGCGAGGGTATGCGCATCACGTTCGAGCTGCTTACGCTGATGGACAAGACATGTCATGTGACTGGGTGTCAACTCGTAGTGGTCCTGATCCCCACGAAAGAGACGGTCTTTGCCGACTACCTGTTACGCAATCCGGAGATGCACTTGGGACGAGTGGTCGCGGAACTAGTGGAGCACGAACGGCGAGCGAGGACGAAATTGTTGGAATTTCTCGACGCGGCCAAGATTCCTTACGTGGATACCCTTCCTGCGCTGAGGCGCAGAGTCACAGACCAGCTTTACACGCGCAGCGACCGGGACATGCACCCGGGCAAGAATGGCTACAGGGTAATCGGCGAGGCGGTGGCAGAGTTCTTGCGACGATGACCGATACGGACCACGTTCCGCGCGGCGGCCGGGCGTGGGAAAATGTCACCTCGCCAGGGCCTGCGGCGTCAAGGCCATCGAGCGCGGCTATCACGTGCTCACGCACGAGCTTCAGCACCGGCTGGAGAAAGTTCACGGGGAGCCGCGCGAGCCGATGGACGCGGCCGGGTTTGACATGCGCCGCCTTGGGGGGGTGGACCGATCATAGCGCACCAGCCCTGTTGACAGGTTCCGCCGTCCTGTGAAGTGGATGTGAACGAGGTGAAGACATGTCCAATGGAGTACGGGCCTGTCAGCTGGGCCTTGGGGCCTTGACGTTGTGTCTCTGTTCGTCTGCCTCTATAGCCGCCACTAGTAACGCGAGCAGCTGCTTGTCGGCGGCGGTGCAATCTGCCATTAGTTCCGCGAGTACCGGCGATACTGTTCAGGTGCCCGCCGGAACCTGCAGCTGGAAGACGCCAGTCTCCATCCCGAGCAACAAGAAGATCACGGTGCGGGGCGCTGGACGAAATTCAACGATCATTACTCGATCGCCTGCCGGGTTCGTCCTGAACGTGAACCAGTCCGGCTCCCGGGTTACGGGTTTCACCTTTCATTCTGGAATGATCAACATCGACGGCGACGACTGGCGGATCGACAGCAATCGATTCACGGCGACATCGAAGTTCTTCGAGTCCATCATCGTTCGGGGCGACCGAGAGAACGCGCACCCGCGGGGCGTGATTGATCACAACGAGTTCACTGGCGGCGCGCGCATACTCGTCGCCGGTTGGTCGGGTCTTGCGACGCATGCCATCTGGTCGCAACCGCTCGCGCTGGGGGCCGCCTCCGGTCAGAAGGTCTTCGTTGAGGACAACACGTTCAGTTATACGCAATGGAGCGGAGTGTTTGACACCAACTACGGGGGGCGGTTCGTCTTCAGGCACAACACCGTGACGAACGGGTATGTCGAAGTGCATTCCCTCCAGCAGGGGCGTGCCTCCAGGAGTTGGGAAATCTACAACAACACCTTCAAACAGGGAGGGGGCGCTAGCCTGTGGGTGCCGTTGTTCATCCGTGGCGGCACGGGAGTGATCTACAACAACACCGTCACCGGGACGTGGGGACAGCCGACCATCACGCTCGACAACGTGCGGAGTGTCTCCACGGGCTATGACTACGGCGTCTGCAACGGCGGGTCCCCGGCGGACGGGAACCAGCTGTCCAACGGCTGGCCCTGCCGAGACCAGATCGGACGAGGCAGCGACACCACGCTCTGGACGACGCAGAACCAGTACCCGTCGCAGACCTCAGAGCCGGCGTACTTCTGGAACAACACCGCCCCTGGTGGCGCTGCGCTGGGCGTGTACGTCCACAACAACACTGACGCCTGGATCGTCTCAGGCCGCGACTTTTTCAATAACACGCAGCGGCCCGGATATACGCCGTATCCCTACCCCCATCCGTTAACGCAAGAAGCCAGCGCCCCGCCAGCGCCAACGAGCCCAATCGGCCGATAGCGATCCCGCGTGTCCTGTCCGCTTTAGGCTTTACCGGGCAATCACCGAGAAGGACCCGGCTAGTTCAGGTTTGAGTTCGCGTTGTGACGGTGGGGGTGAGCCGGGGCCGGATTCAAGAGCGGTTCGAGGTCCGGTTGAGCGAAGTCTCGGTGGGCTGGCTGCTGAAGAAACTCGGCCTGAGCCCTCAGGAGCCGTTGCGGCGGGCGTAGCAACGGACCCCACAGCGTGCGCCACTGGCTCGCGTAGGACCACCCCGGATCAAGGCCGAGGCCAAACGGGCCGGCGCCGTGATCTACTTCGGGGATGAGGTGGGGGGTGCGATCGGATTTCCACGCCGGCACGACGTGGGCCCCGCGCGGTACGACCCGGGTGGTGCGGACGACTGGCGCGCTTCGGGCTGAACATGGTCTCGGCAGTCAGTGCGCGGGGGGGTGCTGGGCCGCCTACCTGACATGTTTGGAGAGGATGAGGCGAACGCGAATCCGCGTGAGCGGCAGGCCGCGCTGGTTGACGAACTCCGGGACAATCGGAGCGAAGGCCGGGCTTTCGTTCGATGCACCAGGTGCGCCCGGCCTTGGCGGTCTGCGACCACAAGGGGGCACCACCGCGCCTTCCGGCGACCGCGGCTGGCTCAGTCGGGTGACGCTGGCGGGCTCTAATAGTGGACCATTGACATCCGCCTCCAGCACGATTCTACGCTTGTACTCCAGTGTGAACCGCCGCCGCGTGGCCTTCGCTCGCCGCCACCTCCATCTCCGCGACAACCAAGGTCATGTCCATGGCGTTCATGGCCTTCGATCCTTGGTCGCCTCGACACCAACCTTCCGGGAGGTCACTGTGTCACTCATGTTGACAGAGAGGGCCGCTGTTAGGTTCCCGAATGAAGAGACTGCGCCATGAAAGAGCTGTTGGTGGTCTCACTGGGTTCCACCGGAGAGCAGGAAGGAAGACTCCTCGAGCTCGCTTCGTGGATGGGCGTGCCCACGAGAGCCGTGCCGATCAGTGGGGATGCCGACTTGATCGAGCAGGTATCCGCTCGAGGGACCCGTGCGCGGGTCTGCCTGGCGCTGAGTGGGAACACGCTGCTTGCAATCGACCGATCCGAATCGTCCGAACGCTTCAAGAACTTCCTTCGGGATGCATGTGAAGCGTTGTTGATCTTTGGTATCGCTGACTCGGTACTCCACAAGCGCGCCCTCCAGTGGCTCACTGAAGACGCGGTATCGGTGAGTCCGAGTCCGGCAGGATATGACCTGTCCTTCAATTTCCCTGCAGAGGCCCGCAGGTTCAGCCGCCAGTTGGCCGGCTTGAGCTTCAGAACAGGAGACGGGATGTCGTTGCCCGGCCTGCGGTTACCCGCTACCCGGGAGGACGCCGAAGCGATCATGTTGCAGGGCGGAGCGCCAGTCTTCGCGCATGTCCGCCGTTCCGCTTGCCCCGTCTTCATGTTGGTCGAGATCCCCATGCCCGATGTCCATGAAAGGTTATCTCCGGGAAGGGTTATGGGAGATCTCTATGAACGACTTATACCTCCGCTGATTTTTCTGCGGCATTCATTCGGAAATGCCTGCTGGCACGGGGTCGACAGGACCGCCCGCGTGATCATCGATGATCCTCTGTTGCAGAAGAGATACGGTTGTCTCGACTTCGAACGACTCAAGGGATCTATGGGGAAGACCGGATACGGGACCACTGTAGCCTTCATTCCCTGGAATTACCGACGTACGTCGGAGCGAAAGGCGTCGACGTTCAGCGCCGAGTCCTCCAATATATCCATTTGCGTCCATGGTTGTGATCACACGAGCAACGAATTCGGCATTCGAGATCGAGAAATCCTTTCGCAGAAGGCTAGATTGGCCATGCAAAGAATGGAGGCCCATGAGTCCCGGACGAGGATACCCTTCGAAAGGATCATGGTCTTTCCTCAAGGGCGATTCTCGACCGAGGCATTAGGGGCGTTGAGGGCCAACGGGTACTTGGCCGCCGTGGATTCCGGTTGCTTCCCCATCGGTAGCAGCAAGGCGTCACTTAGTGTCGCTGATTTCCTGCGACCGGCAATCCAGTTCGAGGGCTTCCCGGTATTCAAGAGGCACTACCCTCGACGACTCATAGATTTCGCGTTCGACCTCTTTCTCGGCAAGCCGGTTCTTATCGTTGAGCACCATGGGTACTTCAGGGATGGGGGTGAGAGTCTGGAACTCCTCGTGGAGGAGTTGCGGAGGATCGAGCCCGGCCTGAAGTGGTCGACGCTCACGAGCCAGTTGACGAGAAGCTGCTTCCGCAGATCACGTTCTGAGGGGGAGGTGGACGTTCAGTTCTACACCAGCGAATTCCATCTGAGGAATGGATCGGAGCGCCTGGTGCGCTACTACCTCTCAAAGCAAGAGGCGGATCCGACATTGATTCGTCGGATCCTAGTGGAAGGGGTTAGCGTGCCATTCTCCGCTCACGGCGGAAGCCTTTGCTTCGAGCTCGAGGTGGATCCCGGACGTACGATGAAGATTGAAATCGAGGACCGGGAGCGTCCAGCGAGGCCTGCGTTTCGGGGATCGAAGCGGCATGATATGCGGGTAAGGCTGAGAAGGATCTTGGCGGAGTTCAGGGACGAGCGATTGGTGCGGCATCCAGGGTTGCTGAAGGCGGCGACAAGGGTGGCTAGGGCCCTTGGTGTGCGGGTGGGCGTGTGATTGGCACGACGGGGCACGGTACGAAATCCGCTCCTCACTCAGGAGGGAGCGGACGTTATTGCGCGCGAAGGATGGAAAGGAGGAGCCACCGAGCCTCTCGGAGGTGCTATAGCATAGCTGTCTGGACGCTTCGATGCACGCACGCGAGGAGACGTGATGGCTACAGCCCGTATGCCGCAACTGGGGTTCAAGGGCCACGGGTTTGCGAAGCGGGTGGTGGCCGCCTTCGGCGTGGAGCGGGTCAGCGCGGACGGCGGTGCCCTGCTGCTCAAGACGCTGGACGCGCGGGTCGCGGTCACCGCGACCGTGGCCCGCTGCTGATAAATCGCCGCCAACCGGGGAAAGTGCAGCACGGCGTCGTCGGGCTGGTCCGCGAGCGCATCTCCGGGCTCGCCTGCGGCTACCGCGACCGGCAACGACGCCGCGCGGCTGGCCGACGATGCCGTGCAGAAGCTCCTGCTCGACCGCGATCCGGTCAGTGGGCCCCGCTTGGATATGGGCCTAACGGCTCTCAGCAGCGGGATCGGGCGGACTGCCGATGTCGGGAAGCGCCGCCGCCTCGCCGTGGGAGTGTCAACTCCTTGTCGCTCGGTGTTACTTGATGTCAGCCAGCCAACGCCAGGCCACCCTGTTGCGGTTCGAAAACGCGGTAGGCGCCCGGGAGCTAGTCCGGCTGGGGCACGCCCCGGCCGAGCTAGCGATCGCGCAGCACCGGGCGCGGCTGCAGGGCAGCCCGCCGCATCACCGTCGATCTAGACCCGACCGGCGACCCTACGCAGCAGGAGTTTACCGTTTTCCGCAGCTACTTGCGACCCCGGCCTGTCCGGGATCCGTTCTCCATCCTCTGCGGTCACCTACGTCTGCTCGTGCTCTCCCAGCGTGCCTTTACTAAGGCACCCATCACGGTTCCGTAAGCGTCCGGTGAACCCCACGGTTCCGGCGCGGGCCCGATGCTGGCACGTCACGTGCATGGTCATGCGCCTGGTGGGCGCGAAGCGCGCGAAGCCGTTTCGACAACGGTAAACCCAGCCCGATCTTCGGTGCCCAAGGGGATGGGGGTTGTCGTGCTTTTAATGCCCTGAAAGGGATGCGATGCAGCGAGCGGCCTACTTGGTTCGGGCCGTCGCGCGACGTCGATCTGAGCGAGGTGAAGACATGTCCGTCAGAGTGAGAGCGTCTCAACTGTGCCTCGGCGTCTTGACGCTGTTTCTCTTTTCATCCCCCGCTGTAGCTGCTATCATCAGCGCGGCCAGCTGCTCGTCGGCGGCGGTGCAATCCGCCATTAATGCGGCGAGCATTGGCGATACCGTGGCCGTGCCGGCGGGCAGCTGTAATTGGGGTTCAGCCATCTCGCTGCCGAGCACCAAGGACCTCAACATCATCGGGGCAGGTATCGGCAACACCGTCCTGACGTGTTCGAGCGGGCTGTGTTTCCAGATTCATCTTGCGGCGGCGCATCGGATCTCAGGGTTCACGATGTCCGGGCCTGGCGGGATGATCACGACGACCAACAACAACAATCAGAACCCCGCGAAGTATTTCCGTATCGACCATAACCGCCTTGTCTCCACCTCGGGCTGGGAAGCTATTATCATTGCCGGGTCGAGCAACGGCGTCCACCCGCAGGGCGTTGTTGACAGTAACCAGATCGTCGACATCTCGATCAAAACGGATGGCACGAACTTCGGCATGGACGAAGCGAATTATCAGAATGTCTTGTGGTCACAGCAAACGCCGCTCGGTGGCGGCACCCAGATCGTCTATATCGAGGACAATGTCTTTACGGGCTCAACCGCCAATATTAACTTTGCTGATGCAAACTATGGCGCGCGCTACGTGTTCCGCTTCAATACCGCCGGCGGCCAGGGCTATGTCGAAATCCATTCGGTCCAAGGGTTCAATCGCGCGGTCCAGCGGTGGGAAGTGTACAAGAACACCATGACATCGCCAACGGGCCAGTGGCCGGGAATAGCCTTTATTCGAGGCGGCTCCGGCGTGGCCTTCGGCAACCGGCTATCGGCGAACTACAGCGTTGGCATCACCATGGACAATGTTCGCAGTGAACGCGATCCGGGAGAAGGGGTTGGGCGGTGCAACGGGTCTAGTAACTGGGACCAAAACACTCCCGGACAAAGCGGCTATGCCTGTAGAGACCAGATTGGCCGCGCTTATGACAGCGTACAATGGTCGCCCGGTCAACCTTACGCGCAAGTCTTTCAGCCTGTTTACTTCTGGGATAACCTCATTGGGAGTTCGCAGTTTGTGGTGGATGACAGCGGTTTGAGTATATGGCTCAAGCAAAACCGCGATTGGTACACGACGAACACGTCGTTCAACGGCACGACCGGGGTCGGGGAAGGGACGCTCGCGAGTCGCCCGGGCACCTGCACAACCGGTGTCGGCTACTGGGCGACCGATCAAGGTGAATGGAACAGCAATTATCCTGGCCCCGATGGGCAACTCTATAAATGCACTGCTACAAATACTTGGTCACTCTATTACACCCCTTATCCCTATCCCCATCCATTGCGGCAGGGAGTTACCCCTCCCTCAGCGCCAACGAACCTGCGAGTCATGTAGCGATCCCGCGTTACCGGTCCGCATTGCGGAACGCAATGCGGACCGGCGCGTCGGTCTCCAGACAGTCGAACTTGGCTGCACGAGTCCAAGTCGGCGACGCTGGCTGGCCGAGTTGTTAGCCGGCTGCATTCAATGACATCGAGGGCTGTTTCTGATGAGGCGGTACGTTCACCACATCGAGAACTGCTGAGCCTAGATCCGCCTCGTGGGGACGGGACGGTCGATGCGACGAGGGGTGCGCGAATCGGGAAGTGGAAGCGCTTGTGGCGACGGGCACCGACTTCGACCATGAGCACCCAGCGGTGGGTGAAGATGGTACCCTGATGTACCGCTCGGAGGGTCTCCGCCAAGAGAGTAGGGTCTCGCGTTGATTTCGATCGCGCCCTGGGATCGACCCGCCGGATGAACGAAACCCGGCCGCGGGCCAGCGGCAGCCAGAGGCGGCCGTGATGATCCTGATACGCCGCCGGAAAGAACGTGGGTGGCACTGCCCGGAGGTGCGCTCGATGACGGCCAAGGCACGGTCCTGGATAGCGCGTGGCGGCTCGCCGACCCGTCGGGCCCGGTGCCGCAGATTTTCGGGCATCCGGTTCCGAACCCATCGTGACCCTGACCAAGTACGTCCTGCGCATGGCTACGATTAACGCCATCTCCGCCGCGTCGCCCCCTTGCGAATCGTAACCTGGGACATGGCATCGCCGGCTACTCGAGAAGGCGAATCGGGGCACCCGATGCTCCTCTGGCCCGAGCAGTTCTGCGCCGCCGTGGGGCCGTGGTCAAGGAGCGGGCGGAGGGTGCTGTTCCGGGACCCGGTGAGAACCGGCGTGTGTCCTGGGTTGGCCTGTGTCCTTCGGCTGACATTTCGGCACGGGCGCGTGACGGGTGATAAGAGAATGCTCGGAGGAGCGATTGAGATTCATGTGCTGAGGAGACAAATCTGCAGTCGAACCCTCAGAAAGATCTGCAGTGGGCCTCACATTCAGCATTGGTTGGGGACGCGGATGCGTGAAAAAGGACCGCGAAGATATCCCGTTTTGCAAAGGGGAGCCATGTGAAGTCAGAGGCTACGACCCTGTATGACCTGGTAAAACGCCGAGCGGTGAAGACCCCCGACGCGATCGCGATTGCCGCTCACGGACGTCCGCCTCTCAGTTATCGCTCCCTGCTTTCTCGGGTCGAGAGCACTGTCAAGAGACTGCGGGCATTCAGCCTCGGGCGGAATGACCGCGTCGCGATGGTGTTGCCGAACGGGCCGGAAATGGCGGTGTGCTTTGTGGCCGTGTCCGCGGGGGCGACATGCGCGCCGCTCAATCCGGCCTACCGGGCGAACGAGTTTGATTTTAGCATGTCCGACTTGAGCGCGAAGGCATTGCTCGTCTGGTCCGATCTGGAGTCGCCTGCTAGAACAGTTGCCGCAAAGCTGAAGATTCCGATCATCGACGTGAAACCTATCTTGGACGCGGACGCTGGCACGTTCGAGTTGGTCGGTGAAAGCAAGGGGTCCGTCGACGCCACCGACCAATTCGCGCTGGCTACCGACACGGCGCTTGTGCTACACACTTCCGGGACAACGTCTCGGCCGAAGATCGTGCCACTGACTCAGGCAAACATCTGCACCTCTGGTCGCAACATATCCTTGACGTTGGGATTGACGGCCGACGACCGATGCTTGAACGTGATGCCGCTTTTCCACATTCATGGGCTGATTGGCGCCGTTGTTGCCTCCCTGACCGCCGGGTCGAGGGTCATCTGCATGCCCGGCTTTGACGCCGAGAGATTCTTCGAGTGGGTAGACACTTGTCGGCCGACCTGGTACACAGCCGTTCCCACGATACACCAGGCTATCCTCTCAGGAGCATCAGCCCATAAGGACATCATTGCCCGGTGTCCGCTGCGATTCATTCGTTCCTCTTCTGCATCCTTATCGCAGGGGGTCATGGAGAAACTGGAAACCATCTTTAGCACGCAGGTCATCGAGGCGTATGGGATGACCGAAGCATCGCACCAGATGACTAGCAATCTGCTTGCACCGCTGCCTCGAAAGCCAGGCTCGGTTGGCGTTGCCGCGGGGCCGGTCGTCGCGATCATGGATGAATCGGGTCAGCTGCTTCCAGCCGGTGAGACCGGTGAAGTGGTCATCCGTGGGCCAAATGTCACTGCTGGATACGAGAACAATCTAGCGGCCAACGACAGCGCGTTCATCAATGGCTGGTTCCGGACGGGCGATCAAGGGCGCTTCGATACCGACGGCTATCTTTTTCTTACCGGTCGCCTCAAAGAGATTATCAATCGCGGAGGTGAAAAGATTGCGCCGAGCGAGGTGGACGAAGTTCTTGGTCAGCATCCTGCGATCGCACAGGCAATCGCTTTCGCAGTGCCGCATCCGACGCTCGGTGAGGATGTTGCCGCCGCCGTTGTGCTCAAGGAAGGAGCCACAGTAAGTGATAGTGACGTTCGAGAGTTTGCGGCGGCGCGTCTCGCCG
>Ga0326597_10011455_pt1 | contig 11754 bp, 8 predicted proteins | sample RVTome_12_FD_203789 | JGI IMG/M metagenome (GOLD analysis project Ga0326597, IMG submission 203789) | Soil microbial communities from uranium-contaminated site in the Upper Colorado River Basin, Wyoming, United States - RVT100D185 | ecosystem: Environmental > Terrestrial > Soil > Contaminated >...
TGACGTGAATCGAATCGCCGGATTCAGCCATCCCTCGGACTGGGTATATTTGCTCGGCAGAAGAATCCACTCGATACGGTTCAACGACTTCACCGACCGGAAGGATGCCGCCAACGGCGGAGTCTTGGATTTTACCACAATCGAGTCCGCGCTGGAGCACATCGACTACGGCGGCTTTGTGATTGTCGGCGGTGTTGGGTCGCCCAAGCAGATTCGCAGCGCGATGCAACGTCCGTTGCCGCTGTTGAGCAACCGCGATAACATCTGCGTCGCGCAGGAATAATCTTCGCGAACACCGACAACCAAGGAGTTTCCCTTTATGGATCAACATGAAAGAACCGTGCTGAGTGGCCATGCGAAACCGTCGATGCTCAATCAACGATTCTCAATGCACCATTCGCCGTTCACCATTCGCCGTTTGGCTCACGTTAACGTATTGTCTGCCGTGCTGGTCTGTGCTTTCGTTGTCCTGCCCGGTTGCAGCAAGAACGAACCGGCATTTGAGATCGTCACGCTAGAGGGCAAGATTGAGGAGATTCAGGTCACATCTGAATCGTCCGGCGAGATCACCGTGCTCTTTTACAGCGAAAAAAACAAACAGGACATGATCCGCAGCGGCCTGGTCGGCAAGGAAACGGAGATCATGATCAACGGGGCCATCGCCAAGCTGTCCGACCTTCGTGAGGGCGATCGCATCCGAGGCGAAGTCCGCGTGGATCAGAAAAACAAGAAGAAAACGCCGACGGCCCTGAAGATCTACGTCGATCGTGCCAACACCACTCCCAGTCCGCAGGGTGGGTAAACGCCCATCAGCTCTACTTCCGTATCATACGGCCCAAACCCGCCCGATCGATGTGGTTCCTTGTACAGGTTTTTAGTCACCTTCATACATCAATTGAATCGCGAAGAAATCGAGTAGATCTCGGAATGAGGAACTCACTACCGTGCATTTCGCGCCTCCGGAATCAACTGAATCGTCACCAGTTGATTGAGGACTGGCTTACTATAGGACGTCAGTAGTCCGCAGGTCAAGCGTCAAAGATAAGGTATATGCGAGAATATGATTCGCCGAATCAGAACACCACACAAAGACGTACCCTTCGTATGTGGAATTGATCACTCATTCACCGTCGGCATAAAACGCCTCCCAAATGGCATCGGCGAACAGTTCGTTGGCCTTCTCGTTAGGGTGGGCGTCGTGGGCGTTTACTACGAGTTCGTTGGGGTCGTGACCTGAAATCACCGGTAGTAAATCGACCACCGGCACGCCCTTGGCCTGGAAGAAGCCATGAAGCGTTGCATGGAGCGGCTCCGGCTGGTACTTGTCACCCCCGATCCTCAAGTAGGGAAGCAAGACGGCACGCAACACAACGCCATGCTCGCGGCATTTTTTGATTATCGCGTACAATTGTTGCTGATGCGCCCGCCAAGCCTCTATGTCGGCGAATCCCTCCGCCAGCCAGTCGTGGTAGTGACGCACGGTGCCGATTCGCGGCACCACCAATCGGTAAAACAGATTGTCCACCAAGCACGACGTCGTCGGATTGATCAGCCTGAGTTCCGGCGGACGGATGGGGTCAAACGCGGTCGATCGCGGCAGCAGTTTCTCAATGTCGTTGGGCACATAGCAAAGCACGATTTCGTCTGCGCCGTAAACGTCGATCATATCCGTAATGGGTTGGAGTTGATCGCCGGTTCCCCACCCGGGCTTGGCGACGTTCATGACTTCAACTGGGCTTGGTGCCGATTCCTCACGAATTCGGTTCGGATCTTGCGATCGCAACGCGGCCGGTGTTTCGTTGAACTTCGCCTGAATCCAATCTGGGAAACGATCTTCGACGCGCTCAATGCCCCAGCCGTAGGTGAACGAATCCCCGACGAACGCAATTCGGTGGGTGCCGTTAATCCCACCCTGCCGGCTTTCCTGTTCCACTCGCGGTTCGAGCGTCCATTCCTTATCGCGGCAGCCGAGCGCATTCAAATGAACGTGCAACGCGAACCAGCGTTGCGCGGGAAGCGACATTCCAAACGAGTCGGTCTCTACGCATACAAATCGAAAATAACTCTCCCCGATCAACGCGATCAAAGCCAGCATGCAAAGGAAGACCAGGCCGTTACCCATCAGCAAACGAAGTTTCGGTAATCGTCGGCGTGAGGGGAATCGAAAGAAGCACCATGTGTGCCCCACGAGTGACGCAAACAGTAGGCACCAGAGAAGGTAGTCCGACAGATAGCCAAAGTCGCCGCCGGTAAACATCAAACGCGATCCATGGCCAGGTCCAGAGACGGCGCCGAGTGCGTGATCGCTCCGACAGAAATACGATCAACGCCCGTCCGCGCCACCGCCTCAACCGTTTCCAATGTAATACCGCCGGACGCCTCGAGCTCGACCTTCTCCTCAAGCCCCAGCTCACCTCGAAGTGTTACCGCGGCCTGCAATTCATCCACCGAAAAATTATCGAGCAGAATGACGTCAATCCCGACCACCTTCAGCAACTCGGCCACCTGGGCGACGGAGTCGGCCTCAACCTCTATGAACTTCGGCTTATCTTTTGCAGGATTCAACCGGCTGAGCATATCAAACACCGTCGCGGCCAGACGATCCGTCCCCACGCCGAACAGATGATTGTCCTTAATAAGCACGGCATCAGATAAGCCATCGCGGTGATTGAGCCCCCCACCGCAACGCACGGCATACTTATCGAGCGCTCGCCATCCGGGGATTGTTTTGCGGGTGTCGTAGATGGCGGCGATCGTGCCTTCGACCCGGCGGACAAATCCTCGAGTCGCCGTAGCGATACCGCAAAGTCGTTGGAGAAAATTGAGGACCACGCGCTCAGCCGAAAGAAGCGCGCCAAGCGGCCCACGCAGGGTGGCGAGGTCTGTCGGAACGTCTTTAATCTGCGCTGAGTCTTTGCCCGCGTCGGTCCAATCGATCTCGATTGCGCCGGGATAGGCCTGCAGAATGGCGGGAACCACTTCGCAACCGGCGAACACGCCCTGTTGTTTGGCGACCAAACGAAACGCCACCTGGGCATGGGGATCGCCAAGCAAGTCCGAAGTCACATCGCCGCCGCCCAGGTCTTCGCGCACGGCCAACTCGACGAGTTCAAGCACGCCGGTTTTGTTGAGGACACTCATACACATTGGATTGTCGGCGTGAGCCAGGTTCGGTCAAGGCTTGAGTACTCCACCCGGAGCTTGTGGGTTCGTGACGGAATCAGCGGGCAGTCGAGGTCTGTCGTTAGTCTGATCCGCAGGAATATCGAATTGCCCTGAGAGGGCGTCATAGACCAGCCCAGGGCAACGCCCTGGGAAACCGTGACACCTGCGCTTGCAAGCCCTGAAAGGGCGGAATAATATTACGCCGCTCTTTCAAGACTCGCGCTAAATTGGGCCGAATCGATCCCAGGGCGATGCCCTAGTAGCGCGTTTCATAAATACTGCGACGATCATCCCCTCCCGAGCCGCGGGCTTCAGCCCGCGCGATGCCACGGACGGCGAGGACGTCGCGACAACCGACAGTTCGCGCAGGCTAAAGCCTGCGGCTCAGGTGGTCGTGGAACTTATGGAACGCGGTACTAGGCTGTTGTAGTTTGCCCTTTCAGAGCAAGGAAAAAACGCCGCGCACCGGGTGAAGCGAAGAGCCCGCAGGTGGAGACCGTCAATCGACTTTGGAACCTCTATCGCGGCCGCCGGAAGTGTCACGCGCCAGCAGTTCTGATATGCAGATGTCAATGGAATGCACTACACCAGCCGAATCGTTTGCGCGCATCTTGCCATGACTTGCCCGACCACCGCCGCAGCGCGCGTATTTCTCTTCTTGAGCGCCTCTATCAATCGATCGGCTCGATCTGCAGCAACGGCAATCAACAATCCACCGGAGGTTTGCGCGTCTGCCAGCACCTTGACCAAAGTTGAATCCACACCCTTTGCTTCAAATCGATCGCCGAGGCATTCCAAGTTTGACTTGTTCGCGCGCGTCAAGATACCGTCGCCAGCTAGTTTGAGCGTGGTTTCCAACAGCGGGACGGATGCGGCTTGAAGCTCGAAGGTTGCCCCGCTCGCCTCGGCCATTTCATGCGCGTGTCCAATCAATCCAAACCCGGTAATGTCCGTTACCGCGTGGACGCCGATTTCGAGCATGGCTTCGCACGCGCCGGCGTTTAGATCGGTCATCACATCGATGGCCTCGGCGAGATCCGCTTCGGCGATTTTTCCACTCTTGGCCGCGGACGTAAGCACACCGCTACCGATGGGTTTGGTCAGCACCAGTTCGTCGCCAAGCTTCGCTCCGCCGTTGGTCAGTATACGGTCGGGATGAATAACGCCCGTCACCGAGAGGCCGTACTTGACCTCGACATCCCGCACGCTATGACCACCGGCCACGACCGCCCCGGCTGCCAACACGCGCTCCCCCCCACCGCGCAGAATTTCGCCGAGAATTTCCACCGGTAATTCCTTGTCAGGAAAACCAACGATATTCAGCGCGCTGATGGGCCTTCCGCCCATGGCGTAGATGTCAGACAGGCTGTTCGCGGCGGCGATTTGGCCAAATGTGTACGGATCGTCCACCAGTGGCGGAAAGAAATCCAACGTCATCACCAGCGCGGTCGAATCATCCAGCCGGTACACACCGGCGTCGTCAAAATGATCGGCGCCGACGAGCAGGTTGGGATCCGTCATTTTCGGTAGTTGGCGCAGTACCTGCACCGTCGTCCCCATGGGGAGCTTGCCCGCTCAGCCCGCACAGCTCGCATAGTCGGTCAGTCTAATTTTTCTCGATTCATTCATGATCGGGGGAGTATACCCGCATCCGGCGAAATAGTCATACGTACTTGGTCCGAACTCTATCCCTCACGGTGCGTGCAACCATTCAACCGTTACGTCGTAGAAGATGGGTAACACGTCGCAGGAAATCTATACTTTTTCGCGACCACTGGACAGAACGCCGTGACAGGCGACAATGATTCGACGTGAGGCCGGGAGCATCCTCGCGGGCACAGGAATACGAGGAAGATGACGAGATTCATGTTACTGCTGATGACGACGGTTGCCACGCCGCTCGCTTCGTTGGGCCAGGTGATCGATCCGATCCCTGGGCTACACGCCTCAATCAGACCCATGTCTCACCATGTCCCGTTGGGGCAGCCCGTATGGATTCGCTTCTCGATTGAAAACACCACGCTCGAACCGATCACGCTGACGGTCCCCGGCAGCGAGCCGGAGATTCCTTCGCCGCACGTCGGCCTGCCCCTGCCCCACATATTCAGCGGCGGGGAAGGCTCGGCCGTCACCGTCACCACGGAATCCGGTCGCCATTGGGATCAGCCGGTCAGCTACCGGACATCCCGCAAGGCGCCGATCCTGATGATCGCCCCATTTGGAAGCGTCGGACTGACGATCGACCTTCGAGAATTCTTTCCGTCCCTGCGGGGTGCCGGGCAGTACCGTATCGCCTGGCGTCCGTATGGTGGCCGGGTCCCGTCGGATAGCGTTTTGATCAACATTGCCGCACTCAAGCGTGCAGAAATCACGACAGATGACGGTCCGATGATATTGAGGTTTATGTATTCCAACGCCCCGCTCCACGTGTCGAACTTTATCGAATTGGCTACCGAGGGCTTCTACAATGGCAAGACGTTTCATCGCTTGGAGCCGGGGTATCTACTGCAAGGTGGCTGCCCCAGGGGCGACGGAACCGGCATTCGCACGGACGGCAAACGGGTGCCCGCTGAGTTTCATAATGCTCTGATGCGCAAGGGCTCAATCGCCATGGCGTTGCTCGGCGACGATGCCGATTCCGCCAGTTGCCAGTTCTTCATTTGCAACACGCGGCAAAAAGATTGGGACGGCAAGTACACGATTTTTGCCGAGTTGGTAGGAGAGGACTCATTCGCTACGCTGGATCGTTTGATGGCCGTCGATGCCGATGAGTTTGGCCGCCCCGTCAGACCGCTGCATATTCGCACCGTTCGCATCTTCGACGCCCCACCCGACGAACTTCCGTAGTCGTGCGTCGAACATGCACCGACGCTCCCTTTGGTGGTTTGGCCGCCGAAACCTTCCCATGATGCCTTTATTCTGCGCAATCCTTCCCGTATCCTGAGTCGATGGCTGCGATCACGATCCATGGCGTTACCAAGCAATTTGGCACACAGCACGTGCTTGATAATGTGTCGCTGGAACTCAACAGCAACGAAACAGTCGGCCTGATCGGGACCAATGGTTCGGGCAAGACGACACTGTTTCGCATCATCGCGGGCGAGCTTTTGCCGGACCAGGGCAGCGCCACGCGATCCAAGAACCTCGACGTCGGATTCCTCCGACAAGATCCGGACATCGAGTTGAATCGAACCTTGCGCGCCGAAGTGGCCGACGCCTTCACCGATCTGCTCGTCATGGAAGATCAATTGCACGACCTGTCCAGCCGAATGGGGGAGGTCGAGGGCGATCAACTGACCGAGTTGATGGATCGCTATGATCGTATCAACGCCCGCTTCATAGCAGCAGGCGGGCAAACCTTTGAAACCCGCCTCAATGAAATCCTCGGCGGACTCGGATTCCAACCCCAGGAGTACGAACAGCCCATGCGCGAGTTATCCGGCGGTCAGAGGTGCCGGGCGGCGCTGGCTAAGCTGCTGCTGACGGATCGTAGTTTCTTGCTCCTGGACGAACCCACGAACCATTTGGACATCGACGCCGTTCGCTGGCTGGAAAAGTTCCTCGCCGGGCATCGGGGCGGGGCCGTGGTCGTTTCGCACGACCGCTACTTGCTGGATCGTATGTGCGATCGCATCATTGAAATCGAATACCGCCGGGTGTTCAGTTATCCGGGCAACTATTCCAACTTTGTACAGATTAAGGGAAACCGCGAGCTTACCCAGCAGCGCCTGTTCGTCCAGGACAAAGCTTTCATCGAAAAAGAACGGGCGTTTATCGCCAAGCACCTGGCCGGTCAGCGATCGGCCGAGGCGAAGGGTCGGCGAAAACGCCTGGAGCGCCGGCTTCGCGACGGCGAATTCACCACCGATACCGCCCGGAAAAACAACGCCGTAAAACTCGGGTTCGGACCAGCCCAGGAAGGTACCGGCAGCATCATCCGCTTTGACGATCTGGCGATGAGCTTCGGAGACAAGGAGCTGTTCTCCGGTCTCAACGTTCGCGTGCAGGCCGGTCAGCGTCTGGGCATCACCGGACCAAACGGAACGGGCAAGACGACGTTGCTGCGTCTCTTATGCGGCGATCTCAAACCGGTCGCTGGTTCAATATCCTGCGATGCCAAGCTCACTCTATCTTACTATGCGCAAACGGATGACACCGTGGTGGCGGACCGATCGGTATTGGATGAGATACGGCAGGTGATGCCCGAAATCTCCGAAGAATCCGCACGAAGCTACTTGGGCCAATTCTTGTTCAGCGGCGACGATGTGTTTAAGCCTTTGGGTGCCCTTTCAGGCGGCGAGCAATCGCGTGTCCGACTCGCCAAGTTGATTCTCACTCCTGCCGACGTACTGATACTCGACGAGCCGACCAATCATCTCGATATTCCGTCGAGGGAGGTGCTGGAAGATGCATTGCTTGACTATCGTGGCACGGTCGTAGTCGTGAGCCACGATCGATACTTCTTGGATCGCATTGTCGATCGGCTCTTGGTCATGCGTCGCGGCAGTAACGAACTCTACGACGGTAATTACTCCTACTATGTCGAGCAGATCGAACATAAGCGGTCGGTCCGCGAATCGGGCAGCGTGGCTAACGCGAGTGGAAAGGGTAAAAAGCGCTCAACCGGCCACGGGAAGCCACGATCCGCACCTTCCCCCTACGATCATATGTCCGTGGAAGAAATCGAATCCTTGATGATTGAGCGCGAAACGGAGCTGGCCACCCTGCAGGACCGCTTCGGCGACGCGGAGATTTATAAGGATCCGGCGCTGCTGGCCGAATTGCGCGACCAAGTGGATGAGCTGGAAGTCGAAATCGCCTCCATCGACGCGGCGTGGCAGCAGCGGGCGGACGCCTAGGCGCTTATGCCGAGGAATCCGTGACCAAAACGGTGGAGGCAGTTTTCAGAGCACCGGGCGCAAGCCCGGTGACATGCTGTCACACAGGGTCCGCCGGTTCGCGCCAGCGCTTTGACTCGTCGCACCCGTAACGCCGAAAGCGTTATGCCCTCGCGAGAATCTCGCGCGATGGCAACTGGAAACGAAGTGGCCATTGTTGTACACTATCATCGCGGTCTTCGAGGAACAGCAACATGACAGCCACTGACGTTGCACCCGTCATTTCGGATGCCGGGCGGCGCTACCTACAATTCCATTTGACCGACGATGTTGGTCCGGTTCGCCTACGCGCGCTGCGTGAGCACTTCGGCACACTCGATCAAGCACTCGGAGCCTCGATATCCCAGTTACAGCAAGTGGAAGGCATCGGACCGCGCACGGCCGAGGCCATCTTCCGCTCGCGAGGTGGCGACCACGTCGAGCGTGAGATTCAACGAGTCGCAGATCATGGGCTGCACATCGTTTGTGCCGAAGACGCAGATTACCCCGCCGCCCTTTGTGCCATACCTGACCCGCCCATTTGTCTCTACGTACGTGGCCGGATCGAACCGCAAGACACGGTGGCCGTCGCGATTGTCGGAACCAGAAAGTGTTCGCACTATGGCCGGGAACAGGCCCTACGCTTCGGTGGGTTGCTCGGTAACGCCGGCTTCACGGTTGTCTCCGGATTGGCACGCGGCGTAGACGCTCACTCACACCGAGGTGCGCTGCAATCCGGCGGGCGAACCATTTCCGTATTGGGCAATGGGCTTGCGTCGATCTATCCACCCGAAAACGCTTCGCTGGCCGAAGAGGTCGCGGCGTGCGGTGCGGTCATTTCTGAAGTGCCGGTTGATGCCCAACCGTCTCGCGAAAACTTCCCACGGCGCAATCGCATCATCGCCGGGTTATCGCTCGGCATCATCATCATCGAAGCCGGGCAGAGAAGCGGCGCTCTAATCACCGCTCGACTCGCTTCGGAATACAATCGTGAGGTGTTCGCTCTGCCCGGTCGCGTCGATCAACCCGAGCACACCGCAGGGTCGAACGGGTTGATCCGCAAGAGCGAGGCCAAGCTCATTACCTGCCTGGAGGACATCCTCGATGAACTCGGGCCGGTTGGTGAAGTCATGGGGCGACCGGCGCGGGGAACATCTAGCCCTACATTGGGGCAATCGCCCTCCGCACCGCTTCCTGCTCTTTCGGAGAACGAGCAAGCCGTTTGGCAAACACTGATCAACGATTTCGACGACGCCGAGGCGATCGTCAAGCATTGTGGACTTGATGCGGCCCAAACGATGTCGGCGCTTACCTCGCTGCAATTGAAGGGATTGGTTCGGCGTTCCCCCGGTCAGAAATTCTCACCCCGCAATTCCAGGTAACCTCTGCATGCCCCTCGTTGACCGCCCGACTCAGTTAAACAGAATGGCGCCAACCGAAGTGTGCTGGATCCATTTTTCAATCGGACGAATCCTACATCGGCAGTGAGACTACGATGCGCGAAGCAGAACGACTTTGGCAACCAACGCAACAGCAGATCGAACGTACTCAGATGCATGCGCTGATGAAGCACATTTCGGAAGAATACGGCGTCAGCGCGGATTGGCCGTCGTTTCACCGCTGGTCCGTTGAACACCGCAATCTTTTCTGGCAAGAAATGCTTGAGCTCGCGGAGATCGCCGCTAGGGAACCGGCAACGGCGGTTTGCACGGGTCAAGGCATGCTCGGAACCCGGTGGTTCCCGGGCATGGAGTTCAACTTCGCCGAGCATCTCTTGCGCTTCAACGACGACCGTATCGCAATCGAAGCCGAGGACGAACTGGGTCGGACACGCTCCATGACCTACCGAGAACTGCGTGACCAGGTCGCGCGGCTGGCCGGCGCCATGCGTGCCGCCGGCATCAAGCGCGGCGATCGCATCGGCGGGTTCATACCCAACATACCGGAAGCCGTAATGGCTATGTTGGCCACGGCGAGCATTGGTGCCATTTGGTCGTCATGTTCGCCCGACTTTGGAATCAGCGGCGTGTTCGATCGTTTCGGGCAGATCCAGCCGAAAATCCTTTTCGCGGCTGACGGGTATTCCTACAACGGTAAGAAGATCGATTGCATCGAACGCATCCGAGGCATCGTCGAGGGAATCCCCAGCATCGAGCGTGTAATTGTCGTTCCCTACATGTCGGAAGTACCTGATCTTTCTTCTGTACACAGCGCTGTTACATGGCAGACGTTCATCGAGGGCCCTACGGTCGCGCAAGCTAAAGCATGCGGCTCGGTGAATGGTGAGCAGTGCCCACCTTACGAGATGAACTTCAAACCGCTACCGTTCGATCATCCGCTGTACATCATGTATTCGTCCGGCACGACGGGCGTACCCAAGTGCATCGTTCATGGGGCCGGCGGTACACTATTGCAACACATGAAGGAGTTGATGTTGCATTGCGACCTCCGCCGCGACGACACCATCTTTTACTTCACGACCTGCGGCTGGATGATGTGGAATTGGCTGATTAGTTCACTGGGTGTAGGCGCGACCGTTGTCCTTTACGAAGGCAGCCCCTTCCACCCCGGACCGCAGCACCTTTGGCAAATGGCCGAGCGACTCGGCATCACCGTATTCGGCACCAGTGCCAAGTACATCGCCGCGTGCGACAAGGCGGGCATCCATCCCTGCCGGCAGCATGATCTGTCCAGGCTCCGCGCCGTGCTCTCTACCGGTTCTCCCCTGACCATCGAAAACTTTCGTTGGGTATACGCAAACGTCAAAACCGATCTGCAACTCTCCAGCATCTGCGGCGGTACGGATATCATCAGTTGCTTCATGCTGGGCAACCCGATCCTGCCGGTGTACGCCGGTGAAATCCAGTCCCTCGGTCTAGGCATGGATGTGTGTGCGTTCGACGCTGACGGCAAGTCGATCATCGGCGAAAAAGGTGAGCTGATGTGCTGCACGCCCTTTCCATCTCAACCCACCGGATTCTGGAACGACCCCGACGGCGAGAAATATCGCCAGGCCTACTTCGACGACTTCCCCGACATTTGGCGACACGGCGACTTCGTAGAAATCACGCAGCGCGGCGGCGTCGTCGTACATGGTCGCTCGGACGCCACGCTCAACCCCGGCGGCATACGTATCGGCACGGCCGAGATCTATCGATTGGTCGAGGCCATGGATGAAATCGTGGACAGCGTCGTGGTGGGTAAGCGCACGCCCGATGCCGATGTAGAGGTTTGCCTCTTCGTGATTCTGCGCGAGGGAATCTCCCTCGACGATGCCCTGGTCGATCGGATCAAGGCGGCCATAATTGCCGGCGCGTCCCGGCGCCACGTGCCACAACACATCCGGCAAGTCACGGCCATCCCCTACACCATCAGCGGCAAGAAAGTCGAGTTGGCCGTCACCCAGATGATACACGGCGAGGACGTCCCCAACCGCGACGCCCTGGCCAACCCCGAAGCATTGGAGCAATATGCCGGATTATTACTCTAGCGCATCGTCACGCCTAAGTTTTCGAGTGTGTGATTGCGCTGGAGCAGTGCAGGAGCTTGACACAGCACGGACCGAATCCGAAGATTTATGTGTGACAGGGCGCTGTGACAGAGCGCCGTGACAGGGCGCTGTGACAGAGCGCTTTTACAGAGCGCTGTGACAGAGCGCAAGGTCAATCTTTTTACCCCCCTCCCTTCAAGGGAGGGGTTGGGGGAGGGTGGG
>Ga0326597_10011457_pt1 | contig 11753 bp, 10 predicted proteins | sample RVTome_12_FD_203789 | JGI IMG/M metagenome (GOLD analysis project Ga0326597, IMG submission 203789) | Soil microbial communities from uranium-contaminated site in the Upper Colorado River Basin, Wyoming, United States - RVT100D185 | ecosystem: Environmental > Terrestrial > Soil > Contaminated >...
CGGTGGGGCGCGACGTGCGTGCGGCGCTCGCCGCGGCGCTCGCTCCCCGGCAGGAGGCCGGAGTGGTCGTCGACGTCGATCCCTACCAGCTGCTGTGAGCGGTTTGACGCTGTTTTCGGGCCCCTGTTAAGTTCTTCGCCCCATGTCGGCGGCCGATGCCCAATTCGAGGAGCCTCTGGTCGAGCTCCGCCGCAAGATCGAGGAGCTCGAGGGCTTCCCGGAGGCCGCCGGCCGCGGCCGGGAGCTCGAGGCGCTGCGCAAGGAGCTGGCCGAGGAGACGGCGCGCGTCTTCGCCAATCTCTCCCGCTGGCAAAAGACGCTGGTCGCCCGCCACTCCGAGCGCCCGTACACTCTCGACTACGTCCGGGCGCTGATGGAGGACTGGGTCGAAGTGCACGGCGACCGCGCCTTCGCCGACGATCCGGCCATCGTCACCGGCTACGCGACCTTCCGCCGCCGGTCCGTCTGCGTCGTCGGCCACCAGAAGGGGCGCGGCACGAAAGAGCGCATCGAGCGCAACTTCGGGCAGCCGCTGCCCGAGGGATATCGCAAGGCGCTGCGCGTGATGCGCACCGCCGAGCGCTTCGGTCTGCCGATCTTGAGCTTCGTCGACACGCCGGGCGCCTACCCCGGGATCGGCGCCGAGGAGCGCGGCCAGGCCGAGGCGATTGCCCGCAACCTGATCGAGATGGCGAGCCTGCGCGTGCCGATCGTCGTCACGGTGACTGGCGAGGGCGGGAGCGGCGGTGCGCTCGCGCTCGGCGTCGGCGACCGCGTCCTGATCCTCGAGTACGCGGTCTACTCGGTGATTTCGCCCGAGGGCTGCGCGGCGATCTTGTGGAAGGACCAGGAGCGCAAGAGCCAGGCGGCCGAGGCGATGAAACTGACGGCTCCCGATCTGCTGGAGCTGGGCGTCGTCGACGAGCTCGTCCCGGAGCCGGTCGGCGGCGCCCACGTCGCCCCCGAGGAGGCGGCGCGACGCGTCGGCGACCGCATCGAGGCGACCCTCGACGGGCTCTCCCGCCTGCCCATCGAGCGGCTGCTCGAAGCGCGCTACCGCAAGTTCCGCGCCCTCGGCGTCTTCGAAGAGAGCTGATTCCGGCGGTGGCCGAGCGCTGGACCGCCGTCTCGGTGCCGCCGGCGGCAGCGGCGCTGCGCGCCGCGGGGTTCGCCTCGCCCCTCGCGGAGCTGCTCGCTCAGCGGGGGGCGGCCGGGCCGGAAGCGGCGCGCCGATTCCTCGCTCCGTCGCGCGCGCAGCTCAGCCCGGCGCTGATGATCGAGGGTCTCGCCGCGGCGGGGGAACGTCTCGCGGCGGTGAGCGCGCAGAGGGAGCGGATCCTGGTGGTCGGCGACTACGACGTCGACGGGGTGGCCGCGACGGCGGTCATGGCCACGACCCTGACCCGCCTCGGCGCCGAGGTCCACACCCTGCTGCCGCGGCGCGACGGGGAGGGCTACGGGCTGCAGCCGCCGCACGTGCGGCACGCGGCGGCGGCGGGCGCGGGGCTGCTCGTCGCCGTCGACAGCGGCACCACCGCCTACGCCGCCTGGGAGGAGGCGCGCCGGCTGGGAATCGAGCTCGTCATCGTGGATCATCACCTCGCGGCCGACGCCCCGACGGAGGAGGGGAGCGGACCGGCGCCGCTCCTCGTCAATCCGCGCTCCGGTGCGGCGCCCGCGGCCGCTCGCGAGCTGACCGCGGCGGGCCTCACGGCGCGCCTCGCCGCGGTGCTGTTCGAGGGCGCGGGTCGAGACGTGCCGTGGGATTCGCTTCTCCGCATGGCCTGCCTGGGCACCATCGCCGACGTGGCACCGCTCGTCGACGACAACCGCATCCTCGCCGCGGCGGGGCTGGCGGCACTCCCCGCGACGCCCTCTCCCGGGCTGCTGGCGCTGATGCGCGCGGCGGCGGTGCGTCCGCCGCTGGCCGCCGCCGACGTCGCCTTCCGGCTGGCGCCGCGGCTGAACGCCGCCGGCAGGCTCGGCGCCGCGGACGAGGCTCTGGAGATCCTCTTGACGCGCGACGAGCGCCGCGCCGCCGAGCTCGCCGCGCACCTCGAGCGGCGCAACGGCGAGCGCCAGGCGATCGAGGCGCGCATTCTCGGCGACGCCCGCCGCGCCCTCGAGCGTCGCGCCGAGTTGCCGCCGGTCGTCGTGCTCTCGAGCCCGGAGTGGCACGCCGGCGTGGTCGGCGTTGCAGCGGCGAGGCTGGCGCGCGAGCTGAACCGGCCGACCCTCCTCCTCGCCGAGCGCGATGGCCTGGCGACGGGCTCCGGCCGCAGCGCGGCCGGCTTGGCGCTGCACCAGCTGGTCGCCCCTTTCGCCGCGCGGCTCGAGCGCTTCGGGGGGCACGCGCAGGCGGTGGGCCTGACGATCCGTCTCGATCACCTGCCCGAGGTTCGCGCCGACCTCGAGGCCGCGGCCGCGGCGTGGAGCGAGCGGCTCGCCGTGCGCGAGGTGAGCTACGACCTCGAGCTGCCGCTGGCCGCCGTGACGCAGGAGCTGGTGGCTGCGCTCGCCGCCCTCGGTCCGTTCGGCGCCGGCAATCCGGAGCCCGTCTTCCGCTTCGGACCGTGCGTGCTACGGGACGATCCACGCCGCTTCGGCAACGGTCACGTGCGGCTCGAGCTCGGCGACGCGGGCGGCCGCGGCGAGGGCCGGCGCGCGATCTGGTGGCGCGGCGGCGACGGCGCCGAGCGCCTCCGCGAGCGCCGCCTCGAGCTCCTCGCCGCGGTCGAGACCGACCGTTTCGACGGCGTCCGCCTGCGCTTGCTCGCTGTGCGCGGGGTCGATCCGGCGAGCGACTAGAATCCCCGGGTGCGACGCGCCGCCACCACGCCTGGCATGAGACGGCTGCGTCTCGTCCTGCTGGCGGCCATCGGAGCCGTTCTCGGCGGCGTTACCGGTCTCTTCCTGCTCGGCCGCGCCAGCCGGCCCCCGGCGGAGGCGGTGCCTGCCGAGCCGTCTCGGGCCCGAGCGGAAGCGGCGGCCGAAGACGTCGCCGTGCTCAGCGAGGGCTTCGACTACGAGCAGCAGGTCGCCGGCAAGCCCGTCTTTCGACTGCAGGGCGCCCGCTTCACCACCGATCGGTCGGGCACGGTGACACTCGACGACGTGCTCCTCGTGCTCTATCGCGAGGATCGACCGTACGAGGTGCGCAGCCGGAGCGCGACCTACGATCCGGAGAGCAAGAACGCCGAGCTCGTCGGCGACGTCAAAGTCTCGGGCGGCGAGGGCTGGGAGCTCTCCGGGAACCGTCTCGATCTCGTCGGCGAGACGAACACGATCGTCTCGCGCGGCGGGCGCATCAATTTCCGGCGCGGCGAGGAGCTGGCGGGAAGCGCCCGGCGCCTGCGCTATCGCATGGACGAGCAGGTCCTGGTGCTCGAAGGCCAGGTGGAGGTCGCCGGCGAGCGTCAGGGCGACGGGAGGGCGCTCGGCCTGAAGGCGGCGAAGATGACCTGGCAGCGCGACGGGTCGACGGTCAGCGCGGAGGGCGGAGTGCTCCTCACCGCGGACGCCGATCGCGTCGAGGCGCACCGCATCGATGCCCGCCTGCGCTCCGGGGGAGCGGAGCTCGAGACCGCCACGGCGGTGGGCGCGGTCCGCGGGCAGCTGCAGACGCCAGAGGAGGGTCGCCTCGCCTTCGTCTCGCAGCGCGCGCAAGTGGATTTCGACGAGACGTCGGGAGCGCCCTCGAGCGTGCTCCTCGCCGGCGAGAGCGCGGCGAAGCCGGCGGAGCTGCTGTGGACGCCGGCCGCCGGGACGAAGAGGCGGCTCGTCGCGCCGGTGGTCCAGGCGGCGCTCACGGCTGGCCGTCCCACCGAGGCGGCGGCCACGGGGGGCGTGATGCTGCGCGAGGCGACGGCCGACGGCGGCGAGCGCCGCGCGACGGCCGAACAGGTCACGGCGGCGTTCGCTCCCGACGGCGAGCTCGCGTCGGCGCAGCTGCTGCGCCGCGTGCGTCTCGTCGACGGCGACTGGACGGTGACCGGCGACGAGGCGACGCTCGCGCCGGGCGGCGTGCGCGGCGAGGTGCGCGGGCGGCCGGCGCACGCGGTCGGCGAGCGTGGCGAGATGACCGCTCCGACGATGCGGTTCGATCGCGGCGCCTCCCGCCTCGACGCCGGCACGGGGGTGCGCGTGACCTTCCGGCCGGAGGCGAGCCCGGTCGCTCGCGGCGGTGCCCCCGGCGCCGCTCTGCCCGTCGCCGTCGAAGCTCGGGAAGCGACCTTTTTCGACGCCCCGCGCCGCTCCGAGATGCGCGGCGACGTCCGCGTGGCGCAGGGCGACAGCCTGCTCTTCGCCGACCGGCTGGACGGCGACGAGGAGAAGTCGGTCGCGATCGCCATCGGCCACGTCCGCACGCAGTGGACCGACCGGCCGCCGGAAGGCGCCGAGACCGCCCCCGTGGTGACCGTGATCACCGCCGAGCGATTCGAGTATCGGCGTCAGGCGGGCGAGGCTCACTACTCCGGCGAGGTGGTCGTGCGCCAGGAGCGGCGGGAGATCTTCGGCGACGAGCTCGTCGTCGAGCTCGACGACGAGGGCAAGGCCCGCCGTCTGCTCGCCACCGGCTCTGTGCGCATCGAGGATCGCGCCTCGGGCCGCTCGGTGAGCGGCACGAGCGCCGACTACGACCTCGCGGCGGGCCAGGCGATCGTGCTCGGCGAGCCCGTCGTCCTGCGCGACGAAACGGGCACGGTGCTGCGCGGGCGCCGCGCGCTGTTCGACGAGCGCACCGGCACCTCGCGGCTGCTGAGCGACGAATCGTGACGCGCCCTCCGCAGCGGCTGCTGGCGCGCGAGCTGCGCAAGGTCTATCGCGGCAGAGCCGTCGTCGACGGGGTGTCGATCGAGGTTCATCCCGGCGAGGTGGTGGGGCTGCTCGGCCCCAACGGCGCCGGCAAGACGACGACGTTCTACATGGTGGTGGGCCTGACGCTCCCCGATGCTGGCAGCGTCTACCTCGGTGACGAGGAGATCACGCCGCTGCCGATGTACCAGCGGGCGCAGCGCGGCATCAGCTATCTGCCGCAGGAGCCCTCGGTCTTCCGCCGTCTGTCGGTGACCGACAACCTGCGCGCCATCTTCGAGACCCTGGATCTCGCGCACGCCGAACAGGAGCGCCGCGTCGACCGGCTGATCGAGGAGTTCAAGCTGCAGCGCGTGCGCGACAGCAAGGGCTACATGCTCTCGGGCGGCGAGCGGCGGCGAGTCGAGATCGCCCGGGCGCTGGCGATCAGCCCGGCGTACATCCTCCTCGACGAGCCGTTTGCCGGGATCGATCCCATCGCCGTGCTCGACATCCAAGGTATCATCAACCACTTGAAGCAGATGGGAATCGGAGTGCTGATCACCGACCACAACGTCCGCGAGACCCTGAGAATCACCGATCGCGCCTACATCATCAACAACGGCGCGATCCTGCGCGCCGGCTCGCCACTCGAGCTGTCGACCGACGCGCAGGTGCGGAAGATCTACCTCGGCGAAGCATTCAATCTCTAGCGGCGACGCTGGAACAGGCCATGGCGCTCGAACAGAAGCTCTCCCTCAAGCTCTCCCAGCGACTGGTGATGACGCCGTCGCTGCAGCAGGCGATCAAGCTCCTGCAGATGACGCGCATGGAGCTGGAGACCGTCGTCGCCCAGGAGCTCGAGGGAAATCCGGTGCTCGAGGAGCTCGAGGCCTCCGCGGACGAAGAAGAGGTTCAGGAGCCCGCGGCCGGCAACGGTGCCGAAGCCCCCGGCGAGCTGATGTCGCCGGCCGAGCGAGCGCAGGCGGAGGTGACGAGCTTCGAGCAGTGGATCTCCGAGGACTGGGGGGGCGACGGCGGGCAGGGGGAGTGGGAGGAGCGCGAGGCGCCCCCGATCGAGAATACGCTGACCCGCGAGCCGGACCTCTACGATCACCTCCTGTCGCAGATCCATCTCTCCGATTTCGCCCCGCGCGAGCGCGAGATCGCCGAGGTCGTCGTCGGTAACCTGGATCCCGACGGATTCCTGGTCGCCTCGCTCGCGGAAATCCGCGAGGCGGGCAGCGGTGGGGGAGAGGAGAACGAATGGAGCGAGGAAGAGGTGCGCGAGGCGCTCGCCAAGGTGCGCCGGCTCGATCCGCCGGGCATCGCCTGCTGCAACCTGCGGGAGAGTCTCCTCTTGCAGCTCGACTGCAAGGGAGAGCCGGAGGGCTCGCTCGTGCGCCGCGTGCTCGGCGAGCACTGGGACCTTTTCCTGCGCCGCCACTACCCGGCGATCGCCAAGTCGCTCGGCATCCCACTCGCCGACCTCGAGCCGGTCATCGAGAGCATCCGCTGCCTCGAGATCCGCCCCGGCCGCGCCTTCTCGAACGAGCGGACGCTCTACATCGAGCCGGACGTCTACGTCGTCAAGGTCGGTGACGACTACGTCGTGCAGATCAACGACGACGGCCTGCCGCGCCTGCGCGTCAGCCGCGCCTACCGGCGCATGCTGCAGAAGATGCGTGCCGAGAATCGCCAGGCCGAAGCGCAGTCGTTCCTCACCGACAAGATGCGCTCGGCGCTGTGGCTGATCAAGAGCCTCGACCAGCGGCAGCGCACGATCTACAAGGTCGCGGAGTCGATCGTCAAGCAGCAGCGCGACTTCCTCGACCGTGGCATCGACGAGCTGCGTCCGATGGTGCTGCGCGACGTCGCCGACGACATCGGCATGCACGAGTCGACGGTGTCGCGCGTCGTCTCCAACAAGTACATCCATACACCGCGCGGCCTGTTTCCGCTCAAGTTCTTCTTCCACAGCGGGATCGACCGCGATTACGGCGAGGACATCTCGTCGCTGACGGTGAAGAAGAAGATCCGCGTGCTGATCGAGAACGAGGACCATCGCCATCCGTTGTCGGACAACGAACTGATGCGGATCCTCAAGCGCGAGGGGATCCAGATCGCGCGCCGCACGGTGGCGAAGTACCGCGACGAGCTCAACCTGTCTTCCTCGGCGGATCGCAAGCGGATCTTCTGAGCGCCGGAGAGAGAATCCCATGCAGATCGAATTCGCCGCCCGTCACGTCGCTCTCGACGACCCGCTGCGCAGCCTGACGGAGGAGCGCCTGGGCCGCGCCGTCCGCTTTCTGCGCGAGCCGATCGAGGTGCGTGTCGCCCTCGACGGCACCGCTGGCGACAAGCGACTGGTAGGTGCGGAGGTCCACGTCGTTCACCGACACGGCGACTTGCACGCACGCTGCGAGGATGTCGATCCGCGCGAAGCAATGACTAGGGCGCTGACCGCGATCGAAGTACAGGCCAAGCGGGCGCGCGAGCGCGCCGTCGACAAGCGCCGGCGCGCCAGCCGCGATGCCGCCAGCTCGCGGCAGTGGCCGGTGGACGTGCTGGCGCGCGAGAGTCTGCGCAGCGGCGGCACGCCGCGCATCGTGCGTTCCTCGAGATTCACCATCGAGCCGATGACGCTCAACCAGGCCGCGATGCGGCTCGATTCCTCGCGAAACGAGTTCGTGGTCTTCCTCGACGCCGAGCGCGACAAGGTGAGCGTTCTCTACAAGCGCAAGGACGACGACTACGGATTGATCGCGCCCGAGGGCTGAGCGGTGGCGCGGATCGTCTCTTCGGGCGGGGGAATGGCGCGCGGCAGAGGCGGCGCAGCGCAGCGGCCGTGCGTGTCCGTAGCGAAGGCGGGATGGCGATGAGCGGCGAGCCTGCGGTCGAGGTTCGTGAGCTGTTGGGCGAGGAGCTCTCCGATCTGCGCTTGGCGGTGATCAGCGGCAAGCAGCACCTCGACAACGCCATCTCGCATCCGCGCGTGCAGAAGCCTGGACTGGCCTTTGCCGGCTACTACGAATACATCAAGCCGGGCCGCGTGCAGATCGTTGGCGAGAGCGAGCTGGCCTATCTCGATACCGTCGCGCCGGACGAGCGGCGGCTGCGCTTTCGACACATCGCGGCGCTGCCGATTCCGGTGATCGTGGTGACCAAGGGTCTGACGCCGCCGGAAGACCTGCTCGAGGAGTGCCGTCGTCGCGAAGTCCCCGTGCTGTCGAGCACTGCCCTGTCGTCCGAGGTCATCAAGCGCATCGGCTTCTTCCTCGAGGACCATCTCGTGCCCTCGACGCGGGTGCACGGCACGCTGCTCGAGATCTACGGCATCGGCGTCCTGCTGCTCGGGGCGAGCGGTGTCGGCAAGAGCGAGGCCGCCCTCGACTTGGTGACGCGTGGCCACAGCCTGGTGGCCGACGACCGTGTCACCGTCAAGCGCTATCCGAGCGGGGAGCTCCTCGGTTTCTCCGAGGCGACGATCAAGCACCACATGGAGCTGCGCGGCCTCGGCATCGTCAACGTCAAGGATCTGTTCGGCCTAGCGGCAGTCCGCGAGCGCAAGCCGATCGATCTGGTGGTCGAGCTCGAGGCCTGGCAGGAGGGCAAGGAGTACGAGCGGCTCGGCCTCGACGAGACCGTCTACTCCATCCTCGACACGCCGTGCCCGTATATCCGCATGCCGGTCGCGCCGGGCCGCAACGTCGCCGTGCTGGTCGAGATCGGCGCCCGCAACCACGTCTTGAAGCTGCAGGGCACGCATTCGGCGCGCGATTTCGCCCGCAAGCTGGAGGAGCAGCTTGAACGCAACCGGCAAGGCCGCGCGCGCTAGGCTGGTCCTCGTCACCGGGCTGGCGGGCTCCGGCAAGACGACGGTCGCCAACTGCCTCGAGGATCTCGGCTACTTCGTCGCCGACAACTTGCCGCTGGCGCTGCTCGCGCAGTTCCTCGCCGACCCGGTCGCTCACGCCGGCGGTCGCGAGCGCATCGCGGTGGTCGCCGACCTGCGCTGCGGCGCTTTCGACCGCGAAGGCCCGCGGCTGTGGCGAGGCCTCGATCGCCGTCGCCTGGCGCCGACAATGGTGTTCCTCGAATCGTCGAACGAGGCGCTGGTCCGACGCTACTCGGAGAGCCGCCGCCCGCATCCGCTCGGCGCCGAGGTGCCGGTCGGCACAGCCGTCGATCGCGAGCGCGAAATGCTCGCCGACCTGCGCGGCATGGCCGACGTCGTGCTCGATACCAGCGACTTCTCGGCGCACGAGATGCGCAGCCTCGTCTACCGCGAATTCGGCCGCGAGGCAGGGCACGAGCCGGAGATGACCGTGTCGGTGGTCAGCTTCGGATTCAAGCACGGCCCGCCGCACGGCGCCGACCTCGTCTTCGACGTCCGCTTCCTGGCCAACCCGCACTACGTGGACGAGCTGCGCGAGCGAACGGGGCTCGAGGCTCCCGTCATCGAGTACCTCGCGGCGCAGGCCGATTTCGGCGAGCTCGTGCGCCGCCTGGAGGAGATGGTCGCCTTCCTGCTCCCGCGCTACCGGCAGGAGAATCGCTCCTACGTCACGCTCGCCATCGGCTGCACCGGCGGCCGGCACCGGTCGGTCGTGGTCGCCGAGCGCCTCGCCGCGGGCCTGCGCCAGCGCGGTTGGGAGGTGGGGGTGCGGCACCGCGAGCTGGAGCGCCGTCCGGCGTGATCGGCGTCCTCGTCGTCACGCACGGCCGGCTGGCGGAGGAGCTGCTCGCCGCCGCCGAGCACATCACCGGGCGGCTCGAGCGATTTCGCGCCCTGGCTCTCGATTGGAGCGAGGGTCTCGAAGCGGCGAACGAGAAGATCCGCGCCGAGATCGGCGCCCTCGACGACGGCGACGGCGTGCTGCTGCTCACCGACATGTTCGGCGACACACCCTCGAACGCGGCCCTCGCCTGCTGCGAGGAGGGTCGAGTCGAGATCGTCTCGGGGGTCAATCTGCCGATGATGGTGCGCCTCGCCTGCACTCGCCAGGGCTCGGCGACCCTGCCCGAGGTGGCGCGCTGGCTCGAGATCAAGGGTCGGCAGAGCATCCGGCGCGTCTCGGGCGGCGAGCGAGGTCCGCAGGCGGTGGGGGAGCCGAGTGGTGACTGAGACGCCGCTCGAGGTGGTCAATCGGCTCGGGCTGCACGCTCGCGCCGCAGCCAAGCTGGTCCAGCTCGCCGCCGGTTTCGAGAGCCGAGTGACGCTGCTCTCCGTCGACGGCGAGGAGATCGACGCCAAGAGCATCCTCGGCATCCTGCTGCTGGCGGCGGGACAGGGGACGCGATTGACCCTGCGTTGCGACGGCCCGGACGAGGAGCGCGCCGGCGCCGCCATCGGCGCCCTGTTCGCCGAGCGCTTCGGCGAGGGAGAATGAGGCCGTGAGCAACCGCGGGCCAGCCGTCACGTTGACCGGCATCGGTGTCTCGGAAGGCATCGCGATCGGTCGCGCGGTCGTGCTCGCGCGCCGCGACGTCGAGGTCTTCCGCATCCCGATCGCAGAGGAGGGCATCGCCGGCGAGCTGGCGCGCCTGCGCAGCGCGCGAGAGGAGACCCTGCGCGAGATCGAGCGCAACCGGGGCAGGGCGGGCAGTCTCTACGGCGAGGAGCTGTCGACGATCTTCGAGGCGCATGCGCTGCTTCTCGCCGACACCACCTTCCTCGACGAGATCGAGCGCCGCATCGCCCGCGATCGCGTCAACGCCGAGTGGGCGGTCCACGAAGTGGCGGTCGACCTCATGCGCCGCTTCGCGGCCATCGACGACGACTACTTGCGGGAGCGCGGTCAGGACCTCGAGGACGTCTCGCGCGAGCTCCTGCGCAAGCTGCAGGGGATCTCCCACCACGAGGTGAGCGAGATCGCGGGCGATGTCGTGCTGGTGGCCTACGACGTCGTGCCTTCGGAGGCCATCCGGCTGGCGCGCGCCAACGTCGTCGGGTTCGTCACCGAGGCGGGTTCGCGCGCCTCGCACACCTCGATCATCGCCCGCTCGCTGGGGGTCCCCGCCGTCGCGGCGGTCGTCGGCGCCACCGACGCCATCACCGACGAGGATCCAGTGGTCGTCGACGGCAAAACCGGCGAGGTCGTGCTGCATCCGACCGCGGAGATCCTCGCCAGTTACGAGCGGGTGCGCAGCGGGCTGCGACGCATCAAGGCGCAGCCGGAGGCGGGCGCGCGGCTGGGCGAGCCGGCGCGCACGCGCGACGGGGTCGAGATCGAGCTGCTCGCCAACATCGACCTCCCCGAGGAGCTGACGCTCTACGCGGGCAGCGGCGGGCGCGGCATCGGTCTCTATCGCAGCGAGTTCCTCTACATGGAAACCGATCCGCGACTGCCGACCGAGGAGGATCACTTTCGCATGTACCGGCGGTTGCTGGACGCGGCGGCGCCCCATCCGGCGACGATTCGTACCTACGATCTCGGCGGGCGCAAGCTGGCGCGCGAGATGATGGAGAGTCTCGAGGACAATCCGGTGCTCGGCCTGCGCGGTATCCGTCTGACGCTGGCGCGGCCGCAGATCTTCCACACCCAATTGCGTGGGCTGCTGCGCGCGGGGGCCGGACGCGACCTCTGGATCATGGCCCCGATGGTGAGCCGGATGGAGGAGGTGCGTGCGCTGCGCGCGGCACTGGCGGGCGTGGCCGAAGCGCTCGCCGGCGAAGGGGTGCCGCACGCCCAGGACTGTAAGGTGGGGATCATGATCGAAGTTCCGGCGGCGGCGATCGCCGCCGACCTGCTCGCCCGCGAGGTCGATTTCTTCGCCATCGGCACCAACGACCTCATCCAGTACTCGCTGGCCGTCGATCGCAACAATCAGCACGTCGCCGAGCTCTACGAGCCGCTGCACCCGGCGATTCTCCGCATGCTACGCTCGGTCGCGGCCGAGGGTCGCAAGGCGGGGATCCCGGTCAGCCTGTGTGGGGAGATGGGGGGAGATGCGCG
>Ga0326597_10011458_pt1 | contig 11752 bp, 15 predicted proteins | sample RVTome_12_FD_203789 | JGI IMG/M metagenome (GOLD analysis project Ga0326597, IMG submission 203789) | Soil microbial communities from uranium-contaminated site in the Upper Colorado River Basin, Wyoming, United States - RVT100D185 | ecosystem: Environmental > Terrestrial > Soil > Contaminated >...
GATAGCCTGGATTGTGATTTTTCGCGCACTGCTTCATCTCGCCACCGACCGGAGGACGGAAGCGCTTTCATGGCGGCATGGAAATCGGCTGGCCGGATGTGCTCGTGTCGACTGTCCTGATCCTGGTGGCAGTCGTCCTGTCGTTGTGGAAGGGGCTGGGAGCCGAGCGATCAATCCTCTGGTCAGCGTTTCGCGCCGCGGTTCAGCTTCTTGTCGTCGGCTTGTTGTTTCGACTCATCTTCGAGTCGGCATCCGCCATGACCGGGGCGTGGGTATGGGTGGTCGGGATGGTCATCGTCTCGGTTGAGGTGGTCAAACGCCGCGCACCCCGGATCCCGATGGTCCGCGCCGGGGCCTATGCAGCTCTCGCCGGTGCACTTGCTGTGTGCCTCGGGATAGTCTTCGGGCTCGACGTCTTCGATCTGGAGCCGGTCACCTTTGTGGTCGTCGCGGGAATTACGCTCGGCAACACCATGCCATCGGCGGTGCTTGCCATGGATGTGGCTGCGAAAGCCTTCACGGACAATCCGGGGAGAATCGAAGGCGCCCTTGCCCTCGGCATGGACTCCGTTGCCGTCAACCGGATCATCGCACCAGAGGCAGTGAGGGCTGCGCTAATCCCACAGATCGAGAGGACCAAGGTGGTCGGTCTGATTGCCTTGCCGGGCGCCATGACCGGTATGTTGCTCGCCGGGGCGGACGCATTCAGCGCTGTCCTGGTCCAGCTCGTGATCATGTATTTGATTCTGGGTGCAGTGGCAATAGCGGTCGTCACCGTTGTCGCATTGGTCGGGGTGCGTGCCTTCACCGCCGATGGGCGCCTCGAAGAGTGGGTACGGACACAAAGCCGGTGAAATGCCCAGGTAAGAACGGTGCCGCAAATACGCTGGCTTCGATGCTCGACGACATGGACAGGGCCCTCCTCGACTTCGAGCGGGGATGGGCTAATCGATCAGGCCCCAAGGACTGGATCATCGAATGGGATCTCGGCCTCACCGCCGAGGCGTATTACACGCGCCTTCGAGAGCTGATTTTTGATATCGCTGCCAGAACCTATGATCCACTGACCGTGCTCAGACTTGAACGAATCATCGAGTCCCAAGGAACGGCAGAGGCGGTCGGCTGATGGCCAACAAGGGGCGTCACCTGGGGGACGGCGGCAACTTCTATCGCGATCTTGCCATCATGGTGGCGGCGATCATCTCCGTTGGAGCCATAGTCTTTTTCCTTTTGTTCTTCTTTGCCGGCGACACCGTATCGGAGACGACCACAACCAGCTCGACGACGTCGACCTCCACATCGACAACTCTCGGAGAAAGCTCCACAACGGAAGGGACCGTTCCCTCAACCACGACGACGCCGGCCACGATCCCGGTTCGTGCCAACGAAGATGTGCGCGTCGTGGTGCTCAACTCGGTGGGGATTGGCGGAGTCGCGGGCCGGTTCACCCAGGAGCTCGCCGACCTGGGCTATCAGACCCTGCAGGCGGATGACTACAGCCCCGCGCAGAACCCGACACGAATCTGGTTCCGTGACGGCTTCTCGGCGGAAGCCAACGCGCTCGCCGAGTACATGCTTGAAGACAGCGGAACCGAGGGGCTCGCCGAACCCCTCCCCGATGAGACTCTCAAGCCGGGCGCCGACCTTGTGGTGGTATTGGGTACCGGATACAAGGAATGACCCATGTCGCTCCCCGGAAACGGGGTGGTAGGACTTGGGCCCTTCCCGTAGCCACAACGCTGATCATCGCTGGATTGGTCGTGTTCGGAGTTCTGAGCACATCGCTGGTTATCGACGTTGTCTCATGGTGGCCCGTCTGGGTTGTCCTCCTCGGCCTCGGCCTCTGGGCAAGGGGACGGAGGCTGGGCGAGCTTCGTATCGGGGGGTTGGTGTCGGTGGCAGCAGTTGCGGTTGCGGCTGTCTTTGTCGTGGGGCATGTGCAGGGATGGGCCCTCATGCCGTCTTCAGCGGGGTCATTGACCGGAAGCACCGATTCCGGTTTCACATCTGGTGGCTTCTCCGCGAGAGTCCCGGGCGGCGACCTGGTGCTTGCAGTCGGTCCGCCGGGGCGGCTCTACGAAGCCGAGCCGCTGCGCCGGGGCGGAGACATTGCAGCTCCCGTGGCTGTGGAACGTTCCCAGGATTCCGATGTGTCTGTTGTCCTCTCCCCCTCTGAAGACCCGGGCCTTTTCATGTGGGCCGGGTGGCGGGTGAACCTTTCTCCGTTGCCTGCCTGGTCATTCACGCTGGAGGGAAACATCGAAGCCGATCTCAGCGGGCTGGTAGTCGAGAACCTCCAGCTGACGGGTACCGGATCCGTGCAGCTTGGATCGGTTGAGCGGAGCACGCCACTCACCGTGTCGGGGGATTTCGTCGTACAAGTCCCTGAGGATGTGCCGGTGAGGGTTGTCGGTCCGGCCGAGATTCCGTCCGACTGGGAGCGCACCGACGTCGGGGCGGCATCGCCGGTGACCGGGCAGGGCTGGGTTATTTCGGTGGCCGACGGCGCCATTGTCGAGATTCGCGTCCGATAGGAAACGGTGGGTACACTCGCCGCGTGCCATCTGATCGCCTCAGACGCAGTGCCCTGATCGTCTGGACGGCTGTCGGGGGAATCGCCCTCTTCGCCGTGTTCCTATTCGTCGCTGAGTCGATTCGGGTGATTTGGCTTCCTCTTGTGTTCGCCGCTGGCCTCGTGTTTCTGCTCGAACCCACGGTGCGCGCCTTTGACAGGATGGGTTTTCGCCGCGTCTTCAGCGCTATTTTCGCCCTTGTCGCCCTGGCAGGTCTGATTGTGGCGATAGTGGTTCTCGTCCTCCCAACGATCCGTGAGCAAGCCGCGGAGTTCATCGGGGACCTGCCCGTATTGTGGGGCGGATTGGTCGACAGGATCAGGGATGTCGCAGGTCGTCTCGGCTACGACGTTGATGAGCTCCTGACCCAGGGTGCCATCGAGGAGTGGCTCGACGATCCGTCGAATCAGGCGACACTTCAGGAACTTCTTTTCGGATTCGGAGCGGGTGCGGGCACAGTCATCAGAGGTGTGACCGAGGCTGTCCTAGTTATCGTTCTTGCCCCGGTCCTTGCCCTTTACATCCTGATTGACCTCGACAAGTACCGAGCACAGGCCCTCGAGTTGACCCCGGACGAGCACCGGCCGGAGTTTGCGTTTGTCGGTGGTGAAGTAGGAACCGCGCTGGGCTCGTTCGTCCGCGGGCAACTGCTTGTCGCTCTCGTCGTTGGCATCGCCTCAAGCATCGGGATGTGGGCGATCGACCTGCCTTTCTGGCTGCTGATCGGCATGCTCGCCGGGTTGCTCAATCTGATCCCTTTCCTCGGCCCGTTCGTCGGTGGAGCTCTCGCCGCGGGTGTTGCCTTGCTCTCCGGTGACTTGAGTCAGGCCATCTGGGCCGTCTTGATCTTCACCGCGATTCAACAGATCGACAACCATGTGATCACCCCGCTCGTGCAACGGACCAGGGTGAAGCTGTCGCCCATGGTCATCGTCCTGGCATTGATTATCGGTGGCTCCGTGGCTGGACTCCTAGGGGTACTCATCGCCGTTCCCGTGACTGCGGCCGTCCGGATCATCATCGGCCATCTCTGGCGAACCCGGATCCTGGGTCAGTCGTGGCAGGAGGCGAGCGAGGCCATGATCGAAGTGACACCCCCGCCGGACCGGATCGCCGGCATCAGGAGGCGCAGCGTCAATCAGTCCCGTCTTTTCGACACCGCCGAGATACAAAGCTGGTCAGAAGGCGACGTCCCCCCCAGCGAGTAAGCGAGCGAACGAAGTCCGCGAGCGGAACGAGCGGCTGTTCCCCCAGAGACGAAGTCGAATGGGGGAAGGTCCCTGCCCGCCCTCCGAGGGGGGGTCGAGAGCATCAAGTTGAGCGCGGACGCGTCAGCGGCGCGCCTCAAACAGCGTGGGTTGGGACCTGCCCCCCTCCCCGGCTCCTTCGGTGCCGGTACTCCCCCCATCGCTAACGCTCTGGTGGGAGAGATGGGGGGTCGGCGGTGGTACTCCCCCCACCCTTTCGGGCGGTGGGAGAGATGATGCTGTCGCCGGTACTCCCCGCACCACTTCGTCTTCGTGCGGTGGGACAGATAGGGGGTGGGGCGTCCCCGCTTGCTGCACGGTCCGGATCACCCGAAAGCCCACCACCCCAAGGGACTCTCCTTATGTCGTAGGGCTGGAAACCAACGATCTTGAGAGTGTGATGTCCTTCTGTGGCGCGGCCCGGATCGGCCACAGGCGCGCAGAGGACCAGAAGTGGAGGGTCATCGAACGCCACCCGGCCCCGGTTGAAGTCATATCCAACCTGAAGCGTCCGCTCCGCCGGCCGCCAGACCGGATGCGAGCGGTGAGATCTCTCCCGCCGGGGTTATGTACGTGGGGGCGGCAGTTGTGGCGTAGTGGGTGAACTACCGGATCAGGCTGAAGGTACTCGAGCCCGTAGCGATCGAGTTGCAGTTCGTTGTTGCGGAAGGTGGGGCTGGCCTGGATGAGATTGTGGGCGGTGGAGCACGAGTCGTGGAGAAAGCCCGGTAGGTTGAGCTCTTCTGTGGCGGTATCTCCCCCAATCACCGGTCTGGCTTCCAGCACCACACAACGCAGCGGCCTTGGCGAGATAGGCCGCAGCGATCAGGCTGTTGTGACCGGCCCCTGCCACCACCACATCGAACTCAGCATCGCGCCATCAACAAGCCCTGCCCGACCCTCAGTCCCAGTCGAGGAAGGAGGGGAGCCGTCCGGCGTTGCGCAAGCTTCCCACAATCCCCTGCGGGAAAAAGAGCAGGACGATCAGAAGTATCCCACCGGTGACGACGATGTTGAGGGCAGTTGCTCCGAATTGCACGATCGAAAACTCGTTGACCAGGGCGATGAGGACGGCCCCGATTACCGGCCCGGCCACGGTTGCTCTTCCACCAATGATGGAACTGAGGACCATCTGGGCGGCGATGGCGATCTGGAAGAACGTGATCGGTCGGAAGTATGACAGCGAGTAGCCGAAGAGTGCCCCGGCGATACCTATGAAGAATCCGCTGATGGCGAAGGCGCTCACCTTGTAGAATCGGGTGTTGATGCCGGCCACTTCGGCTTTGGTCTCGTCCTGGGATATCGCTCGGAGGCCGAGCCCGAACTTGGAGTGGGCGATCCGGTAGGACAGATAGACCGACCCGATCGCGCAAATCGCCATCCCGTAATAGAAGGGCACCTTGAGCCACTCGACCGGCAAGGGCGGGAGGGGAAAGCCGAGGCCGCTGGAACCGCCGGAGAGGGCCCAGTTGTCAACCAGGTTGTTGACCAGCAGCACCAGGGCGATGGTGGAAATGATGAAGGCTGGTCCTCGTGCTCTCAAGGTGATCAGCCCGAAGAACCCCCCGACCAAGACCGCAAAGAAACCTGCCACGATCGCACTGAGGAATGGCGAGATCCCAAGGTAGGCGAGCAACATCCCCGAGAAATAGGCACCTGCACCCAGGAACATGTTGTGACCCAGAGAGATATAGCCGGCGTATCCACCGAGGATGTCCCAGCTGGAGGCAAGGGTCACCCACATCAAGACGATCAGCCCTACCTGGAGCACGTAGTTGTACCCGTTCATGGAGCGAAGGAAGGGGAGTCCGAGAACTGCGATTAGTACCACTACCAGGACCAGGCGCTTGACCAGGGTCCCCTGCCCCTCGCTGGCTTCGTCATTTACGAGAGGGTCGTGCTCGATCGTGGGTTCGACTCGGGCGTCGGTCACTAGATACGCACCACCTTCCCGAACAGACCTTGTGGACGGAACATCAAGACGAGGAACAGAGCCAAGTAAAAGGTGATCGGCGACCAACTGGGTCCAAACCTATCGGTCACAAAAGCGCTGGCGACGGCGAGGGTGAGGGCACCGAGGATCGCGCCCTTGAGGCTCCCCATTCCTCCCAGCACAATTAGAGACAGCAAGATTGCCACCCATTGCCAGTGCCGGGATGGGAAAAAGGCAAAGAGGTAGCTGAGCAACGACCCGGCCGCCCCGGCCAGGGCCATGCCCATACCGAAGGAAATCGCAGATATTCGGCGCACATTGACACCTACGATCTCAGCCGCAGTTCGGTTCTGCATCGTCGCCCGCACCGCGGTGCCGGTCTTAGTGAACGTGAGAAAAGCCCACAACATAGCAAGTAAGGCGATGCTGACCCCGGTAGCTATCGCTTGACCCTTGGGAAGAAAGAGGTCGGCAAAGAAGAAAGACTGGGTGGCGTAAGAGGGGCGGGTCGACCGGAAGATCCCGGTGAAGAAGAACGTCAGGAGTCCCTCGATGGTGAGGGCGAGCCCGAAGGTCATCAACACCGTCATCTCGACGTATCTCTCGGTGCCTTCGATTCTTCGAAATAGCAGCAAGTAAACCCCAACTCCCAGGGCGAACATGACCGGCATGGTGATGGCGATCGACACCACCGGGTCAACCTGATAGATGTCAAACGCAAAGAATGCTATGTAGGCGGCGAGGATCATAAAGGCAGCGTGGGCCAGATTGACCACGCGCATGACTCCAAAGAGCAGGGTTAGGCCCGAGGCCATCAACGCATAGACCCCACCCAGGATCAGTCCCAGTATCAATACCTGAAGGAAGTTGGTCACTGATCCGACTCCTTCGTGGCAGCAACGGTTGTCCCGAGGTATAGCTCACGGATTCGTGGATCCTCCAGGATCCCGGTGGCCGGGCCTTCGAATCGGTTGGTACCCAGATCGAGGACGATTCCCCAATCGGCGCATCGCAGACCCTTGTGAGCGTTTTGCTCGACCAGGAGGACCGTGATACCCAAGTCCCCCAGGCCCTGAATAGTGGCGAATATCTGATCGGCCACCTGGGGGGCAAGTCCCAGGCTGGGTTCGTCGATCATCATCAGGGTAGGATTGACCATCAGTGCCCTCCCCAGGGTCACCATCTGCTGCTCGCCCCCGGAGAGGGTGCCTCCCAGTTGTGCCCAGCGCTCTCCCAATATCGGGAACATTTCGATGACTCTTTGCATCCGGGTCTGGATCATATTCCTATCAGTTATCGAGTACGCCCCCATCATCAGGTTCTCTCTGACGGTCATTGCAGGGAAGACGGTCCTCTCCTGGGGCACGTAACAGATCCCGATCCTGAGAAGCTCATCGGGTCTCATACCTCCCACCGGAGCACCCCGAAAGAGGACTTCTCCATCCCGGGGGGCGAGAATGCCACAAATCACCTTGAGGAGAGTCGACTTGCCGGCTCCGTTGGGACCGATGATGCAATAAGAGCGGCCCTCTTCGATGTTGAGAGTGACAGTGTCGAGGATATCGGGGCCTACCCCATAGCCTGCCCTCACCTGAGATAGCTGCAGCAAGGAGGTCATGCTCTTCCCAGATAGGCATCGAGTACGGTGTCGTCCTTCTGGATCTCGTCGGGAGTCCCCGCCACTAGTACCTCACCGTGAGCCATCACCACGACTTTGTCGCTCAGTTGCATCACCATATCCATTTTGTGTTCGATCACAAGAAAGCTGATTCCTGCTCGATTGAGAGTGCGGATGCGGTCAACTATGCGCTCCAACAGCGCCGGGTTGACCCCGCTGGCCGGTTCATCGAGAAGGATCAGCTTTGGTTCCGACATGAGCACGGAGGCAAACTCCAGCAACTTTTTCTGCCCGTAGGACAGCTTCTTGGCACTGGTATTGGCAAGGTAGGTGATTCCCACGAAGTCCAGGAGTTCCATCGCACGATCGCGCTCTCGGCGGAGAATCTTTGATCCGAAAAGGCTTCGCAGACCTCCCAGCGGTGAGCTCACCACCATGTTCTCAAGGACTGTCATGTCGCCGAGGTCGCGGGTGATCTGAAAGGTGCGGCTCATGCCCAACCTGGTCAGCTGGTGAGGATATCTCCCGGTCACGTCGCGGCCTTCGAAGATGACCTTTCCCCCGTCGGCCGTGATAATGCCGTTGATCACGTCGAAGGCGGTGGTCTTGCCAGCGCCGTTGGGCCCTATCAGAGCGGTGATCGATCCTTCCTCCACGGTGAACGAGCAGTCTTTGACGGCTTGCAGGCCGCCAAAGGTCTTGTTCAGCCCGCGCGCTTCCAATACTGTCGTCATAGTTCCCCGGCGCTCGATCGTGTTGCTGAGGGGTTAAGAAGGGGGGCCGGGATCGCCCGGCCCCCCTGCTTGATCGCTGTTACCACTCCGGCTTGGGATAGACCAGGTCAACCGAGCCTTCCACGGCCGGGTACACGACCTGGAGCTCCCCGTCCTGCCATTGGACGAGAATATGTGACCGCTCGATAGGCAGTCCCTTCTCGTCCCAACGGAACTCACCGAGCACGGTCAGGACCGGATCGTCGGCTGTCCGAGTAGCGAAGAACTCGCGCAAGGCAGCCTGATCGGTGCCGCCGGTGGCGAGGATCGCCTGCTCCATGCCCTGGCAGACCGCGAAGGGAATGGCTTCGTCCTCGTCGGGGGGGCGACCATGCACCGCCGTGAAGTCCTCGATGAAGTCAGCGTTGCTGTAGGACTCACCAGCCAGGAGGCTGTCGAAGTTGGCCGAGGGATGCCAGGAGACGTGGATGATGATTCCTTCTTCGTCCCCGCCAAGCTCGTCCCGGAATTCCGACTGGGCACCCTGAGACATGTAGAGCAGATCGGGCTGATAACCGATCGTCTTGAAGGCGTTCACAGTCTCGATTGCTTCTTCGACCGAGGCAGTCCCCACAAAGACGATGTCGGCGTCGGCAGCCTGAATCGAGTTGGCGAGGTTGATCCAGTCGTTGAACTCTCCAACCGGCCAACTCTGCTCGAGGACGGGCTCGATGCCACCTTCAGACAACCAACCGGGGGATAGATCGAGCACCACCAGCGGGTCGGTGCCAGGGAGCTCGACGGTTGCTCCCACCAGTCCAGCAGCGATCGACAAGGCGAAGAAGTCGTCGGCGCCGATCACAGCCGCAGTCTGCGGGTAGGCGTCGGCGGGAATGATTCCTTCATCGCGATAGTGTCCGAGGGCCCGCACCGGGGTAGCGCCGATCACTTCGGCTGTTCCCTGCTGGAAGTAGAAGAGGTTCTCGTAGCCCCGCTCCCAGATCCGACCGGCACCGCCCGAGGGGACCGGGTAGACCCAGCCGTTCTGCTCGGCAACAGTCGAGGTCGGGAAAGTAAGAGCGCTGGAGAACGTACCAAAAAGCACATCCGCTACCCCGGTAGTGATGAAACGCTCGTACTGGCTGATGGAGGTTTGCTCGTCCGAGCGGCTGTCCTCCACCAGGAGTTCGACCGGTCGACCCAGCATGCCACCTCGATCGTTGATTAGATCGACGCAAAGCTGAAACCCGTCCCGGTGTTTGACCGCCGGAACGGAAAATTCGCCCGTCAGTGGTAACGACGTGGCGATCACGATCGGGTCGCCTTCTGTCACGGCCGTGGTGTCTGTCGGTGCTTCGGTTGTGGTCCCAGCCGCGGAAGTAGTAGTCCCGCCAGCTGCGGTGGTGGTCGTTGTGGAGCCACCGCCACAGGCTGCGAACACCAGGGCGATCACCACCATCGACATCATCAACGTTCGGTGTTGCTTCATTGCTACCCCTCCTCCTCAGTTGCTTAGTTGACTCTCGTGTCCGGAGGGTGGCCGGTAACGAGGCTTGAGAGCGCAAACGATTGTGGACTCGGGTGTCGATTGTATAGATCGGGTTGGAGGGCGTCAACAAGTCCCAATCTTAAGCCCTCGCGGCGCCTCCTTGTCGGCCAATTTCTCCTAGATCCGGCCGGTATTCCACATCTTGCAATGGGCAGCGTCCCGTCGGGTGGTGAGGATTCAGGGTGTGATTCCCGGTGGCGGCTGGTTGCCGGCGGTGATGCCGGTGGCCGCAGGGTCAGTATCCCATGTCGGGTTGAGGGCTGCCATTGATCCTTCGGAGAGGTATCGGCGACCGATGACGGTCCAGTCGTCGTGGAGGTCCGAGAGGATGGCACCGACCAGCCGGTAGACGGCTGGTTCGTTGGGGAAGATCCCGACGACGTTGGTGCGTCGTTTGATCTCTTTGTAGACCCGTTCGAGGGGGTTCGTCGACCAGATCTTGGACCAGTGGGCTTTGGGAAAGGTGGTGAACGCCAACACTTCGGTCTTGGCGATGTCCATGAGGGCGGCAGCTTTCGGGTGGGCACCGGCGAGACTGTCCCGGACCACCTCCCACTGGCGGTCGATGTTGTCTGCGCTGGCCTGAACGAAAGATGTTCCGGAACGCGGCGGCGATGATGTCACGGCGGTCTTTGGGGACGGTGGCACCCAGGTTGCGGGCGAAAAGGACTTTGCACCGCGGTGCGACGCCCCTTGGAACACCCGGCCGATGGCGGCGACCAGACTGGCGTGTTCATCGGAGATGACCAGACGGACACCGTGGAGCCCGCGGGAACGGAGCCCACGGCCGAACTCGGTCCAGAACGTCTCGGATTCGGAGTCACCGACCGCACGGCCCGACACTTCCCGGCTGCCGTCGGCGGCGACCCCGGTGGCGATCACCACCGCTTTGGAGACCACCTGATGGTTCACTCGGCAGTGGACGTAGGTGGCGTCAACGAAGACGTTGGGGGAACTCGATGTGATCGAGTCGCCGGTTCCTGAACGCGTCAACGGACTCGTCGAGGCCGCACAGATCCGTGACACCTCCGATCGGGAGATCCCCGATCCGATCCCCAACGCTTCGACCGGGTCATCGACATCCCGGGTCTACACACCAGCCACATACGCTTCCATCACCACCGCATACAACGCCTGATCGATCCGACGGCGCGGCTGGAGAATCTCAGGGAAGAACGATCCCTGCCGCAGTTTGGGGATACGCAGTTCGATGTCACCGGCCTGGGTGGCCAACAGCCGATCCCGATACCCGTTGCGTTCGGTCACCCGAGAATCGGTCCGCTTATAGCGGAGGGCGCCGATGACCCCGCCAGCTTCGGCCTCGATCAGTTCTTGCCATCACCAACCGGACCGACTCACGGACAAGATCGATCCCGTCGGCCGACCGGAACGCTTCCATCAGCGCATCTACGGCAGAATGGTCCAGGGTCATCGGTGCTACCTCACTAATGAGCACTTCGCGGTACTCACCGAGAATCGCACCGATGACCCACCCAACAGTGGATCACCCAAAAGCCCACCACCCCAAGGGACTCTCCTCCCACCAACGACGCCACCCAACTTGTCGGGGGGATATAGGGAGGTCGCCCCCCTTGCAAGTTGTCTAGATATCGCCCAGGTATGCCTCGCGCATCTGGGGGTTGGCCAGTAGGGCTTCGGCCGTGTCGGCGAGGACGATCCGGCCGGTCTGGAGCACGTAGCCTCGATCGGCGATTGATAGAGCCATGTTGGCATTTTGTTCCACCACGAAGACAGTGGTTCCTGCCTTGTTGATCTGGTCGATGATCTCGAAGTTCTGCGCGACGAGCTTGGGGGCCAGACCCATCGAAGGTTCGTCCATCAGCAGCACCTTGGGCCGGGCCATCAGCGCACGACCCATGGCCACCATCTGTTGTTCGCCACCGGAAAGTGTCCCGGCCTTCTGGCCGAGCCTTTCCTTGACTCGAGGGAATAGCTCGAAGACACGGTCGTAGTCGGATTCGAGGTTCTCGCCGTGGCGGAGATAGGCCCCGATTTCGAGGTTCTCCCGGACGGTCATCCGCTTGAAGAGGCGCCGGTTCTCCGGGACCATGGTGACGCCATGGGCGACTCGATCGGCGGTACTCCACTCGTTCACGTT
>Ga0326597_10011459_pt1 | contig 11752 bp, 11 predicted proteins | sample RVTome_12_FD_203789 | JGI IMG/M metagenome (GOLD analysis project Ga0326597, IMG submission 203789) | Soil microbial communities from uranium-contaminated site in the Upper Colorado River Basin, Wyoming, United States - RVT100D185 | ecosystem: Environmental > Terrestrial > Soil > Contaminated >...
CGCGTGCGTGATGCTGTCAGCAGCATCGGGCAGGACGGGGACCTGGGCCAGGCCGTCGTTCAGCCGGGGCGCCGCCGCCGAACGACGAGGGCGGTCGCGGCCAGGGCGACGAGGCTGCCGCCGACCAGGGCGCCGATCTCGCGCAGGGCCACTTCGCCGTATCGTCGGCCGGGGACGCCGAGCGTCACCTGGGGCAGGGTGGGCCAAACGGTCGCGTCGTCGAACTCAACGGGAGGCGGGTCGTAGCGCTCGATCTCGTCCCAGCCGACGAGCGTCCCGTCGGCCAGGCGGAACCGCTGGTCCACCCACAGGTCACCCGATCCCTCGGCCGCTTCGTCGATGACGATCGCCTCGGTCCGAAGGATGCGCTGGTGCATCTCCGCGCCGCCGACGAGCCCGACGATCGCGACGATCCCGCCGAGGATGACCGCCGGCAGGGCGCGGCCGAGCACCGCGCCCACGGTGACCGCCAGCGCGAACACGAACACGGCTCGCGCCGCGAGGACGGGCCCGCGCGTTCCGAACCCCGCGAATGCGTTCGCCGGATCGATCCCTGGCTCCGCCGCCGCGATCCAGCGATCCGCGGCGGCGCCGAGGACGAGCCCGACGACCGTCACGAAGACGAGGACCGGCACGAGGCGGTGCGCCAGCCAGCGCATCCGCGACGGCGTCAGCGCCCAGGCCAGGCGGGTGGTGCCGCGCTCGAGCTCGCGGCCCACGACGGAGACGCCGATGAGGAGGGCGGCGGCGAGGGGTACGAAGCCGGTGAGTCCGGACACGATCCAGCCGCGACCCGAGACGATGCCGTAGAACTCGTTGATCTTGAATTCACACTCCCGGGGCGTCGCTGCCCCGGACCGCATCGCGTCGCTGCACGTTGCCGTCCAGCCGACCGCATCGAGCTGCGTCGCAATGAGGATCGTGGCCAGGACGCCGAGCACGGCGAGCACGCTGAACACGGCTAGCTCGAACCGATGGAGGCGGGCGGTGATCCGGCCGGCCGCGAGCGCGGTCATCACGCGGCCACCGCTTGGAGGACCGACTGATCCCGGCCCGCCGCGAGATGCCCCAGCACGACCTCCTCGAGCGTCGCCGGCCGGCCGCGGGCCGGTTCCCCGGAGCCGGTCCGGACGAGGGACACGGACTCGCCGGTCGTGTCCATGAACGTGCCGACAACGTCGTCCGCGTGGGTCGCCGCCTCAACCATGCGATGCGCGGCGAGGGACTCCGCGATCGACAGGTCGAGCAGTTTTCGGCCGCCACCGAGGACGAGGAGGCGGTCGCACGCCTGCTCGATGTCGGTGATGACGTGTGACGACAGGAGCGCGGTCGCCCCGTCGGCTCGGACCGCGTCGACGAGGACATGGAGGAACTCGCGCCGGGCGAGGGGGTCGAGCGACGCGAGCGGCTCGTCGAGGAGGAGGACCGGCGCCCGCGCCCCCAGCGCGAGCGCCAGCCCCACCTGCGCCTGCTGCCCACCGGACAGCTCGTCGGCGCGCGAGTCGAGCGGGATCGAGAGCTGATCGAGGCGTGCTCGCGCGAGCGTCGGATCGAACCCAGGGCGCAGCGTGACCGCGAGGTGGACGTGGTCGTCGACCGTCAGCTCCCGGTAGAGCGACGGGGACTGCGGCACATAGCCGACCTGCCGGATCGCCCGACCGCGCTCCCGCCACGGGTCGATCCCGGAGACGAGGACCCGCCCCGCCGTCGGCCGCTCGAAGCCCACACCGGCCTTGATCATCGTCGACTTGCCGGCGCCGTTCGGACCCACGAGCGCGGTGATGCTGCCCTCCGGGACCGCGACGTCAACGTCGCGGAGCGCCCAGCGACGCCGGTAGCGCTTGCCCAGGTGGTGCGCCTCGAACCCGAAGTCCATTCCCATCCCTCCGTCAGTCTCGGGACCATCGTCGCCGTCTGCGCGTCGCGCGAGCACCCCTGGACCGACGGAGGCGCGTTGCGGGATTCCACGGAAGCCCGGGCCGAGGACGGTCTGCTACCGTCGGCCCGATGACGACGGAGCTGCGCGATCGCCTTGCGCTGCTCGTCGCGGGCCTATGCATCGCGGCGAGCCTCGTCGCTCTCGCCGTCGGGCGTGTCGACGTCGGCATCTACCTGGCGGCCGAAGGCGACCGAGTCGTGGTGTCGCATGTCTCGCCGGGTAGCCTCGGTGCCCGCGACGGCGTGACCCAGGGGATGGTCGTGGTCGAGTTGAACGGCGCCCAGCTCCTCGCGCTGCCGCAACCCGTCTATCCAAGCGAGTGGCCGGACACCGGGGAGGAGCCGGAGCCCATCGGAGTGGAGCCGAGCGAGCCGACGCCTGTCTCGATCGACCCCGTCGCCCTCAACGAGCTCCTCAACCAGTCGATCGGGTGGATCGGCCTGATCCAGCCGTGGGAAATCGATGCCGGCAGTGTCGAGACCGGCTACCAGGTGAACGGCTACTTGTACAGCCACTACTTCGACGGCGGGTCGACCGTGCCGCTTGCGCTCGGCGTGCTGATCCTCGGTGCCGGAGGCTGGCTCCTCGCGAGCGGGCGCGGCGGCACGTCACTTCGACCCCTGGCCGTCCCGGCGGCTGTCGCCGTGGCGGCGCCGCTCATCGTCCAGCCACTCGAGGCGACCTGGTGGGTCCCGGCGATCGGGCTGGCGGGCGTCCTGTCGACGGCGGCCATGCTGCCGCTGGCGCACGGGCTCATCTCGCTCATCCGCGAGGAATACGACCGGCGGCTCATCGGTCTGGCGGTCGTCGGCTTTGCAATGGCCGCGGTCGTCCTCGCCTTCATGCCGATCGGCTTCGCGTCACCCGATGCGTCGGGCTCGGTGCGCTGGATCCTCGCCGGGGCCGTCCCGCTTCTGCCCGGACTCGCGGCGGCCGGCCCGTTGACCGTCGGCGGCCAGGGATCGTCGAGCGGCCGCCTCCTCGAGTCGGCCGAGTTCGCCGTGGCCGGCGCCACGCCGATGGTTGCCTTCGCGACCGACGGGGAGCCGTGGATCTTCCCGCTCGCGCTGTGGCTCGGCGCGATCTTCGTCGCCGGGCGGTTCACGATCCGGCCGCTCGCCCGACTCGCGACGCGCGCCCAGCTGCAGCGTGACCTCGTCGTCGCGGCCACGGAGGCGGAGCGGGCCCGGGTCGCGGCGGACATCCACGACGACGCGCTCCAGGAGCTGACGCTCCTCGTCCGCCGGCTCGACGCGGCGGGCGACACCGAGGGCGCCGACCTCGCCCGAACGGTGTCGGACCGGCTCCGCGCGATCTGCGGCGACCTGCGGCTGCCGATCCTCGACGACCTCGGCGTGGGCCCTGCGCTCGACTGGCTCGTGCTGCGCATCGAGCGCCTGGCCGGCGGCGAGGTTCGCCTCGAGCGCTCCGACGGGACGCGTCCACCCGCCGACGTCGAGCTCGCCTTCTTCCGCGTCGCCCAGGAGGCGCTGTCGAACGCGGTCAAGCACGGGCGGCCGCCGATCGTCGTGCGCTATCACGCGACCGACCACGGCGCTTCGCTGTCGATCGACGACGCCGGGCCCGGGATCCCGGAGGGTGCCGGCGACGAGGCCGAGCAGGCCGGCCGGTTCGGCCTCCTCAACATGGCCCAGCGCGCGGAGCAGATCGGGGCGATCCTCGACATCCGGCGCTGGCCCGGCGGCGGGACCCACGTCGCGCTCGAATGGCGGCCGCGCTGACGGCGTCGGACGCCGCACGCGGCGCACTCGCCGGCCACGACCCGATCCGCGTCGCCGTCGTAGACGATCACCCGGTCGTGCGAGATGGCACCGCGGCGCTGCTCGCGGCACAAGCTGGGCTCTCGGTCGTCGGCACGGCCGGGTCGCTCGCGGAAACCGCCGACCTGCTCGCGACGACCGACATCGACGTCGTCCTGCTCGACATCCGCCTCGGCACCGACAGTGGCCTCACGTTGTTGTCCAACGCTGCCGCGGATCGACCGTTGCCGGCGGTCGTCGTCGTCACCGCCTACGACTACCCGCAGTACGCGGACGCGGCGCTCCGCCTCGGCGCGGCCGGCTTCGTGCTCAAGACGGCGCCGATCGCGGAGCTCGTCGACGCGATCCGGCGCGCGGCCGCCGGGGGGCTCGCATTCGCTCGTCGGCCGCGCATCGGCCCGGGCTCGCCGGTTCGCCTGTCGGCCCGTGAGCTCGAGGTCGTCCGGCTCGTCGTCGACGGTCGGAGCAATGACGAGATCGGGGCCGCGCTCGGTATCGGCTCCAAGACCGTCGAGACGCACCTCCGCCGCCTGTTCGAGCGCCTCGCCGTAGCGTCCCGGACGGAGCTCGCGACCCGAGCCCTGCGCGAGGGTTGGCTCGACGTGCCGCCCGGGTAGCGTCCGACCGGCACCCACCAACGGACAACCGGACTACGATGCCCGGGTGCCGACGCTTCCCCTGCCGCGACCCCACCTTCGCCGGCCGAGCGTTGGCGCGGCCGTCCCGATCCCGCCGCCGGAGCACGCCGAGCGGCGCCTCATCGAGGCGGCCGGCCTGCGCTGGTACCACATCGAGCGACCGCGAACTGCCGACCGGGACTGGCTCGAGGCGGAGTTCGGGTTCCATCCGCTCGACCTCGAGGACGTCGCATCGCGCAACCAGCGACCGAAGCTCGACAGCTACGATGAATACCTGTTCATCGTCCTGCACTTCCCGGTCTTCGACAAGCCGACCGGCCGGCTGCTCACCTCGGAGGTCGACCTGTTCGTCGGCCCGGACTTCCTCATCACCCTGCCGAACGAGCCGCTGCCGCCGCTCGGAGCGATGTTCGACCGCCTCGCCTCGCGCGCCGACCTGCGCGAGGAAGTCTTCGCCAAGGGCTCCGGCTACCTCCTCTACAAGATCGTCGACACGAACGTCGACGCCGCCTTTCCGATGCTCCGCAAGATGGGCGCCAAGCTCGAACGGATCGAGGACGACATCTTCGAGGGGCGCTCGCAGGCCGTCGTCCGCGACATCAGCGAGGCGAAGCAGGAGATCCTCAACTTCCGCAAGATCACGCGTCCGCAGCGCGCCGTACTGCGTGACCTCGAGCGGACGAAGCAGCGCTACCTGGCCGAGGAACTCGAGATCTACTTCGACGACATCTCCGACGCGGCCGAGCGCACGTGGGACATCCTCGAGAACTACAAGGAGGTCGTCGAGGGCCTCGAGTCGACGAACGAATCCGTGCTGTCACACCGGCTGAACGACTCGTTCCGGATCCTCACCGCGGTGAGCGTGATCCTCCTGCCGCTCACGCTCATCGCCTCGATCTTCGGGATGAACGTCGAGGTGCCCGGCGAGGGCCAGCTGGCGGCGTTCTGGCTGATCATGGGGCTCATGGCGGCGATGCTCGTCGCCCTCGTGGCGTACTTCCGCCGCCGCGGCTGGTTGTAGCGGGCCCCGAGTTCCCGGTCTTCCGAATTCGTACGATGCGCGGGGGAGCGTGCTCAGAACGGCCGGTCATCCGAAATCGGAATCCGAAATCGGAGCACGGGCAGGTGGGAGTGATGCCGACCCCGCCGCGTCCGATTTCGGATGTCCGACGAGGACGGAATGTCCGACGCGGGCGATCAGCCCGGCAGGTCGCGCTCCCCGGGGCCGATGTAGTTCACGTCCGGCCGGATGAGCCGATTCGCGCCGGCCTGCTCGAGGACGTGAGCGGTCCAGCCGGCGTGGCGCGACAGCGAGAACGTGGCCGGGAACAGGTCCGGGGTGAGGCCGACGCCCATGAGCACCGGCGCCGCGTAGTACTCGACGTTCGTCTTGATCGGCCGGTCCGGGTTCTTCTCCGCGAGGAGCCGGAGGGCGACGTCCTCGACGGCGATCGCGAGCTCGAGCCATTCGGGCTTGTGTTCCATCGACTCGGCCACCTTCCGGAGCGCGGCGGCTCGTGGGTCGTAGGCGCGATAGACGCGGTGGCCGAAGCCCATGAGCCGCTCGCCGCGCTCAAAGGCGCCGCGGATCCACTCCTCGGCATGCTCGACGGACCCGACCTCCGCGAGCTGGTCGACCACCTCCGACGGCGCGCCGCCGTGGAGCGGCCCCTTCATCGTCCCGATCGCCCCGACGACCGCCGACGCGATGTCCGAGCGGGTCGAGGTGATGACCCTCGCGGTGAACGTCGAGGCATTGAAACCGTGCTCGGCACCGACGATGAAGTACGCGTCGAGGGCGCGGACGGTGCCCGGGTCCGCGCGCTCACCGGTCAGCTGGTAGAGGAACCCCTCGACGAGGTCGAGCGACGGATCGGGAGCCACCGGCTCATGCCCGGCGCGCAGTCGCGCGAACGCCGCGAGGGCGGACGGTGAGAACGCGGTCAGGGCGCGCGCCTGGTCGGCGGTCGGCGGCCAGTCGAGCGTGCGGGTCGCCCCCCACGCCGAGACGGCGGTACGGAGCGCGTCCATCGGCTTCGCGTCGTGGGGCAGCGCCTGCAGGGTGGCCAGCACGGCCGGCGGCACGGGCGCGGTCGGCAGCCGGAACCCGGGATCCCACTCGCCAGTCCACAGCAGGTTCGCGACGGCGGGGTACGTGCCGTGCTCGACGAGGTCGCCGATCCGGTAGCCGCGGTACGTCAGTCGCCCGCGCTCGCCGTCGACATGCCCGAGCGCGGTCTCGCCGGCGATCACGCCTTCGAGGCCGGGGGAGTAGGGTCGCGGCGGGGCGGGGGAATCGGCGGGGGAGTCGGTCATCGCGTCTGGCAGGCCTCCTGACCCGGCCATCCTACCCTCGCGGGGACCGCGAGACCCGGTCCGAACGGCCCCGAAACGGCATAGGCCGGCCCCGCGGATGAGCCCGCGCGGCTCAGCGCGGCCGATCCCCGTCGACGAGGCCGATCAGGAGACGAACGACCACCGCCCCGACGAACGCCACGACGACGGCCCCGAGGAATCCGCTCGGGTCGCCGAGTCGCAGCTCGCGGGCGAGGTAGCCGCCGACGATCGCGCCGAGCACGCCGACGAGGATGTTCGGCAGGCAGCCACGGGCGCTCCGGCCGGGCACGACCATGCCGGACAGCCACCCTGCAATGAAGCCGACGACGAGCCAGCCGAGCAGATCCACGCCGGGAGTCTCGCACGATCGGGACGGTCGGCGTGCGGCCGATCCGACCCTGGAATCAGGCCGGCGGAAGGAAGACCTGGAAGCGCGCACCACCGCCGGGTCGATCGTCGACCCGGACGGCGCCGTGGTGTCCGCGCACGATGCCGAACACGGCGGCGAGCCCAAGCCCACGGCCGACGAAGCGGGTCGTCACGAACGGGTCCCAGATCCGGTCGCGCAACGTCGGGTCGACGCCGGGCCCCGTGTCCTCGACCGTCAGGACCGCGTACGACCCCGGTTGGACGCCATCGTCGCCGACGGCCGTCGCGAGTTCGGCCGCCGTCACCTCGCCCGGTCCGACCCGAATCGTGATCGTTCCGCGCCGCGCCGGGCGACCGGTGACCTCATCGCCCGCGTCGGCGATCGCCTCCCCGGCGTTCTCGACCAGGTGTTCCACGATGCGCCGGATCTCGAGTGGATCGCCGAGCACCTCCGGCGTCGCAGGGTCGAGCGCGGCGACGAGCTCGATGCCCGCCGGAAGCGCCGCCGCGAGGTCCGCTCGAAGGTCATCGACGAGCGCCGGTACCGCCACGTGGTCGGTCGTGAAGCGCGCACCCGCCGAGTAGGCGTGCATGAGGCGGCTCAACTCTGCCGCCCGGTTGCCGGCGTCCCGGATCGCCTCGACCGTCTCGCGCACCGGAGACCCGGGGTCGATGTCGGTGAGGGCGAGCTCCGCGTTCCCGACGACCGCGGTGAGCAGGTTGTTGAAGTCGTGGGCGACGCCGCCGGCCAAGGTCGACAGGCTCGCCACGCGCTGGGCCTCGTGCAACGTGCGGTCGAGTCGGCGCCGTTCGCGGTGCGCCTCGTCGAGCTCGTTCGTCGCCCGGACGGCACGTGCGAGGGCCACCCGCAGGCGCCACGAGTACTGCGACAGGAGGTAGAAAAACAGGCCAATCGCTCCACCCACGGTCGCGACGACGAACGGCTCATGGGCCCACGCCGGCAGCGCCGTCGGAACCGGCTCGGCGACTCCGATGAGCACGATCCCGAAGGACGACACGCCGCACACGAACATGAGACGTCGGATGCGTCGTGGCTCCGGCTCGAACGGAAGCGTGGCCGCGGCGGCGACGAGCGGGAGGATCGTGAGCGCCGGTACCGCCAGCGGCTGGAGCGCTGCGGCGAGCACCGAAAGGGGCAAGATCGGCATCCAGGCGGCCAGCACGATCCGACCCAGCGACCATCGGTCCAGACGGGAGGCGACGGCGAGCAGCCAGCCGCCGTAGCCGAGGGTGATCAGGCCGACAACGACCGTTGGACCATCGGCCTGGGCAACCCCGATCGCGATCTGGAGTAGGCCGAACATGACCGCCAGCGGGACGATCCGGCGCAGGAGTCCGCGGAAGCGATCCGCACCGGCCGCCCCGAACGTTGGGTCGAGCACGGGAGGCATGGCCATCGGGACGACGGTACGCGCGGCCGCGACCGCCGTCCCTGGCCCGGAAGGTCCGTTCGGCGCTACGTCGCCTGCGTGAGGAACGACGAGACGGCGTCGACGAAGGTGTCCGCGTGCGAGTGGTGGGCGGCGTGCGCGGCCCCCGCGATGATCGCGATCCGACCGTCCCGGAGGCGGGCGTCGAGCGCCTTTGTCGCCTCGCGGAAGACGCCACGGCTTTCGCCGCCGAGAACCTGCAGGACGGGGCAGGCGACCGCCCCGAGGGCGTCGAGCCCGGCGGCCGCCGAGCCCGCCCCGGTCATCTCGCGTGGAATCGTTCCAGCCGCCGCGACCCGGACCGGCCAGATCGGGTTGTCCCGGTACGCCGCCAGTTCCGACGCGTCCATCCCGACGACGTCGCGGAAGAAGGCCTCGAGCGCGTCGGCGGGTCGACCTGCGGCGAGGAGGCCTTCGAAGCGATCGACGAAGCCGGGCGGGTCGAACGATGCGCCCGCCGGCTCCGGCGCCCCTTCGTAGACGACGAGGCGCCCGATGCTTCCGGTGCGCAGCGCCGCACCGAGTCCGCACCGTCCGCCGAACGAGTGGCCGACGACCCCGATCGGTCGCCCCGATTCGTCGGCCAGGCGCTCGGCCACGGCAGTGACGTCCTCGAACTCGCGCTCGATCGCGTACGCCGGACCGTCACCGCTCGCGCCTCGCCCGCGCCGGTCCATCGCATGGACCGCGAACTGCCGGCCGAGCAGCGGATCGATCGCGCGGAACGCGGTGTGGTCGGCCGTCGTCCCGTGGACGAGCAGGACGGGCGGGCCCGTCGGATCGCCGGACGAGAAGACGGCGATCGGCGTCCCATCGGCCGATCGGACGGTTCGCGTGCTCATCGGCCGACATCCGCCGGCAGCCGGTCCGCCGCGGCGGCGTCGAGGATCCACGTCGCCCCCGCTCGTCGCGCGACCTGGGCCGGCCAGCGTCGCTCGTCCCGGTCCGGTCCGAAGACGTCGCCGAGGATCGCCGCCTTGCCGGCCCCGTGAACGATGACGAGGAGCTGGTGCGCCACGTCGAGGACCCGTGGGTTGAGGCTGACCCGCGCGACGTGCGGCTCGATGTGGGACGGGGCCGGGATGCCGAGGACCCACCCCCCACGATCGAAGGCGGTCGATCCCGGAAAGACGGACAGGAGGTGCCCGTCGGAGCCGATGCCGACGATGACGAGGTCGAGCACCGGCCATCCGTCGGCGACGACGATCCCGTTCGACCGCAGCTCCGCCTCGTAGCGCGCCGCGCACGCGTTCGGCCCTTCGCCCGCGGCGAGCGACGCATCCGTCGGAACGGCGTGAACGTGCGACTCCGGGACGCCGAGCGGGCCGAGCAGGTGCTCGCGTGCAGGCGCCGCGTTCGACAGGGCGTCGGTCGACGGGACGAACCGGTCGTCGCCCCACCAGGTGTGGACGCCCTTCCAGGGCACGCGGTCGCGCAGCGGCGACGATGCGAGAAGCCGGTAGATCGGGACCGGCGTCGAGCCGCCGGTCGTCGCCCAGTGGGCCCGCCCGCGCTCGGCCACGGCTTCGGCCAGCGCGCCGGCGATCCGGTCGGCCGCGTCAGCCGCGACTGCCGCGGGATCCGGCAGGATGACGACGGACGGCTCGCTCAACGGGTCGATGCGCCGCCGGCGAGGGCGCCGGCAGCGCGGAGGGCATCGCGCGCGACCGGGTCCGCGCCGCCCGTCTCGATCGCCTCGGCGAGCAGGTCGACGTCGGTTCGACGCGGTGCCTGGAACGCCCGATCGAGGGCCTCGACCCCGTCCTGCCAGACGTGGACGCGGACCGTCTCCGCCTCCGCCGTCACGTCCGCCCGGAGCTCGCTGCCGCGCCGTTCCGCGAGGAGCTCGACCCGGAGCGTCGTCCCGCCCGGCATCGGCGAGGTGACCGGACGGATGACGACGGCGACCTGTGAGCGGCCGGCGCGCAGGGTCGCCGCGAACCCCCGCGGCGCCGTCGCGCGCCTGGGGATGGGAAGCGCCTCGAGCGGCCGCGCGACGGACAGGTCGAGGCGCGACGCGAGCCATGCCACGTGATAGAGCGGTTTGACGATGTTCGTGGCCATCGGGTCGCCCGACTCGTCGTGGGTCGCATAGGTGACGGCGATTCGGCGAATCGAGCGGAGGAAGGGCATGAACGGCGGCATGTCGAAGGCCGACGCGATCGCCTCGCGCCAGCGAGCCTGGCGGACGAGCGCGAAGTCGAAGATCGACAGGTCTCGCTCGGACATGAGCTGCGCCATCCGCTCCAGCCGGGCGAGGCCGTTCTCGCTGAAGCTGGAGCCGTCGACGACGAGCCGGTCGGCGGTGGCGAACAGGTCCGTCGCGCCGGGTCGTCCGAACGGCGGGTTGCCCGGCCACCACAAGGTGACCGGCAGGTCGTGGATGAGCAGGGGCGCGACGACCGCGCCGAGGTGCCGGCCCGACTCTCCGCCGCAGGTGAGGAAAATCGTCTCGGCGCAGACCTCCGGGGCATCCTCGCGCGGCAGGACGCAGTGGGCGTGGATGTGCGCGTCGAGCCACGACGGACCGTCCGGGTCTGCCGGCGAGACGACGAGCGTCCGCGACGGGTGGCGCCCGGTGAGCGCCTGGATCGTGGCAGCACAACGCTCCGCGATCTCCGGCCGACGGGCGACGACGACGAGGTTCATCACGCTCGTCCGGGCGGCGACGTGGCGGCCCGGGGCGCCGTCGACCGTCGTGGTCAGGTCCGGCTGCGACCAGATCCGGGCGAGCTCCTTCTCGATGCCCTCGATCGTCCGCGCCCGTGACCGCCAGCGCAGGGTGGGCGCAGCGCCGCCCCCGACCGTCTCGACCGTCACCGGTTCAGATCCGTCGCCATCTCCGCCCGTCCCTCGCGAGGAGGTCGTCGGCCGCCGCCGGGCCCCACGACCCGGCCTCGTAATTCGGGAACTCCGGCGGCCCGTCGTCCGCCCAGACCGAGATGATCGGGTCGACGATGGCCCAGGCGGTCTCGACCTCGTCGGCCCGGGTGAACAGCGACGCGTCGCCGAGTAGTGCGTCGAGGATGAGTGTCTCGTACGCGTCCGGCGAATCGACCGCGAAGGCGGAGCCGTAGGTGAAGTCCATCGTCACCGACCGGACGTCGATGCCGAGCCCGGGGATCTTGGCCCCGAAGCGGAGCATGATCCCCTCGTCCGGCTGGATCCGGATCGCGAGCAGGTTCGGCTCCGGGTCCGAGCTGGAGTCGACGAACAGCCGGTGCGGAACCTCCTTGA
>Ga0326597_10011460_pt1 | contig 11752 bp, 10 predicted proteins | sample RVTome_12_FD_203789 | JGI IMG/M metagenome (GOLD analysis project Ga0326597, IMG submission 203789) | Soil microbial communities from uranium-contaminated site in the Upper Colorado River Basin, Wyoming, United States - RVT100D185 | ecosystem: Environmental > Terrestrial > Soil > Contaminated >...
AGGCTGCCCAGGATGCTCGACGGATCCGAGCCCAGCACCCGGTTGAGCGCCACCGCGCTGCTGTTGGGCTGCACGAACCGCACCGCCTCACTCGGTGCAATGCTGAAGCCCTGCCAGTTGATCGCCGCATTCTGGCTCGACTGGTTGATCGTCATGCTGCCCGCGCCGCTCGCGATGCTCGCCTCGCCCGCCGACACCGCCCCGCCCGTGGGCAGCGCGTAGCCGTTCGAACCGAACGCCAGCATCAGGGAGAGCGCCAGCACTTTCAGGGGGAAGCGCGCGCTCCGCGCCCCCGCGGCTGCGCCCGGCATCGATCTCTTGCCGTCGCCCCTGGCGATTTCAGAGGCAGCAATAAAGGTGCCCGCCTTGTCGTTCCAGATCGAGCGGTAAATGCGGTTCATGGCGTCTCTCCGTTAGGGTCGAGGGCCGTGCCCAGCCGCAGGCGAATGCAGCCGGCGGGACGGCCGCCCGTCGAGAAGACATTCTTGTCCCTTGCGCCCGCACGCTCTGTGCGATGGCGTACATAAGGCGAACGATTTTCCGGGCCGGCGCCGGATTCCCGGGGGTCTTACTGGAACGGCAGCACGAAGCGTCCGGCGCACCTGGCGCCGCGCTCCATGGCGGTCAGGCGCAGCAGCAGCGCGAGCCGCCGCGGGGGGAGGGGAACTTCAGTCGGGGTTCTCTGCGGTCGCTACAGTCCGAAGTATTTCACGGCCTGGATCCAGAAGCGGTGGTCCTTGTCCGGGGCCGCGGTCGCCTTCGCATTGCCGAGCTTGTGGGCCCAATAGGTCCTCAGCGAAAAATTGTTGTAGTCCACCCAGGTGAGCCCGATCCCGGCCCCGCTCAGCCTTCTGTGATTCTCTTCATTCGTCCAGGGATTTTCATTGATGGTCACCCTGCCGGTATCGGCGAAGCCAACCAGATGCATCTGCCCCGGCATGCTCGCGGAGAACTTCGGCAGCAGCAGCCTCGCCTCCAGATTCACGACGTAGCCCTCGTCCGCATAGGCTTCGCCCACCGGATAGGACCGCACCGCGTACGGGCCGCCCATCCCCATCTTCTCCGAAATGTCGAGGTTCTTCGAGGCGAACTGCCCGTTGATCGCGCCGTAAAGCGAGACCCTGTCGGTGACGCGCTGCAGCCGCGCGGCATGGTACGCCGTCTTCTGGTAATTCCCGTTGCTTCGCGCCGTCGCCGCATCCACGGCCCGCGCCGCGGGGGTTTCGATGTCGAGGTCGCCGAAAGTCTGGGTGACCGAATAGCTGTTCGCTCCGCCACCGGCGAAATTGTCGAAGTGGTTGCCGTGCAGGCCCACCCACCAGACGTCGGCCGTCTTGTCCGTGACCGTCGCCGTCAGATCCACCTTGTCCTGGAAGGTCTTGTAGTCATAGCCGCCCAGGACGTACAGGTTGTCATTGCGCGAGCGTATCAGCGGGTAACTGCCGTAGACGCTCGCGATCTCGGCCGTGCCGTGGGCCATCAGGGGCGCAAACTCCTTGCCCAGCCGGTATTCCAGGGCGGTGTAGGCCACCCCCGCCGTCGCCCTGCCGAACTGCATCTGGTAGGACGCGCGGCCATATTTCAGCCCGGAGCCCGAAGTCAGCGCCCGAAAGCTGGCTACATCCCCGTTCCCGGTGAGATTGTTGATATTCACCGTCGCCCCGACGCGGTACTCGCCGGTGTAGTAGTTGCCGGCGTTGTCGGCCTCGACGCTGCCCGTCACGCGCCGTGCCGGAGTCACCTCGACGATCAGGTCGGATGTGCCCACCGAGTCGCCGGGGGCGAGCGTGGATCTCACGTTCACGCCGGGAATGTCGGAGAGCAGCAGGAGGCGGCTCTCGAGCGGGGCGATGGTGATGACGTCGCCGCTGTTCAGCCCGGCGAGCAATCGGTTCGCCTGGGCATCGGAAAGGTTTGACTGGTTGCGCAGGGTGATCTTGCCGTAGCGGCCCTCGAGCACGGCGATGGTCACGGCCCCTTCCCGGATGTCCTGCGGGGGCAGGTAGGCTTGCGCCACGACATAACCGTTCCTGCGGTAATGGTTCGCAATCTTCGCCGCCATGCCGCGCAACTCGGAGAGCGTCATTTCGCTCCCCGGGCGGAACTCCGCGATCGCCACCAGTTCTTCTTCGGAATACAGCGTCTGCCCGGTCACGCGCAGCGACCTGACCAGAACTTTGACCTGATCCGCAGCCGGGAGGGCCTGCGGCGCGCCCGGTTCGATTCGGATTTCCGGAACGGCTCTTTCCGGGACTGGGGGGGGCGGAATCTGCTGGATCTGGCCGCCCGCGGTTGGCGGCGTCTGGGCAAAGGCGCTTTGACTCAAGGCCAGGAAGGCAACAGCGACCCAGCGTATTTTCGACATGACTCGCCCCTTTTTGTTCGCTGTTTGGGAAAAAAAGCCCCTCCCCAACAGCATGATTACGACCCCGGAACCGTTCTGTACGTTAGCGTACCTATGCGGGACTATTTGTGCGATATCGCACGCATAGCGTACCACCAGTCAACGCAACGGGATAGGGGAAAGCATCGCGGGCAAGCGGCGCCCGCGGGACGGTTCGGCCAGCATGACAGGCAAGACTATATGGGTATCGTTCCCACAAAGGCGCCGTTTCACTTGACGTGGTGCATTTCCTCCAGGCGCTTCTGCCAGGCGGCGAGCTGCTTCTCGGCTTCCTCCCTGGAGAGGCCGTACGTTTCCTGGATCTTGCCCGCCAGGTGATCGCGCTTGCCTGCGATCACGTCGAGCTGGTCATCGGTAAGCTTGCCCCACTGCTCCTTGACGCTGCCCTTCAACTGCTTCCAGTTGCCCTCGATGCGATCCCAGTTCATTTTCGCTCCTTCAGGCGGATGAATCGAGCCAGTGTCGCTCTCCCGCGGCGCCGACTCCGTGCGTTGGCGAACATAACGCCGATTCATCGGGCGCCCGCATTGCCGCGACGCTCGGCCGCGGATAAATCGGGGGCTCCGGGCACGAAGTGTTTGCATGCTGCGTGCGCTATCAGACGGACCCTGCCCGCCCCGTGACGGACAATTGGCGCAAGGATAGGCAGCCCTTGAAGGCCGGCGCGTCCGGCGGGCGGCCGCAGCGAAAGCTGCCCCCGACTGGACGCGGCCCCGACGAGGCACATCGGACAGTGGGATTGACCATGAATCGGGTTCGCATCGGAATCGTCGTCGCGGGTCTGGCCCTGTTTCCCCAGATCGCGCCGGCATTGGAGAGCGCAGTTCCGGTATCGGGCGCGAGCGCGTCGTCCGCGCCCCGGGAACCGCCGGCGGCATTCGCGACGGCGCCGCCGCCCGACGCCGCCATCGGCGTCAAGCGCGCCGACTTCGCGCGCGAACCGGCGTCCCGCGACGTTCGCCATATCGCGGATTGGGTCGTGGATTCCGGCGACAATGGAAGCCTGCCGTTCGTGGTCATCGACAAGACGGGCGCGAAAATTTTTGTCTTCGACGCCGGCGGGCGGATCCGCGGGTCGGCCCCCGCGCTGCTGGGCATCGCGCGCGGCGATGACACCGTGCCCGGCATCGGCGACCGGAAACTTTCCGACATGCGTCCCGATGAGCGCACCACGCCCGCGGGCCGCTTCGTAGCGATGCTTGGCATGAGCACCCGGGGAGTGGACGTCGTGTGGGTGGACTACGATTCGGGCCTATCCCTGCATCGCGTGATCAACACCAACCCACGGGAGCGCCGGCTCGAGCGCCTGGCGACGCCGACGCCCGCGGACAACCGGATCTCCTACGGTTGCATCAACGTGCCCATCGCGTTCTACAACAAAGTGGTATACCCGTCCTTTACCGGCACCTACGGCGTCGTCTACATTCTGCCGGAAAGCCGGCCGCTGCGCCAGGTCTTCGGCTCGTACGATGTCGAGGAGAGGGTGCGGCATCAAACCGCCGTTCGGGCGCTGCAGAACACGACCATCGTGGGGGCATTGCCCGCCACGCAGTGAATTCGGCCCGGGACTCCCTGGCAGCCTGTCGTTCCGAGACGTCCGGTCGGCAGCTAACAGCAAAACCGCCCGAGAAAAAGGAGTTTGTCGGACCTGGGTCCGACAAACTCCTGGCGCCGCGCAGCCGCGCGGGCATCGAGTCCGCGCTGCGAGCGGTCTAGTTTCTGTCTCGTCGTGGCGTTCTTTCAACCGGCGCGGGCGGCGGAGGCGCCACGTATTCCGGCGGAGGCGTCACGGCTCGCGCGGGAGGCGGCGGCGGCGCCGGCCGGCGCGCAGGAGGAGGAGCGGGCGGCGGTACTACCGCGCGCGGGGCAGGGGCCGGTGCCACCGCCCCAAACCGGAAAACGAGCCCGACCGAGAACAGATCGACGTCGCCCTTGTTGCCGACGGCATCGTTGATCCGGTAGCGTTCCGCCTCGGCGCGCAGTCCAAGAGAGCGAGTGAAATCGTACTGAAGTCCCACGCCGAACTTGTAGTTCGTATCGCGCTCTTTGGGGTTGGGATTGGTCACAATGACCGCTCCGGTTCCGGAGAAGCTGTCTTTGGCTTCAGCGTAGTTCACTCCGACCCGGCCAAGCGCAGATAACTTTTCCGTGACAGGCAGAATGCCGACCGCGTCGAGATTCACGCCCTGGAGCTTGATGCTGCCGGTCAGCGTTCCGGCATTCGGTGCCGCCGTGGTCGCCGTAAAACCGAACTTGCCCAGATTGAAATAGCCCCCTTCGAGGGCAAAATTCCTGTTGAGCTGGTACCCGCCAAAAATCTTATAGCCGATATCGCGGTCGTCATCGACGATCGAGGTCGTGGCAAAACCGGCTCCCAGCAGATTGCTGATGATCCTCTGGTCGTCGATTTTCGCCCTGGACTGGCCAACGTTGAACCCGCCGTACCAGCCTGGATCGGCTGCCGCAGCGTAGGGGCTGGCGACAACAGCGAGTATCACCAGACCTAGCGTCCCTGAGGCGATTGCTATTTTCATGTCCGTCTCCTTGAGAATCCACTGATCCCAATAAAGTCATCAGGTTACGGTGAATTGTTACGGTGAATCCTAAGATGTGACAGTCCGGATTGTCAATCTGACCGGAAGCTCCCTACCCAATTCGCCTTTCGTTGTTGCATTAATACAACGAGCGCGATATCTGTCGGCCCCATCTCTCTAAACTATCTCATGGTTTTTATTACGTAATAAGGGCCGGCGGCGCCCTGAAGGCCGGCAGAGCAACGACTCTGCCGGCCTTGATAGGGATGCCCCCAGCCTTACGGGGCAAGCACGTTAATGACGGCGTCTCGCGGTCATATCGACGCCCTCAGCAACTGACATCCGGCACCGAAACGACGTTCGAGTCAAATACAAACGCGCCATCCGTAAACGACCCGGCAAACAATCTGCCACAGGAGGTTGCGCCGGTCTTCATCGTGATACTTGCAGAGGCCAGCAGGTTGCCCTGCCACTCCGTGAATGTTCCAAGCGTCGCTGACGTGGCGGCCTGCCAGTAGACGTTGGACGCCCTGGCGCCGTTTATCAGGAGAATGCGAGGGTGTGCCGCGGGAGAAGCGGCGCCGTCTGCCGTGCCGATGGTGGTCGATGACTGAAAGACGAAGACCGCATTCGGGTCGCCCTGGCCGTCGAGCGTGACATCATCCGTTATCAAGATCGACGTGGTGGATTGATAGAGTCCAGGCGCGAACAAGTTGTCTCCCTGCACGAGCGCGCTCCCGGTCGGGGCACCTAACGTCGTGCCAGCCGGCAAATTGGTGGGCACTCCGACTTGTGAACCGACGGCTGGGGGGCCGGCCGGGGGCGTGATGGTGAGGAACGCTGCCCGCAAAGCGAGTTTGACAGCGGCCGCAACGACGCCTCCATCTCCAGACAACGGGCTGAATACCGTCCCGTTGAGTGTTGGCGGAAAGCCTCCGCAAAGACCAAAAGTTCCGGCCGCACCCACTGCCACCGCATTACACGTGGCCAGTGGATCCAGCACCACATCGCCGTTGATCGTGGTATTTGGGGCAGTCGCGGTGTTGGTTACCCCGGCGGTAGCCGCGATCGCAAACGGGTAGGCCACGCCAAAGGGTGTCGCCGCAGGGGCTAACGGCGGTGGACACGCGACCACGGTAAAGGTCCATGTGAAGTCAGCTAACTGGGTGTTACCCGGGACTGCCAGGTCCTTGACCCCGGCGGCGCCGCCTACGATCTGGGCCGTATACAGACCGACGGGGAGCGCGGCAAGTGGCGTAAAGGTCGCAATTCGGCCTGTGGGGACGTCAAGGGCCACCGATGCCGCTGTGACGGAAGTGGGTCCCGGCCCCGTCACGGTAAACGTTGTTGCGTTGACCGTTAGGGGATCCATCCGCAAACCGGAGGGCACGGTAAAGGTCGCGTTGACAGTCGCGGTGGGACACACGGCAGCGGCACCCGCGACAGGGTTGGTGGAAGCCACTGATACATTTGCCGCGGGGACGGCTGCTGCGGTGGTAAAGGTCCAGACATAGTCACTTGCCGCGGGCAAGGGGAGGAGTGGATCGTTGCCTGCCAGGGCATTCAGTGCCAGGTCCGTGGCCGGGGTGGCGCCGGTCCCTTTGATCGTGGCGGTATAGGTCGTGCCCGCCGCAAGCACTGCCGCAGGCGTAAAGACCGCGGTTCTGCTGCCGACGGCGTAGCTCACGGCGCCTGCGGGAGATACGCAAGGCGCTGCACAGGTCACCGTAAAGCTGGCTGCGGTGATCGATCCAGGAGCCATAGCCTCACTGAAGACGGCGGTGATTGCCGTGTTGGTCGGCACGGCAGGCGTCGGACCCGGAATCGTCGTGACAGGAGCGGTGAGCGTCACGCGGGGCCGGGTGGTGTCCGGCGTCACACCGGTTGTAAACGTCCATACAAAGTTGCTGGCCAGTGGAATGCCCGCGGTGTCCTTGGCCGCGGTGGTCACCGTGGCAGTACAGACGATGCTGGGCGGAAGATCGGGTGCTGCCGGAAGTGTCAGCGTTGCCACATTGCCCGCTGCCAGGTAGGTAACGGCAAACGCTCCTCCGGGTACGTAGCCGGGGCATGTCAGCGTAAAGCTGCCGGTTGCGGCGAGCGTGGCGGGATTCATCGCCTTGCTGAAGGCGGCCGTGATTATTTTTGTGCTGATTGGCACACCAACGGCGTTTGCCAGAGGGGTTACGGCGGTCACCCTGGGCGCGAGTGCGGCCAGGTCGGCGCCGAGGATGGGATCTCGCCCTTCGCTGCCTCCGCCGCATCCGGCTGTCAAAGCGCTCAGCAGCAACGCTGCGGACCACATCTGGAATCTGGAATAGCTCTCGAATCTGCTCATGTGCTTCCCCTCTTCATTTGATCCGGAAGACCCTCGACGCCATCGACCGACCCCTTGTCGGTGCGCGCGTCAATGTCCGGCATGATCGCTTTCGCGCCCAGTCTCACGGATCGAAGTATCAATATCCGCTGCAAGGGATTCCGTGCGGTAGCGTACATAGATGGGGCGATCGGTGCGCTCGCATACCCTCAGCGGATCACGACGAGCGCCGCTGGCGCACGGCACCGCCACAGGCGAGCGGCTCGTTGGCGCGGGCCGGCATGAGCGAGGCCGCCGGCGAGCCGCAGCTGGCGGAAGCGGCGCCTACCGGCCACTGCGGAAAACGCCGGGTATCACGGCGTAAATGATGAAAAGAAGCGGCCGCGAGGTGATTTCGCTGGTTCCGGATCCGGAGTCGACGCGCGGGTTCCTGGCCGAAAGGGACTGGATCAATCCGTCCACGCCGCCATCGCGTATCGTCCGGCCAAACGCCGACCGGTAGATCGCAATCAGGCTGACGCCGGCGATCTTGACGTCGTAGATCTTCCACCCCGCCGCGGTTCGCTCCATGTCGTAGTCGATGGTCGTGCGCGCGGCTCCGGGTTGCCTCACCGTGGACTTGACCGTGACCCGGGATTCGCCTGGCGCCATCCGCAGCGGCTTGTACTCGATCGCCTGATCGCCGTAATTCGCCAGCGCCGTGGAATAGGCGCGCACCACCAGTGTCCTGACCCCGGCGATGAGCGCGTCCCGCTGTTCGGGCGCGGCGAGGCGCCAGTCGCGCGCAACGGCGAGCCGGGTCATACGGCGCAGGTCGAACAGCGGCAGGATCGTCGATTCGACCAGATCCGCGAGCTTCTCCGGGCCGCCGGTCTGGCCCTCACGGTCCTGCCTGAGGCTGGCGGTCACCACCCGGGTTGCGGCGCCGAGCAGCGCGTCCGGCGGAGTCAGGCTCGCCGGGACCGCCGGCCCAGCGTCCGCCGCGCCTGCCCACCCGGCAACTCCGGCAAGCACCGCGAAACCCGTGACCAGAAGCAACCTGCGCATCGAAGCGAATCTCATTGAAAAATTGTCGTGCGTGGATAGAGCGGCGATCCCGGCGCGCAGCCGTCAATCGCTGCCTCGATTATCGCCGTCACCGCGCGACATTCCGTGCGCTGGCGTACAGAGAGACCCCGTCGCTCGGTACGTGCGGTACCGCACGGAACAATTGCTGCGGTTGCGGTTAAAATCGATTTCGCGCAGTATGTCCCCCACACCGCACGGGCCACGGCTTACGGCCCGGAAAACCAGGGGAATTGCGCCATGCATGGCAGGCAGAACATCGGGCGATTGCCGCGCACGAGCCCGGCGGGCCGGCATCGGGTCGCCGCCGTCGCGCTCATGCTTGCGCTCGCGCTGAAATGTTTCGACCTGCGCGCTGAACTGTTCTTCCGCAGCATGGAGCGAACAGGCAGCCAGCAGCGCTGGTCGCCGGTCAGGAGCTACATCAATCCGTCAGTCCGCGCCGACGCGCGCGGCTCCGCAAGCAGCGCGGCGCTGCCCGCGGAGGAAGTCCGCGTTGTTGTCTCCGGCCGGATAACGCGCGACGACCTGGACAGCGCGGAAGTGATGGCGCGGCTGCTCGCGAGCGGCAGGCAGAAACTTGCGGGCAACGTCGTGTGGTTTGCCAGCGACGGCGGGGATATCGATGCCGCGATGGAGTTGGGGCGGCTGCTGCGCCGGCTGGGCATCTTTACCCTCGTCGGCAAGGACGACCGGTGCCTGAGCGCCTGCGTCTTCGCGTTCATGGGCGGAGAACGCCGCAGCGTCGCAGGGCAGCTCGGCATCCATCGCCCCTATTTTCCCTTCACGCAGGACACGCCCGATCGCCCGGCCCGGTTTCGCCATCTGCAGAGAACGTTGCGGGACTACATGGAGGAGCTGGATTTCCCCCCTTCCCTGTACGAGGCGATCATGGTGGTGCCTCCCGAATCCGTGCACCTGCTCTCCCCGGCGGAATTGAAACGCTTTTATCTCGAGGGGATCAGCCCCTTGTCCGAAGACCTCGCGGATGCGGCAGCGGCAAGGCGCCTCGGCGTATCGATGTTCGAATACCTGCAGCGCAAGGCAAAGGCGCCCGCGTGCGCGTTCGCCGTCGCCGCCGAGGACCGATGTGACGACAGCGCGCAGGCAGCAGTGGGAATCGGCGTCGCGGCGGACGGCTCGGGGAGCATGCCAAAGCATGCCGCGCCGGCAGGCCGGGCGGCGGGACGCCCCACGGGGGGGAACGCACAGGATCCTGGAACGCCCCGCGGAAAAGCGCGTGGCGCACCCGGATCGATCTAAGCGGGTCCGGGCAAGCGTTCGCCGCTTTTCGCGAACGCAGGGGAGTCCGGGTTTATTGCTTCTGCGCGACGACCCGGCCCTGCGCGTTTACGAACACCCGGTAGCGGTTGCCGTTCGCGCATGACGCGACGTAGTCGCGGTCCGCTTGCCGCCTGGCGCTGACCACCTGGCCGCAGGGCAGATCCAGCACCAGGATGACGGAGGTCAGGTCCTTCAGCAGCGTGACGTCTTCCGCGGCCGGCGACGGTCCCGCGAACAGCATCGCGAGCGGGAACATCAGGGCCGAAGCCCTGGCGCGCAAGACCACGGCGCTTCTCCTCGAGTCAGGTTGCATCGCTGAATTTGTCCGGATCCGAGAGGATGCCCCAGATCGCTTCGTGCGATACCGCGACCGCGCGGGCCAGGCCGGAATCGATGTCCTGGAGGACGGCTAGCACCTTGAAAACCAGCAGTTCGTACTGCTTCCGGAGCGAGACGACGCCGGCCGTCTGCCCGCCCTGGTGATACGCGCGGAATCGATCGAGCAGGTCGTCCACCTGGTTCCTGAGCGCGAGCTTGGTGAACATGCCGATAGCCGGGGTGTCCCGCAGCCGCGTTTTCAGGGCAGCCACATCCAGGACCGGATCGCCTGCCTGGGGCCCCGTTCGCGCCGCGCCCGCAGGCGCCTCCGCGAACCCGGCGCAACCGGCCGCCAGGACGAGAACAAACATCCCGAGAATGCGCACAGAGGGCATCATAAAGAAAGTCTATCCGTACGCCGTCGTACCGTCTGTTCGGTAGCCAACGAAGCGGAGCCGGTCTCGCCGTGACCTTTTTCCCTTTTGGATACCGGAATCACCGACGGACGATGACGCCGACGACCACGGTATCGTCCAGCCGCAGTGTTTTCGGCGAACTGTCAGCGATGCGCGCGGAGCGACCGGCTCGCTTCGCTCGACCGGTGCCGCGCCAGCTCGACCGCGCGCCGCAGCGCATCCTGCCGCTGTCGGTAGCGATCGTTCGCCGCGCCTGCATCGGCGCCGCGGGCCTCCTCGCCGGGCAGCCGGTTCGCGCCCTGCGCGCGCTCCAGCCGCGCCTGTCGAAGCCTGCGCGCCGCTTCGTTCGCGTCGATGATGGCGGCGCGTCGCGAGGACATGGCGGCGCCGCCGGCCAGCGCAATTGCCACGTCGAGCGCCGGGTCTGTCGCCGTTCGCGGCGACGGTGCCGTGCCGGGCCGGTCGGTGTACGTAATGCGCCCCGCGGCATCGACCTGCCTGTAGATCGTCTGGGCCGGCGCGCCCGCCGCGGCGCAAAGCAATGCAGCCGCGCAGACCCACCGCGCGGTATTCCGGACACGGCGGTGGTGCGCGTTCATGCGAAGTCTCGCGTATGGACCCGGAGCTGCCTCCCGATGCCGGAACAACGATCCGGATTCCTGTCGATCCGGCCGATTCCCTCGCTATCGGGCGATGCCCGAATTGTGTTCGAGGCGGAATCGACACTCTGTGCGCTGCCGTACATACAGGCCCGACGCTGCTGGCCTACGCTTGCATCTGCCGCGGGGCTGCCCCCGCTCGCGGCGACCTGATCATCCTCGGGACCGGAATCGATCCGTCATCCATGCCCGTGCCGCATACGCCAACGCAGAACCAGCTGCTCGCAGAGCTGCCAGCGGCGGCCTACGGGCGCGTGCTGCCCGAGCTGGAGCAAGTTGAATTGAAACTCGGCTCGGCCATCTACGAATCCGGCAGCCCGCAGGGATACGTGTACTTTCCCACCGACAGCATCGTGTCCCTGCTCTACGTCATGGAGGACGGGTCCTCGGCGGAGATCGCGGTCGTCGGCAACGAGGGCGTGGTGGGCATTTCCCTGTTCATGGGCGGTGAAACCACTCCGAGCCGCGCCGTGGTGCAAAGCGCGGGCAACGCCTACCGGCTCAAGGCGAGTTTTTTGAAAAGGGAATTCGAGCGCGGCGGCCCGCTGCAGTACCTGCTGCTGCGCTACACGCAGGCGCTGATCACGCAGATGGCGCAGACCGCGGTGTGCAACCGCCACCATACGGTGGAGCAGCAACTGTGCCGCTGGCTGCTGCTGAGCCTCGACCGGCTGCCGTCGAACGAGCTGACCATGACGCAGGAGCTGATCGCCAACATGCTGGGCGTGCGCCGCGAGGGCGTCACCGAGGCGGCG
>Ga0326597_10011461_pt1 | contig 11752 bp, 16 predicted proteins | sample RVTome_12_FD_203789 | JGI IMG/M metagenome (GOLD analysis project Ga0326597, IMG submission 203789) | Soil microbial communities from uranium-contaminated site in the Upper Colorado River Basin, Wyoming, United States - RVT100D185 | ecosystem: Environmental > Terrestrial > Soil > Contaminated >...
CGTCTCGTTCGCGCGCGACGGTGGTTTTCAAAGGTTTTCATAGAGGGGTGAGGAATAACGGTACAGAGATGGGAGATATGAAGGCGCTCGACATCGACCGGAGTAACGACCCGCACCTCGTGGAGCTTGTTTCGAAGGAGACGGGGGAGATCGTGCGGAGCACGGGGCCGTTCTGCGGGCCCGGTCTCGAGGCCGAGCTCGCCTTCGTCGAGGACGTGATGGATGCCGATCGGTTCAGCCTGCGCGTCGTTCCAGTCGTCTCGCCGCCGGCCAGCTGATGCCACGAGGTGGACGACGAGTCGGTTCGGGCCGGAAGCCGGGGAAGGGGAAGACGCTCGCCTTTCCTGGGGGTGGAGCCACGGGCCACGCGCCGGCGCCAGCGGCCGACGTCGCGGTGCTGGCCGAGCCGCCCGCTGACCTGCCGCCGGCGCTGGCTGTGGCGATTGCGGGTATGACGCCGCTGACGTCGCAGGCGGACCTCTGGCGGCGCTATGCGCCGTCGGCGATCGAGCAGAGGACGTTGATTCCGGCGACGGTCGCCGGGTTCCGCGAGCTCGTCGAGCTCGCCGCGTTCAAGGAGGAGATGGCGGCCCGCATCGCCCGGTTCGGCAGCGACGGCAAGAGCGGGTCGGAGCGGATGCGGACCTACACCAGGTTGTCTCAGCGGCTGGATGCGGCCCTGGCGCGGTTCAAGTTAACAGCGTTTGGGAAGCCTGCCGACGGCGGCGCCAAGAAGCCGGTCGCGACGAACCCGTGGGCGAAGGTAGGCGGCTGATGGTGTTAGATGTTCATGCGGCCTCGCGCCGTCAGCGCCGCCGCGCGATGGGTCACTGGGTCGTATTGGTGAACGGGATCGACGTGACCGCGAGCGCCTTCTATGCCGACGATCGTCGTGGCCTCGTGCGCTGTTTCAGGCGCGATTCGACTGGCCGGCTTGTTGTTGCCGCCGGGCGCGTTGTGCGTGAGGAGTTGCGCGGCCGCGTGACGATTCGGCGGGTGTCCCGTTGACGGCTGACCGCGACTACGTCGCGCTCGCGCGGCAGTATGAGGACGACGTCCTCGAGGGGCGGGAGCTCGCGTGCAAGTGGGTGCAGCTCGCCTGCGCGCGGAACCAGCGCGATCGCGCGCGCGCGGATGAGTCGGCGCCCGAGTTTCCGTACCGGTTCGACCGCACGGCCGCGACGAAGGTCTGCGCGATGGCCGAGCTGCTGCCGCACATTAAGGGCCCGAAGGCGAACGTCGTCGGCCGCGACGAGGAGAATCGGGCGATCTGGGCGGCGATCGTCCTCGAGCCGCACCAGTGCTGGTTCCTGACGACGCTCTTTGGCTGGCTGCGCGTCGACAACGGCCTCCGCCGCTTCCGTGTCGCGAAGTACCTCGTGCCGCGAAAAAATGCGAAGAGCACCCTCGCTGCCGTCATCGCGCTCTGTATGCTCGTCGCCGACGGCGAGAGCGGCGCCGAGGTCTACAGCGCGGCCACCACCCGCGACCAGGCGAAGGTGATCGCCGAGATTGCCTGGGAGATGGCGTTCCGATCGCCGCAGTTCCGCGAGTACTACGGCGTGAAGATGGGCGCGAAGACGTCTCGCACGCTGTCGGTGCCGGCGGTGGCGAGCTGGTTCAAGCCGCTCTCGGCCGATGCCGGCACGCTCGACGCGCTGAATATCTCCTGCGCCCTCATCGACGAGCTGCACGCGCACCGGACCCGGGCGGTCTACGACGTCATCGACACCGCCACCGGCGCGCGGCCGCAGCCGCTGATTCTCATCACGACGACGGCCGGCGTGGACATCGGCGGCATCTGTTACGAGAAGGTCCAGTACCTGCACCAGGTCCTCGAGGGGACGTTCGCCGACGAGCAGTTCTTCGGCATCGAGTACACCATCGACGAGGGCGACGACTGGCGCGATCCGGTCGTCCAGCGGAAGGCCAACCCGAACTACGGTGTGAGCGTGGACCCGGGCGACCTGGCGCGCAAGACGCGCGAGGCCGAGCGATCGCCGGCGGCCGTCAATAACTTCCTGACCAAGCACTGCAACGTCTGGGTGCGCGCGGAATCGACCTGGATGCCGCTCGAGGAGTGGCGCGCGTGCGGCCATGCGACGCTCCGGATCGAGGACTTCGCCGGCGTGAAGTGCTGGATCGGCGTGGACCTGGCCGAGACGCGCGACATCATGGCGAAGGACGTGGTGTTCGAGATCGAGGATCGCGCCGATCCACGCTGGCTGGCTCTCTTTGGTGCCGTGGTGCCGAGGTTCGTGCTCTTCGAGTGTTTCTACCTGCCGGAGGACACGATCGAGTGCTCGCCGATCGCGCAGATCGCCGGGTGGGTGACCGCGGGGCACTTGATCTCGACGCCGGGCAACGTGGCGGACTTCGCGCGCCTCGAGCGCGACGTCGTCGAGGACTGCGATCGCTTCGACGTGCAGGAGGTCTGTTTCGATCGCGCGCTCGCCGCGGCGGTGATGCAGAGCCTGCAGCGCACGCTCGGCGACCAGCCGCCCGTGGTCGTCATCAAGCAGTCGGTCGAGGTCATGGACCCGGCGATGAAGGCGGTCGAGCGCCTGGTGCTCGGCCGCGAGCTCGCGCACGACGCGAACCCGGTGATGACCTGGATGATGGGCAACGTGGTCATCGAGCGGAACCACAAGGACGAGATCTACCCGCGGAAGGCCGGCGGGAAGGACTCGCACCACAAGATCGACGGCGCCGTGGCGCTCTTTAATGCCATTTCGCGGGCCTCTGGACCGGACGGCGCCGGCGAGGCCGCGCGTGACTTCGCCGAGCGCGGCCTCTACGCATGAGCCCGGACGAGCGCGCCGCGCGTGACTTCGCCGAGCGCGGGCTCTTCGCGGGTGTGCAGACGTCTGTACGCCGCGCCGCGGCGGCCGATGCCGATCGGCTCTTCACGTTGACCGAGGCGCAGGCCTTCTGTTTGCAGCGCTGGGGGTTGCGCGTGAGCATCGCGACCCTGCGTCGCTACGTGCGGAAAGGCGCGCTCGTGGTGGTGCGTTATGGAGAAGGCCCGAAGCGGCGCGTGCGCGTGCGCGGTGCCGTGCTCACGCGGTTTTTCTCCTCTGAGATTAGTCACTATTAGTCACTATTGGTCACTATTGGTCAGTCTGAACACAACCCTATTTACACCCATGAAAAAACCCTTCATCCTGCCGTCGTTCGTGCCTGGCCGTCGGCGTCGTCGCCGTCGAAAAGCGACTCCGGTATGGCCGGCGCCAGGCACCGTGTTCGAGTTCGTCGGGGTTGCGCTGGTCGGCGTCGGTCTCGCGCAGGTCTATTCGCCGCTGGCGTGGATCTGGATCGGCCTGGCAGCGTTCGCCGCGAGTTTCGAGCGGGAATGGAGAGCGCGATTACATGAGCATGATGGGCGCGTGGCTGGATCGGCGGCGGGAGCGCCGGTTCGAGACCATCGCGCCGCAGAGCATCAGTCAGAACCCTAGCCAGCCGCTGCTCAGCGCGCTGGGCGGGCGGCCAGCCTCGTCCGGTCAGCCGGTCACCGAAACCATCGCGCAGGGCCTGCCCACCGTCTTCGCCTGCGACCTCGTCATCAAGCAGGACGTCGCCAAGACCCCGATCAAGCTGAAGCGCCGGCTGAAGGATGGCACACGCCAGGACGACGTGAACCATCCGGTGTACATCGCGCTCCACGACATGCCGAACCGGGCGATGACGCCGTACGAGTTCAAGGAGACGATGCAGCACTCCCTGAACTTGTGGGGCAACGCCTACGCCGAGATCGTCCGGCACACCACCAGCGTCAACGGGCTCGCGCTCGAGCTCTGGCCGCTCGATCCCTGGCGCATGACCGTGAAGCTCGACAGCCTGAACCGGCTGGTCTACTCCTACGCGCGGCCGAGCGGCGGGCCGAAGGAGTGGATCTACGACCCGGTGAACCCGCCGATCTTCCATCTGCGCCAGCACACCCGCGGCGGCTTCTGTGGCCGCAGCCCGATTCAGGTGCTGCGCGAATCCATGGGCGTGGCGCTGGCACGGCAGCAGTACCAGGGTCGCTTCTACGGCCAGGGCGGCCACGCGCAGGTCATCCTGAGCACGGAGAACAAGCTGGACGAGAAGGCCGTGCGGCGCATCCGCGAGGACTTCGAGACGCTGACGGCCGGCCAGGAGAACTGGCACCGGCCCGTGGTGGTGGATCACGGGTTGAAGGTCGAGCCGTTCAACATGCCGCACCGGGATGCGCAGTTCGTGGACCAGATCAAGTTGACGCGGTCCGAGCTCGCCGGCGCGTTCCGCGTCTACGCCCAGAAGATCAACGACCTCGAGCGGGCGACGTTCAGCAACATCACCGAGCTGAACATCGCGCATGTCGGCGATTGCCTCATGCCGCAATTTGTCTGCTGGCAGGACGCGATCGCGCGCGATCTCTTGAACAGCAAGTCGTTCTCGACGCACTTCGCGACGTTCATCGTGGATGCGCTGGTCCGGGGCGACTTCAAGGGTTTCAACGAGGGGCTCGCGATCCAGCGGGCGAACGGCATCATCACCGCGAATCAGTGGCGCAAGGCCGCTGACATGGACGATCAGATTTCCGAGGAGGACGGCGGTGATCTCTACCTGGTCAACGGCGGCATGATGCCGCTGCGACGCGACCCGGCCGCCGCGATCGATTTTCCGGCGCCAGGCGGGGTGAATTGATGACGAGACCGGCTGAGATCACCGTCAACGTGCGCGCGCGGGTCGGCAGCGACCAGGACGAGCTCCGCATGGTTGTGTGTCCGGTGACGGTGCGGGCGGGCGCGCCCGCCGAGGCGGCGCCGGTGCTCGAGGGCTACGCGGCGCTCTTCGACGCCTGGACGCAGATCGGGCCCAACGACTGGGGCTTCATGGAGTCGATCGCGCCTGGCGCGTTCGCCACGTCGCTCCAGGAAGACGACATCCGCGCCTTCTTCAACCACGACGGCAACCTGATCCTGGGCCGGACGAGCGCGAAGACCGCAGAGTTCGTCGAGGACGACAAGGGGCTGCGGGCGGTGATTTATCCGCCTGACACCGCGGCCGGGCGTGACGTCGTCACGAGTATCGCGCGTGGCGACGTGACCGGAATGTCCTTTATGTTCCGGACGCGCAAAGAGGAATGGACCGAGCCGGAGCAGAAGGGCCAGTTGCCGAAGCGGCGGCTGTTAGATCTCCAGCTCTTCGAGGCGGGGCCGGTGACGCTGCCGGCCTACGAACAGACGTCGATCGCGGCACGCGATCGCGTTCAGGCGTTTCTACGGACTCACGAGGAGTCGGCCGTCCGGACCGCCGCGGCCGATGCGGATCGGGATCGGTGGCTGAGACTGGCGCGCACCGCGTGCTGATAACGAGGGGAGTTATGACTACGAAACCTGTACGCAACTCACTGACGGTTCTGCCGTTTCTGCTGTGTCTCTGTCTCGGCCTCGCCACGATGCCGACGAATGTTTACGCGGTGAATCGGTCCGAGCTGGGGCACGAACACGCGCAGCCCTGGCGCGGCCGGTTGGACGGCGCGGTGCAGTGCGCGACCGCGTCGGTCCTGGTGGTGGTCCAGCGCACGATCGAGGCGCTGCGGGGCCATCCGCTTGTCACGTCAGAGAGGGGCGAGATTGCCCTCGAGATCCTGACCGGCGGGCTCGTGAAGATGCAGGAGCATCGCGAGAAGCTGATTCGCGACGCCGGCGATCTCAAGGGGGCGAACGGGGCCTTCGAGAACGACGAGAAGCGCGCGAAGTTCGACGCGATCGTCGCGGACGTCGAGGTCCTTGGGGTCAAGATCCAAGACGCCGTGCGGGACGCCAAGTTGGACGAGATCGTGCGCACCACGCTGCCGGCGTCACAGCGCACGGAGACGGAGGCGCGGCTCGAGCGTGAGGATCCCGACAAGGCGGTGCTCCTCAAGGGGCAGCGCGTGGCGATGCTCGACTACATCCGGAACGGTCTCAAGATGATGGCGCCGGAGAACACGCAGGTGCTGCGCCGGCAATTCTCGTCGCTGAGTGTCGAGGAGAAGCGCGCGCTGAGCACGATCGGCGGCGCGGCGGGTGGCTACACCGTGACGCCGGATACGCGATTCGCGGCCGCGGTCATCGACGCGATGAAGTATTTCGGCGGGATCGAGGCGGCGGGCGCAGAGGTCATCACGACCGACACGGGCGCGGATCTGCCGTTTGTGACCAACGATGACACCGGGAACACCGGCACCATCGTCGCCGAGAGTGGGTCGCACGCGAGCGGCACCGATCTGACTTTTGGGATGAAGGTCCTGAAGTCGTTCCTGTACAGCACGAAGATCGTGCTCGTGCCGTGGCAGCTCCTCCAGGACAGCCAGGTGGACATCGAGGCCTATTTGGCGTCGAAGTTCGGGATGCGCCTCGGCCGCGCGCAGAACGCGCACTTCAGCACCGGCATCGCTGTAAATCAGCCGGAAGGGCTGATGGCGAGCATCACCGTCGGTCGCCAGGCGGTGACGGGGAACAGCGCGTCGTTTCCGTTTGACGACGTCTACCGCACGATTCACGCGGTGGACGTGGCGTATCGTGGCGCGCGCTGCCGGTGGTCGATGCACGACAACACGATCCTCGCGCTGCGGCTGGCCAAGGATGGCAACGGCCGGTATCTCTGGCCCGAGCTCGGCAATGTGCAGGTTGGCCAGCCCCAGGTGCTCGCGGGCTATCCCGTCGTGCCGAACAACGACATCGCCGTGATGGCCGCCTCGGCGAAGGCCGCCAGCTTTGGCGACCACTCGCACTACAAGGTGCGCCGGGTGAGCGGCCTGACGTTCGTGCGGCTCGACGAGCTCTACGCGGCCAGCGGGCAGGTCGGCTTCATGGCCTTCCAGCGCGCCGACGGCGGCTACGTGAACCCGGGACAGGACGCCATCGTCGCGTTCCAGAACAGCGCGAGCTAAGCCGCCCGCGCGACCAGATGAACAGGTGACCCGTGGGCGGGCTTCGGCCCGCCCCCTAGTAAGGAGACTCAGATGCTCGGAGCAGGCTATCTCACGGAGTTCGCGATTCCGGTCAAGGTGGCGGACCACACCACGGCGGGCACGGGGGACGTGTCGTGCGCCTCTGTCGACATGGCCGCCGATGGCGGCTACGACGGGGTGCTGTTCATGACCTCGTACGGCACGGCCGCCGCCGACAACATCCTCAAAGCCGCCGGGTCGGACGACGACTCGACATTTTCGGAATACGCCTCGACGGCGCAGATCGCGAGCGGGGCAGCGCCGTCGAACGAGGACGTACTCCTCGATATCCAGCGGCCGCTGCAGCGGTACGTGAAGCCGGTGCCGGAGCGCGGCACGTCGAGCACGTGCGAGTCGGTCTGGGCGATCCGCTATCGCAGCCGTAACCGCGCGGTCACCACCGTGGTCAGCGGGACCGCCGGCCTGGCGCAGGCCACCTCGCCGGCCAACGCGTAAGGCGTGGGCCAGGGCTTTACTTCTGAGGGCAGCATGATGCGATACGCACGATGGGCGGCGCAGGCGGCGATCGGGCTCCTCCTGATCGCCGCGCTCTTCCCGGTTCAGGTCGGGCAGGCGCAGAACACGGTCCTGAACTATTTCGCGCAGGTGGCGGGCGGGTCGAGCGACAACGTTCTGAATATCGACGGCACGCTCAACTTCGAGGACAAGGCCACCGTCATCGACCACGGGACGGCCACGCTGGCGAACGGCTATGCGTCGGTGACGACGAACCTGTCGTCGACCGTGACCTGCGTCCTGACGCTGAATACTGGTGCTGCGACGCCAGGCGACGATCCGGTGCTTGTGACCGGCCTGTGGACGCCGGGATCGTCCGGTCTCGAGATTCTGGCCTGGGCCACTAACGGTACTGATCCGACGCTGATTGCGGCCTCGAGCACGGACACGGTCGGCTACGTCTGTATGGGTGCGGACTAAGGGGGTAGTGGTGCCGACGGCCGCCGCGCCGCCCATCGCGTATGTCGAGGTGGTGGAGTGGCTGGCCGATCTTGTGCTGGGCTACCGCGGCGAGCGCATCGAGTTCTCGTGGCGGCCCTACGACCGGCGGCGGCCGGATCAGCGCGCCGACTACGACCGGCTCGCGGCGTCGATGCGCCGCGACGGCATCGAGCGCCCGCTGATCACGTTCGGCCGGCACGTGCTGATCGGGATGCGGCGGGCCGAGATCGGTCTCGCGCTCGGGATCGAGCAGGTGCGCTGCTGGCGGATTGTCGAGGACGTCCATGACTGGCACGGCACGGACATCGCCAGACTGGACGCGTTGAAGGCGGGCTGTGGGGCGACAGCCTACTGAAAGAGGAACGTGATGCGGGTGCAGATGACTTCCACGATCGCGGGGCGGCCCGCCTACTCGATGGGCGACATCGTCGAGCTCGACGACCGCATTGCTCGCGCGTGGATTGCGGATGGCCTGGCCATGCCGGTCCGCGAGGCGCCGGCTGAGACGCCGGAGGATCTGGCGTCGGTGGGCGTCGAGGCCGCGGTCGCGCGTGGCCGCCGCCGGAGGGGATGATGCGAATGGTCTGGCGCGTCTTGATTGCGGTCGTCGTGCTGGCGGCGCTGCCTCGTCTGGCGGCCGCGCAGGTCGTTATGCACACCGTCACTGTGACCACGGATGGGAGTGGCGACGTCACGGCGTATACGCCGACCACGGTTGGGGTCGTGCTGGCGGTGCGCTACGTGCCCGACGTGACCAGCCCGCTCGATACCGGGGCCGACGTCACGATCACGGACGGCGTGACGGGGCTGCAGGTCCTGGCCGTGACGAACATGGGCCCCAGCGCGCGCGACTTTCTCCCGCGGGCCTTCACGGTCAATACGCTCGGGGCGAGCGCGCTGTACGCGGCCTCTGGCACGAGCGTGCTCGACACGATTCCCGTGGCGAACGCGATCCAGGTCGTTGTCGCGCAGGGCGGGAGCGCGAAGCTGGGCACCTTCTATATCTACGTGCAGGGGCGGTGACGCGGCGTGCAGTGGCGTGACATCCATCGATCGACCGTCTGTGTGACGCCGCCGGCGGTGGAGCCACTGAGTCTCACCGAGGCCAAGCTGCACCTGCAAGTGGATGTCACGGCGGACGATGCGTTGATCTACGCCCTGCGCCTGGCGGCGCGCGAGCAGGTTGAGGCCGATACGAATCGCAGTCTCATCAGCACCGTCTGGGACCTCTGGTTCGATCGGTTTCCCGATGGCCGCGCGATCGAGCTCTCGCGCTCGCCGGTGTCCGCGATCGCCAGCGTGACGAGCTACGACGACGATGACGTTGCGGTGGTGCTCTCGGCCTCTGACTACCTCGCCGACCTGAAGAGCGAGCCCGGGCGCGTCGTGTTGGTGGACGGCGCCTCGTGGCCGACGGACCTGCGGCCGGCCAACGCCGGCGTCGTGCGATTCACGGCGGGGTACACCAGCGGCACGGCGCAGAGTGTCTCGTCGATCACGCGCGCGAGCACGACCGCCACGGCGACGACGAGCGCGGCGCATGGCTACGTCACTGGGCAGCGCGTGACGCTCGCCGGGGCGGACCAGGCGGACTACAACGGCACCTGGTCGATCGTAGTGACCGGCACGACGACGTTCACGTTCACTGTGGAGAACAGTCCGACGACGCCGGCGACCGGGACGATGACGGCCACCTATCTCGGCCTGCCGGAGCGGTATTTCCAGGCGATGAAGCTCTGGATGTCGCACCTCTACCGGCCGAACGCCAAGCATGACGACCTGGTGCGGCGTGTCTACGACGCGCTCGTGACCGGCGGGGTCTACGCCCTTGGGTGATGCCTGTGCGTGACCTGACCGAGCGCGTGACGATCCAGCAGGCCTCCGCGGCCGCGACGCAGGCGCGCGCGCGGACCTGGTCCACGCTCGCCACGGTCTGGGCGGCCGTGCGGGCCAGCGGACAGATGGGCGCGGAACGGGTGCAGGCCGGCGCCGTGCGCGCCTCGCTGCGCTATGAAGTCGAGATCCAGTATCGCGCGGACGTGACGCCGAAGATGCGCGTGTCCTGGACGCCGTATCGCGCGGCGGCGGCCAAAACGCTGGAGATTGCCGTGATCGACCGCAAGGACGGGCGCGCCGAGCGGCTGCTGCTGTACTGCGCGGAGGCCGCCTGATGGCCCGGCCGAACAACGCGGCGGCGATCTCGGGGCACGTGCAGGGGTTGCGCGAGTTGAAGGCGGCGTTTCAGCGGCTGCCGGCGATCGTCCAGGAGCACCTGAACGACGCCACCGAGATCACTGTGCGCGAGGGTGTGCGCCACGCGCAGGCGCAGCTCCAGCAGAGCCCGTCGATTGACACGCGCGCGCTCTACGACCACGTCGGCTGGGCGATGAACCGCAAGGCCGGGCGCGGCAGTTTTGGGATCAAGCGGGCGACCACGACGTTCAACGTCGGCGGCAAGCGCGTGCGCGTGAAGGGCCTGATTCGGGCTGGCGCCGGCGGCAGCGCGTCCACGAGCGCCGGTGCGACGAAGGACCAGCCCTCGCGGCGGGCGCACTTCGTCGAGTTCGGCACGGTCCGCATGGCCGCCGAGCCGTTCATGCTGCCGGCGGCGGAATCGCAGCGCGGCCCCTATCTCGACCGCTGCCGGCGCGCCGGCGCGGCGATCGAGCGCGACATGAGCACGGTCGGCGGCGGGCTGCGCTGATGGCGACGACCACGAAGACGGCGACGGGTCCGGTCCTGACGGCCATCTATGTGGCGCTCAACGTGGCGGCGATCACCTCGACGCTCGGCTGCGGCGTCTACGAGACGGTGCTGCCGCAGGGCGTGGCGTTCCCGTGTCTGCGGATCTCGACGCCGAGCGGCGTGCCCTGGGACACCTTCGGCGCCGCCGGCAAGGAGCGCGTCGTCCAGGTGCACGTGTTCGCTTCGACGGCGGTGTATGAGAGTGGATTCCAGGTCAACGCACTCTCCGACCAGGTCATCGCGCTGCTCGAACACCAGGCGCTGAGTGTCTCGGGGCATACGCTCGCGGCGCTGCAGTACGAGCAGGATACCGAGGGCGCGGACGAGGAGGTCGACGGCGTGCAAATCGTGCACCGCGTGCTGTCGTTCCGCGTGCACGTGATCGAGAGCTGATGACCGCCGAGGCCTGGCGCCAGGTCGTGCGCATCGCCGACGCGCTCGAGCGCATCGCGGCGGCGCTCGATCGGTTTGAACCGGACGCCGAGCCGGCCTGCGCGCATCCGCTGAGCGAGCGCGAGGTGAGTCCGGAGAGCACGATGGGTCACGTGATGTCTCGCTGCAGGGCCTGCGGCGCGGAAGGGATTTGATGGCATGGCTGTAGTCACAAATGACGCGCGTATCTGGCTGGCGCAGTTCCACTTGTCCGCGGACCATCAGTCGCTCGACCTGTCGATGGGCCATGACGCGGAAGACGCGGCAGTGTTCTCGAACACGGCAAAGAACATGCGCGGGACGCTGCCGTTCGTCGAATTGAAGGGGCAGGGTTTCGTCGATTTTGGTAGCGGTGGCGTGCACGACGCGCTGAAGGCCAACCTTGATATCGCCAACGTGCCGATCACGATCGGTATGGAGGGGGCGGTCGTGGACACGAAGGCCACGCTGTTTCTGGCCCGGCTGCTCCAGTACCGCACGCCAGGCGTCGTCGGCCGGCTGCTGCCGTTCAACTTCGACGCCAAGGGACAGGGGACGCCGGCCGTCGACGGCATCCTGGCGGGTCTCGGGTCGAAGACGGCGACCGGGAGCGGGACCGAAGCGAATCTCGGCACACTCGACACCGGCGAGACGATGTACGCCGCGCTGCACGTACTG
>Ga0326597_10011462_pt1 | contig 11751 bp, 12 predicted proteins | sample RVTome_12_FD_203789 | JGI IMG/M metagenome (GOLD analysis project Ga0326597, IMG submission 203789) | Soil microbial communities from uranium-contaminated site in the Upper Colorado River Basin, Wyoming, United States - RVT100D185 | ecosystem: Environmental > Terrestrial > Soil > Contaminated >...
ATGAGGCGGTCCCATTCCTGCCGCGACACCTTGTCGGAGGGGCCGGTGCACACCACGCCGGCGTTGTTGACGAGGATCTCGAGCCCGCCGTGCGCGCGCACGATCTCGGCGACCACGGCCTTCGCCGTCGCCTCGTCGGCCACGTCGAGCTTGACGCCGACCCCTTTCGTTTGCAGCGACGCCGCGCGCGTACGCGCGGCGTCCTCGTCGATATCGCCCACATAGACGATGCAGCCGTGCTGCGCGAGGCAGGTCGCGATGCCGGCACCGATGCCGCGTGCCGCGCCGCTGACCAGCGCCACCCGACCGGACAGGTCGGTATTCATTGCATGGCAGGGATGACTTCGCTGGCGAAAAGCCGCATCGACCGCAATACCAGCTCCTGAGGCATGCCGCCAAAGTTCATCCAGCAGATGAGGTTGTTCACGCCGGTGGCCTCGCTCAGCCTGCGCAGCCTCTTGATGACCGTCTGCGGCCCGCCGAAGATCATCTCGCCGCGCTCGTGCGCCCCGATCGGGCGGAACTGCGCGGTCGACTTCATGTAGTACTCAACATACGCCTTGCCCTGGTCCATCGCCTCCTTGTCGCTCTCGGCGACGAAGACGTGGCGCAGGCAGGTGAAGTCGAACGGCTCGCGCTCCAGGCCGCGCTTGCGCCGCGCCTCGAGCATGAGGTCGCAGGTGGCGCGCAGCTCGGGCACCGGCGCCCAGGCGCAGAGCAGCCGATAGTTGTTCTCGACCGCGTAGGAAATCTGCTCCTGGGTCCCCAGGCGGGTCGCGATCCAGACCGGCGGGTGCGGCTGCTGCAGCGGACGCGGCACCAGGGTGAGCCGCGGCACGGTCCAGAAGCGGCCTTCATACGAGTACTCCTTGGTGGTCCAGACGCCGAGGATGATCTTCAGCGCTTCCTGGAAACGCGGCAGCTTCTCCTCGATGGGCACGCGCAGGCCGTCGAATTCGTACTTGCGGTAGCCCAGGCCGACGCCGAAATCGATGCGCCCGCCGCTCAGGATGTCGGCCATCGCCACGTCCTCGGCCGTGCGCAGCGGATGCTCGAGCGGCAGCACCTTCACGGCCGACCCGATGCGCACCTTGCGGGTCAGGCGCGCGACCGCGCAGGCCATTGCAAAGGGAGAGGCGCAGACCGAGTACTCGCCCTCCACGCCCGGCACGTAGGGCTCGGAGGAAAAATGGTGCTCCGCGATCCACACGCGGTCGAAGCCGATCGCGTCGGCCTCGCATATCTGCTCGACATGCGCTTCGTAGACCTGGGACTCCGAGCGCGAGAACGGCTGCTCGAGCAGGTGAAAGGTTCCGAATCGCATCGCGGGCTCGAGAGGACGGGAAAAAATAATTGCATGGACTATCGGATAGTGCAATATTGAAAGCGCGGATTTCGTTTAACGAAATTCTGGCTGCCCCGAATTTCTATGACCGATCGAGAGGAGGAGTCATGAAAGGCGTTGCGCATTCCGTTCGTAGCACCGGCAAGGTCGCGCTGTTGAGCTGCGGCATCGGGCTCGCGGCGCTGCTGGCGGCATCTCCCGACGCTTCGGCGCAGAAGAGCACGCGCCTGCGCATGCAGATGGCGGTCCCCGCCGCGGCGGACGAATTCAAGATGATGCAGAAGTTCGTGCAGCGGGTCGACGCGATGAGCGGCGGCCGGCTGAAGATCGAGCTGCTGCCCGACGGCGCGGTGGTGGGCGCGTTCGAAGTGCTCGACGCGGTGGACAAGGGCCTGGTGGAGGCGGGATTCGCCTGGTCGCACTACTGGTCGGGCAAGGCGCCCGCCGGCATGCTGTTCGGCTCGCCCTCCGGCGGCGGCGGCGTGGGACTCGATCAGCTCGCCTGGGTTTCGTGGTACTTCGAGGGCGGCGGCAAGGCGCTGCACAAGGAGTTCTTCGAGCAGCAGCTGAAGGTGAACCTGGTGGCCTTCCCTCTGCAGGCGGTCGGCCCCGAGGGGCTGGGCTGGTTCAAGGAGCCGATCCGCAACCTGGGCGACTTGCGCAAGCGCCGCTTCCGCACCCCGCCGGGGATTCCGGGCGCGATCTACAAGGAGATGGGCGTGACCGCGATCGCGCTGCCGGGAGCCGAGATCATCCCGTCGGCCGAGCGCGGCGTGCTCGACGCCGCCGAGTGGTGCTGCCCGGTGACCGACATGGCCTTCGGCTTCCAGCGGGCGTTCAAGTACTACTACCCGCAAGGGCTGCATCAGAACATCGTGAACGCCGAGATCTACATCAACAAGAACGCCTGGAACAAGCTGCCGAAGGACGTGCAGGCGATCGTCGAGGGCGCGACCCTGGCCGCCATGATGGAGTCGCTGTTCTACCGTATCCATGCCAACGCCGTGGCGGGGAACGAGCTGGTGAACAAGCACGGCGTGAAGATGATGGATACGCCGCCCGACTACGCGCCCGCGTTCATGGCCGCCGCCAAGAAGGTGCTGGCCGAGGCGGCAGCCAAGGATGCCTTCTTCAAGAGGGTGCTCGACTCGCAGACCGCGTTCGCCAGGCAGGTCATGCCCTACTGGTCGAGCGTGCAGAAGCTCAATTCCTCGCTCGGCGAGGCGTACGTGAAGAGCGGCATGAAGTAGGCTTTCTGCAGCCAAGCCAAGAAGGCGGCTCCCGGGCCGCCTTTTTTTCGCCCGCTACAGGTGGCGCTTCATCCACGCGAGCGCGTTGAAGGTGAAGTCCGAGCGGTACTCGTGGGTCAGGTCGGGATAGATGAGGGTCGATTTCTTCGACGGGATGCGGGCGTACGCGGCGAGCGTTGATTCGATGGGGTGCATCTGGTCGGCGGTGGCGCCGCCGATCAGGACCGGACAGGAGATCGCGTCGACCAGGTTGACGACGTCGAAGTATTGCAGCGTCTGGAGCACCTGCTCGCGCTGCGCGGGGTTTCGCTCCAGGTAGTTGCGCACCTGGACGAACGGAAAGGCGCTCGAGCCCGCGTTGCGGGCGAAATCGCAGGGCCAGGGCACCGCGGCGACCGCGGCGGCGACGCGCCGGTCGAGCGCGGCCGTCACGAGGCTGAGGCCGCCGCCGGCGCTGAATCCCCAGGTGCCGATGCGCTTCGCGTCGATCTCGGGACGGCTGCTCAGGAAATCCAGCCCGCGCACGCAGTCCATATACGCCCCCCGGTAGTAGTACTTTCCCGGATCGGTCGCGTTGTGCACGATCTTGTCCTCGAGGACGACCTGCCACTCCTTGCGGCTGATCGATTGGCCGCGCGGGAACAGCGAGAGCGTCGCGAAGCCGTGCATGCCGAGATGCAGGGGCAGGGGCATCTGCTCCTTGTAGGGCGGCAACTCCATCACCGCGGGCCATCCGCCTTCCGGCGGCTCCCCCGCCGGCACGCAGTACCACCCCCGGATGCCAATGTTGTCCAGGCTCGTGAGCCTTACCTCGGATACGGTGCGTGTGCGCACCGCGGTGTCGATCAGCATCGGGTCCGACAGCGCCACTTCCTCCACCCGGGCATCGATGGGCACCCGGTCCAGCGCGGCGCGCGTGGACCTCCAGAAGCTCGCGATCCTGTCACTGGGCATGCACGGTTTCCTCCGCGGCCGGGGTCGAGCGCCGCCAGCCGAACAGGTCCTCCGCGATATTGCTCGCCGTGAGCAGCGCGACCAGCGTTCCGCACAACGGCAGCGCCATCATGGGGACCTTCTTGGGCAGCCCGCCGAGCTCCCAGAACTGGCCGGGGACGTTCTGCGCCGCGTCGAGCCCGAACCAGACGAGGAACAGCGCGAACGCGAAGGTCATCAGCTGCCAGGTGAAGCGCAGGACCGTCACCAGGCGCGGCGGCAGATAGACGTAGATGCCTTCGCTCGCGATGTCCTCCCGGTCCCGCACCGCCAGAGCATAGGCGATCAGGACCAGCCAGATGTTGCAGAACAGCGAAATGGTATCGCCCCAGAACGGCGGGTCCTTGAACACGTAGCGCATCACCACGGTGTAGACCGTGAAGGCCACCATGAGCATCAGCAGCGTGCAGGACACCCCCATGATCCCCAGGCGCACAACGCGGTCCAGACGCTGAAACCAGAGCGGCGTGCGCTCGGGGCTAGCCACGGATGAACCCGAGCAGCCTGGGCAGCGTGAGGGTCAGCGGCGGGAAGACCAGCATCACGAACATCACGAAGATCTCGACCAGGAGGAAGGGGAGCAGCGCCCGGGCCACCTTCTCGATCTTCTCGCCGGCGATCGCCGCCGCGGTGAAATAGCACACGCCGACCGGCGGCGACACCGACCCCATGATGAAGCCGACGGTCAGCACCAGCGCCGCCTGCACCTCGTGCAAGCCGGCCGCGACGCAGACCTTGACGAGGGTCGGCGCGAGCACGATGACGCAAGGCACCGGCTCCAGGATCGTCCCGACGACGATGATCAGCCCCACCAATACCATGCCGAAAACGACCGGGATGTCGGCGAACTGCAGAAGGAAGCCCTCGAGCCCCTGAAGCGCGCCGATCCGGTTGAGCAGCCAGCTGAAGGGTCCGCTCGCCGCCAGGATGATGAACACCGCCGAGGTGATCTTGACGGCCCGAAACAGCGTCGTGCCGAGCGTGCGAGGCGTAAGCGTGCGATAGACGAATGCGCCGATGCCGAAGGCCACGAGCACCGCGATCGCGCCCGCTTCGGTCGCGGTGAACACGCCGAACACGATACCGCCCACGATGATGGCCGGAATGACGAGCGCCGCCCAGGCGCCGATCAATGCGCGCCACAGCGCGCCGAACGTGAACGGGTCCTCGAAGCGTCCGTAGCCGCGCTTCACGGCGTAGATGTACACCACCACCATCAGCAGCAGGCCGACCAGCAGGCCCGGAAGAATACCGGCGGCAAACAGCGAGCCGATCGACATCCCCACGGTGCTCGCGAGCAGCACGATCAGGATGCTGGGCGGGAGTATGCCGCCGATGGTCGATCCCATGGCCGTGAGCGCCGCGGCGAAAGGGCCCGGGAAGCCCGCTTTCTTCATCGCCGGTATGAGGATGCCGCCGATGGCCGCGACGTCGGCCACGGCGCTGCCGTTCATCGCAGCGAACAGCATGCTGCCGACGACGTTCATCTGCGCGAGGCCGCCGCGTATGCGTCCCACCAGCTCGCGCGCCAGCACCAGCAGCCGCTCGGTGATCTGCCCGGAATTCATCAGCTCCGCGGTGAGGATGAAAAACGGCACGGCGAGCAGCGGCACGTGGGACAGCGCCTCGTACATCTGGTAGGGAACGGTGGAAAGCGGGAGCTCGCCGGTGACGAGAATGTAGACGACCGGCAGCATGGCCATGGTCACGCCCATGGGCGCGCCGAGCACGATCAGGACGACGAGCGCCGTGACGAGGAGCGCGAGCTCCATCAGGTCCGCACCAGGCCGCCGTCCATCAGCACGGTTTCACATCGGCGGGACGGCGGGGCTCGCCCGCCTAGCGCCGTCCTCCGCTCGCGAGCGCCTGGACCGCCGGCGCCGGCACTTTGCCGCCCGGGACGAGGAAGCCGCGCTGGCCCGGCCGGCGGTTCGGCGGCCAGCCGAGCTTCGCCAGCGCCTCGTCGGCGTCGCGGTAGTAGGTGCCGATCTGGTAGATGCGCCTGGCTTCCTCTCCGCTCGCCACCTCGCGCCCCAGCTCGCGCGAGATGCGGACCATCTGCTCGACCTGCTGCACCGAGGTGAAGCGCTCGCCTTTGCGGCGCCACAGGTTGTCCTCCACGCCGACCCGCACGTGCAGGCCGAGCGCGATCGCCATGGTGCACACCGGCGGGACGGTGCGCATCAGGGACTCGATCGTGAGCACCGCGCCGTCGGGACAGCGCCGCACGAACTCGAGCATGTCGGAGGGGTTGCGTCCGGCGTAGCCGCCGCCGAGCGCCATGTGGTTGAGGACCAGCGGCCCGGTGTACACGCCGGCGCGGACCAGCCGCTCGACCGCCTCCAGCTGGTGAACGGTGCCGATCATGAAATGCGGCTGGATCTTCTTCGCCACCAGCCGCTTCAGGTGCTCGAGGTAGAACGACGGCGGCGCCTCGGTGACCATCTCCTGGTAGGCGTTGTAGTACTCGGGCTTCGACAGGCTGGTGCCGGCGATGTCGTCCTTCGACATCAGCTCGGTCAGGCTCATCTGGTTGGTGTTGATGACGATCGTGACCTGGTCGGGCTGGGGAGCGAGCTCCGCCAGCATGTGGCGCGTGTCGATCCCGGGCCAGCGCGCCGCCTTGCCTTCGCCTTCCGGGGCAAAGGAGATCGAGCCGCCCACCTGCAGCAGCATCTTCGGCACTGCCACGCGCAGGCGCGCCAGCAGCTCGTTGAAGGTCGAGATCTTCCTCGAGCCCTTGCCGTCGGCTTCGCGCACGTGCACGTGCAGGACGGTGGCGCCGGCGTTGTAGCAGTCGACGGCCTTCTGCACCTGCTGCTCCATGCTGACCGGGATGTCGTCGCAATCCGAGGGCAGCCACTCGGGTCCGTACGGCGCGACCTGGATGACGAGCTCCTCCTGGTTCTCGGGGAGCAGCGAGTCGTCGAAGAAATGCATTCTTTTCTCCTCCTGGAGCGGGTTGCCGGCTTCGGGCTGCGTGGCATTCTCTCGGCTGGCGCGGCGCCCGGCTTTGCAGATTGGGACTTCGGTATATCATTTTGGGAAAGCGATTCCCTGCTGCGATGCCGTATCTCGTCCGAAGCCAGGTCCTTACCGGCTACGCCACGCTCGCCCGCGCCTTCGGCCTGGCCCCCGAGCTCATGGCGAGGAGCGTCGGCCTCGACCTGTCGGCGCTTGCCGATCTCGATGCCAGGATCCCGGCCAAGGCATTTGCAGAGCTCCTCGAGCGTTCTGCCGAGGCGGCGAACGCGCAGGATTTCGGCCTGCGGCTGGCCGAGTCGCGCGGCCTCGGAATCCTGGGCCCGGTCGGTATCGTGATGCGCGAGGAAGCCGACTTGCGTTCGGCTCTGCAATCGCTCGCCCGCTATCTGCCGATCCACAACGAGGCGCTCGGGCTGGAGCTGGACGAAGATGGCCGGATGGCGATATTACGGCTGGAAGTTCGCTTGCCGGGCCTCCCGGAAGCGCGGCATTTCACCGAGCTGTCGCTCGGCGCTTTTTTCAGGATCGTCAGCCGCTTCCTGGGCGTGCAGTGGAAGCCGAGCCACGTGTGCTTCGAGCACGCCGCGCCGGCCGATCCGTCGGCGCACCGGCGTTTTTTCGGTTGCAGGGTCGAGTTCCAGCACGAATTCAACGGGGTCATCTTCAATTCGAAAGACCTCGATGCCCCGATCTCCATGTCGGATGCGATGCTGGCGCGCTACGCCCACCGGTATCTCGACGCGATTGCCCAGCACCGGGACGCCTCGCCGAGCGACAAGGTTCGCGAGCTTGTGCGGCTGTGGCTGCCCAGCGGAAGCTGCAGGGCAAGCAAGGTGGCGCGCGGTCTTGGGGTCGACCGGCGCTCGATGCATCGCTATCTCAGCCAGGCAGGCGAATCGTTCTCGCTCGTGGTGAGCGAAATCCGGGCGGAGATGGCGTGTCGCATGCTCGGCGGCCGCCGGCCGGTGTCCGAAGTCGCCGAGCTGGTGGGGTTTTCGGGCCCGGCCGCCTTCTCGCGCTGGTTCAAGCAGACCTTCGATTGCAGTCCGTCGCAATGGCGCGAGATCCAGGAAGACCGCCGGCCGCAGTACCGCAAGCGCAGCGGGCGCGCCGGGGCCTAGGCCGGCAGCGCGGGATTTGCCTGATCCACCTCGCCTACGGGGCGGGTTGCGGCGAACGCGGGGAGCTCATTGCAGCGCGCGGCCAGCCGGTCGAGGCTCGGATAGCGGCCGTCGGGTATGAGCTTCGGATTGACGATGCGCGTGAAGTCGTACATCACTACCGTGGTGATGTCGGCTTGAGTCAGGCGCTCCGCGGCGAGCCACGGCGAAGGCGCGATGCCGGCCAGCCAGCCCAGGGCCGAAAGCGCCTGGCTCTCGTTGTGCGCGACCCACGGCTGGTGCACCTTTTCCGCCGGATGCATGGTCTGCTCGTACAGGGCGGCCACGACCTTCTCGAGCGCGCCGAGCGCGCATGCCATCACTCGCAGCACCCGGTGCCTTTCGGGCTCGCGCGGCGGGACCAGCGCGCGAGCCGGCCCGGCGATCTGGTCGAGGTAGTCGAGGATCGCGCTGCTGTCGAAAAGGGCTTCACCGCCCTCCAGGATCAGGGCGGGTACGCGGCCGACCGGGTTGGCGGCTCGCACTTCCTGGAGATTGCGCCATGTGGTCCGGGGCCGGTGCTCGTACTCGAATCCGAGCAGCCGCATCGCTATGGCGACGCGGCGCGTGAAAGGGGAGCGATACCGGCCGATGAGGATCATGGCTGCGATATACCGGATGCTGCGGCGCAGATCCGTGCCCGCGGCAGGAATGTCCCAAATGAGCACGCGGATGTCCCAAACTGCAAACCGGGCGGAAATTCGAGCCTCCAGAATCTGCGGCTATGCGCCGGCCTCGAGGGGCGCCTGCCTTTGCAGGGGCCGACCGGCCGTATCGAGAGGAGGAGTCATGAAGCCATTCTGGAAAGTGCTCAGCGCGGTAGCGGTAGGCGCCGCTTGCGCGTTCGCCGCGCCGGCAAGCTCGCAGGACAAGCTGCGGCTGACCATCGCCAACGGCATCGCGCCCACGGTGCCCACGCACTGGTGGTTCAAGGAGTTCCTCGGACCCAAGCTCGAGCAGCAGTCCAAGGGTCGCATCCAGGTCAACGTCCAGGTGAACGGTACGCTGTGCAGCGAGCACAAGTGCGTGGAGCAGGCGCGCCTCGGGCAGATCGACATCGGGTCGGTCTCGGGCGGCAACATCGGCAGCTTCGGCTCGACCTTCGACATCCTGAATCTGCCCTACATCTTCAAGGACGACCCGTCTGCGGAGAAGCTGATCAACGGCTGGCTGGGCAAGGAGCTCTCGCAGCGCGCGCAGAAGGAAATGGGGCTGCAGATCGTCGCCATCATCCCTTCGTACGGCTTCCGCAATGTCGGCAACTCGAAGCGCGAGGTGCGCGTGCCCGCCGATCTCAAGGGCTTGAAGATCCGCGTCACCAAGACCCCGGTCGAGCTCAACCTCATGAAGACCTGGGGCGCGACCGCGGTGCCTTTCGACTGGAGCCAGCTCTACGAGGGCCTGTCCACCGGCGTGGTGGACGGCTATTACATTCCCGACGCGTACGTCGCAGCGCAGAAGTTCTACGAGGTGGCGAAGTTCATCACCTCCACCGGCGGCGCCTGGAACGCGCACATCATCTTCCTGGACAAGAAGCGCTACGATCGGCTTCCGGGCTGGGCGAAGCAGAGCCTGGAAAAGATCGGAGATGAGATCCGCGCCCTGAGCTTCAAGGTCGATGGCGAATGGATGGCGAAGCAGAACAAGATCCTCGAGGGCAAGGTGAAGGTCTATAACCCGACGTCCCGGGAATTGCAGCAGTGGTACAGCGGTGCGCCCGCGGCCTGGGTCGCGGTGAAGGGCACCTACGACCCGAAGCTGGCGCGCCGCGCTCTCCAGGAGCAGGGGCAGTCGGAGCTGATCAAGAAGCTCGAGGCGGCGAAGGCCCTCTAGTGCTGATCTGGGAGACGACCGCGACCAGCGCGAAAGCCCTCGGGGCGCTGGCGGCACGCGCGAGCGGCGCCGCCCAGTGCCTCGTGCGCGAGGACAAGGCCGGCAGCTTCATCTTCTGCGAAGCCGGGGACGCCCCGAAGGACGTGCTCGAAAAGCAGGTGACGGAGCTCTTTTCCGCGGGACGCTGCGGCCCCGGCGCCGGGCCGTGGGTGTTTCGCGTCGGACTATGGACGCCGAAGGACTGGCGCTCCGAGTTCTGCGCCTGGTACAGCTTCGAGCACGGCCCGATCCTGCTCGAATGCCCGGACTGGGAGGGCTTCCAGTTCTTCGAGGCCGCGTCGGCTGCGGGTTGCCAGTTCTATGCCGTGCACTACCTCGCCGATCGCGCCGCGCTGGATTCCGAGTGGCGGCGGCTCTCGCGCTCCACGCCCTGGTTCAAGCGCCTGGCCAGGAACAAGTGGTTCGACGGGCCGTTCGAGCGCGTGCTATGCCGCCAGCGGGAATTGCGTAGCGATCGGAGGAGCGCGCTCACCGCGTAAGCGCGGTTCGCGTCAACCGGGTGAACGAGAACCCCGCTCGGCGTCCGCTTCCCGACACGCGCAATGCCGGCGCGGCCTACTGGAGATCGGCCGCCGAGGGCCGCCTGTGCGTGCCGCGTTGCGAGCGCTGCGCGCGCACGTTCTGGTATCCGCGCCGCCAGTGCCCGCATTGCGGCAGCGGCGAGGTGGCGTGGCTCCAGGCGCGCGGCACCGGGCGCGTCTACACCTACACGGTGGTGCGCCAGTCGGGCGATCCCTTCTTCAAGGGCCGGCTCCCCTTCGTGGTGGCGATGATCGAGCTCGACGAGGGCCCGCGGCTGATGTCGAACGTCATCGATTGCGACGTAGAGTCCGTCGAGATCGGCATGGCCGTGGTCGTATCGTTCGAGCAGGCGCAGGACGGGCTGGCGATTCCGCTTTTCCGGCCGGCGCGGCCGCCCGCCAAGACGTGAAGGCAGGCGAAGTCGCGATCGTCGGGGCCGGGCTGGCCGGCATCGGCTGGGAAACCGATTCCAGCGCGGCCGAGATCATGGCGGCCGCTTCGCTGCGGGCGCTTGCGGACGCGGGATTGGCGGTCGCCGAGGTCGATGGCGTGTTCGCGGTGACGCCGTACTACTGGATGCCTTCGGTGGTGCTCGCGGAGCAGCTTGGGCTGCGGCCCCGCGCGACCGACTCGACCACCATCGGCGGCGCTTCGGTGATCGCCCATCTGGGACACGCCGCGCGCGCGATCGCCACCGGGGCCTGCGAAGTGGCGCTGATCGCCTACGCGAGCACCCAGCGCACCGACGGCGGCAGGCTGGTCACCGGCGCCGACGCGCTTGCCTTCGAGCGCCCCTACGGCGCGCTCTTCCCCATCTCGGGGTACGCGATGATGGCGCAGCGGCACATGCACGAATTCGGCACGACGCGCCGGCAGCTCGCCGAAGTCGCCGTGGCGGCGAGCAAGTGGGCCGCGCTCAATCCCGACGCGCTGAAGCGGGAGCTCATCGCGGCCGAGGACGTCATGGCATCGCCGCTGGTCAGCGACCCGCTGCGCAAGCTCGACATCTGTCTGGTCACGAACGGCGGCGGAGCGATCGTCGTCGTGTCGCGGGAACGTGCGGCGAAGCTCGGCAAGCGCGCGGTTCCGGTGCTCGGCTTCGGCGAAAGCCACGATCACTGCTACGTCAGCGCCATGCCCAGCTTCACCGCCACCGCAGGCGCGCACTCCGGCCGCGCCGCCTGCGAGATGGCCGGTGCCGGACCGAAGGACATGGACCTGGCGCAGATCTACGACGCGTTCACCATCATGACGGTGATCGGCCTGGAGGACCTCGGGTTCTGCGCCAAGGGCGAGGGCGGCCGTTTCGTCGAGGCGGGCATCGGTCCGGGTGCGCGGCTGCCGGTCAACACCAGCGGCGGCGGGCTGCGCTACTGCCACCCCGGGATGTTCGGCATCTTTCTGCTGGTCGAGGCGGTGCGGCAGCTGCGCGGCGAATGCGGCGCGCGCCAGGTGTCCGGCGCCCGTCGCGCGCTCGTGCACGGGTTCGGAGGCGTGATGGCGGGCCAGGCGACGGCGATCCTGGGGACCGGCCGATGAACCGGATCGCCGAGCTCGTCACGCGCGCCGGCCGCCAGTTCGCGTGCAGCACCGCCGTCGTCTG
>Ga0326597_10011463_pt1 | contig 11751 bp, 6 predicted proteins | sample RVTome_12_FD_203789 | JGI IMG/M metagenome (GOLD analysis project Ga0326597, IMG submission 203789) | Soil microbial communities from uranium-contaminated site in the Upper Colorado River Basin, Wyoming, United States - RVT100D185 | ecosystem: Environmental > Terrestrial > Soil > Contaminated >...
GCACATCAACCTGATGATCCTTATGTTCGCGGGATATTGATAACGGGAAACTCCGGCGAGGTCCGCCCCTGCGTAGCAACACCAGTTGCACAAGAACCCTACAATCTTTGGCTTAAACTTGAACGCGGCAACCATTCTACGCTCACTCCTCAGGCGGTCATCTCCGCTATGTTCATGAGCGGAGTTTCTTCCAGGGCTGGAAACGCCGCGTCGATCTGAGCGAAGATCTCCTCGTTGGTAAAGTGTTTCAGCGAAATAGCCGCCGTCGGACACCTGGAGCTGCAGATGCCGTCGCCTTTACAGAGAATGGGATTCACCCTGGCCTTCTTGCCTGTTGGCGTCTCATGGAAGTCTATCGCATCATAGGTACATACGGAGATACATCCGCCGCAGGATATGCAGGCGCTCTCGTTGACCTCGCAGATAGCGCCGGAGGCGGCGACGGAATCCTTCGTGAGCATGGTTGCAGCGCGGCCGGCGGCGCCGTACGCCTGGCTGATCGTCTCTGAAATATGCTTGGGATAGTGCGCCGTGCCGCACAGAAAAACGCCGTCCGCGGCCGAGTCCACCGGTCTGAGCTTCACGTGGGCTTCCTGGAAGAAGCCATCCGGATTGAAGGGGATCTTAAATAATTTGGATACTTGATGGCTTGTCGCCGAAGGAATCACGGCGGCGGCCAGAGCGACGGCATCGGTATCGATCGCAAGTTTTTGGCCCAAAATAGGATCGGTGGTGGTAACCCTGAGGATTGGCTTGCCGTTCTCTTCAACGGCCTCGACAGTGGGTTTGTCATCCGGCTCATAGCGGATGAACCTGATCGCTTTGCTTGACGCTTCGCGGTAGTAATCTTCTTTAAACCCATAGGTTCTCATGTCCCGAAAAAGGATGTAGACGGCCATGGCAGGGTTTCGCTGTTTCAGTTTCAAGGCGTTTTTTATCGCCTGATCGCAACAGACGCGGCTGCAGTAATTTCTGTCTTCCTGCCGGCAACCGACGCATTGGATCATCACCATACCGCTAGCGCTCGCCAGCCTTTCATCGCTCTGAGCGATCCGCTCCTCCAGCTCCAACTGAGTCAACACCCTGTCGTCTTGCCCATAGAGGTATTCGGTGGGCTTATATTCATCGGCGCCGGTGGCGATGATGGTTATGCCATGGCGGATTTCCCGCACCCAACCATCGGCCATCACTTTGGTCGTAAAGTTCCCCACGTAACCGGAAGCCTCCGTGATGGTGCAGCCGGTGGAGACATGGATCGACGGGTGTCGGTAGACTTTGCCGATCAGGTCGCGCAAATAGGCTTGAACGTCCATCCCATCGAGGGTGTAATGAATTCTGCGCGCCATCCCCCCCAGTTCCTTGTCCTTTTCCAGCAGGTAAACCTCAAATCCCTGCTCGGCCAGGCTCAGAGCGCTGGTCATGCCGGCGATGCCTCCGCCGACGACCAGCGACCTTCTATCCATCGGCAACTTAAATTCCTGTAGAGCTTCCAGATGCGAAACCCGCGCCGCGGACATCCGAACGATGTCCTTTGCCTTTTGCGTGGCGTCTTCTTTTTCCCGCGAGTGGACCCAGGAACAATGTTCCCGGATATTCGCCATGTCGAAGTAATAGGGATTGACCCCCGCTTCACGCAGCGTGTCGCGAAACAGCGGCTCATGCGTCCTCGGCGTACAGGCGGCTACCACTACACGGTTGAGCCCTTTGGCCCGGATCGTCTCCGATATTTTCATGGCGGTATCGGCGGCGCAGGCGAAGGTGCTCTCTTCGGCGTGGACAACGTTTTTTAAACTGCACGCATACTGGACGACCGAAGGGACGTCTACGGTTCTACCGATGTTGGCGCCGCAGCGACAGACGAAAACCCCCACCTTCGGTTCGTCCGCCGAGAAGTCCTTTTCTGGGGGATAAATTCTGTCTCGGTCCAGCCTGCCGCGCCGGTAGGTGAGGAGTTGACTGCAAAGGGCGTCCGCTCCGCTGGCGGTCACGACCGACTCGGGAATGTCCGTTGGCCCCTGGAAGGCGCCGCTGACAAAGATCCCGGCGCGGGAGGTTTCGATCGGATTTCGAGGATTCGTCTTACAGAACCCGTGAGACTCCAGTTCGATGCCGAACTTGGTTGCCAAGTCCCGCGCGTCGGCCGGAGGATTCAATCCGACGGACAACACCACCAGATCGAATTCTTCCTCCTTGACCCCATCGCCGGTGGTCGAGTATCTGATCGTTACGTTCTTGCTTTCCGGGATCTCTCTGCCGACCGACACGTAGCTTCTGATGAATCGAACGCCGGGAAGATTCTCCGCTCGCTGGTAGAATCGCTCGAAATCCTTGCCGTAGGCCCGGATATCGTTGTGGAAGATCGTCGCCTGAATCTCAGCGTCATGGTCTTTGGCCAAGATCACCTGCTTCTGGGTGTAGGTGCAGCACACCGACGAACAATAACTGTTGCCGCCCGGCCTGACCTGCCTGGAGCCGACGCAGTGAATCCAGGCTATTTTATGCGGATGGTTGCCATCGGAAGGGCGCTTGAGCACGCCTTCGTTCGGGCCGGTGGCGCTCAACAGCCGCTCAAAGTCCAGGCTGGTGACCACGTTCTGCATCGCGCCGTAGCCATAGTCGCCCCTCAGCTTGGGGTCGAATATCTCGAAGCCCGGCGAAAGAACGATCGCTCCCACCTTCACTTCCAGCTTCTCTTCCTGTTGATCGAAATCGATCGCTTTATGCTCGCAGACTCCCAGGCAAATGGTGCACTGCTCGCCCTGAAGGTAGAGGCAGGCGTCGGGATCGATATAACTGACGAGGGGAACCGCTTGAGAAAAGTATATATGGACGGCCTTGTTCAAAGATAAGTCTTGATTGTAAGGGTCGGGAACCTTGACCGGGCAGTACTGCGCGCAGGTCGTACAGCCCGTGCACTTGTCCTCGATGATGTATCGCGGCTTTTTAGTCAGCGTGACTTTAAAGTCTCCCGCTTTCCCCTCCGCCCGCTCAACGTGGGTATGTGTCAGGAGCACGATGTTGGGATGTCTGCGGCATTCGAGAAACTTCGGAGATTCGATGCACATGGAGCAGTCGTTCGTGGGAAACGTCTTGTCGAGCTGGGCCATCTTGCCGCCGATGGCCGGGGCTTTGTCGACCAGGTAAACTTTGAAGCCGGTGTTCGCAAGATCGAGCGCGGCTTGAATGCCGCTGATCCCACCGCCGACAACCAGCACGTCGCCGAAATTATCTTCGGCGGGACTGTTGGCAGAGTTTCCCTTAACCAGTTCTTGTTCCACTTCTCTCGTCCTTATGGTTTCGTCGGTTTCATAAATCGCAAAGAGCTAAGTGCTAAGAGCAAAGGGCGTTAAGAGATCCGTGCTCCATGCTCTATGCCAAGACTAAAGAGATTCCGCGATGACTTCCGTGACATCCTTGACCTCTATTTTTTCGACGACATCCAGAGTTTCCCTGCTCGCTTCGAAATTGCTGATGCAGTAGGGGCAGGAAGTCACCAGCACCTCGGCGCCAACGTCCAGCGCCTGCCGCAATCTGACGTCGGAAAACCTTTCTTGCCTTGGCGTCTCCATCCAAATCCTGCCTCCCCCGCCGCCGCAACAGAAACTGTTCGCCCGCGACTCCGGCATCTCGTTCAGCTTTAAACCGGGGATTGTTTTCAAGGCGTCTCGGGGTTCATCATAGACGCCGTTGTGTCGTCCCAGGTAACATGGATCGTGATAAGTCAGTTTCTTTTCAAATTCCTTGTTCGGCTTGAGCCTGCCATCACGGATCAGCTCGGCTAAGAACTGGGAGATATGAACCACCTCGAAGTTCACCCTGAATTGGGAATACTCGTTCTTGAAGGTGTGATAGCAGTGCGGGGAAGAAACCAGAATTTTCTTCACGCCGTGCTCGATGAACGTTTTGATGTTGTCTCTGGCCAACCGCCTGAACAACTCCTCATCGCCCGTCTTACGGATGCTTTCGCCGCAGCAAACCTCCTTGGAGCCCAATATCCCAAAATCTACACCAGCCTTGTTTAGGATTTTGACTGTGGCGACGGCCACTTTTTTTAATCTCGGATCATAGCTCAGGTAGCAGCCGGGGAAATATAAAATTTCCATCCCCTCGGTGAAGTTTTTTACCGAGAGACCCTTTGCCCAATCCGCCCTCTTCTCCCGCACTTCGTTCAAGGGGTTGCCGTTGCGAGCGAGGCTTTCGGCGGCAACCCGCACTGGCTTGACAGGAGGTGGGAAGACGCCGAATTCGGTGGCGATCCTGCGCAGGGCCACACCGCCTTCGATTATTTTCACTCCCCTGGGGCATTGCTGGGGACACTTTCCGCAGGTCGTGCATCGCCAGATCTCTTCATTTTCTATCTCGGTCAGACCGAAGGCCGCCTGTCGGATGATTTTGCGGATGCTGAAGTTTCGAACTCTGTTCCAGGGGCAAACCGTGTCGCACATGCCGCACTGATAGCAGACGTCGAAGGCGGCTCCACCGTTATCCTTGATGACATCGAGAATCTCTTGGGAAGGGGTTACAGTTTCCACCGGTTTCCTAGTCCTCTTCAAAAGCAAAATCCGAAATCCGAATATCGAAAGCAGCCCCGCGGACCGAAACAAATTGAAAAACGCAAACCCTAAGCACGAATTCTAAAATCCGGATGACGTTGTTTTGAATTTTCCGACTTTTGATCATTTAGATTTGTTTCGAATTTCGAATTTCGGATTTCGAATTTAGGATTTGCAGCTTCGTGTTTGCGCGCTTCGCGTCTTTGCGTCTTAGCGAGAGACATGGTCTTTCTGGTATCTTGTTTCGTTCCGAATTCAAATACCTTTGCTTAGCTCTTTGACAATCGCGCAAAGGTATCCATGACCTTCTTCTTCCCATGTTTCTTGACCAACGCGTCGAAGACGATCTCCATCTCGTCCATCTTCACTTCTGGTTTCTGGGTTGTGACTTCCTCTTCCCTCTCGATGTAAATGAGGGCCTCCTGCTGGCACGCCTGCACGCACATGGGCAACGCCAGCGGCGGTTCGTCCTCGCACATGTCGCATTTCAGAGGGAGACCGGTATCGGGCTCTTTGAAATAATCCCTGGACGGGCAGCTCGAGGGGCAGAAGCTGCACTCCGAGTATTCCTTCCCATTGATGGTATAAAGGTTTCTCCCAGTACACTCGGCCTGAGTGTACTCGCCGGCGCGAATCGGGACATAAATATCCTTCGTTTCATCCATGATCACCCGAATTCGGGCTCGCGCCGGATTGAGGCTGCTATATTTCGGAGTAGCGTGGAAAGCGGAGCAAGCCATCTCACACGACCGGCAGCCCGTGCATTTATCGACATCGACTCTTATGTCTTTCACCAATTTCTTTTTTACAGTACCCAGCACTGTCATTACCCTCCTGGGCTCTATATTCTCTCCGCCGCCCGCGTTTCTTTAGAGGGAGCGCCTCCGTTTACACCCAGAATGCCCCGCTTGATGAAGTCCTCGCTCACGTAGTTCAACCCCAGATTGTCCAGCGTCTCTTTGGTCGGGATACCGTCTCTGTTCCAACCCTTGAAATCATAATAGTCGTCGAGCAACTTTTGCTCAGTCTTCTCGTCTCTCACCGCCCAGTGGTCCTCGGGGGGCCTTTCGTCTTTTCTCCTCAATCCCCTTCTTACATTCACGGCTCGTACCAGGGTCCGGATCCTTTGGAAGGTTTTCCACAGCTTGTCCTTGTCGAAGTCCAACCCGGTCGAAAGCGAGATCAGCTGCGGGATATTCCATACGTGGTAGCCAGTCCTGCCGCCGAATTGTCCCCTGAACGACGATACGAACCCGCAGAGCCCGAGGCTGTCGTCGATGTAATGCATCGCCTCGTTCCAATCGGTGATGGCACAGGACGCTTCGTTCGATATCTCATTCCGTTTTTCCCACCTCAGGAACCATTCTTTGAACTTTTCATGGGGGACTGCGGCCCAGTTTTTTACAAACTCTTGTCTCTGCTCCATGGTAGGAAGGGGATCCTGGGGAAAGGAGCCTTCGATCTGGGTGATGGACATTTTCTCGCCCGTGGCGATCATGAGGAAATAGGGCGGGTTTACCTTTCCGAGCTTGATGGGCAGCTGCTCGAATCGTTTAACGGTGTTGTGGTCGAATTTTTCCGCCCCTTTACCGATCTGGCGGGCCGCCAAGGAAACACCGTTGGCTAGAATATCCCCGATCCCCTCGCGCCGTGTAATTTTATCAAGGAGGTAGAAATACCTCTGCCTGACGTCGGACGACATTCCCGGGAAATCCTTCTCGGTCAGAATCCCGGCTTCCAAGAGTTCAAGCGCAAAGGCGATCACTTGCGGCGTTGAGTATGAGTCCAGTCCTAACTCCTGCGCCACGCCGAGAATGTCATAACTGAAGTCCAGCTCCTGGTAGGCCGCCATATGGTAGGTGTCTTTGCCATAGCACTTATAGGAAAATCTTTGCCGTCCCGGCCAGGAAATCACGTTGTGGCATGTCTTCGGACAGTTGTAGCAGCCGGTTTGCCGGTCCATGTGATCGTACTTCAGCTTCGTCCATCTCTCTTGCAGTTCCTTGCTCCAAAAATTTTTTCGCCGTGTGCGCGCGTTGCCCCAGGAGAAATTATCGTGGTGGAAACTGTCATCCTCATCGGTCGCCATCCAATCGCCGACATTCGGGTTGTCGGCAAGTTCCTTGTTGAGGCGGAGGCACATCTCAAAGAGCTCCGCCGGCCGGGCCGTATGGATGTCCTGCGTTCCACGAACCGCGATCGCCTTTACCCCTTTGTCCCCCATGACCGGGCCCGGGCCGCGCGCCGCGCTCGCGTGACTGTGATCGATGGAAGCCATATAGACCCTATTTTCACCGGCCGGCCCGATGGCGGCTACCTGAACCTTGTTATCATGCAGCTCTTCCTTAATTAGCGCTGCCGTTTCCTGAGTGCCTTTCCCCCGCAGATGGGTGGCATCGCGTATTTCCACTTTGCCATTGTTGATCCACAGATAGACCAGATCGGGGCTTTGGCCGCGAATGACTATTCTGTCATAACCGGCGTGTTTCATTTCCACCCCGAAGTAGGATCCCATCAACGAATGCGCCATGAGCGAGGTCTGAGGGGAAAAGGTATTGACGGAGGTGCGAGTGGCGGCGGGAATCGGTGTTCCGTTGAAAAGACCGCTGCTGAATATGAGTAGATTTTCGGGAGAAAAGGGTTCGGCTTCAGGAGGGACCCTATCCCATAGTAGTTTGGCGGCGGCGCCCTGTCCCCCTAGATAAAGCTCCGTTGCTTTTGGGTCGGTCTCTACCCTCTCGATGCCCCCTCGGGATAAATCAATTTCTAAATTATACCCCCTCTCTGCGTACCTCATTATTTCTTAGCTCCCTAAGTTTATTAAGCCTCTAACAGGTTGCTGAAAAACTCATTTTTTCTCATAGCAAGGGACGGACGGATGGCTCCGAATGAATACAACTCTGGCTTCTCTGAGGGGGATCTGGACCATGGGACCAAGTCCACCATCATTCAGGGGAATTCGCGCACAAGATAAACCGCACCGTCTCCCTCCGAGATTCGTGGAGAGGAGCCGCAACAACCATGCCGTTTGACCTTGAAGCGTAGCCTGCTGGAATTTTCAGGAAATCTTATGAAGAGAGCGCCTTTAGGACGGGATTCTCCTGCCCACTTTCCAAACCATCGGAATATAAAAGCGGACAATTCCAAGCAGTGGGAAATCCTGGCATGTCCGGCCGACGGTTTTGCTTGTTTAGTCCCCGATTCTGGGGCCGCTAGGCGGTATGTAACTGAAATAAGAAAGGGCACGACTATGCCTGTGGGTCTGAGCATCTTTGAGGGTCCGCACGCGGCTGTCTCAACGAGTAATGGGTGCCGCACCAATCGACGCCATCGTTTCCGACGAACTGAAGCCCGCGCAGAGCAGCATTAGGCTGATCGAAAGCATTTCAGCCGGGAACACGTTGAGGGAAGGGAATTAAATGGAATCTTTTACGATGAGCTGGAGGGATATGCTCGTGCAAAATTCGCGAGCATTTACAGGATCTGTTGGAGCAACGAGGTGATCGAATGGCTGGGGCGGGAGAAAAGCGAGCGCAAAGTAAGTCCTTTAGAACTGAAGTGTGGCATTGAATCAGGTGATGTTTTCTCTATAATCTCAAGCTGCATAAGCCCGCTTCATAAGTAAGGTGCGCTTGCGTGGAGAGCCCACAAGAAAGGCAAATCCGGCAAGGCGACCAGGGGGAGATGGGGGATCTATGGCACGAAAAAAGAAATTGAAAATCTGGCAAATCTGGCACGTCGAGTCCGCACGACCGGCTTCGCTCCGTACTGATAGCGCCCATGGCTGTTATCAGATTATTGCTCGCCTTGTTCGTGAAGGAAAGAACTATTGGGTTGCAGTCGATACAACAGCCGATCCGCCGATGTGGGCGTGCTTTGCCGTGTTCGACGATTATGGTCGCGAAGTCGAGCCCGACAAGGCTATGTCGAGAGTGCTGTCGAGGCGATGTTTGCACAAATGTTTTTTCAAAACACATAGCCTACAGGAGGACCTATGAGAATCCCTGCTTCTCCAGTCCTTTCAAGATTCTACCGAGGCCTCAGTTCTTTCCAATGCCACGTCCGTGATGAACCTGAAGCTTACGATCCGTATGCTTCAGGATGTTCTTAGAAGGCTTCAACAGGGCCCCGACCCGGCCGCCAGCATTCAGGTTGGTTCGCAGGAGAAATGAGTTCAGTTGGCTGCCTCGCTTGGATTCATATCGGTCGAGTCGGCGGAGAAGCTTTGTGCGGGCGGTTTGGGCGGAGCGTCCCGCGGCATCATGGCTTTCGGCACTCCTTCCACGACTAATAAGATCTTGGGCGGCTCCAAAGTCTCCGCGGAAGACCAGCAGTTAGCCAAAGATCTGATCGTCGATTTCCGCACCGATCCTCTCTCAAGCCGACAGGATGATTACAGAACTTCTGAGCCGTTTCGAGCCGGATGCTCGAGAGCAGCTCAAGCAGGTCGTGACGAACAGGGTGCCACAGTTTCTCACCGCCGATTCTTTCAAAGTCGAGGGCAAGGATCCGCTCGTGGTCACGTTTCGGTATGCCCCGCGTCGAGATGTTACGATTCTAGACCCGACCCCGCTTCTGAAATTCCCGACATCAGGCGAATCGGCATGAGCGATGTTTAGATGATCGTCAGCATAGCTGTCACGCGAAGCCCGCGATTGAGCGATAGACCGTTTCGAGCTTCGGGCTTCAGGTTCCAATCTGCCCCGGGGCTAAACCCTAGAAACTGATATACGTGGCGCGGGGAATGTCTTCTTGATTGTTCGCCAACCAGCGCGCCGAGGTTATAAATCCGGTGCGGACACCATGCGGTGCTGCGGCCGGGCGCTCATGCCATTGAAATGCCAGAAGCGCATGAAGCTCTCGCTGGTCTCGAAACAAGCAAAGTGGCTGTCGTCCCGCAGCGCGCATGAGCTCGGCCGGCCCCCAGGGGAAGCCGCTGCCCGATCTGAACCAGTTCGTTGACCGTAGCATCGTCAATGAAGTGCTAAAGGAGATGGGCAGGAAGCCGGGTGGGAAGTGAGGGTCGTTGGATAGTTGCATAGCCCGCGGGCTGATAGCCGCATTGCCCGCGAGTGACGCCATCGATGCGGTTTCTTCGGTCACCGCATCCTACGGGCACTGCGAGAATAGATTGAGTAGACATGTTCTCGGCAACAGTCATAGCCGACGATTACAGACACAAGCCAGCTAGGAGGCCCAAAAAAAATGAACAGCCACGGGTCCGACAAAGTCTTCGCCGGTTCGATTCCGGAACTTTACGACAAGTACCTGGTTCCGCTGATCTTCGAGCCATACGCGGCGGACCTCGCGGCGCGGCTAGCGTTGAGACCCTTGGCACGGGTGCTTGAAATTGCAGCCGGGACGGGTGTCGTAACCCGCGCCATGGCATCCACGCTGCCCGAGGCCGTATCCATTGTAGCCACGGACCTCAATCAACCCATGGTCGACTATGCCTCGGCGCTTGGCACGTCTCGCCCGGTTGACTGACGTCAGGCGGACGCGACGGACCTTCCCTTCGAAGATGGGGTGTTCGACGCCATCGTATGTCAGTTCGGCGCAATGTTCTTTCCTGAGAAGTCCAGAGCGTACAGAGAAATACGTCGCATGCTCAGATCGGGGGGTGTTTTCTTGTTTAACGTTTGGGATCGCATCGAGGAGAACGAGTTTGCTGACACTGTGACGACGGCACTCGCGACGCTTTTTCCAGATGATCCCCCTCGCTTTCTCGCACGCACACCGCATGGCTATTTCGACTGTGAAATCATCCAGCGGGATCTAGCAAAAAGCGGATTCACCGCGTCACCCGAGATCACTACGCTGGCGGCCCGCAGCCGGGCAGCGTCGTTCCAGAACCCTGCCGTTGCGTATTGCCAGGGAACGCCGCTGCGAAACGAGATTAAGGCGCGGGATACCTCGCGACTTGGATATGCGACCGACATCGCTGCAGAGGCTATCGCCGAACGGTTCGGGCGCGCGGCCGTGGACGGCAAAATTCAAGCACATGTAGTCAGTATCGAGACCTGACAGTCACGAATTGACGCAATCGAAAAGATCAAACATGCTGCGCTCTAACCAATAATTTCTCTGTTCCCATCGATCAACTGGGCTCCGCAAAACGAAATGACTGAGGCTGTTTCACAGCAAACCGCGAGTTCAGTTAGGAACTATCCTTCCACAGCATAGAGAAAATCCTTCAACAATTGACTTGAGCGAAACGTCGTTGAGGTCGGAAATCCTTTTAGAATCAAAACGGCAGTCGTATCGATAGTCATTGGCACGTCGCTTGCGCATTTTTACCTTGGGGGGACTATCCATGCCGTTAACGAACCAACTGCCGGACACCGTCTTCACCGCGAAAGTGGATGAACTCCTCAACTGGGGGCGGGCGTCGTCGCAGTGGTATCTCCTCTTTGGTTTGGCCTGCTGTGCCATCGAGCTCATGCACACTGGCGGGCCGCGAGCCGATATTGATCGATTCGGCTCCGTTCCTCGGGCCACTCCGCGCCAGTCGGATTTGATGATCGTCGCTGGGACGCTCACTTATAAGATGGCCAAGCGTACTAAGCTTCTCTACGATCAGATGCCCGATCCGAAGTATGTTATCTCGATGGGTAGCTGCGCGAACTGCGGCGGTCTTTTCCAGCTCGCTTATTCCGTGTGCAAAGGCGTGGACAAAATTATCCCCGTGGATGTCTACGTGCCGGGATGCCCGCCGAGGCCTGAGGCCCTTACGGAAGGACTTCTGAGAATTCAAGACCGGATCATGAAAGAGAAGTGGTTAGTAAAATAGGTCATGCGTAACGCCCGCGTCACTTCGTTGAGGACAGTCTATGACGGAGCTGCCAGAATGGATGCGCGGGAAAAGAGCAGATTAGAGGAGAAGCAACAAGCTCTGTACGGCCACTAGCTTGAACGGGGAAAGTTTGGACCGCCCATGCTTAGTTACTTTAAGAATATCTTCGATACGTTCAGGACCGTCTTCGAGGGACTTTCGGTTACGTTTTCCTATCTAGTTCGGCGTCCGATGACGATTCAGTACCCCGATAGGATCGATTACCGCGTTCAAGATACCTTACCGAGGAGGTACAGGGGGCACCTCGAAGTTGACTTGGATATTTGCACGAATTGTAAGGCATGCGAAAGGGAATGTCCGATTTCCTGTATCGCGATCACGGACAGCGATGAACCGGATAAGAAG
>Ga0326597_10011465_pt1 | contig 11750 bp, 9 predicted proteins | sample RVTome_12_FD_203789 | JGI IMG/M metagenome (GOLD analysis project Ga0326597, IMG submission 203789) | Soil microbial communities from uranium-contaminated site in the Upper Colorado River Basin, Wyoming, United States - RVT100D185 | ecosystem: Environmental > Terrestrial > Soil > Contaminated >...
CATAAGTCAAAGTACCGCTGCGGGAGACCACTCCGATATTTCCTTTTTTGTGGATTTGCCCCGGCATTATTCCGACTTTGGTGACTCCCGGAGTTATTACTCCCGGGCAGTTGGGACCGATTAAGCGGGTGTGATTTTTCTTTAAGAAATTGTAAGCTTTGAGCATGTCATTGGTGGGAATTCCTTCGGTGATGCAGACCACTAAAGAGATTCCGGCTTCGGCGGCTTCGTAGATGGCGTCTGTGGCGTATAGGGCAGGGACATAGATTACGCTGGTGTTGGCACCTGTTTTTTTGACTGCTTCCCGGACTGAATTGAAAACCGGCACGCCGTGAATTTTAGTTCCACCTTTTCCGGGTGTGACTCCTCCGACTACAGAGGTGCCATATTCTACCATCTGATGGGTATGGAAAGAGCCGTCCCGCCCGGTGATTCCCTGGACTATTACTGCTGTATTTTTATCAACTAAGATTCCCATCTGTGTCCTTTTGTTTTTCTATGATATGTGATTCACATGAAATTCAAACAAACTTACCTCTCCCCATCCCTCTCCTAAGAGGAGAGGGCGTTTAGTTCCCTCTCCTTTAAGGGGAGGGTTAGGGAGGGGTCAGTTCATTTTTTACTCAACTCAATCGCCTTTTTCACCACCTCTTCCATCGAATTAGCAGTCGGCATCTTAATCCCTTCCAAAATCTTTCTGGCTTTCTCTTCATTAGTTCCCACTAATCTCACAACTATAGGAACTTTCGGCTCTAATTGTTGCGTAGCAGCCACAATCCCGTTAGCAATATCATCACAGCGGGTAATCCCCCCGAAGATGTTGAATAAAATCGATTTCACCTTCGGCTCCTTTAAAATTATTTTCAAAGCCACCACCACTTTTTCCGGTGAAGAAGAGCCACCCACATCCAAAAAATTAGCCGGATTCCCTCCGAAATATTTCACCAGATCCATCGTAGCCATGGCCAGACCGGCCCCGTTGACCACACATCCGATATCTCCCTCCATTTTTACAAAAGAAAGCCCGTTGGTTTTGGCTTCGATTTCATCTCTATCCTCTTCATCCAAATCCCTTAATTTTTCCAGACCCGGATGCCGAATCAGACCGTTGTCATCCAAAACAATTTTAGCATCCAAAGCCCAGACCTCATTATTTTCCGTTACCACTAAGGGATTAATTTCCGCCAGAGAGCAATCATTCTCCCAGAAAACTTTGTACAATTTCACCAATATATCAGCCGCCTGGCCGGCGATTTTGCTGTCGTTGTAAATTTGAGAAGTCAGGTTGCGGGTTTGATACAGAAAAACTCCCATTATGGGGTCCACTTCTAATTTATAAATTAAATCCGGGGTCTTTCTGGCGATATCCTCGATATCCACCCCTCCGAAAGCCGACGCCATAATCACCGGCTTTTTGGATTTGCGGTCCACGATGATTCCGAAATAAGCTTCCGATTTGATTTGCTTTTGCTCGGTCACCAGAACTTTTTTGACTTTCAATCCTTTTATTTTCATTCCCAGAATCTGCGCCGCGATTTTGTTGGCTTCCCATGCGTTAGCGGCCTTTTTGATTCCGCCGGCTTTCCCTCTGCCACCCACATGCACCTGGGCTTTTATCATCACAGGCCTGCCGATTTTATTGGCAATTTCGGAGACCTGCTGGGGTGTGGCAGCCATCTCTCCCGGGGGAACCGGGATCCCGTATTTGGCGAAAATCTCTTTAGCCTGATATTCGTGCAGTTTCATCTATATTGAGCTAGTCGAAATACTTGTGCCGAGCCTGTCGAGGCATTTATGTTGAGCTTAGCCGAGACACTTATGTCGAACTAAATTGAGGCGTTTAGGTTTTCACTTTCTCCTGCTTTAAAAATTCCTCTGCCTCTTTCAAAAGTTTTTTCTTTTCGTTAAATTTCGGCTCATCCAAAACCTTTTCCAACAGATGATTCAAGACCTTACCTACCAAAGGACCGGGAGTAAGCTTGAATTTTTTCATCAAATCATTGCCGTTCACTTTTAAATCTTTCACGCTGAAAGGGGGTTTGCGGGCTATCTCCTCTCTTACTTTTTGTTCAAATTCTACTATTTCAGCCACACCAGCCTCACCCCGGCCTTGAGCTATTATATCAGCTTTTCTCAATTCCAGCAAGTCAAAAATCCGACCTTCGGTTCTGGTGATTAACCTTCTTAATCCTTTGTCTGTCACTTGCGTGGTGAACATATGCTTGGAGACCAAAAGTGTTACGGCCGAGATAATTTCATTAGAGTACCGCAGTCGTCCCAGAACTTTTTCCACTAACTCTGCCCCGAATTTTTCATGCCCGTAAAATGTGGCTCCTTCTTCTGTGACCACTTTGGTCTGGGGTTTGCAGATGTCGTGAAATAAAGCCGACAGACGGATAATTAAATTTTGAGGAGCATTATCAACGGTATAGAGGGTATGTTCAAATACATCAAATTTATGATAAGGTCCGGGCTGGTCCACTCCCACGCAATTTTCCAATTCCGGCAAAATCTCTTTTAAAATTCCGCTTTTCTGCATCAGCTTAAATCCGATGGATGGTTTTTTGGCTCGGAGCAATAATTTGTTTAACTCATCCTGGATTCTTTCCGGTGAAACTGTTTTTACCAGGTGAGCATTCTCCTTCATCGCTTGAAAAGTTTCCTCTTCCACTTCAAATTCAAACCTAGCTGCAAAGCCCACTCCTCTCAACATCCTCAAGGGGTCTTCTAAAAATGCCCGGGGAGAAATCATTTTTATAATTTTGCTTTCAATATCTTTTCTGCCGTTGAAAGGGTCTATGATTTCGCCCGTGGATAAATCTTTGGCCATGGTGTTGATGGTAAAATCCCTGCGGGTCAAGTCTTCTTCGATTTTTAAATTATGGTCAAAGCTGACCTGGAAGTCTTTGTGTCCTACACCGGTGGAAAATTCTTTCCTGGGCAAGGCAATGTCATAAGTTATCTTGTGACCCTTGGGGGTAAATTTTATTACCCCGAAAGATTTCCCCACGAATTCCACTCGGCCGAAATTAGCCAGAAGCAAAATCAGTTCATCCATGGGAATCTGGCTCACCAGATAATCTTTTTCTTCGGAGTCTTCCCCGAAAATGAAAAAATCCCGCACCGTTCCCCCTACTTCGTAGATTTTCCCTTTTTTTAAAATCTCTTTTAGAATTTTTTGGGCCAGTCCGCTCATATTAAGGAATTATTTTTGTCCCGGCTTTCCCTAAAACCGCTTCATGGGCTTTGTCTATGGAAGTGATAATCACCTCTTTTCCTCCCGATTCCAAGAAAGAAATAGCTGCCTCAATTTTAGGTCCCATGCTCCCGGCTGGAAAGTGTCCTTCGGCTAAATACTGTTTGGCTTCCGCCAAAGTTATCTTATCCAATTCTTTTTGCAGTAAGGTGCCGAAATCTAAAAAAACTTTCTCCACTCCGGTTAAAATCAACAAAAGTTCCGCCTGAATATCCCGGGCTAAAACCGCGCTGGCCCGGTCCTTGTCGATTACTCCCTCGATTCCCTGCAGAGTGCCGTCTTCATTGTAGCAGACCGGGATTCCCCCGCCACCGGCGGCAATCACAACCACTCCATTTTCAACCAAGGTTTTAATCGTTTTTTTTTCCACAATCTCTTTAGGCATAGGGGAAGCCACTACTCTGCGGTAGCCCCGGTTGGAATCTTTTTTCATAACCCAGCCTCTTTCTTTGGCGAAACTTTCGGCTTCCTCTTTGGTATAAAACTGTCCGATAAATTTAGAGGGATTTTTGATGGCTGGATCGTTTTTATCCACGACGACCTGGGTGATGACTGCCACCACTTCCCGCTCGATTCTTTCTTTTTGTAATCGATTCTGCAAGCACTGCTCCACCATAAACCCCATCCCCCCTTCGGTGTCTGCCACGCATACGTACAGAGGTAAAGCCGGAGCTTTGCTGCGAGCCAGCTCCACTCTTAAAATAGCATTCCCCACCTGGGGACCGTTCCCGTGCGTGATGGCTAAATGGTAATTTTCTTTGATTAATTCGACAATGCTGGTCAGGGATTTATTGGTATTCTCAAACTGCCTGGGTATGGTATCCTCTTCCCCTTCTCTGGAAATAGCATTGCCCCCTAAGGCAACCACCGCGGTCTTAGCTTCAGCCATACTAGATTTTACTTATGAATTTTTTCAGAATTTCGCTTAAATCGGGCTTGGTTATCTCTTGCAGTTCGTAACGGACTCTGACCGTGGGTTTGTTGATTTTTAAGATTTTCCCTAAGTCTATCGGAGTGGCGATTACCACCGAGTCGCAGTTAGCCGCATTGATGGTTCTTTGCAGGTCTTTGATCTGTTTATCCCCGTAGCCCATGGCCGGCAAAAGAGGCCCGATATTGGGATAATGGGCGAAGACTCTTCTAAAGCTTCCGACTACGAATTTGTGCGGGTCCACGATTCTCTTGGCTCGATATTTTTTAGCCGCCACAATTCCAGCCCCGAATCTCATCTCTCCGTGAGTCAGAGTGGGTCCGTCTTCTACCACCAAAACTCTTTTGTTTCTGATTAAGTCCGGCTTGTCTACCGAAATGGGAGAGGCCGCTTTTATTATAATGGCATCCGGATTTACACTCAGGGCATTTTTTTCTACCTTTTTGACGTCTCGGGGTTTGGCAGTATCCACTTTGTTGATGATGACTACATCTGCGGAGCGTAGATTGACTTCTCCGGGGAAATAAGTCAATTCATGGCCGGCCCGGTGAGGGTCGGCTACGGTGATTAATAAATCCGGATTGAAAAATGGAAAATCGTTATTCCCCCCGTCCCAGATGATGATATCCGCCTCTTTCTGGGCTTGCTCTAAAATCTGCTTATAATCAACCCCGGCATACACCACCGTCCCTTTTTCTAAATGCGGTTCATACTCCTCTCTTTCCTCGATGGTACAGTTATAGCGGTCTAAATCTTTTTTGGAAGCAAATCTCTGGCAGGTCTGTTTGGTCAAATCCCCGTAAGGCATGGGATGGCGGACTACCACCACTTTTTTCCCTAATCTTTTTAAAATCTGGGAGACTTTGCGGGTGGTCTGGCTCTTGCCGGAGCCGGTCCTGACCGCGCAGACGGCGATTACCGGAACATCGGCTTTGAGCATGGTGCTTTTTTCACCTAAGAGCTTGAAATCCGCTCCGGCTGAAATCGCCAGAGACCCTTTGTGCATCACATATTCATGGGAAACATCCGAGTAGGAGAAAACGACTTCTTCGATTTTATGTTTCTGGATTAATTCGGTCAAACCGTCCTCGGCAAAAATCGGAATCCCTTTGGGATAAAGTTTTCCCGCCAGTTTGGCGGGGTAACGGCGGTCGACTATATTGGGTATCTGGGTCGCCGTAAAGGCGACCACTTTGTAGCGGGGATTATTTCGAAACACCACGTTGAAATTATGAAAATCCCTGCCGGCCGCTCCCATTATCAAAACTTTTTTAACTTTTGTCATATTTATTCTTTCTGATTAAGATTTCCGACCTGTGAAGTGTTTTAGTGAATTGGATAAAAAATAATCCCTTAAAAGCAGCTAACTGCCTTTGGATATCTCTTTTCTCTTGCACCGATAATTAAAAAAACCTCCCCAGGCCACTCCCAGCGCTATACCCAGGGCTACCCCCATAGCTAATTGGTCCAGTGCCGCACCCACAGCAGTTCCAACCCCTACACCAATGGCAATTCCAAAACCCATCTTATCGACCGGATTTCTGTGGGATATTTGATTATCTGATTTTTGCTCCATTTTTTCCCTTCAAGGCTTACAATTTCTAACCGATATTTAAATCGTCAATCTGGGCTTTCTGCAGTTTGCCGGAATAATCGATATAAACCGTCTTCCATTCTGAAAAGACATCCAGAGCTGCAGTCCCGGCTTCCCTGTGGCCATTACCGGTCTGTTTGGTTCCGCCAAAAGGTAGGTGCACTTCTGCCCCGATGGTGGAGGAATTGACGTAAAAGATTCCGGTGTAAATATCTCTGATAGCTACGAAAGCTTTATTGACATCCTGGGTATAAATCGAAGCCGACAGCCCGTAAATCACTCCGTTGCAGATATCAATGGCATTTTGTAAATTATCGCAGGGGATTAGAGCCACCACTGGACCGAATATCTCTTCCTGGGCGATTCTCATTTTGGGGTCAACGTCAGCAAAAACTGTGGGCTCGTGGAAAAAGCCGTGGATATAGTCCCCTTTGACCAAGCGGTTTCCGCCAGTGAGAAGTTTGGCTCTCTCTTTTTTGCCGATTTCAACATAACCAATGACGGTCTTAAGCTGGCTGTCATTGATGGAGGGGCCCATTTCTACCTGGGGGTCTAATCCGTTCCCGATTCTTAAAGCTTTGGCCCGGGCGGTAAATCTCTCGGTAAACTCTTTATAAACTTTTTTGTGGACGATTACACGCGAAGCAGCGGTGCAGCGCTGACCGGTGGTGCCGAAACCTCCCCAGATAGCCCCTTCAATGGCCAAATCCAGATTAGCATCTTCCAGAACCATGATGGCATTTTTCCCGCCCATCTCTAAATTGGTGTGCTTGAAAGCAGGAGCGCAGGTTTCCGAAACTGTGCGACCCACGGCAGTGGAGCCGGTGAAGGAGACCATTTTGACATCCTCATTTTTCATCATCGGAACTCCGACTTCCGAACCGGAGCCAGTGATGAAATTTACCACTCCTTTGGGAATCCCGGCCTCTTCGCAGGCCTTGACTAAATTGTAAGCCGAAAGCGGAGTATCTGTGGCTGGTTTGAAAACAGCGGTGTTACCGCAGACTAAAGCCGGCATCAGTTTCCAGGAAGGGATTGCCATGGGAAAATTCCAGGGGGTAATCAAAGCGCACACTCCCATGGGTTGTCGGACCGACATGGCAAATTTGTTGGGCAATTCCGAGGGTGTGGTCTGGCCGAATTGGCGTCGGCCTTCTCCGGCCATATAGTAGGTCATATCGATGGCTTCCTGCACATCACCCCGGGTCTCTTTTAAAACCTTTCCCATTTCCTGCGTCATCTGTTTGGCAAACTCTTCTTTGTGTTGGACCAAAATTTCCGCGGCTTTGAACAAAATCTCCGCTCTTTTGGGAGCCGGGTATAATCTCCATTTGTCATAGGCATTTTTAGCCGCTTCTACGGCTCTTTTGACATCTTCCGGATTGGAGCGCTGGAATTCCCCGATTACTTCCCGGTTATCCGCCGGATTGCGGTCTTCAAAGGTACAGCCGGAGGCGGATTCCACCCACTCTCCGTTGATATAGTTTTTATAAATTTTCTTTTCCATAACTCCTCCAATTTGCTAAATGGTAAATTCGGTCAACTGCTAAATTGTGTAGATAAAACTTTATTTCTCATCTGATAATACTCCAAAGTTTTCTCCAAACCTTGCTCTAAATTTACCTCCGGTTCCCAATTTAACTCTTTTTTGGCTTTGGTAAAATCGATTACCGACCTTTTCTGCTCCCCCAATCTTTCCGGACCATAAGTTTTACTGGAATTCGAGCCGACTTTTTTAGCCAAAATTTCATAGAGCTGATTGACATTGGTTTCTATCCCGGTTCCGATATTGAAAACTTCGCTTTTGCTGTAATCTAAAGCTGAAACAAAAGCATTCACCACATCATCTACGAAAACATAATCCCGGGTTTGCTTCCCATCACCATATATAGTTACTTTTTCCCGATTCAAAAGTTTGCTACAAAAAATAGCCACCACCCCCTGGTCACCTTTGGGATTTTGCCGGGGTCCGTAGACATTGGCTAAACGTAGACAGACATACGACAAGCCGAAATTTTCTTTAAAGCAGTGTAAGTATTTCTCCACAGTTAACTTAGCCACTCCATAAGGTGAAATCGGAAAAGCCGGGTGTCTTTCATCGGCCGGGAAATATTCCTGCTCTCCGTAAATCGCTCCGCCGGTAGAGGCAAAGATTACTTTCTGGACTTTATGTTTGATACAGCTTCTGAGCAAATTTATGCTGCCGGAGATGTTGATTTCTACGTCTAAGTTAGGATCTTCTAAGGACTTACGCACATCCACCTGGGCCGCTAAATGATACATGGCCTCTGGCCGTTCTTTTTCGATTATTTTATCTATGGCGGCAGACCGGATATCCATCCGGTAAAATTTGGCTTTTTCGTTGATATGCTCTTTAAACCCGGTGGATAAGTTATCGATTATCAATACCTTATGGCCTTTTTCGATTAGCTTATCTACCAGATTGGAGCCGATAAAACCGGCTCCGCCGGTGACTAAAATTTTGGACATAGAATTAACTCAAACTATGATGATAATAATTTAAGGGGAGAAAGTCAACTGAAAAGGGATGCAAATTTCTCTCTCCTTTAAGGGGAGGGCCAGGGAGGGGTCAGTCGGATAAATCCGACCGCTACAACCTAAGTCATCCTGAACGCAGTGAAGGATCCCCTGATTACGTCAATGGGGATTCTTCGTCCCGATTTATCGGGACTCAGAATGACGGCTTACTTTCGTAGGTCGGGATCATTCCCGACCTGATTTATTTTGACAGATTGAAAAAGCGGGGAATGGTTCGGCAAGCTCACCATAAATAGATCCCCGCCTACGATTATTACATCCAGGGCTCGTCCGCCGAAGGTCCGTAAATAGATGGTACCTTACCTCCTGCCATCCGCAGATAAACCGAGCACTGTCCCCGGTGATGAATCAGGTCGGACAGCATAAGCCACAGGAATTGGAGTTTGGGCATCTCCCCCATATTTCCCGGCCCCAGCATCATAGGCATATTTTTAAATAAATCTGCCTCCGGTGTCTTCTGTAACTTTTTCACCAGATTGGGGTGCAACTTTTGGTAGGTGGCTAATATCTCTTCCCATTTGTCCGGAACCGGCGGGAAATTCGGAGGCATGGTCATGGTACCGTCCAAAGATTGCTCTATAGCCATCTGTTCCGTAACGAATGTCCAAGCTAGTTCTTTGGCTGACATGGAGCGTTCGTGTGGCTTGAACTCCATTTTGTTTCCCGGATAGGCATTGAGAACTTTTAGCGTGGTCTGATACTCTTTCTCCCAGGCCTGTTCGAACATCTCTTTTTCTGTCATAAAATTCTCCTTTCAGAGTTTTTGGTTATTGTATAAGTTTTTACGCAATTTTTCAGCAGATGGTTAAATATAATTGCTTTGGACATTGGATTGACTCGATTAAAATTAAAGAATTTAAAGAAAGAAAGTCAAATGAAAACGTGGAGAGAAAAATTGAACGCGTAGGGGCGAAGTTTACCTTCGCCCGATTATGTATGTGTCATTCTGAGCGAAGCGAAGAATCTCGATTCTAAACTACGAGATCCTTCACTACGTTCAGGATGACAATCTATATTTGGGTGGAGACAAGCTCCACCCCTACGCTACTATCCCAGCTTGAGATAAGCTGGGTCTTCATACTATAGAGTGCGCTGCTCCCCATCCTTGGAGACATCAAAATCTTTTGACTTCCTCCGAGGAACGCTGAGGGTTTTCCAATTTGCCCCCGCGTAATGCTTCGCCAGTAAAACAATCTGTCCCACATGAGCCGAATAATGAGTGAGCTGACGATGTATGGCTTGGAGAACTGAATGCGGTTCTTTTCGAATCATTACGGTTCGGCCCAGGTCTTCAGGTTTCAGGGCGGAGATTGTGGCAAGAGTAAGCGCCCAGCCATTCTCCCATACTGCCAGAATCTTCTCCCGTGTGTCTTCGGGCTCTTGCTCGAACTCACTGTCCCGGTTGCGATTGGGTTTCTCGCCGTCAGTGGTGAGAAAATCGGTCCAGCGTGAGCGCATGTTTCCTGCCATATGTTTCATGATAAGAGCGATGCTGTTTGATTCAGAATCGAGGGTGGCAAAGAAATGCTCATCCTTGACTTGGGCGACGGCTCGCTCGGCTTGCTTTTTTAGCTTCTTGAGCTCGAGAATGCAATCGTCTAAGTAGGCTTGTTCTGTTGACATGTGTCGGTAATTAAAATTCTACATCCTTTTTGATTATTCCAGTTTGAGATAAGCTGGGTCTACTAATTTACACTTTAAACCCCAATATATTATAGAAATTTCCTTGAAATGTCCAATGCAAAATCTTCAAGCATCGTAGGTCTGGAACATTCCCGACCGAATTTATTTTGACAAATTGAAAAGGCGGGGAATGGTTCGGCAAGCTCACCATAAATAGATCCTCGCCTACTATTATTCCTATTAGACCTACGATGAAATCTAGATTTTCCCAGTCATCCAGAGTCAGAGATTCCTACTGTGATATATTCATTAATACCGAAACTGTGTTGCTTACATAATTTGCCACAGCTAAATCCAAATCGCCATCACTGTCTAAATCTGAAGCAAAAATTCCTGCAGGACGGTCCCCTGTGCCATAGTCAACCTTCGGAGCAAAGGTCCCGTCCCTGTTGTTCTTTAAAACTGACACAGACCCGCTAAGATAGTTTGTCACGGCCAAATCTTTGTATCCATCTGCATCCAAATCTGAAGCGACTAATGTTAAATTATCACTCCCTGTTCCATAGTCAACCTTAGCTCCGAAAGTACCATCGCCATTGTTTTTCAATACTGAAATCGTGTTACTTATTCCATTTGACACTGCTAAATCCGGGCGCCCATCTCCGTCTAAATCCGAGGCAAACACCGAGCGAGGAAGAGTTCCTGTAACATAATCAACCTTGACTGCAAATGTCGCATCTCCATTGTTCATTAAAACTGATACAGAATTGCTAATCATATTTGCCACTGCCAAATCTCCGTCTCCATCTCCGTCCAAATCAACAGCGAAAACAGAGCGAGGAGCACTTCCTGTCTGATAGTCAACCCTGGCAGCAAAAGTTCCGGCGCCTTGGTTCTTTAAAACTGAAACAGTATTGCCTGCAGAATCCACTACTGCCAAATCTTGGTCTCCATCTCCATCTAAATCAGAGGCAAAAACCGAGCGAGGACCGCCTCCTGTTCCATAATTAACACTGTCTGCAAAAGTCCCATCCCCATTGTTCTTTAAAACTGAAACAGTATGGCTATTAAGGTTCGTTACAGCCAAATCTATGTCACCATCGAAATCTAAATCTGCAGCAAAAACTGAGTAGGCACCACTTCCTGTTGCATAGTCAACCTTGGTAGCAAAAGCCCCGTCACCGTTGTTTATCAAGACCGATACATTGCTACTACTGTAATTTCCTGTTACCAAATCAGTGTATCCATCCCTGTTTAAATCTGCAGCAATAACCGAGGAAGGATTGCCGCCTGTTGCATAATCGACCTTTGGAGCAAAATTAATTTGAGTTTGACTACTACAGCTTAATAATGGCCATTCTTTTTGAAACAAGGTGGTGCTATAGCCTGCTGTGATAAGTCCTAATATATCTGTCTCAAACCCAGCTTCCCCAGCTAGTCCTGCATATAACGTACACAATGGATTCGGCAAAAATTCTGCATGAAATCGGAGATATCCTTTTAAATCTGCTGAAGGACCAACTACATCATAAAAGAGGAGTTTTAATTTAGGAATTAAGGCATAACCCTCCACATCTACTGCTGCTGACAGTGAGGGTTGATTATAGCCAAAACTTGTATCAAAGGTGTCAAGAGTACTCCAACTCCCGTTTTTATATTTCAATCCTCCTGTTATAGTAGCTGTACCTGTGATACCAGCACTCACGCTCGACTGCGAAGAAATGTTTACTCCTAAATTAATCTCTAATTTCGGCACCATCACTAGCACATATGGGAATACGGGCAGC
>Ga0326597_10011466_pt1 | contig 11750 bp, 9 predicted proteins | sample RVTome_12_FD_203789 | JGI IMG/M metagenome (GOLD analysis project Ga0326597, IMG submission 203789) | Soil microbial communities from uranium-contaminated site in the Upper Colorado River Basin, Wyoming, United States - RVT100D185 | ecosystem: Environmental > Terrestrial > Soil > Contaminated >...
ACCGCCATCCGGCTCTACGCCGAGGCGCTGGCCTCGGTGGGCTGCCCCATCCGCCCGCTGCCGGGGCCCGAAGAGACCGGAGGCTGACCCCACGGCCTCCAAGGTCGTCTCGCTGTCGGAGGCAATCGCCGCCCACGTCCACGACGGCGACCTGGTGGCGATCGAGGGCTTCACCCACCTCATCTCATTCGCCGCCGGGCACGAGATCATCCGCCAGGGTCGCCGCGACCTGACCCTGGCCCGCCTGACGCCGGACCTGGTCTACGACCAGATGGTGGCCGCCGGCTGCGCCCGCAAGCTCGTGTTCTCGTGGCTCGGCAACCCGGGCGTGGGCTCCCTGCACGCCATCCGGCGGGCCGTCGAGGAGGGCAGCCTGGAGATCGAGGAGTACAGCCACTTCGGGATGGTGGGCCGCTACGTGGCGGGGGCCGCGCATCTCCCCTTCTACCCGCTGCGCTCGTATGCCGGGTCCGACCTGCCGGCGGCCAACCCGCTCATCCAGTGGGTCGCCTCCCCCTACGCCTCCGAGGACGAGGTGGCCGTCGTGCCGCCGCTCAACCCCGACGTGACCATCATTCACGCCCAGCGCGCCGACCTCGAGGGCAACGTCCAGGTCTGGGGGCTGGTGGGGGTCCAGCGCGAGGCGGCCATGGCCGCCGAGCGCGTCATCGCCGTCGTGGAGGAGCTGGTCGACACCGAGGTGATCCGCGCCGACCCGGACCGGACCCTGCTCCCCGGGGTGGCGGTGACGGCCGTCTGCGTCGAGCCCTACGGGGCGCACCCATCGTTCGCCCAGGGTTACTACGACCGCGACAACGCGTTTTACCGCGCCTGGGATCCGATCAGCCGCGACCACGCTCAACTCGAGGGGTGGCTCGACGAATGGGTGCGCGGGGTTCCCGATCGGGCGGCCTACCTCGACAAGCTCGGCCCCGCGACCGTGGAGTCCCTCCGGCCGACGCCCCGGCCGTCGGGATCGGTCGACTACGGCGAGTATTCGTGAGCGCGACGCCCGACGAGCTGATGGTGGCTGCGGCCGCCGCGGAGCTGGCCGGCGTCCGGACCGTGTTCGTGGGCATCGGTCTGCCCAACGCCGCCGCCATCCTGGCCCGTCGCACGGTGGCGCCGGACCTGGAGCTGATCTACGAGTCGGGGGTAGTCGGGGCGCGACCGTCCCGGCTGCCCGACAGCATCGGTGACCCCGCCCTCGTTTCGGGGGCCACCGCCACGATGAGCATGCACGACCTGTTCGCGTACTTCCTGCAGGGCGGGCGGATCGAGGTCGGGATGCTGGGTGCCGCTCAGATCGACCGCTGGGGGAACCTGAACACCACGGTCATCGGTCCATATGCGCGTCCGGCCGTGCGGCTGCCGGGGTCCGGCGGGGCCTGCGAGATCGCGCTGAACGCGGCGCGGGTGGTCGTGGTCATGAGCCAGTCCCCCCGTTCCTTCGTGGAGCGCGTCGACTTCGTGACCTCGCCTGGCCATCGCCATCCCGACGGCCGGTCCCGTCCGGACTGGGCAGGCGGCGGCCCGGACACCGTCATCACCCAGCTGGGGGTCTACCGATTCGGCGCCGATGGCGAAATGGAGCTGACCGTCCTGCACGTCGGCGTGACCGAGGCCGATGCCGACGCCGCATCGGGGTGGCCCATCCGTCGCGCGTTGGCTAGTTCAGCAGGTCGCTGACCGAGGTCAGCACCAGCCCCCGTTCGCGGAGGGCAGGGACCATGATCACCAAGGCGGCGAGGGTCTCGTATCCGCCCAGGTGCATGAGGACGATCGAGCCGCTGCTCGCCGAGGTGACGACGCCAGACGCGATTTGCTCCGCATTCGGGCCGCCCTCGGCGATCGGGCGCCAGTCGATGGTGTCGATGGACCACATGATCGTCTTCGTGTAGCCAAGCCCCGCCGCGGTGGCCAGCACGGTTTCGTTGTAGGCCCCGTACGGCGGACGCCAGTACGGCACCGTGGGCTGGCCACTGGCCGTCTCCACGATCGCGGCGGCATCGGTCAGTTCAGCGGTGATGAAGGCGGCGGTGGGAGGACCAGCGGTCGCGCAGGGAGCCTCGGTCGGCGAGCCCAGACCGCCGTCGCGCAGGTTGCAGTGGTGCATGGTGTGGTTGCCCAACTCGAACAGCTCGGGATTGGCGCGCACGATGGCGAGCACTTCCTGGCCCACGGGCGTCTCGCTCATCGCGCCGGTAGGGAACAGCGTGGCGCACACCTGGTTGGCGATCAGGAAGTCCAGGATGTCGATGGCCGGGTCGAGCCGGCCACCCATGTCGAAGGTCAGGGCCATGGCCGGGCCCGCGTTCGGGGCGATGGCGATGATCTCCCGCTCGCCAACCGGCCCCCGGTTGCCGGCGAAGCAGCCGAGGGCTACCGGAGTGGGCGTCGGCCGCGGCGTCCGCGACGGGCTGGGGCTGGGACTTGGCGACGGGCTGGCGGTAATACGCGGGAAGGATGAATGAGACGCCGACGCGTTCGGTGAAGCGGACGGGGCGCAGCCGGCCACGACCAGGATGACGGTGAGGAGGAATCCGCCCGGCCGGCGCCAGCCGGCCGGCATCGGTCTAGTTGGCGTGGTACTCAAAACGGCCCATGGGGGCCAGTGACGCGTCGCCCAGCATGTGCGCCTCGCGTTGGAGCAGCGACAGCTCGGCGCGCAGGCGGGCTGCGGCGTCGGGCGCCTCCAGCAGCCGCTGCTTGCGCGACAGCTCGACCTGGAGCACGCCGGCCACGGCGTAGCTGGCAGCCAGCGGGTCGGTGGGGAGGCGCATGGGCTTGATCAGGCGCTCCATGCGGGTCGATCGCTTGACCTCCCCGGCCGAGGAAGCATCGCGGTCTGCATCAGGATCCGCGTCAGGATCCGCGTCCGCCAGGAGGTCCTCAAGGTCGGCTGCGTCGCGCTCCGCCAGGAAGCGGCGGATGGTGGACAGGTAGGCGTCGAGGGCGACCTGGACGTCGGGCACCAAACTCTCAGCCTCGTCGCCGGACCGCTCATCGAGCGGGGTGACCTCCGCCACCGCGTACGGGCCGGAGTGGTCGACGCTGCGGATCCGGGCCCGGCTGACACCCACCGCCATCAGCGCGTAGCGCCCATCGGCGAATCGGTCCGCGCGCCGTACCTCGCAGATGGTGCCCACCCGGCGAACGGTGAGCTGGCCGGTCCCCGGCTTGGCGGCCACCTCACGCCCGGCGGAGATCATGGTCACCACGAACTTGCCGCCGTACGGGTTGCCCTCCTCCAGCAGGTCGCGGGTCATGGCCCGGTAGCGGCGCTCGAAGACGTGGAGCGGCAGCGGCAGGTGCGGGAAGGCGACGACGTGGAGCGGGAAGAGGGGCAGCCGCATGGGAGGCCATCGTACCCCGAAGGCGCTGATGGGCCTATTCCTGGTCGATGAATTCCATGTCGATCTGGGCCCGCTGGAGCTTCCCGGAGTAGTCGATGTACACGCTCTTCCACTCGGCATAGAAATCGAGCGCGGCCTGCCCCACCTCGCGGTGCCCGTTGCCGGTCGCCTTGGTGCCGCCGAACGGGAGATGCGCCTCGGCCCCGATGGTGCCGTGGTTGACGTACCCCAGGCCGGAATCGAAGTCGCGGATCGAGCGGAAGGCCAGGTTGATGTCGTTGGTGAACAGCGAGGTCGACAGCCCGTATTGGACCGAGTTCACGGTCTCGACCGCCTCCTCCCAGGTGTCGACCGGGATGACGGCAGTCACGGGGCCGAAGATCTCCTCCTGGGCGATCCGCGCGTCGCCGCGCACCTCGGCAAAGACGGTGGGCTCAAAGAACGAGCCCTTGGCCAGCTCCCCCTCCCGGGCCGGATGGCCGCCGATGACCAGGTCGGCCTCTTTCTGACCGATGTCGACGTATGAACCGATACGTTCCAGCGCCTTCTCGTTGATGACCGGCCCCACGTCGGTCGTCTCCAGCAGCCCGTCCCCCAGGACGAGCGACGCCACTCTGTTCCGCAGCTTCTCCACGAAGGCGTCATGGACAGACCGATGGACCACGATCCGCGAGGCCGCGGTGCAGCGCTGGCCGCTGGTGCCGAAAGCGGACCAGATGACCGAATCCAGGGCAAGGTCGAGGTCGGCATCGGACCAGATGACGATGGGGTTCTTGCCGCCCAGCTCCAGGCTGACACGCTTCAGCGTCTTCGCCGCCCGGGTCGAGATGTCCACCCCCGTTTCTGTGTGACCGGTGAAGCTGATCAGCCTGACGTCTCGGTGCTCGACCAGCGGATGACCGACATCGGTCCCGGAGCCGGTGACGACGTTGACCACTCCTTCCGGCACACCACCTTCGAGCAGCAGCTCCACGAATCGAACCATGCAGGCAGGCGTGTCCGACGCCGGCTTCAGCACGGCGGTGTTGCCGCAGATCAGGGCCGGGAAGAGCTTCCAGGCGGGGATGGCGATCGGGAAGTTCCAGGGGGTGATGATGGCGGCCACCCCGATCGGCTTGCGGATGGCCATGGCGAACTTGTCGGGCATCTCGGACGGGACGGTGTAGCCGAACAGGCGCCGGCCCTCGCCGGCCATGTAGTACGCGACGTCAATGGCCTCCTGAACGTCGCCGCGCGCCTCGGGCAGGACCTTGCCCATCTCGCGGGTCAGGAGGCGCGACAGCTCCTCCTTGTGCTCGGCCAAGATGCGTGCCACCTTAAACAGGATCTCGCCCCGCTTGGGGGCCGGCATCATCGACCAGGCGGGGTAGGCGGCCTTGGCGGCCGCCACCGCGGCGTCGACGTCGGCCGCCCCGCTGGCCGGGAACTCACCGATGACGTCTTCCCGATTGGCGGGGCTGGTCGAGGTAAACCTCTTGCCCGAGCGAGCCTCAACCCACTCCGAACCGATGAGGTTGCGATAGGCCTTGGTCAGCGTCGTCATGGACACTCGTCTGCGCGGATATTCGGAACGTCCATTGTAGGATCAGCGACAGCCATGACCACGACCGAAGCCACTCCTCCAGCCGAAGCCCTCGTCCAGGCGCGCACCGCTGGGGCCGAGCACCGCTGGCATGACGCGCTGGAGCTGTTCAGCGGCGCCGCCGCGGCGAACATGCTGACGCCTGGAGACCTGGACCTGCTCGGCGATGCCGCCTGGTGGACCGGGGACATGACCGCCGCGATCGCCGCCCAGGAAAGGGCATATGCGGGCCACATTGCTGCCGGCGATCATGCGCGCGCCGCACGGACGGCACTGCAGCTGGCGACCGAGTACAGCCATCGGCTCGAGGGTGCGGTCGCCTCTGGCTGGGTGAGCCGCGCGCAACGCCTGTTGGAGGGGACGCCGGAAGCGCACGCCCACGGACTGCTGGAGCGGGCGCGGCGGAACGCCGCGTTGAGTCGTGGGGATCTCGAGGGGGCATTGGAGCACGCCAACCGGGTCTTCGAGATCGGGACTCGACTCGCCGACCGCGACCTCATCGGGCTGGGGATGGAGGACAAGGGGACGGTCCTCATCCAGCTGGGCCAGGTCGAGGAAGGGATGGCGCTGCTCGAGGAAGCCATGGTGGCCGCCATCGGTGACGAGCTTTCGCCGCGGGCCGCAGCCATTGTCTACTGCAACGCGACGATCGCCTGCGAGGACGTGGCGGACTACCGCCGTGCGGCGGACTTCTCCGAGGCGGCCAAACGATGGTGTGAGCGGCAGCAGATCGCCGGCTTCCCCGGCATGTGTCGGGTCCGTCGGGCCGAAATCACTCGCCTCAGCGGTGCGTGGGAGGAGGCCGAGTCCGAGGCACGGCAAGCTTGTGATGAGCTGAAAGACTTCGCGCTCGCCTACGCGGGCGAGGGGTTCTACCAGATCGGGGAAATCCGCCTCCGACTGGGTGACTTCGGAGCGGCGGAGAGCGCCTTCGCCGAGGCGCACGAGTTGGGCCGCGACCCGCAGCCGGGCTTGGCTATGCTGCGCTTGAACCAGGGCCATACCGATGCCGCCCGCAGCTTCCTGCGCGGGGCGCTCGACGATACCGCCGCGACCCCACTCGACCGGGCGCGACTCTTGCCCGCGCTGGTCGAGGCAGCAGCCACGGCCGGCGATGTCCAGCAGGCCCGGGAAGCCGCGGACGAGATGAACCGCCTGGCCGAGACGTACGGCACTCACGCCCTGCGCGCCGCCGCGGCTGGCGCTGTCGGCCAGGCCGCACTGCTGGAGGGTGATTTCGACGCCGCTGCCGAGTCCTTCCGGCAGGCGCGACGGATCTGGCAGGAGATCAAGGCCCCATACGAGACGGCGCAGGCCCGCGCGTGGCTGGGACGGGCACTCATCGCCAGCGGGCGAAACGACGCTGCCGCGCTTGAGCTGCGCTCAGCCATCGCCACTTTCGAGCGGCTCGCCGCCGAGCCGGACCTCAAGTCGGCGCACGCCGAATTGGAACGCATCGAAGGCGCATCGGCTCCCGAACAGCTGGCTGGCACGGCCGAGCGCGTATTCATGTTCACCGATGTCGTCCGCTCGACCAATCTCATCGAAGCGATTGGCGACGAAGCGTGGAGTGCGCTGCTTCGCTGGCATGACGAGACGATCCGGCATGTGGTGATCGAGAACCGAGGGGAGATCCTGGACCACGCAGGGGACGGCTTCTTCATCGCATTCGCCGATGCGGACCGGGCCATCGACGCCGCCACCGCCATCCGTCGCACTATGCGCGATCACCGTCGCGACCACGGGTTTGCGCCGGCGATCCGCATCGGCCTCCATGCCGCGGTTGCGACGAAGAGTGGTTCCAGTTACTCAGGCCGGGGGGTCCACATTGCGGCCCGCATTGCGTCGCTGGCCGGCCCAGACGAGATTCTTGCCAGCGAGAACGTGCTCGCAGCCGCCGGTGGGTCGGTCGCTCATGGACCTCTCCGGTCAGAGCAACTGAAGGGGATCCGCACCCTCGTCAACGTCGCCCCTCTCGCCTAGCGCCGTCATCTCCGTCACGTCGAGTTGGCGCTCGAGTTTGGCGCGTCACGTTCGGCGAGAAAGACCGGCTCCCGTCCCATTCCCTGCACGTCCACGTCACCCAGCGGTTCGAACCGTACGTGTCCGACCGGCACCCGCGTGACGCCCTCGCTGACGATTACCTGGCCGGCCTCGGCCACGTCCGCGAGCCGGGAGGCCAGGTTCACCGTCCGTCCGAAGTAGTCGCCATCCCGCTCGATGACCGGGCCGGCCGCGACGCCGGCGTGAGCACTCGGAAGGCCCGCCTCCCGAATTGCGACCACCAGGTCCAGCACGCCCTCGACCGCACGATCCGTGCGCCGGAAGTGCAGCATGACCCCGTCGCCAAGCTGCTTGACGATGCGGCCCTCATTCCGTGAACCATGCTCCTCACTGAGGTCGGTCAGCCGTTCCGCCAGCCGGCTCGCCTCCACGTCTCCGACCTGCTCGGTCAACGCCGCGAAGCCGGTGAGATCGATGAACGCGATGGCATGGTCGGGTCCAGTTGCCGCGCCGATCCCCGCCAGCGTCAGCTCGGCTCCCGTGGTCCAGTAGCCGAGCAGGGTCTCCTCGAGATGACGCCGGAACAGCCACTCAACCAGGTGCGGGGCCAGCATCGCCAGGTTCGCGGCGATGTCATCCGCACGTTCTCCGGCCTCTCGAGCACTCCGACCACGCGAGTGAACGATGGGCTGAATCACGGCCTCGTCATAGAGCTGAGTCCCAGCCTCCGTGATTCGGCGCATCGGCTGGCCCATCAGCCGGGCGAACCGGATAAGCACGTGACGAGTTTCGGGCACCGCCAGAAGCCCCACCAGCTCAGCGATGAGGTGCGCGTCATCGGACCGGACGCGACCCCCTTCCTGGGGTTGGGCCAGGCCAAAGGCAACATACAGGCGCCGAACCTCGTGCTCGTCCAGACCAATCCTGCCTGCGAGCTCGTAAACGGTCTCAGAAGTCAGCGCCACCGGCTCGGGGAACATCCGATCGACGATGGCCAGCGACAACCGGCCGGATGTGACCGCTTCGCCGACCTCCGCGAGCGGGGTTCCGGACTCCTCGATCGCCATCGCCAGACGGATGTGCTCGATGGCGGTCTGAGGGAACCGATCGGGGGACGCGGGCTGGACGAGCCCAAGCTCCACGAGCCGCTTAACGTTCTCGACCGACGCTCCGGCCCCACGCGCGAGCTCTTCCAGGGACAGATCCGGCACGATCGAGGCCTCCTGCCCGGCTACCCCGATTGGTGCGTCATCGCCGCGACGTCCAGGAGGCGGTCGAGGTCCTCGAGGGTGATCGTGCCTTTGTCGACGTGGCCACGTTCAATGACCACCTCCCTGATGCTCTTCCGTTCGGCGACGGCCTGCTTGGCGATGCTGGCCGCCTCCTCGTAACCGAGGACCGGGTTCAGTGCCGTCGCGACCGCAGGTGACGCCTCGGCGAACTCCCGGGCGCGGGCCTCGTCCGCGGTGATGCCGCTGACGCATCGGTCTGCGAACAGGACCGATGCAGTGGCCAACAGCCGGATGGACTCCAGCACGTTGCGGGCCAGCATGGGCAGCATGATGTTCAGCTCGAAGTTGCCGGCCGCGCCGCCGAAGGCCACCGCTGCGTCGTTGCCGATGACCTGGGCGCAAACCATGGACAGCGCCTCGGGGATCACCGGGTTCACCTTGCCGGGCATGATGCTGCTCCCCGGCTGGAGGTCCGGGACGTGGATCTCGGCCAGGCCGGCGCGCGGTCCGGAAGCCATCCAGCGGATGTCGGTCGCGATCTTGTACAGACCGATGGCGATGGTCCGCAACTGGCCGCTCAACTCCACAAGCGCGTCGCGCGCTCCCTGGGCCTCGAAATGGTTGCGGGCCTCCGTCAGCGGCAGCCCGGTGGTCTCGCGCAGCTCCGCGATGACGGCCGCCGCGAACCCGGCCGGGGCGTTGATCCCGGTCCCAACCGCGGTGCCCCCCAGGGCCAGTTCGCCGACCCGCGGAAGCGTGTCGTGGAGTCGCTCGACGCCATACCGTACCTGGGCCGCGTACCCGCCGAACTCCTGGCCGAGGGTGACCGGCGTGGCGTCCATCAGGTGCGTGCGGCCGGACTTGACCACGCTCTCGAACTCATCGGCCTTGGCCTCCAGCGCCTCGGCCAGCTTGGTCAGGGCGGGAATGAGGTCGTTGACCACGGCCTCGGTGGCGGCCAGATGCATGGCGGATGGGAACACGTCGTTGCTCGACTGGCTGGCGTTGACCTGGTCGTTGGGATGGACCGGCTGGCCGAACTGCTCGGCGGCCAGGGTGGCGATGACCTCGTTGGCATTCATATTCGATGACGTGCCCGACCCGGTCTGGTACACGTCGATCGGGAACTGGTCGTCCCATCCGCCGGCGGCCACTTCCTCGGCCGCAGCACGAATGGCGGCCGCCGCATCGGCATCCAACGCGCCCAGCATGGCGTTGGCGGTGGCTGCAGCAGCCTTGATCCGGCCCAGGGCGTGGATCACCGCCCTGTCGAGGGTGAGGCCGCTGAGCGGGAAGTTCTCAACGGCGCGCTGGGTCTGGGCGCCCCATTTCGCACCGGCCGGGACCTCCACCTCGCCCATCGAATCGTGCTCCAGTCGGGTGCTCGGCTCCAGCTCCGTCATCGGTTGACGGAGGTCGAAGCGATGAATCGGATCGAAGGGGGGATCAGGTAGGGGATGGCGCCGGCGTCGAGATCGGCCACGATCTCCTTCGCCTTGTTCACCAGCTCGGTTACGCCGATGCCGCGATGCACGGGCTCGTAGCGACTCAGGTGCGCGATGCCCTCCGCCAGCTTGTTCCGCGCGCCGCGCCGGTTCCGACGCGACAGATGCAGGAATCCGGCCGCGAGCTTGATCAGGCCCTGGTATAAGTCGCGCTCCTCGTCTGGCGCGGCCCGCCACAGCGTCTCCCAGGCCTCGTGCGCGTGCCAATAGCGCGCTCCGTTGAAGAGGGCCACGCCCTCGCGAAACAGGCGGTCAGCTTCCGCCTCTTCGAGTGGCGCTGTCCGGCCGCGGGGAGGTGCCTCGTCCGCGGGCACCGGGCTGGCTTCGGTCATGGGCCCGATCGTACAGCCCGCAGACTCCTCGTTGACGCGGTGGCAGCCCTTCCGTCGGGCCGGTGCCGTTTCGCGCGGGTCGCGCCCGGACTAGTCCCTGTGGCCTGCGGGCCTCAGTTTGGCGGTGGCGGCCTCGCGTTCGTCGGGGAGGAGCTCATGGATCTGATTTCGGTAGCGGACGCCGCCCGAGCTGCGAGACAGCCAGCGCAGGTAGTCCGGGTCATGCTTGGCCAGATCCTTCAGGGTCCAGCCCAGGTATCGGCCAAAGTCGACCACGTTGAAGGCCATGTGGCCGTTGCCGCTGGTGGCCGCCGCTTCGGCGTACCCATTGGTCGGCGGGGGCGGAACCGATGCCGGCCCGGGGCCGACCGGCGTGAGGTGGCGCTCCCGGTCGTACCTTCGACGGCGGATCGGGGTGCGGAGCAAATCGTACGCGCGGTTGATCTCCGCCATCCGCGCCGCATCTCCCTTATGGCCATCTGGGTGGTATCGGCGGGCGAGCACCCGGAACGCCGCCTCAACGACGATGTCGTCGGCGTCGGAAACGACTTGAAGGATCCTGTAGGCGTCGAAATCGGTCGACAAGAAGATCTTCCGCTGTGGAGCCAGATGGTATGCCTAACCACCTGAAAATGCCACAAAAATCTCTCCCTGGGCGTTGACAAAAAGCGACACATATCCGGCGCCCACGATCCGCTCGCGTATGCCACCCGGCAGGTCCTGTGGTTCGAAGACGAGATACGGATATCCCGCCTGCAGGAGGGGGTCCAGATCGTCCAGCGGGTGGAGGCGGCCGCCGGCGGTGTGGATGCTGCCCTCGGTCTGCTCCGACACCATGGTTTCCAGCATCCCGCCGAACACGCCGATGGGCGTGGCATCCCATTGCTGGAAGTTGAACGCCACGTGCAGCACGGGCATGGTCGATCGGAGGCGCCCGGCGGCCACCTCGTCCCGCAGCCGCTCGACCAGCTCCGCCTGGGGTGCGGTGATGATGGTCCGTGAGTCGGGATACCCGCGCCAGAACCCGAATTCCGCGGCGCGCAGGTCAATCGACAGTGTCTCGCTCATCCGGTGCTCGCCCAGGAGCAGGGCCTCGATCGGCTCGGCTCGGATGGGAAGCGCGGCGGCGACCAGGAACACGCCCACCACCCCAGCGCGCAGGGCCGACCCGAACCGCGGGTTCTCCCACACCGCCTGGAGCGCGAAAGCCCCCATGACAGCCAGGAACACGGGCGTCCAGTAATGGAGGGTCTTGGTCACCTCGAAGTCGAGGCCCTCGACTCCCACGTCTTGCCACGGAATGGCGGCCGCGGCCAGCACCGCCAGCAGACCGATGACGAAGGCCACCACCGGCACCAGGGCGAAGGTCCGCCGTCCGGCCACGATCCCGCCCACGGCCACGGTCCAGACCAGGATCGGGTAGCGCAGGAAGAAATCGACGAAGGTATTGACCCAGCGTTCCAGCGAGGGCAGCGCCAACAGCACGACGGCCACCACGGCCGTTATCCCAGCGGCGCGGAAGACCAGCACGAACCAGCGACGCGCCGTCTCGGAGCGATCGCACAGCCACACGGCGGCCAGCGCGGGAAGGACGACGGCCAGTCCCACGGCGGAGGGCAGGTCGACCCCGAGCATGGTTGAGGCCTGAGGAAGCGCCAGCGCTCCGCCCCCTGCCAGCGCCGGCACCCCCAGCCGTTCAAACCGTACCGGGTCGAGCGCCACCAGGGCGACAACCGTCC
>Ga0326597_10011467_pt1 | contig 11749 bp, 8 predicted proteins | sample RVTome_12_FD_203789 | JGI IMG/M metagenome (GOLD analysis project Ga0326597, IMG submission 203789) | Soil microbial communities from uranium-contaminated site in the Upper Colorado River Basin, Wyoming, United States - RVT100D185 | ecosystem: Environmental > Terrestrial > Soil > Contaminated >...
CGGAAGCTAGCGCGAGGCTCGCCGCTGCGCATGGTGCCTCCTGCCGGGGTCCGCGGCAGCCTAGCGGCGGCGATCTGAAGCGGGCGTGCGGGGGGCGGCTGAAGAGAGATTTGCGCCGACTCTGGCGTCCAGCGGCTCGTGCACGATATTGTCCATCCGCCATCGGTCTCGCATGCCAATCGAATTCACGCTGAACGGGGCGCCGTGCCGGGTCCCGACGCGCCCGGGGGAGTCGCTGCTCGAGACGTTGCGCGAGCGGTGCGGAATTGGCTCGCTCAAGGACGGCTGCAGCCCGCAGGGCCAGTGCGGCTGCTGCCTCGCGCTCATCGACGGCCACCCCAAAGTCACCTGCGCCATGCCGGCGGCGGCGGCGGAAGGCAAGACGATCGTTACGCTCGAGGGAGTCGCGGCCGGCGAGCGCGACCTGATCGCCCGGGCGTTCGCCGCCGCCGCGGGCCTGCAATGCGGGTTCTGCATTCCCGGGATCGCGCTCCGGGCCAAGCACCTGACCGACAAGAACCCCGACCCGAGCCGAGCGGAGATCGCGCGCGCGATCGACGTCCACCTGTGCCGCTGCACCGGCTACGTGAAGATCGTCGACGCGATCGCGCTGCTGGCCCGGGCCAAGCGGGGCGAGCCGCTGCCCGAACCGTGCGCCGAGGGCCGTGTCGGGAGCTCGCTGGCGCGCTACCGCGCGGCCGCGTACACGGTGGGGGAGCGCGATTATGTGGACGACCTCACCCGACCGGGGATGCTGCACGGCGCCGTCGTGCTGTCACCCCATCCGCGGGCGAAGGTGGTCCGCGTCGACACCACGCGCGCCCGTGCCCACCCCGGGGTCGTGGCCGTGGCCACGGCGGCGGACGTGCCTGGCGAGCGCTGGTATGGACTGATCTACCCGGATTGGCCGGGCTTCGTCGCGGCGGGGGAGGAAGTGCGCTGCGTGGGCGACGTGCTGGCCGCGGTGGCGGCGGTGGACCGTCACACGGCGAGGCAAGCGGCGCAGCTGGTGGATGTGGAGTACGAGGTGCTCACCCCGGTGCTGGACCCGGCGGCGGCGCTCGCGCCCGCGGCGCCGCGTGTAAACCCGCGGCACGAGAACCGCCTGTCGCACTCGGTGATCCGGCGCGGCGACGTGGACGCCGCGCTGGCCCGGAGCGCCCACGTGGTCAGCGGGACCTGGACCACGCAGCGCATCGAGCACTGCTACCTGGAGCCCGAGAGCGCTCTGGCCGAGCCGCTGCCCGGCGGACGGCTCGGCCTCTATACCCAGGGCCAGGGCGTGTTCGACGATCGGCGCCAGGTGGCCACGTTCCTCGGCGTGAGCGAGGACCGGATCTCCGTCGAGCTCGTTCCCAACGGCGGCGCGTTCGGCGGCAAGGAAGACATGTCGGTCCAGGCGCAGACGGCGTTGCTCGCCCATCTCAGCCGCCGTCCGGTGAAGCTGACGCTCAGCCGCGAGGAGTCGATCCGCCTGCACCCGAAGCGTCACCCGATCACGATGCGGTACACGGTGGGGTGCGATGCCGATGGCCGCCTCACGGCCGTCAAGGCGCGGATGCTCGGCGACTCCGGCGCCTACGCCTCGGTGGGCGGCAAGGTGTTGGAGCGCGCCGCCGGTCACGCCTGCGGGCCCTATCGCGTGCCGCATGTGGACGTGGAGGCGATCGCCGCTTACACCAACAACCCGCCCTGCGGCGCCATGCGCGGCTTCGGAGCCAACCAGGCCCACTTCGCGATCGAGGGCTGCATGGATCTGCTGGCCCGGCACGCCGGGCTGGACGCGTGGGAGATGCGCTGGCGCAACGCGCTCCAAGTCGGCGACACGTTTTCGACCGGCCAGGTGCTGGAGAAGTCGGTGGGGATCAAGCGGACGCTCGCCGCCGTCCGCGACCGCTATTTCGAAGCGAAGCACCAGGGGCGGGCGGTCGGTATCGCCTGCGGCCTCAAGAACAGCGGTATCGGCAACGGCGCCGAGGAGTGGGGGAAGGCGCGCCTCGTCGTCGAATCCGACGGGACCGTGTCGCTCTACAACGGCTACACCGAGATGGGCCAGGGGCTGCTCACGGTGCTGATCCAGTTTGCCGTCGAGGTCACGGGGCTGCCGGCCACGCTGTTCCGCCCCAAGGTGGACTCCACCTACGCCCTCGGCTGCGGCCAGACCACCGGCTCACGCGCCACCATGTTCGGCGGGCGCGCCGTCATGACGGCCGCCGCCAAACTCCGCACCGACCTCGATGCGGGCCGAACCCTCACCGAGCTCGCGGGGCGCGAGTACGCCGCCGACGTGGTCACCAACGACACGACAGCGCTCGGCGCCCCCGTCGCGAAGGTCAAGACGCATACGTCGTTCGGCTACGCCACGCAGGTGTGCATCCTCGACGAGCAGGGTCGGGTGGAGCGTTTCATCGCCGCGCACGATGTCGGCCGCGCGGTGAACCCGGCGCTGTGCGAGGGCCAGATCGAGGGCTCGATCCACATGGGGCTCGGCTACGCGCTCACCGAAGAGCTGCCGTGCGTGAACGGCATGCCGGCGACGTTCAAGCTGCGCGAGCTGGGCGTGTTGCGGGCCCGGGACATGCCGGCGGTCGAAGTCATCCTGGTCGAAGAGCCGGAGCCCGAGGGACCACTCGGGGCGAAGGGGGTGGGAGAGATCGGCCTGGTGCCGACGGCCGCCGCCGTCGCCGGCGCGCTCGAGGCGTACGACGGCGTGCGCCGCACCACCCTGCCGATGAAGGACTCGCCAGCCGCCCGCGCGATGAGCGTGGGGCGTATCCGGTCCGGATAGGTGACCGGCGCGGGCTTCGTCAACGCCCACACGCACATCTACTCCGGCCTTGCGCCCCTCGGTATGCCGGCGCCGGCGCGCGCTCCCGAGAACTTCCTCCAGATCCTCGAGCGCATCTGGTGGCGGCTGGACCGCGCGCTGGACGAGCGGTCGCTGCGCGCGGCGGCGCGCTACTACGTCGCCGAGGCGTTGCTGCACGGCACGGTTGCGCTGGTGGATCACCACGAGTCGCCGGCCTTCATCGACGGCTCGCTCGACGTGCTGGGGGACGCCTGCCAGGAGCTGGGCATGCGCGCCCTGCTGTGCTTCGGGGCGACCGAGCGCAATGGCGGGCGCGAGGAGGCGCGGCGGGGCCTGGCCGAGTGCCGCCGCTTCATCCGTGGCAACGAGCGGCCGCTGGTGCGCGGTCTCGTCGGGCTGCACGCGTCGTTCACCGTCTCCGACGACACGATCCGTGAGGCGGGAGAGCTGTGCCGCGACCTCGCCACGGTGTTGCACGTGCATCTCGCCGAAGACGCGGCCGACGTGGAGGACGCCAAAGCCCGCGGCTGGGCCGGTCCGCTCGAGCGCCTGCTCACGCTGGACGCGCTCGCGCCGGGGTCGGTTCTGGCGCACGGCGTGCACCTCGATCGGGGCGAGGTACGCGCGGCGGCGGCGCAGGGCTGCTGGATCGTGCAGAACCCGCGTTCCAACCGCGGCAACCGGGTCGGCTACCCCGGCGCCCTCGGCGCCAGCTCCCGGGTGGCGCTGGGCACGGACGGCTACCCGTCCGACGAGGGGGCCGAGGTGGCCGCGCTGCTCGAGGAGGCCCGCCGGCACGGCGACGACGCGCGGGCGGCCGAGCGGCGCGCCGGAGCCGGGCACGCGCTGATCGCCGAGCGTCTCGGAGCGAGCGCCGACGTGTGCGAGCGCGCGCCGGGCGGGGTCCGCCTGCTGCGCATCGCCGGCCGGGTCGTCGTGCGGGACGGCGAGCTGCAAACCGGGGACATGGCGGGCATCCGTGCGGCGGCGGACGCCGCGGCACCCCACCTCTGGACGCGCATGGCGGAATTGTGACTCAACTCGGACTCGCCACGGCCATCGTCGATCGCGCCACCTACGACCGCACCGTGACGCGGTTTCGCGAGGCGCGCATCGTACTCCCGACGTTCGCGCAGCTCGCCGAGCCGTCGCGGATCCCAGCCGAGGTGCGCGCGGCGCTCGACGGCGTGGATCCCGATGCGGCGCATCCGCTCAACCTGTTCCGCGTCCACTGGTACAACGACGCGCGGCGGGCCGGAACGGCCGCGATCCCCGAGCACGTCGTGCTTCCCGAGGAGCTGACCGGCGTCAAAGCGAAGATCGTGGTGGCGCTGGGCGACCGCTTCCCGATGATTCGCGCGCACAAGGTGCTCGCCGCCTACGCCTGCCTCGCACCCCGCGTCGTCACCGGGCAGTTCGATCCCACCGTCCACAAGGCGCTGTGGCCCTCGACGGGCAACTACTGCCGCGGCGGCGTCGCGATCTCCCGCATCATGGGATGCCGCGGCGTGGCGATCCTGCCGGAGGGGATGAGCGCGGAGCGGTTCCGCTGGCTGGAGCAGTGGGTGGCCGATCCCGGCGACATCGTGCGCACCCCTGGCTCGGAGAGCAACGTCAAGGAGATCTACGACGCGTGCGACGCGCTGGCCCGCGACCCGGCGAACGTCGTCTTCAACCAGTTCTGCGAGTTCGGGAATCATCTGGCGCACTATCAGTGCACCGGCCGCGCGCTCGCGCATCTGGTCGAGACGCTGCAGGGCGCTCACCCACGTCTCGCGTTGCGGGCGTTCGTGGCGGCCACCGGGTCGGCGGGAACGCTGGGCGCGGGCGATCTCCTCAAGGAACGCTACGGCGCACGGATCGTGGCGGTCGAGGCGCTCGAGTGCCCCACGATGCTGTCCAACGGCTTCGGCGAGCACAACATCCAGGGGATCGGCGACAAGCACATCCCGCTGATCCACAACGTGATGAACACCGACCTCGTGGTCGCCGTGTCGGACCGGAGCACCGACGCGCTCGGCGTGCTGTTCGACGCGGAGGCGGGGCGCGCCTACCTGCGCCAGCGTCGCCGCATCCCACCCGCCGTGCTCGAGCGACTCCCGGCCTTCGGGCTCTCGAGCATCTGCAACGTGGTCGCCGCCATCAAGACGGTGAAGTTCCTCGGCCTGGGCGAAGACGACGCGATCCTCACCGTCGCCACCGACGGCGCGGCAATGTACGGCTCCGAGCGGGAGAAAACGATCGCCACGCGTTTCGGAGGATGCTTCGACGCGGCGGCCGCCGGCGAGACGTTCGCACAGCACCTGCGGGGCGCCTCCACGGACCACGTGCGCGAGCTGTCCCACGCCGACCGCACGCGCATCTTCAACCTCGGCTACTTCACCTGGGTGGAGCAGCAGGGGCTGTCGCTCGCCGACTTCACGGTGCGCCGCGACCAGGCGTTCTGGCGGGGGTTGCGCGACCTGCTGCCGGTGTGGGATGACATGATCACCGAGTTCAATCGCCGGACCGAGTCGCGGTGACCTCGCCGGCTTCCCGCATCACCTGCGCCGGATGCGGCTGGACCGCGCCCGACGTCGCCGCCGCACCGTATCCGTTCCGCTGCCCGGCGGCCGGGGACGATACCGACCACGTCCTGACGCACATGCTCGATCCCACCGGGGTCGCACTAGCGCGCGGCGACGACGCGAACCCGTTCCTGCGCCACCGCGAAATGTTTCACTCCTACCACGTGGCTCGCTCGCACGGTCTGCGCGACGAGGCGTACGCGGAGATCGTCGCTCGACTGGACCGCGCCATCGCCGGCGTGGACGGGCGCGGCTTCCGGCTCACCCCGTTCGGCCGGCAGGCGGCGCTCAGCGCACAACTCGGGTTCGACGCTTCGGGCGGCGTGTGGGTGAAGGACGAGACGGGCAACGTCTCCGGCTCCCACAAGGCGCGCCACCTGATGGGGATCATGCTCTACCTGCGCGTGGTCGAGGCGCTGAAGCCGGTGGGTGGACCGCCAGCTCCGCTCGCGATCGCGAGCTGCGGGAATGCGGCGCTCGCCGCCGCGGTCGTGGCCCGCGCGGCCGGCCGCGTGCTGTCGGTATTCGTGCCGCCGCACGCCGACCGCGCCGTGCTGGAGCGGCTGCGCGCGCTGGGCGCCGAGTTGACCACCTGCCCCCGCCAGCCCGGCGTGCGCGGCGATCCCTGCTACCACCGCTTCCGCGAGGCGCTGCGGAACGGCGCCCTGCCCTTCTGCTGCCAGGGGAGCGACAACGGCCTCACCATCGAAGGCGGCGAGACGCTCGGCTACGAGATGGTCACGGGACTCGGGGTGGCGGGGGGGGGGCTGGACCACTTCGTGATCCAGGTCGGCGGTGGGGCCCTGGCCAGTGCCTGCATCCAGGCGCTCACCCGCGCCGCACGACTCGGATTATTGGCGCGGCTGCCCCGGTTCCACACCGTGCAAACCGAGGGGGCCTATCCGCTGAAGCGGGCGTACGACCGGGTCGTCGAGCGGATCCAGAGCGGCCGAGCGAGCACGGCAGCGGTGCTGCGCTACGCCGCGACGCACCGTTCCGAGTTCATGTGGCCGTGGGAAGCGGAGCCGCGCAGCGTCGCGCACGGCATCCTGGACGACGAGACCTACGACTGGCTCGCGGTGGTGCGCGGGATGTTGGAAACGGGCGGCGCGCCGCTCGTCGTTTCCGAGGAGACGCTGCGCGAGGCGAACGCCCTGGCCCGGTCCGCGACCGGGATCGCCGTGGATCACACCGGGTCCGCCGGTCTCGCCGGGCTGCTCCAGCTGCAGCGCGAAGGGCGCGTCGGTCGCGGCGAGGCCGTCGCCGTCATCTTTTCGGGCGCCGCTCGTCCGCAAAGCGCCTGAGCAGCGCCGCGGGATCCGCGAAGCGGGTGAGCAGCACCAGCGCGGCGATCACGAACGGCTTGTGGCTCGCCTCGCGGTAGGTGTCGAGGCGGGAGCGCTCGAACACCGCCTTGCTCACCTCCCCCGCGGCACAGCTCACGTCGGTCACGTCGGCGGGCAGGCAGTGCAGGTACAGCGCCCGGCCCTGCCTGGTGCGCTGCATCAGGGCGTCCGCGCATTCCCAGCTCTTGAACTTCGCGTTCGTCGCCAAAGCCTCCCGCTCCAGGTCGGCGAGCTGCGCCCGTTCGCCCGCTCGCAGGATCCGCGTGCGCTCCCGCATCACCGCCACCGGCGCCCAGCTCTTGGGGTAGACCACGTCGGCTCCGTCGAACGCCTCGGCCATCGAGTCCGTCACCGCGAACGTGCCGCCGCTCTCAGCGGCGAACCGCCGCGCCGCCTGAAGCGTCTCGTCCACGAGGTCGTAGCCGGGCGGGTGCGCCAGCACGACGTTCATGCCGAACCGCGTCATCAGGGCGATGATGCCCTGCGGCACCGAGAGCGGCTTGCCGTAGCTCGGCGAGTAGGCCCAGCTCATCACCAGGCGCTTGCCCCGCAGGGCTTCCAGGCCGCCGAACACGGTCACCAGGTGCAGCAGATCGGCCAGGCTCTGCGTCGGGTGATCGAGATCCGACTGCAGGTTGAGGACCGCCGGACGCTGCATGAGCACGCCCGCCCGGTGGCTCTCCGCGAGCGCGGCCGCCACTTCGCTCTGGTACTTGTGGCCTTCGCCTAGGAAGATGTCGTCGCGGATGCCGACCACCTCGGTGAGAAAGCCGATCATCGTGGCCGTCTCGCGCACCGTCTCGCCGTGGGCGATCTGCGAGGTCGCCTCGTCCAGCTCCTCGGTCATCAACCCCAGCAGGTTGCAGGCCGAGCGGAAGGCGTAGCGCGTGCGCGTGGAGTTGTCACGGAAGATCGAGATCCCGAGACCGCTGGCGAAGGCGCGGGTCGCGAGGCCGGCGCGCGCCAGGTCCTCGAGGATCTCCGCGGCGAGCAGGATCGCCTGCAGCGTCCGCGTCTCGTGTTGCCACGTGAGCAGGAAGTCGCCGTTGTGGAGCCCGCTGGGCAGCCGCGCCAGCGCCGCGATCTTGTCGCCGACGGGAGTGCCCCTCATCGAGCGGCTTTCTGCGAGGCGACCGTGTCGAGGTAAAGCAGGGGAAACGCCGCGTAGAACCGCGCCGCCAGCGTCAAATGCTCCACGGGGCACTGGTCCTCGGGCGTATGCGCCCAGATCTCATCGCTCGGCCCGAACCCGATGGTCGGCACGCCGAACATGCCGCAGGTGGCGATCCCGTTGGTCGAGAACCCCCATTTGCCCACCACGGGCGTCCGCCCGATCGCCTGCTCGGCCGCGCGCACACCGGCCACGACGGCCGGGTCGTCCTCGGCAACGAGCCAGGTGGGATAAAACTTTTTGGTCGGGTAGGTCAGGCCGGTGTATGAGGGGCGCGCGTACTCGAGCACGGAGACCGTCGCGCCGGCGCGCTTGACGCTGTCCAGCGCCTCGATCTCCGCCACCGCCGCTTGCCACGTCTCGCCGTGCGTGAGCCTCCGGTCGAGGTGGATGGTGCTGCTGTCAGCCACGGCACATAGGGAGGGCGAGGTGGAGCGGATCTCCGCGATCGTGACCGAGCCTTTGCCCAGGAACGGGTCGGCGGTGGCCGCCAGCCGCTCGTTGAGCCGCTCGATGTCGGCGATGATCGGGGCCATCTTGTAGATGGCGTTGACGCCGCGCTCGGGCGCCGAGCCGTGGCACGAGCGGCCCTGCGTGCGGACTTCGATCTCCATCCGCCCCCGGTGGCCGCGATAGACGCCGAGGTTGGTCGGCTCGGTGATCACGACCACGTCCGGCTGCAGCACCTTTTCCCGCAGGATGTACTGCCAGCACAGGCCGTCGCAGTCCTCCTCCATCACCGTTCCCGTCACCCACAGCTGGTAGTCGGCGTCGAGGCCCAGCTCCTTGATGATCCGCGCGCCGTACAGGGCCGCGGCCATGCCGGCTTCCTGGTCGCCGGCGCCGCGCCCGTAGATCACACCGCCGGTGAGCTCGCCCTGATAGGGATCGCGCTTCCAGGTCGAGCGGTCACCGACGCCGACGGTGTCCAGGTGCGCGTCCATCGCGATCACCGTCTTCCCGCTGCCCACGCGTCCCAGGATGTTCCCCATGCCGTCGATCTTGATCTCGTCGAAGCCGGCCGCTTCCATCTCCGCGCGGACGCGCTCCACGACCGGCCGCTCGCCGGTGCTCTCGGAGGGGATCGCGATCATGTCGCGCAGGAAGCGCACCATGGCCGGCGTGTATTGCTCCGCCAGCCGCGCGATGTTGGCGCTCGGGATCTTGGGCATCGGCTCACTCTTGAAGGTTGAAGTCGTCACACCAACACCTTACAGCATGTTGACGTAGTTGACGGCGTCCGGCGAGAACAATCCCTTCTGCAGCCAGTTCATGATGTGAAAATACTCGAGGCTCACCTCGGCCGCGGCCTCACCGTCGACGGTGCCGGCCGGGTCGGACTCCGCGAAGCTCACCCGGAAGCCCGGTCCCCAGTACGCCACGCGCCCGGCGGCCACGTCCATGCCGTATTCCGCGCCGGCGAAGCGGCCCCACACGGTGTCCCGCCCCGGGGCCCGCTCGAGCCAGAAACCGTCGCGCAGCGGGGGCGCGGCCCAGCGCTCGCGGCTCAGGAACACGCGCGGCTTCAGCACGTACGGGCCGCCGTCCTCCGGGCAGAACACGTCGCAGTTCCCGCAGTCGTTGCAGAAGTCGGCGAAGTTGCCGATCTGGTGCTTCTCGCGGATCGCCAGGGTGCCGTCCGTGGTGGCCCGCCACGCGGTTCCTTCGCGCCGCAACCGCGTCAGCGGGATCTCGGTCGGCGCCACGGCGAAGGTGAAGTTGGCGTCGTTGGGACACACGGGGATGCACTTGTCGCACGTGATGCAGTCGAACAACACCAGGCGCCGTCCGATCTTGCGTGGTGGCTTGCGGTTCGACTCAGCGGCGTAGCGGGGGTCATGCGTGGCGCGCTCGACGTACGTCTCGGTGTTGCGCAGCTTCGCCTCCGAGACCCGATCCGGCGTCGCTGGAAGCGGGTTCGGGGCCGCCGGCTCCTTGACGTACGAGCGGAGGATGAACTCGTCGACCGTCACCGCCTGGGCCTCGTCCATCCTTCGCCCCAGCTCGTCGAAGTAGCCGTGCGGCCGCGCATAGCCTCCGGTTTTCAGCAGGTCGGTGCAGGCGGTGATGGGCACGAGGCCGAGGGCCACGGCATCGGGGAAGTTGGCCCGCTCGATCCCCGCCGAGAACGAGATCGGGAAGCGGTCGCCGAATGTGCGGCGGAAGCGGCGCACCAGGTGCAGCGCCAGCACGTGCAGCGGCGGTCCGGACAGGTACATCTCGCGCTCGCTCGCCGGGAAGAAGGCGCGATGGTTCTCCACGATGAGGGTGTTGGAGAACTTGACGCCGAGCGAGAGTTTGAGTGCCGCCGCGGTCTGTCCGAGGCGGTCCACGAAGCCGGCGGCCTGGTCCCAGGTGGTGTCGTGGTCGAAGGCGCGGTCGGGCACCCGCAGGTCGGTGTAGCCCAGGGCGTCATGCAGCAATCCGCGCAGCTCCGCCTTGCCGAGCAGCGTCGGGTTGAGCTTGATCACGCAGTGCAGGTGCAGCTCGCGCAGCAGGAAATCGACGATGCGCTCGATCTCCTCCGGCGGGCAGCCGTGGAACGTGCTCAGCGTGAGCGTGGTCGAGAGACCGGTCGTGAACGGGAGATCGCGGTACTGCGCCAGCTCGGCGGGAATCTGGCGGCGCAGTCGTTCCACCACCGGCGTGGCGTCCATCATGCCGCGGATGAACGCCTGGACCCGTTCGCTCCTGACGCCTGCGAGGTCGTAGCCGACGCTCATGTCGAACACGGTGTGGTCCATGCCGGGGGCCAGGGGGAGGCGGCCGCTCGCCACGAGCAGCTGCACCAGCATCGCCCCTTTGACGTACTCTTCGAGCGATTGCTCCAGCTTCAGCTCCTGCGACCACTCGACGTTGTAGCCGACCGTCTGCATGTCGATGCAGGGACGCGGGATGGTCAGCGTGTCGTTGACCTGGACCGTCTTGAGCTCGATCACCCGGCCGCCGGCGAGCCATGAGAGGACGATGTTCTGTGCGAGCTGTGTGTTGGGCCCTGCCGCCGGGCCGAACGGTGTGGCGGCGCGTTGCCCGTGGAAGCGCACGCCGAGATCGCGTTGGGCATGGCCCAGCACGAAGCGGCGCGCCGGCAGGTCGAAGATCGCCTGCGCCCGGTCGAGCTCGCGGAACATGCGGCGCGCCAGGGCGCCGAACGGGTAGGGGGTGAGATCTGCCATGTGGCTAATCAGGAGGTCGGGCCGGTTGTTCGTCAACCGTTGACCGTGCACAGGCAAGACGGCTGACGGCTGAGACGATCCCGTTCATACAGAGCGAAGCTTCACCACGAACGACCCCCCGTCGTCCCCGAGCCTCCAGTCCGCCACGTAGCGGGCCAGCGCCCCCTTCAGGAGCGTCCGCACTCTGGGCAGGAGGACCGGTCCGTCCGCGGAGTTCCGGCCCTTCCCCGTGATGATCCGCACGACGGACCCACGCCCGCGCCGCTGTTGCGTTTCCAGAAAGCCGCGCACCACGCTCTCGACCTCCTGGCCCGTGAGGCGATGCAGGTCGAGCTGGGCGGATACGGGGGCGTCGAGGAGCGGGTCGCTCGCATCGAAGCGGGGGGATCTCGGTCCCCGGCGGCTCATCGGCGGCCGTCCCGCGCGTTTCTCGCCCTGGAACGCGGCATTCTGGTTACCACCATTTCTCGCCACTCCGGTAGAGTCCACCAGCACCGCCGCTCGCGGGGCGCCATTGACCGGGCATTCAGAATCCGCCAGGTTAAACGTGCGTGCGAAACTACCGCGTAGCCAGTTTCGCTACGCCAACGAAAGCCGGGGAGCGCGATGCTCTCCGGCTTTCGCGCTCTCAGCCCACCACCCCTCGCACCGCCTGACGTTGAGGCCGGCCTGGCTATAGA
>Ga0326597_10011468_pt1 | contig 11749 bp, 8 predicted proteins | sample RVTome_12_FD_203789 | JGI IMG/M metagenome (GOLD analysis project Ga0326597, IMG submission 203789) | Soil microbial communities from uranium-contaminated site in the Upper Colorado River Basin, Wyoming, United States - RVT100D185 | ecosystem: Environmental > Terrestrial > Soil > Contaminated >...
GAACCCGGATGGTCTAGCCGTCGTTATGCCCATTAACACCCTTTATCTGGATCAGGTGGTGGGACACGCGCAGGTCACTTTCGACGTGCGCAAATTCCAATGGATAGGCGCGCCAGACAAATGGTACAATCTGCTTTACATGCGTGCGGATGCACCCTGCAAGTCCATAGGCGACGTCATCAACGCCAAGGAGCCGCCCAAGTGCGGCTCCACGGGAACGGCAAGCGCTTCCTACATCATGCTGAAACTTCTGGAGGAGACCCTCGGCGCGAAATTCAATGTCGTGCTCGGTTATCAGGGCGGCAGGGAGATCGACCTCGGCGTCGAGAGAGGAGAGGTCGTCTGCCGCGCGCAGGACATCCAATCCCATTTCGGCCGCGAACCGTTCGATACCTGGCACAAAACAGGCTTCGAGCGGCATCTCGTCCAGGACCCGAAGACGCGCGACCCGAGGCTGCCCGATACACCAACTATCTGGGAACTCATGGACCAGTACAAAACACCGCCGGTCAGCCGGCGCCTGGCTGATGTCATACTGGCCAGTAGCGAAATCGGTCGCGCGATGATGGCCCCTCCAGGAACTCCGCCGGACAAGGTAAAGATCCTGCGCGAAGCGTACGCAAAAGCGCTAAGGGACCCCGAGCTTCTGGCCGAGGCCAAGAAGGGACGAATGGATGCTGACCCCTCTCCCGGAGAGGAGCTTCAGGAGCTTGCGAAGACGGTCATAGAGCAACCTCCCGAAGTTATCGAGAGGGTCAAGAAGCTCTTGGGGAATTGACATAGGGCTCAAGACATAGGACATAGGACATAGGGGTCGTAGGACATAGGGGTCAAATCTTTTGTTATTCGTTTTCTCTTATTTCTCTTATTTCTCTTATTGCCACGGAGGGATCTGACAACAAAAGATTTGACCCGTTTTTCGCGTTTTTCGTTTTTCGTTTTTGACCCGTAAAGTGGAAGGACCTACGATAAGAAAGTCGAGTCGTAGAAGTCTGAGCCCAAACCATGACCCAAACCACCTGCCCTGCTTAAGTTTAGTAGAAGTTCTCTTACTCCTACTTTGACTCCAGTAACTGTTTAACTCGATTCACGATGGCGGTGTCGATTTCATACAAGCCGTTCACCATCTTTTCTATGCCGGGTCCATCGATCGGGTCGATCTCCAGCTTCGCCTTTTTTGCCTCAGCCAGAAACTGAGAATCTTTCAGAGTAGCAATGAATGCTTTCTGCAGCGTTCGCACGCGCTGTTCGGGCACTTGTGGCGGAAGAGAATAGAGCCTTTGTTTGCCGTAAAGGTCGCCGGCTATCCGGAGGAGTTTTTTCCCTTCCTCTGTCTTTGCGTACTCGACAGCGAGAGGGACACCCTTCAACTCGGGATGAGGTTCGAGCGTCGTCTGGAGCACAACATGAACCTGTCGTGTCCGCAGGGCGTTGGCCCACGTCACCTTCGCTGATTGCCAGCCAAAGGCGCAGGTACCATCGACTTCGCCTGTTTCCGCTGCAACCCTGATGTCGGCGGTGCCCTTGTAGCCCTCGATGAGCTGGATGGGGAAACCCGTGGCGGCGGCCAAGAGCTTGGTATCATCGGTGCCGCTGGTGCCGGGGCCAATCGCCCCCAGCTTTACCCGTGTTTTTGCCTTGGCCCACTCCTCTGCCGTCTTTATCCCGCTGCGATCGGTCAGTATGCACACGAGGGAATCCGACGTCGGCATACCGAGCCAGCCAAACTTGTTCCCCTCGAATTGCACCGCACGGTTCCCCATTAGCTGCTGTAGAATAAGCGGGCCGGACCAATGACCGATGGCCGTGCCGTCGCGAGGAGCGCTGTTATAGATGTAATTCGCCGCGATCAGCATGGCCGCCCCAGGCATATTTTGGACGACAATGTTGGGTTTGCCGGGAACGTATTGAGCGAAGTGGCGCGCGATAAGCCTGGTGTACGTATCATAGCCTCCACCGGCGGAACCACCGACGACGAAGTGGATTGTTTTGCCCTTGTAGAACTCCTCGACCGAGCCAGCAAGCGCCGACGTGACCAGCGATACCGAGATAAAGATAGGGAGCAAAAATACGCCGAGTGTCTTGGCCATGAGCCACCTCCTTGTAATTTGGCCGTCCTGGCTGGAGGCTAGGTTACCCGCGAGGTCATGTCAAGGGATTCAGAGGAGATGGGATAACACGGGGGTATCAGGGAAAACCCACATGAGCCCGAAGCCGCCAGAATTGAATTGATCGACGCGTCAGTTCGATCTTACGTAGGACTGCTCTGAAGAACGCGGAACGCGACATCGGGGTCACGCGACATCGGGGTCAGGCGTGCCTAATTGACTTTTTTACGCGCTTCCCTTTTCTCAAGCCGTCGCAGAGGCTCAGTCGCTCAGTGTCAGACTTGCGAATCTTGCGTTTAATTTGATTCACCTGCTCTCGTTTGCTGGACCAGGTAAGTTCCGAGTGTTTATTGAGTCTAACTGCAATTCAAGCTCGGCGCGATTGCCGATTCATCCTTCCGCTTTCATCCTTCATCCTTTCTCTTTCGCCCCGTCGACGCTCCAGATCCCCGCGCCCTGGGTCGCCATGTAGAGAAAAGCGAAGCGCTAGAACACCGCCTCTTGGCCGTTGTTTTGAATGGGCCAGAAACCGTGAGGAAAATGGCCGATGAAGTAAGCCGCGGCCATCCGCCATAGGGGTCCCATCTTTTGTTATTCGTTTTCTCTTATTGCCACGGAGGGATTTGACAACAAAAGATTTGACCCGTTTTTCGTTTTTCGTTTTTTCGTTTTTTGGTTTTTGGTTTTTGTTTTTCGTTTTTTCTGCGTGATACAGGGAATCATCAACGTGAATACGCGGCGGTCGAGGCATTACCTCTTTTCTTACGATGCAGCTTTCCTATCTGTGAAGCCTGACATCATTTTCTGACAGCATTTTCAAGGTAAACAAATCGCCCTCGCGGACCTCAAAGGAGATTTGATCTAGCGCCTGGATGGTTTTCGCGCCGCTCCTGAAAATCTTCAAAACGTTCTGTACCTCGATCAGCAGCGGCCCCCCAAGACCCCCGAGCTTGATGGTCCCCTACTTTTTGATGAACTGATTGGTGTAGGCCTCTTCCACAGAGACCTTTCTGGCCCCGTCGAAGTATTCGTTCGTGATCCCGACCGTTTTCTCCATGACGTCGGCCTTCATATAGCCGAAGCCGGATTCCAGCGACTCTGGCGGAATGAAGACCTCTTCGATAGCGTTTTTCAGCTGAATTCGAGTCAGCTCTTTGTCCAACTCGGGCTTATGCTTGAGCAGGATCTGCAGCGCCTCGCCCTGATGATCGCGGGCGTATCTCAGCCCTTCCATAGTCCCCTCCACGTAGGCGCGGATTATATCGGGCCGCCGTTTGACGTCCTCTTCCCTGACGATCAGCCCGCCGCCGTAGATATTGAGCCCGGTATCCTTCATATATATGCGCTTCAGTTTGATCCCCTGCTTGGTTGCCGCCATCTCGGCCACTTCATCGTTAGAGGCGCGGAACATGCCGACGAAATCCGCCTTCTTGGCTACCAGAGCGGAGGGCAAAAGGGCCACGGAGGTCTCTTGAACCTTGATCGCCTTGAAATCGATATTGTTGATCTTGGCAAAGGCCGGCATGAGATACCGGTGCGCTTGCCCCGGGCTGACCGCCCAGGATTTTCCTTCCAGATCTTTCGGAGTTTTGATCGGCGTCTCTTCGCGCCAGAGGATCGTGGCAGGCATGTAGCCGAGCTGCGCCGCGGTCTGGACAGAAGCCCCTCTCGATCGGGCGACGATAGTCGTTGTGAAATCGGCGAAGCCCACATCGGCAAGACCGGCGGCAATCGCTCGGACGGTGTCGGCTGATCCTGACCCGGGCCGGATCGTGACCGACAGGCCGCGCTTCGAGTAAAAGCCCTTGTCCCACGCGACATACCAGATGGTGTGTTTTCCGCCGATGATGAAATCCATCTGGATTACCGCTTGCTTCTTCGCCGCCTTCTCAGCTGCCGGCGCTGAAAAGGCATTCAGGGATAGTGCCGCTAGCCCCAAGGCCGCAGTCAGGAACACCGTTTTTAGACGAACGCAAAGACGTCGCCGGGGTCATCGCCGGGGTCAAGTCTTTACCTTTGACATTGATCGCTTCCCGGAATCGCTGGTGTTTGACATTCGCGAGACGCAGATTTATACGGCTGGGCTTTCTTGGCCGGGGATATTTTCCCCGTGTCTAGTTGCTTAAGTCGTGGTAGAAAAGAGAAGCAGGAAGGGAGAAAAGTATGCTCGCCCGATCGATCTACGCGCTTATCGTCGCCACGCTCGCCGCATTGGCCGCTCCAGCGCCAAGCACCGCAGCGGAGTCGCCTTGCCCCTCCGTCCTTGATCACAAATTCACCAATCTGATGGATGATCCGGTCTCGCTCTGCCAGTTCCGCGGCAAAGTGCTGCTGATCGTCAATACGGCGAGCGAGTGCGGCTACACGCCGCAGTACGAGGGCCTGGAAAAGTTATACCGACGTTATCGCGACAAAGGGTTCGCGGTCCTGGGGTTTCCGGCGAACGATTTCGGCGGCCAGGAGCCGGGAGCGAACAAAGAGATCGCGCAATTCTGCCAGGTGAACTACGGGATCACGTTCCCGATGTTTGCAAAGACCTCGGTCGTCGGCGCGAACGCCAACCCGCTTTATCGCGCGCTCGCCGCGAGGACCGGGAAGACGCCACGTTGGAACTTTCACAAGTACCTCCTCGATCGGGCGGGGCAGCCGGTGGCCGTGTTTGAGAGCGCCGTGGAGCCCGCGGATCCGCGGCTAACTGCGCAGATCGAGAAACTACTCATTGCGCGCTGACACAACGGTTGTTCCAATCGTTCCAGCCGTTCAAACCGTTCAGGTCGTTCAAGGCATCGAACGCATTCAAGGGTTCAAAGTGCGCGCCGCTCTCGCCTTCACCAGAAACCCCGCTTCACCTTCGCTCAGGCGATATCTCTTCCGCTCTTTTTACTCTCAGCCGCATATGGTGGGGAACTCGGAAATCGGGGCAAGTCTGGAGTCGGCTAGCATTCAAGTCCAAAACTTTTGTCCCTTTTGCAAACTTCCCACGAGCAAAACGCAATGGAAAACTTAGGAATGGCTCTCTCTTTTTTCTCAGCCTGGGGAAAACGGGACTTTGTCACGGACGGAAAGAGAGGGAAAAAGAGCGAATAGAGGTGGCGCATTATTTGCAGCCATCTCCCACTGCCGGAAAGCTTTGGCCCATTACTGTTCGATCGTTGCGGTGTTGCTTTGGATCATGCAGCGGTAAGCGCCGATATTCACCATTCCTACCTCGGGACTTCTCGTGATCATCCCTGCTCGCGTTCTGATCTAGCGTCCTTTCTGATTCGTGGCAACAAAGATTGAGAAAAAAGAAAACGTTCATTGGAGAACTTGTGGGAAGCCGGTGTGCACAAGAGAGTGAGATACCGCAGCGCGTTGGCAACGAGGTTGAGCAGGGCCGAACTCCGTCCAGAAGAATTCCTGGAAATTGAGACTAGGAGGCAAATTTATGACCGGAAAGATTCTTCAGCCGTTGGGAAGCCGGGCGTTATGTGTTTTGGCTCTAGGCATCGGATTGGTACTGAACGTTTCATTACTCAATGCCCAGCCCTTGCCAAAGAAGATCATAACCGGAATCAGCACTCTAACCGGATCGAGCGCGATTTTATCGGTAGCGCAAAAGTCCGGCCTATTTGAGCGGCATGGATTGCACGGGCAAGTCGTCTATTTCAGCAACGGCACTATCGCCGCTTCAGCATTGCTATCCGGAGACGTAAAAATTAGTCTCATGTCTGCCAACTCCACTCTGGCTGCTGCTATCGGAGGTGCAGAGGTGGTCCAGATCGGAGGACTGACGAACAAATTAGACTATGGGCTCATGGTCCTTCCGTCGGTCACGAGCCTCCAGGAGCTTAAGGGTCACAGTTTAGGCATCGCGGGATTTGGAGGGGCATCGGATTTCGCGGCGAACTACATTATCCGAAAAGAAGGCATGATACCCGGAAAGGATGTAACCCTTCTGCCGGTTGGCGGCCAACAAGAACGTCTTACAGCTTTGGCCAGCGGCAAGCTGAAGGCTGTGCTCCTTCAACCTCCATTTACGAAAAGGGCGGAAAAAATGGGGTTTAGAAGATTGGTTGATTTCTCGTCGTTAGACCTCGAATTCCAAACGTTGGGCTATGCTACGACCCGTTCTTACCTCAAAGCGGATCGTGAGACTTGCCTCAATTTCCTCAAGGCGGTCACAGAAGCGACCTACTTTTTCAAAAGCCATAAAAAAGAGAGTAAGACAATCCTCGCTGCGTTCCTGAAGACAGAAGACCAAGACGCTCTGGAAGAAACCTATAATCTCAATGCCCGGTATTTGATTCCAGAACTTCCGTACTCCTCCGTCAAAGGACTGCAAAACACACTGGATCTAATGGCCTACCGAAATCCAAGGGCGAAAGATAAAGACCCGAGGGAAGTGATTGACGATAGTCTTGTAAAGACAATGGAAGAAAGTGGGTTTATCGCTTACCTTCGGAAGACATACTCTATCCCCGCCCGGTAGCAAGAGTGAAACAGTGACCTTTGCTGAGTATAAGAGGATTTCTCCAGAGAGGGGACGTAATGATGAATCCGAAGGCTGAGAACGTGGGAACCTCAGACACAAACTATCGTGACCTGAGAGATTGGCTCGATAGGGTTGACCGTCTTGGAGAGCTTACGACAATACGCGGGGCAAACCGTGACTTGGAAATCCCGGGAATTTGGGAAATTGTAAGCCGAGAGGGAGGAGGTATTGCGCCAGCCCTGCTGTTTGATGAGATACCGGGTTTTCCTGCCGGCTTTCGGATACTATTCGGCGAACTGGAATCGGTAAGACGCCTGGCACTTACCCTTGGCCTAAAGCTAAATCAGGGCGACATATTAAGCTGCGTTAAAGCCTGCCGCACCAGACTGAAAGAAATGACGCTCATCCCGCCTCAAAAAGTCAAATTCGGAAACCTTTTGGAAAACGTTGATAGCGGCAGTAATGTAGACCTGCACAAATTTCCGGCCCCAAAGCACCATGAAAAAGATGGCGGGAGATACTTTGGCACGGCGCACTGCGTCATTACTCAAGACCCGGATGAAGGTTGGGTGAATCTGGGCACCTATCGATGCATGCTCTTTGGTAAGCAGTCACTAGGTTTGCACATGAGTGCCGGGAGAGACGGCCGGGCGATGATGAATAAATACTTTTCTCGCGGCGAGCCGTACAAGGTCGCTGTCGCGATTGGCGCTGATCCCGCTCTTTCACTGGCCAGTAATATGACGGTACCCTGGGGAATCTCCGAGTACGATTTCGCAGGAGGGTTAAAGGGCAACTCCATTGAAGTCTTGGAGGGTCCATATACGAAGTTGCCGATACCGGCCTCTGCAGAAATCGTCGTTGAAGGAGAGTGTCGTCCCGGCGAAGCCCAGTTAGAGGGACCATTTGGCGAATGGGCAGGCTACTATGCCAACTGTGGTCTATCGCCAGTCCAAGAGCCGATCATCCATGTCAAAACAGTGCTCTATCGCTCGAAGCCAATTCTTACCTGTGCGCAGCCGGCAAAACCTCCTTCAGACCTCTTCGCCCAGTCGGTTTTTCGGTCGGCATTGATCTGGGACGAATTGGAAAAAGCCGGTGTCCCTAATGTCCGAGGTGTGTGGTGCGACCTGGCCGGAGGAAGCCGACTTTTTAACGTGGTGTCGATAAAGCAGGCTTACCCGGGTCATTCCCGGCAGGCAGGGATGATAGCGTCCCAATGCGGCTCCGGGGTCTATATTGGTAGATATACGGTCGTAGTAGACGACGACATCGATGTGACGGATCTCAAGGAGGTGATATGGGCCGTGTCTACTCGGTGTGATCCGGAGAAATCAATTGACGTTATCCGGCGGTGCCGAAGCAGTTCAGCCGACCCTGCGATCTCACCTGATGTAAAAACATCTTCTCACAATCCGGACGACACATTCACAGCCAAAGCAATCGTAGATGCGTGCTGGCCCTATGAGTGGAAAGACCGCGCATTCCCGGTCGCTCAAGTTAGTCCGGAACTTCACCGCCAGATTCTCGAAAGATGGGGCAGGGAGCTAAAATTAAATGGCCATGTAGCCCGGTAGCCGCGGATGATTGGGCAGTCCCGCGATCAAATAAACGGGTCTAAACGGGTCAATGCTAAAGTTGCGTAGTTACCCCAATCGGATGTCGTGTCGCGGCGATACGCAACTGTTCAACTCCATACTTGACCCCTTCTGACCCCTTCTCCCCCTTAAAATATCAGTTTAGATGTTCGGCATGTAATAGGATAATTACGAAACGCACAATGGATGGGACACTGGGCGAGCATAAGAATAGATATGGTGGTTCGTGCTACAGTCGGTACGGGCACTATGTGGGAACGAAGTATTGACTTATTTGATTGATATCGGCGAGGGGATTGGCACCTCTTTACGGGACGGTCATGAGTGATGGTCTTGCAAGAACCAGTCATCAGGCAACTCTTGTCCCAGAGATTGCGACCTAGCTAACTCGTAGACCTTCGAACAGACCGCGGCGAATTCAATTCCGACTCCCACGTCACCCGTGCTGACTCCGTAGTACGTCACTTCAATATCACTTAGCCTTCCCGGCTCTTTCCCAATAATTATTTCTGATAGCCGGCAAACCTTATCGTCATAAGCGTGTGACAGAGGCGGACTCTCATAAGGAATTTCGGCATCACCCATCGTGAAAAACAAAGGCGCCTGTGTCTGTCGAACAGCGATCACTCGCGCCCGCTTAACGGTGCCCTCATCCACAGCGTCGCTGATGGTATTAATATGGGCGCCAGGCGGTATCTTTGCGCCGTCAAACACCGGCGACCTCGAATTCGTTGCTTCATATATAATATCAACGTCTTTCAAAGCATCGTCCGGATGATCTACGGCCTTAATATCCAGGCCAGTTTGCTCTCGCATGTTTTTTGCAAAAGTTTCGCGTCGATCCTTGTTAGTGCTATAAACCTTGATCTTTCTGATTGGCCTTACTGCATTCATAGCCAAAACGGCAGACCCAGCCTGCCATCCGGAGCCGAAAAGTCCCACTACGCTTGCATTTTTGCGCGCAAGATATTTTGTCGCTACCCCTGCGCTTCCGGCCACACGCATTCGCTGAATGAAATCGTCAGGCATGATCGCGAGCAGCCGGCAATCTTCCATATTAAAAATCAGGTCAAAGCCGACAAAACGGCCACCAGGAGCCACAGGGAGTTTAACGTTCCTCCGCAAGCCCGAAATGTTCTGCCTCTCAATCATGTCAGAACTAATCCTTAATGCCATAACACCCGTTGAACGAGTTGCCCCTTCCATAGATTTGAACATGTAGTATCGCTCCCGCCCCATAGGTACGCGCGTGTGGGATCTGGGTCGAGTGACAGCGTCTCCAACGGCGAGCTCTCTATAGGCTTCCTCAAGTCTCTCAATGCACATCCCTATCGAAAGCACCTGCCTTATGTCAGAATCGGAAAGCAATAGCATACTTGTACCTCAGCTTGTTCATTGCTTATAAATCCGGTCGATAAAACCGCTCTTCTCCAGCTCCTCCACCAGGCTGTCATCCAGGATGTCTTCCACTTTCAGGCTCGCGCCTGGCTTGCGAGAAAGCGCATCCCCAATTTGGACCTCCGTTCCCTCCCGGGTCACGGACGGGACCCGGTCATGAATCCTAGCGTATTCCGTGTACGAACTCTCCAGATAGGCGGGGTCGTTTTGCTTGCTATATTTGGCCAAGATTTTTTTGCTTTCCTCTTTGCGGGTCTTGAAGAAGTGTGCCCCTTCAATCAGCGCCATGAGGAGTTTTTTCACTGTTTCTCTTTGAGCTGCGAGGAAGCTCTTCGTTGTGACCGCGCACGTGTAAGGAAAATCAAACCGCTTCTGAAAATCAGCTGTAGTGATCAGGACTTTATGTGGTATACCCTTGGCGAGCTTGATCACTCCCGGAGGCGATGGAAATCCCACGATTCTTCCGCTGCGGAATGCCGCCGCCCTCTCGGGCGGGCCACCGACTTGAAGAATGGCTACGTCCTTGACTGGCTCTAACCCCAGCCCCTTGATGAGCGCGCGGGCAGCCACATCCGATGCCGCGCCCACCCGGCTGATCCCTATGCTCTTGCCTCTCAGATCTTCGGCCGACCTGATGGACTCATGGACGACCAGCTCGTAGGGGAGGATATTGATGAAGCAGCCTGTCATGACGAGGCTCGCGCCTGCCACTGCGGCATTGGCCACGGCGCCGGCTGAGGCGTTCCCTGCCTTCACATCCCCGGCCACTAAGCTTGCAACGCTTGTGGTCGCGCTGAGAATAAAAACTAGCTCCGGCTCCAATCCATGTTTCTGATAAAATCCTCTCTCTTTGGCTACGAACCAGACCGCATTGGAGCCATCCACGGAACTATAAGAAAGCTTAATTTTTTCCTGGGCCTCGATCGGATTCGAATAGGGAAGGATTGCAAGCGAGATAACACCGATCCACGTCCATACTTTAAGCAATGAGATCATAGAATCTCCTTTTGACCTGTTGCTCGCTTCATCGGGCTTCAACCTAAGGGTATGGCCCGACTTTTCCTCCAATTTACCTTGATGCGGTGTTTACTTGAGGTCACCCATTAAAAGCCGGTTGTCAAAAGGCACACTCCTCCCTTTGTAACCGGGGTATTCTACTTCCGACTGTTTTCTAGTGTCAAGGACAATCCAAAAACTCTTGGCACGCCCCTGTTATAGCTCCCTTAGATATCTGTGGCTTATGGGACGCGCCCTCGGACGCCAATTTGGACGCTTTCGACCGGGCTGCCAGTGAGGGTCCGGGGATGAGGGTCAGCCGGGGATGAGGGTCAGGTCTTTACATTTGACTTTTATCGATTTCAGCCCACGCGTTGCGCGTCGGATACCAAAATTAAAGACTTGCCTCTTTCTCTCCTGGAGGGCTAATCCCGGGACGATTGCCGATTCATCCTTCCGCCTTCATCCTTTCCCCTTCGCCCCATCGATGCTCCAAATCCCCGCGCCCTGGGTCGCCATGTAGAGAAAAACGAAGCAGTAGAACACCGCCGCCTCGCCGTTGTTTTGAAGCGGCCAGAAGCCCTGCGGGAAATGGCCGATGAAGTAGGCCGCGGCCATCTCGCCGCTGGCGAGAAACGCGGCGTAGCCGGCGAGCCATCCGACGGTGACGAGCGCGCCGAGAATCAGTTCGATCACGCCGGCCACGCCGAAGAGTGATGCCAGCGGCACCGCCGCGCCGTTAATGCCGCCAAAAAGTCCGAAAACTTTCTGCGCGCCGTGGCAGAAGAACAGAAGACCGATGATGATCCGCATAATTGCGTAAGCCTGCGGCGCGTAGCGACCGAGAGTTTCTTTCATGACGCTTTCTTGATTGTCATACAAAAAAGCCAGCGCTTCAGTCAATCATCTTGACCGACCGGCGCCTCATTTCCGTCGAGCTAGTTAGAGATCCGGGCGCGAGCCGAGCCGGCCTCTTGGCGGACCCTGATTCGTGACATGGACATTTTCCCTGTCATGGAGTATGGACCAAGCAGAAGCGTCGTGTGACATCGGCAGCCGACGAAATATTTAGCAGCACTGGGAGGTAATCCATGTGGGACGGAGAAGCGGAAGTTCTGGTGTTAGGGGCTGGTCATAACGGCCTCACCGCTGCCGCGTACTTGGCAAAAGCCGGG
>Ga0326597_10011469_pt1 | contig 11748 bp, 26 predicted proteins | sample RVTome_12_FD_203789 | JGI IMG/M metagenome (GOLD analysis project Ga0326597, IMG submission 203789) | Soil microbial communities from uranium-contaminated site in the Upper Colorado River Basin, Wyoming, United States - RVT100D185 | ecosystem: Environmental > Terrestrial > Soil > Contaminated >...
ACACAACTGGACTGGGCACTCAAGGAGATGGCTGATTACCTGGTGCAGACGGCCAAGCGAGCGCATCGCCAGGCGCTGGAGGCAGCGGAACAGGACGCTATCAACACGGCGGTGGCTGGGCTGGGGCTGTAGCGGATAAGACAACGCCGCCGATGTGAGTCGGCGGCGTGTGGGCTAGGGCGTGGTGCGGCGGCATAGACGAAGATCGTCCGGGAGTGCTACACAATACCAATCAGTTTCCTCGAAGTGCGTCTGAACAGATAATTCATCCTCTACCTGGAACAACATTTGCTCCCCGGCTATTACCCCACCATTCACCGGCTGCCACTGCCCAGTGGTCTGTGCCGCGGTTACGTATAACCTGGCGTACTCTGCGCGTTCGTTGGCGCACTCGGCCAGCAACTTGTCCTTACGGCTGATCTCAATGGCTGCATGCTTAATCAAGTGCTCCGTCCTGGTCTGCTCATCCGCCAGGGCTGCTTGCGCCGCGGCGAATTGTGCGCGCAGGGTGTCCCGTTCGGCTACAAGAGCTATGATCACGGCACGCAAGGCTTCATACTCGCCATGTTTGATCTGTGCAGCCTGAGCGGATAGTTCAAGCGCATTGCGGAGCCGGGCGACTTCATCTCTTAATCGTTCAACGTAGATTCGGTCCATTTTCATTTGTCCTCCTCTGCCGGGCTGTCCGGCGTGCGTGCCACGGTGACTGCCCACACCCAGGTTACTGTTTCGTATGACGGTGTTGAAATCCATTCTTTGCATGGCATCATCATGATCTGCTCACCAATACCATCCAACAAAACGGGTTAGCGGCGTAGGGATACTGCTTGCCGTGGCGTGCGTTCCAGTCATCCATAAACCACTGACAGGGACCATCCTCATCCCTCCAGTAAAATCCCTGTGTGAGATTATCGTGGTACTGCAATGACCATACTCGCAACACCCGAACGTCTCGCACGGTCACATCGAAGCGACTGGCCCATCTTGGCATCGTGACCGGGCTGCGCCAAAAAACCAACGGGTTATCACCATCTGCCCGATAGAGCACCCGATAGAGCAATCTCGCATTGGCGTGCATACGGATTTCAGGCTCAGGTGAGAGATACACCCACGTCTCCCGCACCCAATGTTCCGTGCCGGGCGCACCCAGGGGGCAGTCGCCGGCGTGAATTGCTATAATCCACCAAGGCGTATCGAGTGCGTCGGTCCAAACAAACTCCGGCGCGCGCTGTGGTAATCTTGGCGGTTGCCAGTACCATAGTCCGGTATCGAGTTGGACCGGCTGCGGCTTGACGGGCCGCACGACGAGCACGCTGCCATGCGAGAGCAGGCGGCGAATTTCGTGAGCATGTAGGGTGAGAGCGGTCATGGTTGCTCTTCCCTTCCTGGTTCGAGTTTCCAGCCACGCGCCGTCGCCATTGTTTCGCAACGCTGCACCAGGCTGAGACAATCGGCGTGCAATATGGGATTGCCCAAATGACGACCCTGCCAGTGCTTCCGCGCGGCAGTGATGCCTGCGAACCGATGGCAACCGGCCCATAGCGTGACACAGCCGTCCTCGTCGGTTGCCCAGAACAGATACCCACGGATGTCCTGGCCGATCAGGATCAGGTTCGCCCCGCGGAGGTCCGCCCCGCTGAGGTCCGCCCTGCTGAGGTACGCCCCGCGGAGGTTCGCCTCACTGAGGTCCGCCCTGCTGAGGTTCGCCCCGTTGAGGTCCGCCCCGCTGAGATTGATATGATGGAGGATCGCGCGCTGACCGTCACCATGGACCTCCAGATACATTTTGTGCAGGCGCAAAATCTCGGCAAGCTCCTCTGTGGTATACATGTTTTCTCCCTTCAGTATAGGGTCGCCTCGCGTGGGGCAGCCCGTATGTGTACTAGGCGTTCAGCAGGGACGGCGTGCCGATAGCTTCGGCGGCACGGTAAATCGTAATCATCGCGTCGGCGACGGCCTGCGAGTACTCCGGGTTTTCGACCTTGTTCCCGGCATCGTCTTTGATATGCGTAGCGAGCCGCTCCAGAAGCCGGCCGGCCAGGGCTGCGCTAGGCGGGTTGTCTTTGCTGATTTCGGCCTGGCACAGTATCGGCAGCACACGCTTGTGACCATCCTTCGCGCCGGTGGCCTGTTTGACTACACTGTCGAGCAGGCCGATCAGATAGCCATACTGGCTGCTCGGGCCGGTTGACGCGGGGCCGCCGGTATGGTGCAACTCCAGACACGTATCGCAGAGTTTACGGACGCCGTTGGTCGTGGCATCACGGGCGGCGGTGTACCAGGGGATGCTCCCGTTAGCGCCGGGGACTATGCGATTGAAGGCGGCGGCGTCCGTATGGAACAGCGCGTCGCCGTCAATCCCGTCGCTAGGCTGCACAGGCGGGGCGCTGCGGGGCATTTGCGCTTCTGCGGGAACATCATCCTCAAAAACGGCTTCCGGCGCGATCACGGACTGCTTTTTGCCGTTTGTCCGTGGCGTCTCTTTGGCAAACAGAATGTCGCCGTCATCCTCTACCTGGTATTCGCGCGGGACAGGAAGAAGTGTTCGTTCTGCCTCATCGTGGATTTTGTATTGGATATACTCCAGCGCCTCATCATCTACCACGCCGGGGTCGGCCACATCCAGCACAAGATCGTAGGCCAGTTTGATGGCATTGATCTCGGCGCGCTTCTCGGCCACCTGCTGCGCCGTCCAGGTGTTTGGAATATTGTCCGCCATCCATGCACTGTCCTTCTTGCTCCATTGCGCCTTCGTACGCCAGAAGCCGACGCCAACCACCGGTTCGTATGGGATTCCGGCGTCTTTGCATTCGCGGGCTACGTCCAGACGCCAGAGAGTACAGCGGACGCCGATGTCATCAGGATGGTACATATCACGGCGATAGCGTTGTACCTCTCCATCTTCCATGAGAGTGGGTTTGGCCGTGAAGTTGGCCTGCTCGCGGGCGATTTTGCGGAGACCTTTGACGCCGACGTGTGCACGATATTGCTCAACCCAAACACCTTGAGCGTTTTGTTTTTTGCCGGTCGGCATGATGTAGAGTTCGCCCACGAACGGGTCGAGGTGGTGCGCTGCGGCGATTTGCGCGGCCGCCCAGATCACATCCGCCGGCACATCAGCGGGTAGCTGCATCATGCTCGCTAGGCGGCTATGGATGGCGGCGATTTGGTCGCGGTCGCCCAGATGCGTGCGAACCGGGAGTTGGTTAACGGGTGCTAATGCGGTGCTCATGTGTGTGTATCTCCTCATGCTAAGGGTCGCCTGTAGGAGCGCGGCCCGGCGGATGCTACTTGTTGGCGCGGGATTCTAGGTCAGCTACACGGTGGCCCAGGCGGTCCACTTCGGCGGCCAGGTACAGGACTGCCTCGTACAGCGCCATGTCGGCCCAGGTGACGTCCGGCCCCGGCGGTACATCGTTTTCGGCATCATACCGGCTGTTGATTTTATGCAAGAATTGTTCGGCGTGGTCGCGTGCGGTAGTCATGAGATGTTTTCCTTGCTGGTCAATAGTGCTTGGCCTAAGACGTAACGGCGGTAGCCGCAGGAGGGTTGGTGTTCGTTCGGGTCGGCTAGGCCGTGGAGATATGATGGCAGTAGGTACACACAACCGTCATAGTTGCAGGTGCAAAGCCTATCCACCATCGTCCCCAATACGCCGCAGCGCGGGTCATATCGAACGACAATGGCTAAATTCTCATTCACGCCCACCCCCCCTTCTCCGCCGTAATATCCTTGCTCAGTTCGCGCCAATCGGCGACCATGACCTCTGCCCCAGCTCGTTCGGCGGCTCGCCAACCCTGGCGCTGGTCGTCGTTCGGCAGATCGTTGTAGCGGCACTCTGCAAACTGGTAAGCGCCGAATCCCCGTTGCCATTCCAGGTCGGCGGCCGCGGCTGCGGCGTCGCGGTTGCGAACATCTTGGGCGTTCTGTGCGGCAAGATTGCGGGCGGTATGGTCGGTGCTATTGCTGTACTCCAAGGTAATTGCCATGATATAATCCCTTTGCGTGTAAGTGTTGTGGTTGGCCCGGCTGTATCTGATATATACAGCCGGGCCGTCGTGTTTTAGTCTATCGGAGCACAATTACTGCGTGTGCGGAACCTGCTTCGATAATACGGACAAACATGTTTTTCTCACCCTGGGCGTATTCCTCAACAGACCCCAGCCGGCACGCAGCAGGGAGAAAGTCACCCGCATCCTGGTAATCAATCGGTCGTGCTGCACCAGCGTAGACGCATTTGGGCGAAGTCAACCCATTCGACAAAATACGGCGATTGCGCGCCTTATCCTCTGTTAGTGCGAAAATTGCTTTAGTCATCGTTATGTCTCCTGTGGTCTAGTGGTTGTTATCGATTGACGATACTGAGCCACATCATCAATGCGATGCCCATGACCGGGAATACTAGCACGGCGGGCAATAACATGTGTGGCATGGTGCTGGTGATTTGTACGATTGCATCCATAATGTCTACCTCCTCGTTTAGGTGATATTACTTAGTTGCAGCGGCCTGGCGGACTGCCTGCAAAGCCTCGGCGAACGTCATACCCTGCTCTAGGTATGGTTGCATAGCGGTTCTGAGTACGGCGGCCTTGCGGTTGTTCCTCTGGCGATGTGTTTTGGCGTTCATCATCTGTCTCCCCGTGGTGTGCCGTCTGTAGCGGCGACCGGCCTGTTTTGTGTTATGTTACAGTCTGATAATGTCCAATACGATGGCGTCCCGCAAAATCAACTCGCCGTCATCCTCACCATTCGTTGCGCGATTGCTGCCCAGGACAACGATTACGTCGCCCATATATGCGCCAAAAGACAAGGTGCGACGAGCGGCCTCACTTGCTCCGATGCAGCAAATCCCGTCAATCAAATCCTCCGTCATCTCGCCATCGATCCATACTTTCGATTGGTAATCGACTTTGTCGCCGACAGTCATGCCATAATCTGATTCCTGCACTCGCAGACCCACATCATCATAGTCATAGTCCGGCAGATTTTTTGCGATTTCATGAATTTGCTTGGCCGTGATAATCATCTGAGTTCTCCTCGTGTGGTGGGCCGTTCGTTGCGTCCCTGTCTGATACCATTATGACAGGTTTTTAACTAATGTCAAGCGTACAACCTTAAAGTTTTGAACCAAAAAAGACTAACCATTGACATTGTTAAAAACGATGTCATAATGAGTACAGGAGGTGTCACATGGCACATAGACCGGAAGATAAATTCGTCGGCGCATGGTTCTCGCCGGCGCAGATTAAGCAAATCCAAACGCTATCATCACTGCACGCCGTATCGGCCTCGGAGCTATTGCGTCGTCTTGTCAATGATGCAACAAAGCGCGCTTCAGTCAGCATAATTTCCGCCAACGGCCACATCGCAGTTCCCACCAAGTAATCCCTGCCACGTCCAGCGGACGCGGCTATCATTTCCCTGGAGGCATCATGGCCTACATGACATACGGGACTATCGCGTTGATGCTGCTCGGCCTGGCGTGCGTGGCACTACTGGTCGCGGGCGGTGCGCTGTGACGACCACCGAAACAACCTATGTCGCGTGGATGAAACAATGGCGCGTCTCGATTTTTGTGGATGGCGTATATCAGTCTGAGCGTTGGTTCACCGATGAGTACGCCGCGGACGCCTATGCCGACGCGTGGCGAACATGATGCCGGAGACATCCGTACCGAAGACACAACGACTGACCGAGGCGGAACGCCGCCTAATGGTAGATGCCCGTACCGACGGCTTCGGCGGTATGCGCCTGGCCGCGTGTGTGACGCTGGCGACACTTGCGACCATTATCCTGTTCGTGGCCGCCGTAGTCTGGTGGCTGTTATTCTGGATTTTTCCCAATATTATCGGGAAAATATAGGGGTGGTCACGACCTGCAAAGCAGGATTGAGAGCCATTTACGATTCGCAGACGCCGACCAATGCCCCAGATGGTGGTAGACCACCCGAAGCAGTAACGCGTATGGCTGCCAGCCCGGATGATACGCTAGGCCGGGCAAACCTATCTTGGGTCGGTAGCTCAACAGTAGAGCATTACCGAATGGATAATGACGCAGGTGCAACTCCTGCCCGACCCACTGTCCGGTCCCGGCTCTATCCGAATCCTATCACGAGTGATAACGCTCCAGGCGGTAGAGATGCGCCATTATGCAAAGATGTGTGTACCGGGACCGGGCTTAACACGATACCTTCTGGTTCACCTGCACCGCGTGCCCGGCGGCGAATGAGTACATTGTAGCGTCGTTACTGAATGCGGGATGGGCTGCCTCGCGACTCCGGGCGGAAAGGCAGCTCGCGGCGTACTCCTCCTTTTGGAACTGGGGTCGGGTGGCAGAACGCCCGACCCCAGGGAGAACGTGACGAAAGGATTTGATGATGTACGAGACGACCGCATGGGGATTCTACGAGAGCGATGACCCCGAACCCTATATCACCGAGGACGGCGAGTGCTCAAATTGCGGTGCAACCATAGACCTAGACGACTTGGCGGCGCTCGATTTCCAGGTTGAGGAAAGCGGCGTTCAGCCTGGGACGGTAGACGGTCCGGCGGTGCATTGGGCTGTCGGCACGATTTGCTGCTCTCACTGCCAAGATAGGCTGGACTTCGAGACAAGCTCGTGACAGAACTCACTCCGCACCAACTATCTGCCCTGCGCCGTCTCGCCAATCTCAGCGGCATTATGCCGTATCGAGATGCCGAGGAAATACAAACATCCGGCGCAACGCTGGCGAGTCTGGTCCGACGTGGGCTACTCCACCAGGTACACAACGCAGATGCACACTGTCATCTGTACCGGTTGACTAACGCCGGATACGAGGCACTCCATGACACTCACTGACTACCAGCTCGAGGCCCTGCGCCGCATCCGTACGGCGTCGGGCGTGTGGAGACATTGGGTACAGACGAACGGCCTGGGCATCAATAGCTGGACGTGGACGCGGTTACTATCGTTAGAGCTAGTGGTACGCCGCCCGCATAGCGGCATGTTGAGCGCCCACGAGTACCGGCTGACTGACGCCGGCCATGATGTAATCGAGGAGGGATATGACAACATACAGCATTAACAACTTGCCTAGTTTGGGTGCGTTAGGGGCAAATACATGGCCTGACCACAAGCGCCCCATGCTAACCATCACACGCAATAACACCGCGGAGGTGATCGCCTACTTTCGTGATGAGAAGGCGAGGAATGAGTTTGAACAATGGATGGAGAGACTATTCACCGCGCTAGGCGTGGATGTAGTCGAAGAGGCTACGCGTGCAGACTTGGCATGACACCGTGCGCGCTGAACTCAAACACCGTGGTTGGTCGCAGCGTGAGACTGCGCGGCGGCTTGGCATCCGAAAGGAGATTCAGATGCAACCCCAGTATATCACACTTCCTACGCGTGCGAAGAATCTTATCGGTCAACGATTTGGCCGCCTCATTGTGTTAGGTCCTATTGGAAAATCAGGACGCAAGCGTATTTTGTGGCTGTGTCAATGCGATTGCGGAGGAAAAATAACCGTAGAAGCCGGTCGTTTACGCGGGGGGAACACCAGGTCATGCGGTTGCTTACAGATCGCAGCACGAATGACGCATGGCATGTCGGGGACACGTACCTATCATACCTGGGTGAGTATGCGACAGCGATGTCATGATCCAAACCATACAGCTTATGCCAGATATGGGGGGCGCGGGATTTTCGTATGCGAGCGTTGGCGAGATTCATTTCAGAATTTCTTTGCCGATATGGGCAAGCGGCCAGAAGGAAAATCCCTAGATCGGATCGATAATAACGGTTCATACTCTCCTGGAAATTGTCATTGGGCGACACCGCTGGAACAGGCAAACAACACGCGCCAGACACGGTACATCATGATCGATGGAGACGCGCGTCCAACGAGTGAGATCGCCGCTAAAAACGGCATTTCAGTAGATAAGTTTATAAAGCGTTGTCGCCGTGGATGGACAGTTGAACAAGCAGCCGGAATTGAAAAATACTATCCTCCTAATGCCATTACATTTCGAGGTGAGACAATGGTAATGGCACATTGGGCAAAAAGGATTGGTATCAGTCGGGAAGGTTTGCGTCAGCGATTTCTGAAAGGCTGGAGCGTCGAAGCTGCATTAACAACACCAAAGGGTGAGGGCTAGGATTATGGCCCGCGGACGATTCCTCAGCGCGACGGTGAACACGGATAGACGGCTCAACGCATTGTCTGTGGAGGCCGCGCTCATTTACCTGATGGCGATTCCGTACCTAGATCGCGACGGGCTGATGCACGGCGACCCAGACATTGTGCAGGGTAGCGTCTGCCCAAAGCGGCGGCGGCTCCAACTCGATTCCATCATAGGCGAATGGATGGCTAGTGGGCTGGTTGTTCAGTATGAATGCGACGAGGGACCGGTGCTGTGGTTCAAGGGATTCACCAAGAACCAACAGGGAATGCATTACGACCGCGAAGCGCCAAGCCGCTTTCCACCACCGCCCGGTTGTCATCGCAACGGCAAGAATGGACTGATTCCGGACGATGCCGGAACGCCACCCGCTACGCCCGCCGACCCTCTCCCGCAACCCTCCGAATCAAGTCCGGATGAAGTCCGGATGAAGTCCGGACTATCTCCCGCTGAAGTAGAAGTTAAAGATCAAGTAGAAGAGGGAGAGAGCGCGGGCGCGCGCGCGCGTGTGACTGAACCACCAGAATCCCCTCCCCTTCATAAAAATGTACAACCGCTTCCGTCCCATTTGCAAAACATGCTTGACCATCAGAACGGCATCGACGTGCATTATCGCAGTCGCAATGGAATTACTGCCGATGCCTATACCGAACAGGCGCGCAAGCTTGGTATCGAACCGCCCGTGTTCACCGCGCGTATCAATGCGTTGGCGTCATGTGTCGGTAAGCGATCCTACATCGACGCGGCAGAAGATGACAATGGTGCATTGAACGCGCTCAAGGGCGGCGTGTTGACATTAGAACGGCTCGGCTATCACACGGAAGCCGACTACCGCCAACTTTGCGAATCGTTTTCATCTGCAAATACGTGGATGGAATCGCCGGTTCCCACGCTGAACCAACTCACCGACCATGCAGGCAAGCTCAAAGACGGTGTATTGGATGCCAAGTCTAAGCCGCGTTTACCCAAGCCCGGTCCCGGTGGGTTATATGATTTTCCGACAATGGCCGCGATGAAAGAGGCCACGGCTCAGAACCCGGATATTCGCAACCGGGTCACGGTTAAGGGCACAAAGGTACAGGTGACGATGTGATTGCAGACTCTAAACACAATTGGGCTTACGGGTGCGTACATTGCAGCTACGGCGTGCGCGATGAACACTATACCAAGCCGACCGGTGGCGTGGAGTTGGTCCTGGAGCGCCTCATCGCGGCGGAGAAGGTTGGTCCTGCGTACTTCTGTGAGTGCGAAGCCGGGACGCATCTCCGGGCGCATCTGTTGGAGATACGAGAACAATATGCCAAACGGATGCAGTCATTTGAGGGGCAGAATATAGAGATCGGCAAAGTGATTCTGGCTGCGGCGCGCGTCGCCATGTCGAAGCCGTGGATGCAAATTGAGCACAACCGCGACATAGCGAACGGCAGCACGCCGACGGTGAACGGGGGCATAGCATGATGACTGATTATGCGGCATTGCGCACGGAACGATCCGGTTTTGTGGATCGTATTCACGAGATCAATCAACGCCGGCTTGAGATTCGGAACGAGTATGGGACGTTACTCGGCGGCCTGTCCACATTTACGCCGCGTGAGATTTGGCTAGAGAATGACCGCCTCTCAGACGAGCTCAGGATGCTGCGGGCATTGATTGTCATCGCCACTGAGAAAATGCGGACACTACGCATACGCAAGGAAACGGGAACAGGGGCACAGCATGACCAACGAAGAGACCGCTCTACGCGCCAATATCGCCAAGCTGCACGCCGAGCTTGATGCCCTGACCTATATGCCGCAGGCCGCGGGCAAGCGAATGGAACTACGTTACCAGATTGCCGAGTTGACGCAGCGCATTCATGGCCTGCATCGCGATGAGGCGAGGCGGGCGGAAAGGAAGGCAACGCCGTGAGCTATAGTTGTCAGGATTATTATTTCAGTTTGGAGCGCCGCGTGTATCGACTGGACGCGTTCGAAATCAAGTGTGCGATTTTGGCGCAGGTTAAGCACGAGGACAAGGCCGGGCAGACAGTATCTGTCGATATGGACTACGACCGTAATGGTCAATTGTACGCGGAACTGACTGTCACGTATGAACAGCCGGAAAAAAAGGAGAAAACGCCATGAGGCATCAGTGGGACGAAGGCGAAATGTACATGGATACTATCGTTTCGTACTGCACCGTCTGCGGCGGCGTGCGAGTCCGTCCCCGCCGTGAAGGTTTGGACTACATCAACACGTCGAACATGCACTTGGACTTTGTTGGCCGGACGCGCAAGGGATGGACCTACAGCGATACCCCGCGTAGCTGTCCTGGACTGGAAGAAACGCGCAAAGCAGAATGGGAACAGGAGATGCAACCATGATTACACAATGTCCATATTGCGAAATGACGACGGCAGGTGGACATCGGCGCGACTGTCCGAATCATCCAGACAACCAATTGCGCGGCAGCTATGGTTGGCAATGCCCCGTCTGTGGTCAAGTCAATGCGCCATGGGTTTTTGTATGTACCGGATATCATTCCCTAACAGATTCTATTAACAAGATCACTATTTCATCCGAGATGTGGCAGAAGTGGGGGACATCGTGACTCACACCGAATGCCGTGAGAAATGCGCGGGCGGCAACCAATGTTACCACTGGGCCGGATGGCACGTGATCCATTCGTGTCAGTATGCGGACTGTCCATGTCACGAACAATCTCAGCGTCCACGCAAACCACACCGTCGCAAGACGCTAGGCGGCTGGGACGGTAACTTGTTTCGGCTGATGTGGTCCATGCGTCGCGACGAGCTGCGCGCCAAGCGCGGGCCGCGGGGACGCAGACCGTATGCGTCGGCGTATGTGGAGGACATTCGATGAATAACATTTTTCCGGCAATTCCTGATTATATTAACGATCCAATTGTCTTTTACGATGCGTTCCGCGGACTATGTTTGGTAGGAATCTGGGGAGACCAAACCGAATCGAACTATTGGCTCTTTACGCCCATCAACGGCGCTTGGGTCAGCCGACGAACGTTGACCGAAGTCGAAGAGGAGAACCTGGATATTTTACGCACAAAGCGGATAAATTCATGACTGCTCACGAGATCGAACACCAACTGACCTTCGCCGCGTCGCAGGCGGCAGATCCGGAACGATTCCGCGAATCGCAGTTGGCCGGGGCACGGGCGACACAGGCGTACTGGCGGCAGCCGAAGCGCCCGGAGTGGATGGACTGCGACGCGGCAGATTTTGAGAAGTGGCTAGAGAAACAGGAAGTGAACAATGCCTAGCCACGCAATTGCGTATCTGCTAGCGGCGTTGCTTTACGTTCTTTCTCCGGATGCCATTCTCCACGTAACCGTTCTGTATGACGGAGACTATGACGGCGTAGAAGAGGGGGTGGGGCCAGGCGTGCCGGTGTGGGTAGGCAAGGCGGGCAGCGAGACGCTCAACTACACCGACGACAACTCGACGGCCTCCTACATCGTTCAGCCCGGCGTTTGGTTGGCAAGGGCGCAACCGCCGCCGACGAGATGGTTTTTTGTGTGGGTATGCGGAGGATACAAGGACGTGGTTGAGCCGGAGGAATATTTGATAC
>Ga0326597_10011470_pt1 | contig 11748 bp, 9 predicted proteins | sample RVTome_12_FD_203789 | JGI IMG/M metagenome (GOLD analysis project Ga0326597, IMG submission 203789) | Soil microbial communities from uranium-contaminated site in the Upper Colorado River Basin, Wyoming, United States - RVT100D185 | ecosystem: Environmental > Terrestrial > Soil > Contaminated >...
GGACGTGTTGCGCCACGCGGGCCTGCCTTTGGGTTTGTTCGACCAGGAGAAGATCCTGGTGAGCACCGAGGAGCTGTTCGCCCTCTATCGGGGGCTCGGGCAGGCCAGCCACGACCCGGCCATCGGGCTCAGGCTAGGCACGGAGCCTCGCGTCGAGCGGTACGACCCGATCGCCATCGCCGCCGTGTCGGCGCGGTCGCTGCGGGACGCGTTGCAGAGGTTGGCGCGCTACAAGCAGCTGACGTGCCCCGAAGCGATCGACGTGACGGAGGCAGGGGACGAATGTCGCGTGCAGTTCAGATGGCTGCTCGCGCAGGAGACCGAGCCCCCGGTGCTGGTGGACGTGTGCTTCGCCCGGGTGTTGGACATCGCCCGCCGCGGGACCGGCGGGCCCGTCACCCCGAAGCGACTCGAGCTTCGCGGAGCGGCGGGGAACCACGAGATATACGAAGCGCACTTCGGCTGCCCGGCGCACTTCGATTGCCGCCTGAACACGATCGTTTTCGGCAAGGCGGACCTCGATCGACCTTTCCTCACGCACAACGCGGATCTGTTCGCGACCCTCGCGCCGCAGCTCGAGGCCGAGCTGAAGCAGGCGCTCGCTTCGAGAGCGATCGGCGAACAGGTCAAGGGCATCCTGAAGCCGCTGCTCGCCGGGCGACGGCCGGGGATCGAGGATGTCGCGCGAGAGCTGCGCATCAGCGCTCGGACCCTGCAACGGAGGCTGGCCGAGGACGGCGTGACGTTCCAGGCGCTGATGCAGGAGGCCCGCCGCGAGCTGGCCCACCACTACCTGCTGCACTCGTCCCTGGAGCTCAACGAAACCGCCTATCTCCTGGGTTACGAGGACGCCCATTCCTTCTTCCGCGCCTTCCACGACTGGGAGGGCAGCCCCCCAGGCGATTGGCGCGCGCGTCACGCGCGCTCGCCGCCTCGAGAAGGATCGCACCCTCGGACGTGAGGGTCGAAAGGACGCAGGGGAGAGCAGCTGTAGGTTCGCGCGCGTACGCGTACCGGCCGATCCGGCAGGACGACGAACGCCGCGGCCAGGAGGAGGAATGGAGAAGAGAACACTCGGAAAGAGCGGGCTTCAAGTGTCGACCCTCGGTTTCGGCTGCATGGGCATGAGCTTCGGCTATGGCCCGGCGATCGACCGGCAGGAGGGCATCAAGGTGATCCGGGCCGCCGTCGAGCGCGGCGTCACCTTCTTCGACACCGCGGAGGCCTACGGCCCCTTCACGAACGAAGAGTTGGTGGGCGAAGCCCTGGCACCGGTCCGTCGGCAGGTCGTGATCGCGACCAAGTTCGGTTTCAAGATCGAGAATGGCGGCATCACGGGCCTCGACAGCCGGCCCGGGCACATCAAGCAGGTCGCCGAGGCCTCGCTCAAGCGGCTCAAGACCGACGTGATCGACCTCTTCTATCCCCACCGTGTCGACCCGCAGGTGCCGATCGAGGACGTCGCGGGCGCGGTGAAGGATCTGAATCCGGCAGGGCAAGGTCAAGCACTTCGGCCTGTCCGAGGCGGGAGCAAGAACGATCCGTCGCGCCCACGCCGTCGAGCCGGTCACCGCCGTGCAAAGCGAATACTCGCTGTGGACGCGGGATCCCGAGGCGGAGGTGCTACGGACCTGCGAGGAGCTCGGAATCGGATTCGTGCCCTGGAGCCCGCTGGGCCAGGGATTCCTCACGGGGAAGGTCGATCCCGCGATGACTTTCGACGCGGTCTCCGACCTCCGCGCCACGTTCCCTCGCTTCACGGCGGAGGCTCGGAAAGCGAATCGGCCCGTGGTCGATCTGCTGGCCAGGGTCGGCGAGCGGAAGCGGGCGACCCCGCGCAGATGGCGCTCGCCTGGCTGCTGGCCCAGAAGCCGTGGATCGTGCCGATTCCCGGCACCCGGAAACTGGAGCGGCTGGACGAGAACCTCGGAGCCGCCGCCATCACGCTCACCGCGGACGATCTCCGCGAGATCGAGAGCGGTTTCTCGCAGATCAAGGTGCAGGGAGCTCGCCTGTCCGAGGCGCACGTGCAGTTGATCGACCGCTGAGCATCGGTCGCAGGCGTAGGAGGCCTGCGACCCGCTCGCCGGAGAGGGTGCAAGATGCGGAAGCGCAAGCTGTAGCGGAGCAATCTGGACACTGGAGGGCAGTCGATGGGGACGAAGTTGCCGACACGATGGAACGCACTCTCGTTGGTCTCGGTGGCGATTGTTGTCTTGGCGAGTGGACCGGCTACCGCCGCGGACCAGAAGCTCGAACCACTGATCATCCAGGAGCAAGGGAGCTTTGCCGTGGGTGGCACCGTGACCACCCATCCCGGCACCTACGATCCCCGGAAGCCGGGCCCTGAAGGGCAGAGCTTCCACGGTGATCACGCTTACGTTTCCTACCAGATCCCAGTGAAAGCTCGCCGGCTCCCTCTGGTGCTCTGGCATGGCCACGGGCAGTTCTCGAAGACATGGGAAACGACGCCGGATGGGCGCGAGGGTTACCAGAACATCTTTCTGCGCCGTCGCTTTGGTGTCTACCTGATCGACCAGCCACGACGCGGCCGTGCCGGACGCAGCACCCTGCCGATGACCCTCACGCCCACGCCTGACGAGCAGTTGTGGTTCGGGGCGTTCCGCATTGGCATCTGGCCGAACTTCTTCCCTGGCGTGCAGTTCTCACGCGAGCCGGAGGCCTTGAACCAGTACTTCCGTCAGATGGCGCCCAACACGGGCCCGTTCGACGTGGAGGTGACCTCGGCCGCAGTGGCGGCGCTCTTCGACAAGATCGGGCCAGGCATTCTCGTCACGCATTCACAGAGCGGGGGCCCGGGCTGGCGCACGGCGATCAAGAGCCGAAATGTCCGCGCCATCGTGGCGTACGAACCGGGAAGCAACTTCGTGTTCCCGAACGGCGACGTGCCTCCTGCGATGCCGAGCTCCGCCGGTCCGCTGGAGGCGATTGGCGCACCTCTCTCGGAGTTCATGGAGCTCACGAAGATCCCGATCGTCATCTACTATGGCGACAACATTCCGGAGACGCCCATTGCGAACCCGGGCCAGGACCAATGGCGCGTACGCCTGGCCATGGCGAGGCTGTGGGCGGACGCCGTCAACCGCCGCGGAGGCGACGTGACCCTCGTGCATCTGCCCGCGCTCGGCATTCGCGGCAACACGCACTTTCCATTCTCGGATCTGAACAACCTGCAGATCGCCGACCTTCTATCCGCGTATCTGAAGCAGAAGGGCCTGGACAACGCTGTCGAGTCGGAGAAGGTCAGCGATCGCGAGTCTGGAGCACCAACCGCCGGTGGCGGAGAGCCGACTCCGGCTCAGAGACTGATCGGTGACTTCTCTCCGAAGCTGGTCGAGCTCACCGACAAAGTCCTGTTCGGCGATGTGTGGGCGCGGCCCCAACTATCACCGCGCGATCGCAGCCTGGTGACTGTCAGCGCGCTCATCGCTCTGAACCGCCCCGACCAGCTTCGATCCCACCTGGCCAGAGCCCGCGACAACGGCGTGACGGAGGACGAGTTGGTCGAGACCATCACCCACCTGGCTTTCTACGCGGGCTGGCCCAGCGCGATGACCGCGGTTTCCGTGGCCAAGGATGTCTTCCGGGAGAAGTGACCCCGCGGCCACTCGCCGGGAGCCGCACCGGCTCGTGATCACGGCGTCGAGCGACGTGCGGACGACATGCACTCAGCGCGCAGCCGCGGCACGGCTGCATTCGCAGGAGGCGAAATGAAGAAGCGCAGGCTGGGTCGCAACAACCTGGAAGTGTCGGCCCTCGGGTTCGGCTGCATGGGGTTGAGCTTCGGCTATGGCCCCGCCCAGGAGAAGCAGGTTGCGATTGCGCTGATCCGGGAGGCGTTCGAGAGCGGGGTGACGTTCTTCGACACCGCCGAAGCCTATGGTCCGTTCACGAACGAGGAGCTGGTGGGCGAGGCATTGGCGGAGGTCCGCAACCAGGTCGTGATTGCGACCAAGTTCGGCTTCAAAGGTGGGGACCCCAAGGCGGGCATGGACAGCCGGCCGGAGCGCATCCGCGAGGTCGCCGACGCCGCGCTGAAGCGGCTCAGGACCGACCACATCGACCTCTTCTACCAGCACCGTGTCGACCCGAACGTGCCGATGGAGGACGTGGCCGGCACGGTCAAGGAACTGATCCGCGAGGGCAAGGTCAGGCACTTCGGCCTCTCGGAGGCGGGCGTGCAGTCGATCCGCCGCGCCCACGCGGTGCAGCCCGTGGCGGCGCTCGAGAGCGAGTATTCGCTGTGGTGGCGTGAACCCGAAGCGGAACTGCTGCCAACGTGCGAGGAGCTGGGCATCGGGTTCGTGCCGTTCAGCCCGCTCGGGAAAGGCTTCTTGACCGGCAAGATCGACGAGGGCACCTCGTTCGACAAGGACGACTTCCGGAACATCGTCCCCCGCTTCTCGCCAGAAGCCCGCAAGGCGAACCAGGCTCTCGTCGATCGGCTGGGGGCGATCGCGGCGGCCAAGCAGGCGACCCCGGCCCAGATCGCGCTGGCGTGGCTCCTGGCGCAGAAGCCTTGGATCGTGCCGATCCCGGGCACGACCAAGGCGCACCGCCTGAAGGAGAATCTCGACGCCGCCACGCTCGAGCTGACGGAAGACGACCTGCGCCAGATCGAAAATGCCCTCGCCCACATCAAGGTGCAGGGGGATCGTTATCCCCCGGACCTCGCGGCGCGCGCCGGCCGATGAACGTTCTCATCCTCGGGGCGAACGGGCAGCTCGCAGGCAACACGACCCGCGTCTTCCTGCGGGACACCGACGCGAGATTGACCCTCTATCTGCGTCGTGCCCGCCGGCTGGACAATCCCGATCCGACTCGGGTCACGATCGTGGAGGGGGACGTGCTCGACCTGCCGACCCTCTCGGCGGCCATGGAAGGCCAGGACGTGGTGTACGCCAACCTCTCCGGGGAAATGAAGCCGCAGGCCGAGTGCGTCGTCGAGGCCATGCATGCCGCGGACCTCAAGCGGCTCATCTTCATCAGCTCGACGGGCATCTATGGCGAAGTGCCGGGCGAGCGGTACCGCAGCGTCCTGGACCCGTACCGAGACTCGGCGGCCGTGGTGGAGGCCTCCGACCTCGACTTCACCATCCTGCGGCCGGGCTGGTTCACCCGCGACGAGGCGATCTCGTATCAGATCACCCAGAAGGGCGAGCCCTTCAAGGGCCATGAGGTGTCGTTGAACAGCCTGTCCGATCTGATCGTGAAGCTGGCCCTGACCCCGGGAATGGAGATCCGCCGCAGTCTGGGCGTGAGCCGGGGTTGACAGGCAGTGAACGAGAGACAAGGAGCCGCAAGGATGAGAAACACCGCCACACTCATGACGATAATGGTAGCTTTGTCGGCAACCTCCGCGTTCGCGGCAGATTGGCCGTGGATCTATGGACCGACAGGGAACAGCACCTCCGATCAGAAGGGCCTGTTGCGCACCTGGCCGGAGGCAGGCCCGAAGATCCTCTGGACGGCGCCGATGGACGTCGGCTTCGGCGGCCCCGCCGTCAGCGACGGCAAGGTCTACCTGCTCGACAGGGATGAGCGGGTCGGGGACAAGCTACGAGTGTTCGACCTGTCCAGCGGCAAGGAACTCTGGAGCTTCGCGTATGACGCGCCGGGCGAATTCATGTTTGCCGGCTCGCGGACCACACCGACAGTTGACCGCGAACACGTCTACACCTCAGGACCTCTGGGAGACCTGTACGCCATCAACACCAAGACGCGCAAGCCGGTCTGGCACAAGAACATCTGGAAGGACTTCGGCGGCGGCGAACTGCCGCGTTGGGCCATCGTTCAGAATCCGCTGATCTACGGCAACCTGGTCATCGTGGCGCCGCAGACGTCCCAGGCGGGCGTGGTCGCCTACGACAAGCTGACGGGTGAGCTCAAGTGGAAGTCGGCTCCGCTGTCGGGCACGGCCGGATATGTGAGCCCATCCATCGTCAAGGTCGGCGGAGAAGACCATCTGGTCATGATCACGGCCGCCGTGGGACGCGGACGCAACGCCAGGGATGGCAGCGTCAACGGCCTCGACCCGCGGAGCGGGAAGGTTCTCTGGACGTATACGAACTGGCAGTGCGCCATCCCGGTTCCCCAGCCGGTTGACGCTGGCGACGGCCGAATGCTCATTGCGGGCGGATATGGCGCCGGCACTGCGATGATCAAGGTTCAGAAGAAGGGAGACGGCAGTTACGGAGTCACGGAGCTGTACAAGAACCCGGACTTCGGCGCCCACACGCATCCGCCGATCCTCCACAACGACCACTTCTATTCCCACTACACCATCAACGAGCGCAGCGATGGCCTCGTCGCGATGAGCATGGACGGCCAGATCAAGTGGAAGACCGACCAGCAGCCGCCGTTCGTGCGGGGCGGATCAATCCTGGCCGACGGTCTGCTGCTGGCGACCGACGGCGACACGAAGCTGTATCTCGTCGAGCCCAATCCCTCCGGTTTCAAACCGCTCGCCAGCGCGGTGGTGCTCGAGAAGGGCGACAACTGGGCGCCGCTGGCACTGGTCGATGGCAAGTTGCTGGTACGGGGCCAGAAAGAGGTCAAGTGCCTGCAGGTAAACGAGTGACGCATGGACATCAAGAGAAGTGGCTCGCCGTCGGCTAAAGGACCGGCCGAGTACTTCACCGGCACGGTCCGCGTCGACCCGCTGTTCCAGGCGCCCGCGCCGGCGCTTCCGCAACATCGCCCCCCGCTTCTCACCCTAAGCCCGCAAGGCGAACCAGGCGCTCGTCGATCTGATCGGTTCGATCGCCCTCACCAACATCAAAATGCAAGGGGATCAGCCTGTCCGATCTGATCGTGAAGCTGGCCCTGACTCCGGGAATGGAGACGCGCCGCAGTCTGGGCGTGAGCCGGGGTTGACACGCAGCGAACGAGATTCCTGTCCACGCATCTGAAACAGGAGCGTTGGACTGACCGGGCTACGCCTTCCGACCTGCGCGGTGTTCGGGCGGGAGAACTTGCGCCCAGCCGAGCTCCGCCCAGTCGAGCTCTTCCTCCAGGCGCTGGAACGCGGCGTCGCCGATCGTGCCGTCGGCACGTAGCGCCACGAGGCGCCGCCGCTGCGCTCCCGTCGCGGCGTGCACCACCGCGGCGTCTGCGTCCAACGGGGTCGACGCTCGCGCCGCGACCTCCGTAGTCCCGTCCCCGCCATCCCTCCCAAGCTCCTCCTCCGCGCGGCGCAGCTGCAGCTCGTAGCTCTGACGGAGCAGCGCCGCCGTCTCGGCTCCCGGCCAGGCGTCGGTCGCCAGAAGCGCCGCGCGGAGGGCCTCGACGCGGGCGAGGCGCACCTCGCGCTCGACGCTCCCGTCATCCTCGAGTCGCAGGCGCAAGAGCAGCGGCCTCAGCGTGAGGCCCTGCAGCACGAGGGTCCCCAGCACCACGCCGAACGCCGTGACGAGGATCAGGTCGCGGTACGGGAACGGGGCGCCGCCGTCCTGGCCCGTCGGCAGCGCGAGCGCGGCGGCGAGCGTGACGGTGCCGCGCATGCCACACCACCCCACGACCGCTGCGCCGCGCGCGGTGAGGCCGACCGCGTCGTGGGGCGCCCGCGTCCCGTCCGCCCGCGGGCGGCAGCGCCGCCGGCTGAGCGCCGCCGCGCCGCTCACCCACGCGATGCGCGCGAGGATCGCGGTCGCGCACACCGCCGCCGCGACCAGAGCGTAGCGCGCTCCCATCGCGCCGCTCGCACGCGCGGCGATGGACTTGAGCTGGAACCCCACGAGGATGAACGCGAGCACGTTCAGTACGAAGACCGCGACCTCCCACACCGCCCACGAGGGGACGCGGATGCGCGCGGGCATGACGTCGGGCGCGCGGCGCGAGGCCGCCATGGCGAAGACGACCATCGTGATGATGCCCGACAGGTGCAGCCGCTCCGCCAGCATCCACACTCCGAATGTGCCGCAGAACTGGACCACCACCGCGGTCGCGACGTCGTTGATGCGCGCGCTCAGGGCGAGGGTGGGCCGTGCCAGCACCAGCCCGAGAACGACACTACCGAGCGTGACCCCCAGCAGCGTCGGCAGGATCTCCCAACCGGACAGGAAGCCGGTGACCGTGGCGCCCACCGCCATCCGGTAGACGAGGAGGGCACTTGCGTCGTTGAAGAGGCTCTCCCCTTCGAGGATCACGAGCAGCCGGTGCGGTGGCCGGAGCTGCTTGAGCACCGTGGTGGCTGCCGCCGCGTCGGGCGGGGCCACGATGACGCCGAGCGCGACGGCGGCCGCCCAGGGCATATCGGGAACGAGCAGCCGGGCGATGGCGGCCGCGACGACGATCGTGAGCGCGACGGCGCCGAGGGCGAGACTCGCCACCTGGCGCCAGTTCGCGCGCAGGTCTCGCGGCGAGGCGTCGAAGGCGGCATCGACCAGCACCGGCGCGACGAACAGCGCGAGGGCCAGCTCGGGGTCAAGCACGAGCGTCGGCACACCAGGGACCAGCGCGAGCGCGGCGCCGACGAGCGCCACCAGCGCCGGGTAGGGCGCGCCGATGCGGCGCGCCAGCGCCGCGAGGGCCGCGCCGCCTAGCAGCAGCGCAACGACGACCTCGAAGACTTCCATCGCACCTCCGAGCCGCCGGGAAATCGGTTCCGACGGGCTACGTGAGGGGCCTGCCGCGTTTGCTCGGCAGGATACCCGGTCCTGCAGCGAAACTCGTATTCAGGCGCCCCGAGCCCGCACGCTCGCTCGCGGTCGATGTGCCTGGAACAGGCCAGCAACGACCAGCACGCGGCCGTGCTGCCGGCTGCGTAAGCACCGGGAGGCGAGCGAGCCTCGGTGCCGGGCGTCGCTTCCTGGCGGCGTCTCCGCACTCCTTGCGGCCGGTCAGCCCGCTTCCGGCAGCCGGCCGAGGAGCTTCTCCAGGGTGATCGGATAGTCGCGCACGCGTACGCCGGTGGCGTTGTAGATCGCGTTGGCGATGGCCGCTGCGCTGCCGCAGATGCCCAGCTCGCCGACCCCCTTGGCCTTCATCGGCGACGAGAGGGGGTCGGTCTCCTCCAGGAAGATCACTTCCTGGTGCGGAATGTCGGCATGGACCGGCACCTCGTAGCCGGCAAAGTCATGATTGACGAAGAAGCCGAAGCGCTTGTCGACCGCCAGCTCCTCCATCAGGGCCGCGCCGGCGGCCATGGTCATGGCGCCGATGATCTGGCTGCGCGCGGACTTGGGGTTGAGGATCCGGCCGGCCGCGCAGACCGCGAGCATGCGCCGCACGCGGACCTCGGCGGTCGCGGCGTCGACGCCGACTTCGACGAAGTGCGCGCCGAAGCTCGATTGTTGATACCTCCGGTCGAGGTCGCCGAACTCGATCGCGTCCTCGGCCACGAGGCCGCTCTCACCCGCGGCCTCGGCGAGGGGCACGCTGCGATCGCCCTGACGGATGCGGCCCTCCTCGAACACCGCGTCGGCCGGGTCGAGGCCCACCCTCTGCGCCGCGGCCTCGCGCAGCTTGACGCAGGCGGCGTACACGCCGGAGGTCGAGCTGTTCGCTCCCCACTGGCCGCCGGAGCCCGCGGAGACCGGAAAGGTCGAGTCCCCCAGACGAACCACCACCCTCTCGAGCGGCACCCCCATCATCTCGGCCGCCGTCTGGGCGATGATGGTGTAGCTGCCGGTGCCGATGTCGGTCATGTCGGTCTCGACCGTGACGATGCCGCGATGGTCGAGCCGGACGCGAGCCGCCGACTTCGTCACGGGACTGTTGCGGAGGGCGGCGGCCACGCCCATTCCGAGAAGCCAGCGACCGTCGCGGACCTTGCCGGGCTGCGGGTTGCGCCGGCTCCAGTCGAAGCGCGTAGCACCCTGGCGCAGGCATAGGGCGAGCTGACGCTGCGAGAAGGGTCGTCCCGGGTTCTCGGGATCGACCTGGGTGTCGTTCCGGATGCGGAAGTCGATCGGGTCGAGCCCGAGCTTTTCCGCCATCTCGTCGATGGCGATCTCGAGGGCCATGGAGCCCGACGCGTCGCCCGGGGCGCGCATCGCGTTGGCTTCGGGCAGGTCGAGCACGGCCAGGCGCGTCGCCGTCATTCGGTTGGCGCCGGCATAGAGGAGGCGCGCCTGCCGGACCGCGGCCTCGGACCGGCCGCCGGGGAGATCGCCCGACCAGCTCTCGTGGCCGATGGCCGTGATCTTGCCGTCCCGGGTCGCGCCGATCCGGACGCGCTGGATGGTGGCTGCCCGGTGCGGGGTGTTGTTGAACATGAACGGCCGCGGCAGCGCCACCTTCACCGGCCGTCGGGCCGCGCGGGCGCCCAGGGCCGCGAGCAAGGCGTCCGCCCGCACGAACAGCTTCCCGCCGAAACCGCCGCCGCTGTAGGGCGAGATGAGGCGGACGTTCTCCTTGGGGATGCCAAGGATCTTCGCCATGTCCCGAACGCCCCAGTCGATCATCTGGTGGGAAGTCCAGAGCGTGAGCTTGTCGCCGTTCCAGGCGGCGATCGTGGCGTGCGGCTCCATCATCGCGTGCGCCTGGTCGGGTGTCGTGTAGGTCGCGTCGAGCTGGACGGGTGCCGCCGCGAAAGCGCCGGCGAAGTCGCCCACCGCGGTATCCGGCGCTCCCCCGACGATGCGTTCGGGCTTGGCCGCGGAGTCCTTCCGCGCGGCGAGATCGAACGCCCCTTCGGCCCGGAGGTACCTCACGCGGACGAGCGCCCCCGCGGCCTGCGCCTGCTCGAAGGTCTCGGCCACGACGACCGCGACCGCCTGGTGATAGTGCTGGATCTCGGGACCCCCGAGCAGGCGGGCGACGTTCAGGTCGCCCTTGCCGAGCGGCCCCGTGTCCCTGGCCGTGACGATGGCCAGCACGCCGGGCGCGCGGCGGCCTCGCTCGCGTCGATCGAGGCGATCTGGCCCTTGGCGATGGCCGAACCGACCACCGCCCCATACGCCGGGTCCGGCACGACGTCGTGCCACTCGTAGGCGTAGGTTGCTGTGCCCGTGGTCTTGAGCGGACCGTCGATCCGATCGGTCGGCTTGCCGACGACCTTCCGCTGGTCGATCGGATTGGTGGTGGCGGGTGTGTCGAACCTCATCGGTGGAAGGCCCTCGCTTCCGCCAGCACCGCGCCGAGCGTGCGCTCGACCAGCGGCAACTTGAAGGCGTTCTCGTGCGTCGGCTTGGCTCCGGCGAGGAGCTGCGCCGTGACGGCCTTGGCGCCCCGCGGCATCTCCGCCTCGGCCGCCTCGACGCGCCACGGCCTGGGGGCAACGCCGCCCAAGGCCACGCGCCCCGTCCCATCGCGCTGGACGATTGCGCCAACCGAGACCAGGGCAAAGGCGTAGGAGGCCCGATCGCGCACTTTGTGATAGACGTGCACGCCGCCGACCGGCTTGGGCAGCGTGACGGCCGTGATCAGCTCGCCAGGCTCCAGCGTCGTCTCCAGATGCGGGGTGTCGCCGGGCAACCGGTAGAACTCGGCGATCGGAATCCTCCGCGTCCGGCCATCGGCTCTCCCGTCTCTACCGTGGCGTCGAGGGCACGCATCGCGACGGCCATGTCGCTCGGGTGCGTGGCGATGCAGGCGTCGCTCAGGCCCACAACGGCATGCTGACGGCTGAAACCGCCAATCGCAGCGCAGCCGCGGCCGGGCTTGCGTTTGTTGCAGGGCTGGTCGGTATCGTAGAAGTAGGGGCAGCGCGTGCGCTGAAGCAGATTGCCCGCCGTGGTCGCCTTGTTGCGCAGTTGGCCCGAGGCGCCGGCGAGGAGCGCGCGC
>Ga0326597_10011471_pt1 | contig 11747 bp, 7 predicted proteins | sample RVTome_12_FD_203789 | JGI IMG/M metagenome (GOLD analysis project Ga0326597, IMG submission 203789) | Soil microbial communities from uranium-contaminated site in the Upper Colorado River Basin, Wyoming, United States - RVT100D185 | ecosystem: Environmental > Terrestrial > Soil > Contaminated >...
CGCGGCCGTTGATCTTCCGCTGGCCTCCCAGATTGTAGATGGCGTTAAACTCGCCGAACGCATAGCCGCCGACGGGCAGCACCACCTGGTCGGCAATCTCGAAGGGCTCCGGCAGCAGCTCGTAGTTCCTCGTGTAGTCCGCGTCGAAGGTATCGCCGTTCTCGAAGTCGATGCCGAACTGCGCCTTGGCCGTGCGCGTCTCGAGACGCCCCGCTCCGCTGACGATCGAGTCCAACTGGGCCTGATAGGAGAACTTTCGGATGGCCGGCATTGACTCGGGCCGCGGGCTGAACCGCAGCGACGCAAAATTTTCTCGGAAATCGCTCCGGCGGAGGAAGCCCATTTCCGGGTTGAAGGCGTCGCCAACCTTCAGGTGCTGCCAGCGCACGCCGTAGCGGTCGGCGTTGTAGTTGAGATCTCCGCGGTAGCTCTCGGCGTCGCCCTCTCGGTCCGGAGTGTGGCTATGCGCGTAGTAGGCGTTGACCTCGAGGTCCTGGTAGAAGGAGAGATTCGTGTCCAAGCCGTAGACTTCGTTGTGGACGCCACCCGATGGTGCCCGGCCGGTCATGATCAGGCCGACCGTGCTGCGCCGCAGGATGTCCCGGCGGACGCGGACGACCGAGAAGTTCGTCGCCCTGGCCTCGGCCAGCTCCGACGCTCCGGTCCGGATGTTGACGACCCCGATCGAATAGGCGCCCGCTCGGCCCGTCAGTCGGCCACCGGCCTGAATGGGCACCACCAGGTCGTTCTCCAGACCGATGCTCCGGCTGAAAAAAACGATCGGCGTCTCGCCCACACTGGAAGAGCTCCCGGCCCGCACGCCGCCGAACTCGAAGAGGCTCTGGCCTTCCAGAAAGAACTCGCGCTTCTCCGGAAAGAGCAGGCTGAAGCGCGACAGGTTGACCTGCTGCTCGTCGGCCTCGACCTGGGCGAAGTCGGTATTGTAGGTGAAGTCGGCGATGAGGCTTCGGGTGAGCCCGTACTTCGCGTCGAACCCGAACTCGGCGCCGGGGTCGTTCTCGAGTGGGGGCGAGGCCTGCCGGTTGGTGACCACGTCCGAAATGAGGTACGGCTTCAGCTCGATGTTCCGGCTGTTGGGCGGCGGCTCGATACCGACCAGCGTGGCCGCCGTCGAGAACCTGGCAACGCCTCCTGTTCCGTACGAAGGCGGAACCGGGGAGAGCATCGATACCTCGTTCTTCCACCGGACGATCCGACGAAAGTTGACGCCCCAGACCTGCTCGCCCGCGCCCTCGTAGCGCAGCGACTTGAAGGGAATGACGATCTCGGCAATCCAGCCCTCTTCGAACCAGCCTGCCCCCACGTCCCACACGGTGTCCCAGTTCCAGTTGGTCTGGCCTTCATCGGCGACCTGCGCCTCGCGCAGGCCTCCCAACGCATTGGTCTGGAAGAAGAACCCCGTTCGCTGGTTGTAGTAGGTATCGAAGGCGACGGCGAAGTTGTCGTTCTGGAAGATGTTGAAGTTGTCGCGCCGCATCTCGTTGGCGATGATGCGGTCGGGCTGACTGTCCCACATCCGACCGGTAATGTAGACATTGCGATCGTCGTAGAACAGCCAGACGTCGGTCTGCTCAGTGGCACGCTGACCCGCCTGGGGCTCCTGCTGGATGAAGTCACTGGCCGGCGGAACCTGATGATAGATGGCCTCGTCGAGCCGTCCGTCTACGTCTAGCGGTTCTTCAATCCGTACGGCCCGCATCGTCACCCGGCCGTCTTGATCCCGGATGATAACCTCTGGCGGCACCGGCGCTGGAGGGCCCTTGACGATGGTTTCGGCCGGTGCATGGTCTCCGGTGACGGACGGCTGGGCGAAGGCGAGATCGCCGACCAGCGTCACGAGCCCGAGCGCGCACCATGCGCACCCGAAGAGACGACCGATACCCATTCGAACTGATTCCTTTTGAAAGCGATGAAGCGATGAAGCGATAAAGCGATGACCGGTAAGGTTCGACCCTCGATTTTACCCTAGGCCCCGCCCGAATCAGCCGTGCCGAGTCTGGCCCGTGAGTAGCCCGATCGCCAGTCGTACCACACGTAACGAGACTCCGGGGGCCTGGCACTCTTGACGGCGCCGGATGTCGAGGAAAGCGCAAATCCGAGGTGCGTCATCACTTGACCAGAACCCATCGCGCCCACACGCCTGGTGCTGTCCCGGGGCTGTCGAGTCGGGTCGGCCAACGGGCGGTGCAGTCAGTTCAGTGCCGCACGAACCGGCTCTCTGGCCGAGGCGTCGGCCACGAAGAACTCGGACGGCGCAAACCGGAAGAGGCCGGCGACCAGCACCCCGGGCATCGTCTGCGCGCGCGTGTTGTAGATCTCGACGGCGCCGTTGTAATAGTTCCGGGCGTAGGCGACTTTGTTTTCGGTGTCTGCCAGATCGGCCTGCAAGCGAGCGTACTGCTCGTCGGCCTTGAGATCCGGGTACGCCTCGGCCAGCGCAAACAGACGTCCGAGCGCCCCGCTCAGATGCTCGTTGGCGCCAGCGGCCGCGCGTGGACCTGCAGCCGCGCCGAGCGCGCCGCGCGCATCGGCCACCCTCGCGAGCGTCGCCCTCTCGTGCCCGGCGTAGCCCTTGACGACCTCGACGAGACCGGGGATGAGCGAGGCCCGTCGCTGCAGTTGCACCTCGACGGCGCCCCACGCCTCCTTCACGCGCAGGCGTGCCCGTACAAGGCCGTTATAGAGGATGGCCACGGCGATGGCCAGCCCCCCCACGACGACCACGAGCACCATATTCATGCCGTGAACTCGTCTGTGCTCACCAACTTCCGCCACCTCCGCCGCCGCCCCCGCCGCCCGACGACCCACCGCTGAAACCGCTGCGGCCGGACCCGCCGGGCGTAGCGCTCATGGCGCTCGAGACGGTCGACTGGAAACTGCCCAGCGTGGACGAAAAACTACCGGCATCGAACCGCGAACTGCCCGCGTACCAAGCGCGTGTCGCCGCCTGGATGTCGATGTCCTTGAACGCCTTCGCCCAGCGGTCCACAGCCTTGAACGCGACGGCGTACGGCAGGTATTCGGTGAAGATGCCGGCACGCTCAGCAAACGCCTGCTGGTGCGTCTCCGCGGTCCGAATATAACGGGCGAAGCCGAGGCTGCGGCGGAGTGCCTCGCGGCCGGCTGCCGTGCGGCGCGGCATCGCCCGCGAGAGGATCGCCAGCAGCACCCCGCCGACGATGACGGGTAGCCCCACGAGCCCGCGACCCCAGTTCTGCCCAAGCCAGCCCGTCAGCACGAGGCCGGCGATGACAACGGCCAGGCCCGCGATGCGCGTGATCGTGCGCACGGTATTTGGATTGCGATGGAAGCAGCGCCGCTCGACCGCATCGCGGTACAGCGCCTTCTTGGCTCTGGCCAGATCATCGTAGAACTTGTTCTTGAGCGACGAGAGCTTCCGTGGCGACCCGGCGTCGAAGAGCCCGTTCAGGACGATGCGTTCGTACTCCAGGAGATGGTCATCGGCGGGCTTCACTTGATCCAGATCCCAATCGACCTTCCCGAACCAGCCGGTCTTCGGGATCTCGGTGATTCGCAGGTAGCCGCGGACGGCCAAATCGATGATGGTCGACGTAATGTCGAGCGTATCGGCGCGCTCGTCCAGCAGCAGCCCTATCTGGCCGGGCCGGATTCCGTCCGGCGGACCGAACTCGACGACGATCGGATCCGAGCCGAGGATCGGCACCCGCTCGTCGCCCTTCTCCTGGCTCAGGTAGTGCAACGACACATACCGTCGATCCCGCCCCGCGCGCCACCACAGCATTCCCACGCCTCCCACGGCGGCGACGAGACCGACCCACAGGCCGGCGAGCGTCCACGGCGTGCGGTCGAAGAACCGCGTGATCTGGCGCGGTCGCGTGACAAGAATCGGCGACGGCGCTGCCACCGCACCCTTGTGCAGACCGGCGACGACGGTGAGCTGCTCACCGACCTCGAGCGGCCGGGTTGCCGTGAATATTGCCCGGTCAGCGGTGAACGTCGAGCGGCACGGTTCGGTGGATCCGGGCGGGCCCTGGAAGCACTGCGCTCGTTCGATCCCGTCAGCCGGCGTGCGGACGGTAAACGACGCCTGCTCGATGCGGACCGGCCATGCCCCGACGGCGTTCCAGTAGAACTCGTCGTGGTCCGGGAAGCCGTTGAACGCGCCGTTCAGGGTATAGGCGATGTGGTAGGTCTCGCGTCCCGAGATCATGCGGTCTGGGTCGCCGATGCGAAAACGCCGTAGGGCCCCTTCGTTTGACACCTGAACCTGGTGCGTCTCGCCGTCCGCGGACGTGACAACCGGCTGGCCGATCTCATAGTGCCGGTCGTAATCCTCGTCGTAGACCTGAACGGCCACGATATCCCGCAGGATCCCGTGGCGCTCGACGGTGCGGAAGTCGACATCGAACTCCTCGCGCACGTCGATCGACGCGTCCGCTCGAACGTCGAACGCCACATGCAGGCGCTGGATCACCCAGCCCTCGTCCGCGGCCAGCCCGGGCGCGAACCCGGCAAGCGCAGCGAGCACGATCAGCAGGCGGCGTGGCACGATAGTCTCCTCGTCACGCTTGATCTCATCACGAAGTCGGTCATTGGAAGGAGCGCGTCGAACAGGCGCCGGACCATGGGCCCCGCACCAACGAGGGCATTGTGCTTCCTCCCGCGGCCGTCGCCCGCGCGTTGCCGCCCGCGCTGGTAGTCCTTCAACAGGATGTCGGCGTCAGCCTCATTGTGGGGCAGAACATGGAGCCAGAGGATTCCCATCTCATCGGTGGGCTGCACTCCCCAACGGACGCGTCTCGGCGGGTAATGCGGATTGCGCATGTTTGCGTCTGAGTTGTCGTAGACGAATTCCATCTTGAGCGTGGTGCCCCTCGGAAGATCGACGGGCCTTGCGTATCGATACTGTTCCGCCCAATGGGAATCCCACTCTTTGATCCACAGAAGCCACGTCATCGTTCCGTCAGGAAGCGTTGCGGTAGCCCTCATCCTTTTTGCTAAGGTGTGTGCGTGCGGGTAGACACTCAGGACCTGGAGGCCTACCGGCAGCACATAACTGTCGATCACCGTGTGATCGCGGCTGCCGGCAGGGATATCGATCATCGTGGACTCCAGCTTGATCAGGACCGGGTCGCGCACTGGCGGTGTGGAGGAAAAGAACAACGCAATGCTCGGTTGAATCGACTCTGCGGCACCAGTCGGCCGCAATTGCAGTTGGATGACGAGGTCGCTGCCCGGTTGAAGCCGCCATGCCATGCCGTCTGGTTCCACCCATGGTGCCGACCCAGGGACCCAGACGCTCAGGCGGTCCCGCGGGCTCTCAATGTGATCGAACAGCATCCCAGGATACCCGGGCTCGCCATCTCTCGCGTCGAGCGTTCGGGCACGTGGCGTGTGGTCGATGCCGATGATCGCATGACGAAGAATCTTTGAATTGTCAGGGTGAAACTCCATCGCTCGCACGTAACGCGTGGAGGTGACGGGAACGGGGATGACGAGATTCCGAACGACTTCCGCGTCGCCCGTCTTCAGTGTGTAGGGCTGCGGCGCGCGAACAACCACGTCCGGCTCACCCAGTTGCCAGCGGTCGGAAAAGATCGGCGTGGGCGGTGGCTCCGGCGCTCCTTCGGGAATTCCGTCTTCGACCCATTGCCGAAACATCGCGATCTGATCTGGATGCAGTAGTTTCGCTTCCAGGAATTCGTTGAACCCCGGTTCCGGAAGCCAGGGCGGCATGGTCCGACGCCGCATGCTCACGACAATCTGCCCGGTACGGTTCCGCACATCTTGATAATCGAGGAGCGGAAGGGGCGACTGCTGGCCCGGACGATGACAGGGTGTGCAATGCTCGAAAACCATCGGAGCGATGTCCTGGTTGTACGTCAGGCGATGTGGCGGGGAGGTGTTGTGTGCATCGTTAGGGTCGCCGCCGTGGCAACCCGATAACGCCGCCATGCTGAGAAGAACCGCGAGCGAGCGATCGGCCTTCACGGCATAGAATCTATCACCGTGTTCCTCGCCAAGGTGACCGAGCCGCGCGCGGCCGGATCCGGCCGACGAGGAAAAGACGTGACAGGACTCGCAGCCCTGGACGATCGTCAGGCCGTCGTGTATACGGTCATAATTAAGGGCATATCGGCTGGTCCATCGGCTAACGCCCGCCGGCTGATACGACGTGAGGAGCGGCCTATAGCAGGGGTGTGGCGCATGCTGGATTAACGTCTCTCCTCATTCCTCGGCGCAAATCGTCGTCCCGCGCCAGTTTCCCGACAGCGTCGTGTACGAGATCGCGTCCGTGCCGTCAAGCTGCGTACCAGAGATGTTCAGGGTCCCGCTTCTCGCCGCCCGAGCAACGCAGGGGCCAATCACCGCGACGTGAATCTACATGGTAGTTCCTGGTATATCAATAGCTATGGCGACCAAACTATGAACTTATAGGTTCATTGGCGAGACGGGCCATACTACAAACATCAAGAATCTGTTGGCGAGTGGGGGATGGCGAGGACGCGACGACGGTCGGGCGTCTCGGTGGTGGCGGCATCGGGTTGCTTTTCGAGATCGTTGCCGGTAGAGTGCGGGCAAGCGTACCTGCTGCGAAGACGTGCCTCCGTCGCAGCGTCATTTAAAGGGAAACGGGAGCGCGTGGCTGTTGCCGCGCGCCCTCTGACACGCCGACTGGCGCCGCACACATCCCGTGAATCTGTCAGGCGAATTCGCGGTCAGGGCGCCGCGTGACGCGGTGTTCAACGCGCTGCGTGATCCGCGCTTTTTCGCGTCGTGCTTCGACGGCGTCTCCGATCTGACGCAGATCGACGATGCACGCTACGACGCCACGCTTGAAACGAGGGTGGCGTTCATGAAGTTCCGCTTCAAGATGACTGTCGAGATGGTGCGCATCGAGCCCCCCGGTACCATCGAGGCCACCATCGTCGGCGCCGCCGCGGGCATCGCGGGGCGCCTGACCGCCACGGCGATCACGCAGCTCGCCGAGGACGGGGATACGACCCGGATCCACTACGACATCGACGCCGCCCTGACCGGCAAGCTCGGCAGCCTCGGACAGCCGGTGATGAAAGCCAAAGCGCAGGAGATGGAAAAGCAGTTCGTCGAACGGCTCCGCGGCGCGTTCGAGGACGCGGCGTCCGAGGGGGCCCGGTGATCCCGTTCAAACTGGACGAACCCCGCTCCCTGCAGGAGGCGATCGGCCTGCTCGACCCCGACGACCCCGCCGTCCGTCCCTTCGCCGGCGGCACGGCGCTCATGCTGTTGATGAAGGCCGGCGTGTTCCGACCCAGCCGCATCGTGAGCCTGCGATCAATCGAGAAGCGGTTCTTCGAGATCGTATTGACCGAAGCGGGAGAGATTCGCATTGGCGCGATGGCCACGCTGTCGGCACTGGAGCGGTCGGCGGTCATAAGGCACGAGCTGCCCGCGGTCGCAGCGGCGCTCCGGACACTCTCGAACGTACGCGTGCGCAACGTGGCAACGCTTGGCGGACACCTGGCGCATGCCGACCCCCACATGGACCTGCCGCCGCTCCTAATTGCGCTCGGCGCCAGCGTCATGGCCGCAGGCCCAGCTGGGGAACGGGCGATTGCGGCCGGCGAGCTGTTTTCCGGCTACTACGAAACCGTGCTCGCGGGCGACGAGCTCATCACCGAGGTGCGCGTGCCTGCGCAGGGCAGGCGGCGGGCCGCCTATCTCAAGTGCACGACCCGCTCGGTGGACGACTGGCCCGCAGTGGGTGTCGCAGTCTCCGTCGACGTCGAGGATGCCGTCATCCGAGACGCCAGCATCGTGGTGAGCGCCGCGACGGAGAGGCCGACGCGGCTTGCCGGGGTGGAGGCGCTGCTGCGGGGCGCAAGTGTCGGCGATGCGCTTCAGGCCCGCGTGCGCGAGGCGGCCGGCGACGAGGTCAACGCGATTGCGGACGCGCGGGGCTCCGCCGCCTACAAACGCGAACTGGTTCGAGTGTACGTCGTTCGCGCCATTCGACAGTGCGTGGCGATCCAGTGACGGGCGCTGTGGCCAGAGGGCCGCGCGGGCGGCAGCCAACTCACGCGCCGCGTGGCTGGCGTCAGGGATTCTGAGAACGGGTATGTCCACCAAGACAGCGTCGGGTTCCCACGTCGGGCGTTCGGCGCCAAGGCTCGAGGCCACAGCCAAACTGACGGGGCGCGCCGAGTACGTGCACAATCTGCAGCTGCCAGGCATGCTTTACGGCAAGATCGTGCGCAGTACGGTCGCGCACGGCCTCATTCGGCGTATCGACGTGGACGCTGCCCAAACGCTGGCGGGGGTCCACAGCATCGTCACTGCGGCGGACGTCCTCACCGTCATCCCGGACCCGCATTACGGTCCCGCGTTTCACGACCAGCCGATCCTGGCGATCGAGAAGGTCCGGCACGTCGGAGAGCCTGTCGCCGTCGTGCTGGCGTCCGATCCACACGTCGCCGAGGCGGCGGCGCAGCTCGTGGAGGTGGAGTACGAGGAACTGCCGGCGGTCTTCAACGAGGTTGATGCGAAGACCTCGAAGACAATCGTGCACGAGAGCTTGCGCCCGGCCGGTACGTTCCCCGATCTCAAGCACCTCCGGGGACTGCGGAACACGAACGTCGCGCTCGACTTCCGGTTGAGGCGCGGCGACGCCGAACGGGCGTTTGGCGAGGCCGAACACGTGTTCGAGCACACGTTCACGACGCAGCAGGTCGTGCACCTCCCGCTCGAGCCAATCGTCGCGGCGGCAGAACTGGGGAACGGGTCGATCACCATCCACTCAGCCTGTCAGAGCCCCTCGTTTGTACGGACCGAGATCGCCCGCCTTCTCGGCTGGCAGGAGAGCCGTGTGCGGGTGAAGGTTCCCTACCTTGGCGGCAGCTTTGGCGCGAAGCTCTACATCAAGCTCGAGGCGCTCGTCACCGCGCTGGCGCTGATCGTTCGGCGCCCGGTCAAGATCTCACTCACGATGGAGGAGCAGTTCTACACGATCACGAAGCACGGCTGCACGCTCTGGATCAAGAGCGGGGTGAGCAAGGACGGGCGCATCACTGCACGCGCGTGCGAGATCTGGTGGAACGGCGGTGCGTATGCCGATATCGGACCGCGCGTGACGCAGAAGTCTGGCTTCACCGCGGCGGGGCCGTACGACATCGAGCACGTGAGTATCGACTCGTACGCGATCTATACCCATCTGCCGCCGGCGGGCGCGCTGCGCGGCTTTGGCATCTCGCAGCTCGTGTGGGCGTACGAGAGCCATGCCGACATGATCGCACGTGCCCTGGGGCTCGACCCGCTCGATTTCCGGCGGAAGAACCTGCTGCGCGAGGGACGCCCTCAGGCGACGGGCACCGTGATGAAGGACGCCGCGCTTGATGAGGTGCTCGAGCGTGTCGCGATGCGCATGGAGTGGGGAGCACCGTTCGACGGCGGCAGCGGGACGATCCGACGTGGCCGCGGCCTCGCGATCGGCTTCAAGGCCAGCATCTCTCCCACGACCTCGGCTGCCATTGTCAACGTCTATGCGGACGGCAGCTGCGCCGTCTACTGCAGCACCGTGGACATGGGCCAGGGCTCGGACACCGCCATGGCGCAGATCGCCGCCGAAGTACTGGGCCTCCCGCTCGAGTCGATCAAGGTCGTGCACCCTGACACCGACGTCACGCCGTACGACATGGCCACGCTTGGCTCACGGTCCACGTACCATATGGGCCATGCGGTGCGGCTGGCTGCGGAGGATGCCCGCCGCAAATTGGTGTCCATGGCGCGCGAGGTCGGGCTCCCGGCGGACACGTTTGAGATTCGGGACGTCTTCAAGAAGCGGTATGGCATGCAGGCCGGCAACGTCGTCGGCGCCGATAGCTTCATCCCCACCTACACGCCGACCGATCGCGAGACCGGCCAGTCGCCCGAGGTGACGCCATTCTGGATGATTGGCGCGAGCGGTGCGGATGTCGAGGTCGATCTCGAAACCGGTCAGGTGCGCGTGACGCGGCTCGTCAACGTCACCGACGCCGGCAAGCCCATCAATCCCCGGATCGTCGAGACGCAGCTCTCCGGAGCAGCACTCATGCAACTCGGCTTCACGCTGTTCGAGGAGATGCAGTTCGACGCGGGGCAGGTGACCAATGCGTCGCTCGCCGACTACAAGATCCTCGGCACGCTGGACATGCTGGACAGCATGGTGAACGAGGCGGTGGACGCCGAGGAGCGTAGCGGCCCCTTCGGCGCAAAAGGCGTCGGCGAAAGCGGGACCTTCAGCGTGTCGCCCGCAATCGCGAATGCCATCGAGGACGCGATCGGCGTGCGGCTGACGTCGCTGCCGATGACCGCCGAAGCCGTCTACCGCGCGCTGCGCGCCAAAGACGGTAACCCGTTGGAAGAGGACCCGGCATGAGGCCGCCCACCGAGCGTCCGTCATCCCCGTCATTCAGGTTGGAAACCCATCTCAAGCGATGAGCCCAGACACGACACCCCCGTTGCGGACCATCCGGTTCAGGCTCAATGGCGAGCCGGTGAGCGCACAGGTCGCGACGCACGAGAACCTCGTTGAGCTACTACAGACCCGCTTCGGTCTCTTCGGCGCGCGCGAGAGCTGCGGGCAGGGCCTGTGCGGCTGCTGCACGCTGCTCGTGGACGGGCTGGCGGTGTCGGGCTGCCTCTACCTCGCCGTGTTCGTGGATGGCGCCGACGTGGCCACGATCGAGCAGGCAGCCCCCGGCACGGAGCTGGATGACGTCCAGGGGGCATTTGCCGAGTGCGGCGCCTTCCAGTGCGGCTTCTGCACACCCGGCTTCGTCCTCATGGTCCGCCAGCTTCTCCACCAGAGTGCCGATCCGACCGTGGACGAGATCAGGCACTATCTCTCCGGCAACCTCTGCCGCTGCGGCTCCTACCCAGAAGTGATCGCCGCCGTGAAACTCGCGGCACAGAGACGCAAACTCCAGGGACCCGACAGGACCGCAGAGCCATGAGCGGCCTGCGAAAGGGGAACCCCCTCGATCTGCGGGCCTGGCTGGAGGAAGTCCGAGGGTTCGGCGAGCTCAGCGACGTGGTCGGCGCCGACTCCAACGTCGAGCTCGGCGCCGTCAGCGAAATGAACGTCAGGCGCGACGGCAGTCCGGCCCTGCTCTTCGACCAGATCGTCGGCTACCCGAAGGGTTTCCGTGTCCTCACCTGCAGCACGAGCAGCCCACGAAGACTCTCCTCGCTCCTGCGCCTGGGACCGGAAAAAGGCCATCACGCGCTGGTCCAGAAGCTGCGCGGCAAGCCCGCCCACTGGCGGTCGGACGCACCCAGGTACGACCCGGTGGCGGCTGCCGACGGGCCGGTCCTCGAAAACGTCCGCCGCGGCGAGGACGTCGATCTGCTCGCGTTCCCGTCGCCGTTCTGGCACGAAAAAGACGGGGGCCGCTACATCGGGACAGGCTGCTGCGTCGTCACGAAGGACTACGATTCCAACTGGGTTAACGTCGGAACCTACCGGGTGATGACCCACGACAGGTGCCACGTGGGGCTCGACATGGTCCCGGGCAAGCACGGGGCAATCCAATACGACAAGTACATGAAGGCGGAAGAACCCTTCCCGGTCGCTATTGTGGTCGGCTGCGATCCAATCGGCTACCTGATCTCCGGGATCGAAGTTCCGTTCGGCATGTGCGAGTACAACTACATCGGCGCGATTCTCGAAGAACCGGTGTCGGTGCTGAACGGCGAGCTGACCGGTCTGCCCTTCCCCGCCGCGTCGG